>Ga0070674_100002204_pt1 | contig 10708 bp, 9 predicted proteins | sample KBSM33metaG_FD_65344 | JGI IMG/M metagenome (GOLD analysis project Ga0070674, IMG submission 65344) | Miscanthus rhizosphere microbial communities from Kellogg Biological Station, Michigan, USA - KBS M3-3 metaG | ecosystem: Host-associated > Plants > Roots > Rhizosphere > Soil ...
CCGGAGAGACGATCGCTGCTCTCGCCCTTCGGTTTCGTGCGCGAGTACTTGCCGCTCAAGAATCCTCCTGCGAGCGGGCTCCATACCATGACCCCGATGCCCGCGTCTGTGCAGAGAGGCACGAGCTCGTGTTCGAGATCACGGCCGAGCAGCGAGTAGTACATCTCTGCGCCGCGAAACTGACTCCAGCCACGCGCGCGCTGTATACCGACCGCCTTGGCCGCCATCCACGCGGGCCAGTTGGAGAAGCCGACGTAGCGCACTTTGCCCTGGCGCACGACGTCCTCGAGCGCCTCGATCGTTTCCTCGATCGGAGTGATCGCATCCACTTTGTGAACGAGGTACACGTCGATGTAATCCGTGCCGAGGCGTGCGAGGCTGCCGTTCACCGCATCGAGGATGTGACGACGGGAGAGGCCGCTCTCGACGAGCGACGGTCCCATGCGGTTGCCGACCTTGGTCGCGATGACCACTTCCTTGCGCTTCGCGCCGATCGCCTTGCCAAGCATGCGTTCGGACTCGCCACCCGCGTAGACATCCGCCGAGTTGAAGAAGTTGATGCCGGAGTCGATGGCGCGCCCCACGAGCGCGTCCGCACCGGATTGATTGACTTTGTAGACTGATGCGAAGGGACCGACCGGGTCCCCGAATGTCATGCTGCCGAAGGCGAGTCGCGAGACGACGAGCCCGGTATCACCAAGACGGATGTATTGCATCCAAAGATGATCGCACGTAGCGGCGGGTCTTTAGACCCGCCGTTGTGAGCTGTGGGAAGGCGGGCCTGAAGGCCCGCCGCTACTTGGCGTCTGCCGGTTCGATCTTCAGCACCATTCCGTCGCTCGCGGTTCCACCACTCGCGCCTTCCGTGGCGACGTAGATGTAACCGTCGGGACTCTGCTGCACGTCGCGAACGCGCACGCCGAGAGGGATGAGGAGTCCCTCGCGTCGCTCCGCCTGCGACGGCTGGCCGAACGCGACGCGAAGAAGTTGCTTCGTCGTGAGCGCGCCAACGAACAGGTTGTTCTTCCAGCGCGGGAACTTGTCTCCCGTGTAGAACATGATGCTCGACGGACTGATCGACGGCACCCAGAACATCCGCGCGTTGTCCATGCCCGGACGCGCGAACGGTTGATCGGACGCGAGGGTGCCCGTGTAGTTGCGCCCCATCGAGACGAGCGGCCAGCCGTAGTTGTGTCCCGGCGCGAGGATGTTGACCTCGTCACCACCCATGGGACCAATCTCCGCCTGCCACAGTTCGCCGGTCTCGGGATTGATCGCCAGGCCGTAGCCGTTGCGATGACCGTAGGTGTAAATCTCTGGCTTGACGCCTGGCTTGCCGACAAACGGATTGTCCGATGGCACCGTGCCATCGTCCTTGAGGCGCAGCGTCTTGCCGACGTGATTGTCGAGCCCCTGCGACTTCATACGCAGGCGGTTGTCATCCGATCCGTCCGCGCGCTTTTGCTCCGCGTTGCAGCAGATGCGGTCGCGATCGCCAATCGTCACGTAGAGCATGCCGTCCTTGCCGAAGTAGACGCGGCCCGCGATGTTGCCACCCGTTTCCCATGCGTCGGCGACGAAGATCTCCTCGACGTCACCGAGCGACGATCCTTTCAGGTGTCCGCGCGCCACGGCGAGCGTCGATCCCTTGGGACCCAGCTTCGGATACGAGACGTACACGTACTGGTTGTCCTTGAAATTCGGATGCAACGTGACGAAGTGCAGCGCGTCGCTTCCCTGTCCGGCAGGAGTCGGCGACGTCCACACCGGCTGCGGCGCCAGCACGCCATTGCGAATGATGCGCAGCGTGCCGTTCTTCTCTGTCACTAGGATCGTGTTGGCGTCCGGGAACGCCAGGCCCCACGGGTGAAAGAGTCCGGTCGCGACGGTGACGACGCGAATCTTGCCGCCCTGCACGTCGAGGATCTGCGGACTGGTGTCGCGCGCCGGCGCGGCCTGTTGCGCGCAGACGGGGAGGGCGAGCAGGACGACCGCCACGGATTGCCACACGCTTCTCGAGAAGTGTCTGTTCATAGCGCCTCGATCTAGATGAGTACGGCGCGAATAGTAGCACTGTGGTTCTCTCCCTGGCTCTCGATCGCGGCTCCCCAAACTCTGGTATAAGTGTCGAAAATAGACATTGTTTATAGGTCTTACATTTGGTAAGATACCTCCAGTGACGAACTACCCGATTCCCAGCCTGCCGCCGAAGGAACGGCTGATCCTCGAACTGCTGCTCTCGCAGGGGGCACTGTTCGGTCTTCAGCTCGTGGCGCTGTCCGACGGCGCGCTGAAGCGGGGAACGGTATACGTCACGCTGGGTCGCATGGAAGCCAAAGGCTTCGTCAGGTCAGAACAAGAAGCCATGCCGCCTGGTGCGATTGGGTTGCCTCGTCGCCTCTACTATCCGACGCCACTCGGCGAGCGTGTGCTCAATGCGTGGAGTCAGATGGCGCAGGCACTTTTGCCGGAGGTGCAGCCATGACTGCCCTGGATGTTCCACAACCTGGTGAACGGCTCGTGAAGCTGGCAACGCTGATGTTCGACGAGCCCACGCGCTCGACGTTCGTGATTCCTGCTCTCGCTGACTATCAACAAGAGTTGAGCGAAGCAGGCGAGAGCTCAGTCAAGCGACTGGCGGCCCACCTGCGCGGCTACGCTGCCTTCGCGCGACTTGTTGTCGCGGCTCCGTTCATCGTCCCGTCCGCCCCGATGGGCAGTCCGGTGACGACGTTCGTGACCGGCAAGTACGGCGGCAACGTGCTGCTCGTGCTCGCACTCGTGCTGTTCGCGGCGATTCGGCCGCTCTTCGGCTGGTTCGCTGTTGCGGTGATTGGGCTCGGCATCGCGCTTGCCATAGCGCTGCGGCTCTGGAACAACCGCCACCCGAACGCGCGTGGCGGAGCAGCAGACCCGTTGTTGACGCTCCTGGCGGTTGCGCTGTTCGCGGCGATCTGGTCGATGTTCGGCTGGTTCGTGCTGGCGGCCGTCGCGGGCGGCGTGATCATGGCGATCGCGTTGCGACGTTGGAATACGCGTCATCCAAGCGAGCTCGCACCGAGTTCGCGAAAGCCGGATGCGGAGATCAATCTTTCGTCGATTCCCGTCGCGGGTGACATTGGCGGTCTGCTCTTCGTGGTCGGCGCGATTATCACTGTCCTGCTCGGCTTGCCCGATCTCCGCTGGTTCGTGCTGGCGTCGGTCGTTGTTGGCGCTGTGCTCGCTGGAGGCCTGTTCGTCTGGCGCTCGTCCCGCAGCACGGCGCTGACTCCGGCAAATTCGATCCTGCGACGCTAACTGGACGGCGGGCCTGAAGGCCCGCCGCGACGTGGCCCGCCTTACAATCCCCACATGCAACTCGTCTTCGAACAGATCCGCGCCGGCGGCGATCGCAACTTCGGCTATCTCCTCGGCGATCGCTCAGCCAGGCGCGCCGTCCTGATCGATCCGTCGTACTCGCCAGAAGCCTTCGTGGCTCGCGCCGCCGATCAAGGGCTGACTGTGTCGCACGTCATCAACACGCACGGCCATCCCGATCACGTCAATGGCAACGCGCGCGCGGTGGAGATGACGCAAGCCATCGTGGTCGCACACCCGCTGCTTCGCCCGGACCTTCCGCTCGAGGATGGTCAGGCGCTGACGATCGGAGCATTGGCGCTGCGATGCTCGTTCGTGCCAGGCCACAGCCCAGACCACATCGCGATCTACGAAGAGACCCATCGCCTGTTGATCACTGGCGACCTGCTCTTCGTCGGGAAAGTCGGTGGCACGTCGTCCGACGAAGACGCCCGCACCGAATGGCAAAGCCTGCAGCGTCTCGTGTCCGAGGTGCCAGACGATGCGACCGTCTGGCCCGGACACGACTACGGCGCGCGCCCCTCGTCGACGATGGCACTGGAGAAATCGACAAACCCGTTCCTCATGTGCCGGAACGAGGCCGAATTTCTCCAGTTCAAGGCGGGATGGGCGTCATTCAAGAAAGCGCATGGTCTCCGATAGCCCGCATTACTCCGTCGAGACCTTCTTCTGGATCTCGCGTGCGTGCTCGAGGTGCTTCTGAACGGTTGGAAGCACCATCGCCGCCCACTGCGTCAGCTTCTGCTCACCTGCGCCCGCCGTCGCAGCGGGGGACGCAGTCTTGTGCTCGACGCGTGCGCGAACCTTGGCGGCAACCTCTTCGTGGCCTGAGACCATCGCATTGAGGTACTCGCGGTCGAACTCAGTGCCCTGCAACTTCGACAACTTATCCGCGAGGTCCTTGTGCTTCTGGTCAAGCTGCGCCGGCTGCTGCACCTTGAGCTCCGCCGCGATGGGCTTCAGCTCGTTCGCCGCCTGCGTGTGATCCTTCACCATCATCTGGCCGAACGCTTTGACATCGGGATTCGACCCACGCTCGGCCGCAAGCTTCCCCAGCTGCACCTCAGCGAGTCCGGCGATTGTCAGATCGTTTACGAAGGTCTTTGAGTCGGCGGCCTGTGCATACGCCACCACGCTTGCCGTCGCGATGGCCAGGGCCATGACGATCGGCGCGATAGCTGATCGCTTCATACGTTCCTCCTTGGTCGACTTCGTCCTCGTGTCGTTGGTGATGCAACGAACGGGCCTCATCGCGCCTGAGGTTCAGGAGTTCATCAGCTGCTGAATCTCGTCGAGAGCGGGAACACTCGTGATGGCTCCTTCGCGCGTGCAGCTGATCGCGGCCGCGGCGCTGGCGAATCGCAGTATCTCGATCGGGCTTTGATTCTGGAGGAGCGCGTAGATGAATGCCGCGCGAAAGGCATCGCCGGCGCCTGTCGTGTCGACGGCCTTCACGCCGAACGCCGGCACGTGATGCAGGCGATCGCCATCGAGCAGCATCGCGCCATCCGTACCGTGCGTGGCGCACAGCCAGCCGGAGTGACTCTTACGAAGAGCGCGAAGCGCGCGCTCTGCATCGCGCTCACCGGTCAGCGTCGAGGCGACGTGCGCCGAGAAGATCGGCACCGTCGAGAGCGCGATGAGGGCAGGCGTCTGTCCGGTGACGCGATCGATGTCACTCGTCACCGGGACACCCGCGCCGACGGCGATTCGCGCCGCTGCGATCGATGCGTCTTCATCGAGGTCGTCCACGTGTACCAGGCGCGCATGGCTCACGACTGAAGCAGGAATGTCGTCGACTCGCATCACCAGTTCAGGTTCGCGATGCCAGACGACGGTCCGGTCCCCATTCGTCTCGTCAACCAGGATGACCGCGTGTCGATTGGGTGCATGTCGCACCGCAGCATGTGAGAGATCGACTCCTGCATCCGTGAGCGTGTCGCGCGCCCGCTGACCATTGCCATCGTCGCCGAAGGTGCCCAAATACAGGGTCCGAAGCCCCAGAGCCGCACAGCCAGCGAGCGTGGTCGCGACCTGTCCGCCACACGAGACGGAGTGCGCAGAGGCTCGAAATTTCGCGTTCGGGGCCGCGGCGCCTGGCAGGCGGTAAACGAGATCGACCGAGTTTTCGCCAATCCCGACAACGTCAACACGCGGTGCAGTCACGAATCGAGTATAGGAGCGCTTCAGCGATTGGTCGTACACTTAGCGCCATGACGCTGCAGCGAGTTGTAAGCCTCGCCAGTGTGGTCGTTGCCGTGACTGTGCTCGTCATTCGCTACGAGGCTGTGCCGAGCGCACAAGCGCCCGTGACTTTCAGCGAGCATGTCGCGCCGATCGTCTTCGCGAATTGCACGTCCTGCCATCGTCCCGGCGAAGCCGCTCCATTTTCGCTCATGAGTTACCGCGATGCGAGGCCGTTGGCCAAGGCGATCGCGTCAGCGACCGCCGCGCATGCCATGCCGCCGTGGAAGGCTGGCCCGAGCGACTATCCGTTTGCGAACGCCAGGCAACTGAGCGCCGATCAAATTGCAACCCTCCAGAAGTGGGTCGCCGATGGTGCGCTCGAAGGCGATCCTGCTCGTCTGCCGCCGCTCCCGAGATTCACAGAAGGGTGGCAGCTTGGTCCTCCGGATCTGACAGTGTCGATGCGTGACGCTTTCGAGGTCCCGGCTCGCGGGGCGGACGTCTATCGCAATTTCGTCGTGCCGTTGAATCTCGATCGAGATACGTGGGTGCGCGCGCTCGAATTCAAGCCCTCGGCGAAGAGCGTGGTGCATCACAGCCTGTTCTTCCTCGACGCCACGGGCGGTGCGCGTGAGCGCGACGCAGAAGATCCGCTGCCAGGGTTCCCGGGTGGCATGGGCAACGGGAGAGTGGCGAGTGGTGGACGTGGTGGCCGTGGCGCGCTTGCGGGCTTGCTCGGTGGACGCGGCACCGCCAACTCCCCGGACGATGACCCGGTAGCCCGCGTGGCAGGCACTCTGGGGGGATGGGCGCTGGGCGGGCGAGCCACCGAGCTGCCCTCGGGCCTGGCGTTCTTCGTCGCGAAAGGATCCGATCTCATTCTCTCGACCCACTTCCATCCCTCGGGAAAGGTCGAGCAGGAGAAGTCCACTGTCGGCCTGTATTTCGCCTCTGGTCCGCCGACACAGGCATTCACCACGATTCAGCTGCCGCCTATCTTCGGTGTGTTCGAAGGGTTGGATATCCCGGCGGACGAAGGGCATTACACGATCAAGGACTCATTCGTGATCCCGATCGACGTCCGCGCGTTCAGCGTCGGCGCGCATGCGCACTACCTCGGTAAGCAGATGCGGTTGACCGCGACGCTGCCGAATGGCGACGTGAAGACGCTGCTGCGTATCGACGATTGGGACTTCTCGTGGCAGGAACGGTATCGCTTCGCCGATTATGTCTCGTTGCCACAAGGCACGCGGCTCGATGCCGAAATTACCTACGACAACACGTCAGCGAACAAGCGCAACCCGAGTCGGCCACCTGTTCGAGTGACGTGGGGCGAAGAGTCGAACGACGAGATGGGGAGCATCGGCTTGCAGGTCGTCGCGGCATCGCCGGGGGAGTTGCCGCAACTTCGGCAGGCATTCCTCGCGCATGTGCGTCAGGCCGCAGTCACGCGCCCGGGCCTCGGTCAGTTGTTGCGCCGACGGCAGGCACAGGCACGGTAGACCGTCGCTCCCTTTACGATTTTCCCGACGTCCCTCGTCGACTATTTGCAAGAGGACGATTCGTGACTGAGACCGCGGGCGCGCAGGCGTCTGAGGACGGCGGCCGGCTCATCGTCATCACCGCGCCGCTCACCGAGATCATCGACCACGCCGGCTTTTTCATTCAGATGAGCATGGCCTCGTTGCCGATGTGGCTCGAGGGCATCTTGAACAAGAAATACCCGAACTGGCGCCGGCTCGAGCACAACGACGACGGCACCGCGCGCTACATGCCTGCCGGAGCGAGAGTGCTCGAAGCCTCGCTGCTTCGTCGCTACGCGGCAGCCGACGTCGTTTGCTGCGATCCGGACGATATCGACACCTTCATCGGACCACGTACGCGCATCGTTGCCGTCTCGACACACAACCCGCTCGGTGTGACGTTCGCCGCCGGCGTATACACCTCGATCTTTGGTTCGGCGAAGCAGCCAATCAACTCGTTCTACGCGCGCCAGCTGTTCGAGCGGATCAAGTCGAACCGCTGGCGTTCCTCGTTTCGCGTGATTGTGGGTGGCTCGGGCGGTTGGCAGATCAGCCAGACGAATTCCTACGACGAGCTCGGCGTCGACTGTGTGGTCGAGGGACGCAGCGAATCAGAAGAGACGTTCACGCTGTTCGACAAAGCGATCAACGGGGATTCGTTGCCGCTCAAGGTAGACGTGAGCCACCCGGTCACGCGGGAAGCGATTCTCTTCCCTGACAAGCGCACGACGTTCGGCGTTGTCGAGATGACGACGGGGTGCGGCCGGCGATGTCAATTCTGCGTGCCTGACCTGAATCCGCAGATCGACCTGCCGCGCGACAAGATTCTCACGCACGTGCGCGCCAACGTGCGCGACGGCAACAAGCAGATCTCTCTGGCCACTGAAGACATGTTCATCTGGGGACAGGTGCACACGTCCACACCGTTCTATTTCCCCAACCGCGAGGCGTTGCTCGATCTGTTCCGCGACGTGGTCAACACGCCTGGCGTCGAGCAGCACGTGCTGAGCCACGCGACGATCGCGCCCGCAGTCGTCGATCCGATCCTGATCGAGAAGCTCTCCGAGAGCCTGCTGGACAAGAGTCCAATTCACCTCCCGTATCTGAGCAGTCATCCGAGGCACAAGGCGCTGGTGCCGCTGATCGGTCTCGAGACAGGATCCGTTGCAACGGCGAAGCGCATCATGCCGAGTAAGGCGGTCCCGTTCCCGATCGACGAGTGGCCAAGCGTCGTCATTCGCGGTCTCGAGATTCTCAACAAGAACAACTGGTTCCCTGCGATGACCCTGATCGTTGGCAGTCCCGACGAGAGCGACGACGATGTGCGCGCGACGATCGATCTCATCTACGAGGTGGAGCGCCGCGGGTTGTTCGCGTTCTTCATCCCGTCGATCTTCACGCCGCTCCACGACACACGCATGGAGAACAAGAAGGGCGTGACCGAGACGCGTCTGCTCTCGCCGCTGCAGTGGCAGTTGATGATGAAGTGCTGGAAGATGAATCTCCGGCCCGGGCAGAACAGCTGGTGGGCACCGACCGTGTGGCGCCTGGGTGCGCTGGGGTTGTGGGCGTTTCGGCTGCGGAAAATGAACGGCCCTTCGTTCACCTGGCCGCTGTTCATGTTTGCGAGCGCGCTGCCGGAGAACCTGATGGCGCGACTTGGAAAGATCCACGAGGGACGCCCACTGACGATCAAGAGCCGCAGGGAACTGCTCTCGACCATCAAGCCGTCGATGCGGCGTTATCTGCGCGTTGATACCGGCGACATGCCTGACGACATGGGGCCGCCGGCCAGCGATCCTCGCGTGATCGGTCTCGCGCTTTCCTGACGGTCGGTCACCAGTCTTCGGTCCACGTCAGTATGAACCGTGAACCGTGAACCGTGAACCGTGAACCGTGAACCGTGAACTGACCGCCTACCGCCTACTGCCTACCGCATACTTCGTACAGAGCGATCGCGGCTGCTGTTGCCACGTTCACTGAATCAACACCGTGCGCCATCGGGATGCGAGCTCGATGCGTGCATGCCCTCGTGGCTTCGGCGGTCAGCCCGTCGCCTTCGTGCCCGAGCGCGATCGCGATCGGGCGATCGACAAGAGCCGCCGCAACGCTCTGCAGCAGCGGCGCGTCATACGCTGGCGTCATCGCGATCGTTGCCCATCCGGCCACGCCGAGCTCGTGCAGCGCGTCGGGCCACGGCACCGTTGCGTACGGGACCGTCAGCGATGCGGCCATCGACGTGCGAATCGCCTTGCGATAAAGGGGGTCTACGCAGTCGGCTTGCACCAGCACGCCGGCGACTCCGAACGCAGCGGCGTTGCGGAAGATCGCGCCGACGTTGTCGACGTTGCCCACGCGCTCGAGTACGAGAAGCTTCGGCACGCGGGCCGGTTCCTGGCGACCGGCAGCGGCGACGATCTCGCGCCAATCTCGTGCGGGAGGTCGCACGCCGATGGCCAAGCAGCCGCGATGGAACTTGAAGCCGGCCACGCTGTTCATCACTGTCTGTGGGACGACGTAGACCACAATGCCGCCGTTGACAGCCGACGCTCCTATCGATGCCAGTGCCGCTTCCGTGACGAGCAGTGCGCGGGTCTCGAGTCCGCTGGCAAGCAGTCGCGTCACGACAAGCCGTCCTTCTGCCACGAACAGTCCCCGCCGTACCAGTAGATCCGGATCGGGAATGTTCCGGAAGTCCGACAACCGCTCGTCGGCGTCAGATTCGATGCGGACGACTGTCACAGCGGAATCGTACCTCGGACAACTGTCGGCCTTCTTTCCCCGAGCTCTCGCCGCCTCGCGCAGATGCGTGTCGTGCGACGACGATGGGGTGAAACGCCGCCAGGATGTGACCGAATGCGGTCGGGCGTGGCTAAGGCGCTCGGCAGTCGTGACGGCACGTGTTCGCGCCGTTTTCCTCTTTGAAACGTTTGCTTGACGACTTTCGTAACGGGGGCTGATAGTTCAGTGATGGGACGCCTTTCGCGCACGACGAGCCCGTTGGCGATCTTCGCGATCTCCACGATCGTGGGGGTCCTCACCGGACTGCAGGCGTACAACTACGTCGCCCTGACCGCAGAGCACAAGCAGCCCTTGTACGTCCTCGTGGGGCTCAACGTGACGTACTGGTGGTCGTGGGCGCTGCTCGTTCCCGGTGTGCTGTGGATGGCGCGTCGCTACCGCTTCGAGCGGCAGACGTGGAAGAAGGCGGCACTTGTTCACGTCCTGGCTGTCACCGCGTTCACTGCCGCTCACGTGGCGCTGTCGGTCTCGGCACGCGGGGTGATCACGACGCAGTTCACGGAGCGGCCATTCAGCTGGTGGATGTACTTCAGCGAAGGTTTCTTCCTGAATTTCGACTGGGAGATGATGACGTACTGGGCGCTCGTTGCATTCGTGCACGCGCTCGACTACCACCGCCAGTCGCAGGAGCGCGAGATCGCCGCTGCGCAGCTGCAGACCCAACTCGCCGAAGCACAACTCGAAGCGCTGCAGCGCCAGTTGCATCCGCATTTCCTGTTCAACACGCTGAACACCATTTCAGCGCTCATGCACCGCGACGTCCACGCGGCGGACGAGATGCTCGTACAACTCAGCGACCTTCTGCGGCTGACGCTCGATCGCGTCGGCACCCAGCAGGT
>Ga0070674_100002215_pt1 | contig 10685 bp, 9 predicted proteins | sample KBSM33metaG_FD_65344 | JGI IMG/M metagenome (GOLD analysis project Ga0070674, IMG submission 65344) | Miscanthus rhizosphere microbial communities from Kellogg Biological Station, Michigan, USA - KBS M3-3 metaG | ecosystem: Host-associated > Plants > Roots > Rhizosphere > Soil ...
TCAGGTGACCGAAACAACGGCTGGACGGCCTCCGCCGGCGGCTCGATCGCTGGTTCGGTCATCGGGTGACCAATACAACGGCCTGGACGGCCTCCGCCGGCGGCTCGATCGCTGGTTCGGTCATCGGGTGACCAATACAACGGCCTGGACGGCCGCTCCCGACCGGACCCGAGATCAGCCGCGCCCTTGGAAACCTAGTGCCGGGTCGTCGCCCAGGGCGGGATCATGTCGGTCGGCATGCCTGGCTCCCCTGGCCCACGCGCGCGGCGGTTCCGATCACGTGCCGAGCCCTCGCCCGGCGGGAGCCAGGCCGCTGCCTGCGCCGCCGCCAAGGCATCGGCCGTCTCGCTGGACCCGACAGACGCCGCCGGGACGTCGGCGGCCTCCTGCGCCACGGGCTGGGGGAAGAAGCCCTCGCCGGGCTGCTGGCGCTCCGGCGGCGCGAAGTCGCGGAACGGGATGATCTTGCGCTCGAACTTGTTGAGGAGCTCCGGATGAGCCCGCTCGACCTCCGCGAACACCTCCTCGAGCTCGTCGCCGATGAGCTCGTCGCGCTCGATCAGGGCCTTGGCGAGGTGGTGGATGGCCGGCTCCTTCTCGCGGAGCAGGCGCTCGGTCTCGGCATAGAGCTCGTCGAGCATCTCGTGCGCGGCCACGACGAAGGGCGCCGGCGGGAATTGCCCGGGTTGGACCGGGGCGATGAGCTTCGTCGGGCCCATCGCGAAGCGCGCAACGTAGCTGACCGCCGAGTTGGTCGCGTTCTGCAGGTCGGATGACGGCCCCGTCGACAACGTATCCAGGAACCGGTTCTCGACGACGTGCCCCGCCAGCGAGACCATGATCTGCGTCTCGATCCAGCGGGCGTACATCGAGGTTCGCTCTTCCAGCGGCTTCTGCTGGACATATCCGAGCGCGTGGCCACGCCGGATGATCGTCGCCTTCGAGATCCGATAGGACGGCCGGAGGTAGCGTGCCGCGACCGCATGGCCTGCCTCGTGGTACGCCGTCTCACGTCGGTCCGTGAGGTTCCACGAGCGGATCGGTTGCTTGAGACCCATCGTCCGCTCGTCGGCCGCGTCGAGCCAGTCCTTGTAATTCAGGAACTCGCGGTGCTCCTCATGGGCCTTGATGAGGGCCTCGTTGATGATCGTCTTGATCATGATCGGGGTCCAGCCCATCGAGTCCGTGAGAAGCAGTTCCATCGGGATCTCGGGGTCGTGCTGCTTCTTCGAGAGGTAATGCGCGATGATGTCGCGGCGGCCGTCGGCGTCAGGCTCATGGACGACGATCATCCGGTCGAGTCGACCCGGTCGGACGAGGGCCGGATCCAGGACCTCGGGACGGTTCGTCGCGCCGATGACGAAGACGAGTGGCTTGTCCTCCACGGGACCGCGGACGATGCCGAACCAGCGCAGGATCTTGTAGCGCCAGCGGTCCTCGACCAGGTTCGCCAGCGAATCCATCTGGTTGAGGAGGGTGTTCAGCCCCTGGCCGCCACCCATCATCATCCCGCCCATCATCATGCCGCCGTTGCCATTGCTCTGGCCGCCGCGGTTCATGCCGATGGAGTCGATCTCGTCCATGAAGATGATGCAGGCGCCGCGCTGGCCGCTCGGGGCGTACTTCCGGCCGAGCCCCCGGGCATCGCGGAAGAGCTTCATGATCATCATCTCGGTCATGCCCCAGAACATGCCGCGGATCGAGCTCGCATCGATGTAGATGAACGGCAACTCGGCTTCTGCCGCGATGACAGCGGCGAGGAACGTCTTGCCGGTACCTGGCGCGCCGGCGAGGAGCATGCCGCGCGGCATCTCGCCGCCTCGGAGCTCGAACTCGCGGACGCCCCTGAGGATCGAAACCGTCGACTTCGCATGCTCGAGCAGGTCCGGCTGGCCGCGGTAGTCGGCGAACGACATCCCGATCTGCGGATCGTCCGGCGTCACCGTGTACTTGCGCGGGCGCGAAAGGAACCAGAACAGGAAGCCGAACTGGACGATCAGATAGAAGGCCGCGAACGACAACTGCAGCGCGAACGCCGGGATCGAGGCGATGATCCCGAACACGCTCTGGATGAACGCGACGGTGCCGCTCGATGCGATCAGCGCCGTGAGGACCACGAGAACGAGCAGCAGTCGCCACAGGTTCCTGTTCCACACGAAGCCCAGATGCCCGAAGAAACCACGAACTGCCGTCATCGGAAACCCTCGATCTTTCCGTCATTCACGAGAATGACAAGGTTGATCGCAAACGGGATGCCATCCTCCCGTACGTAGTGCATCAGGATCTCGGTCGCGGAACGCTTCCCGTCGACCGAGGTGCCAAGCACGTCGACCGAGTCGATGTTCTGGATACCGTACTTCGTCATCTCATTCGTGAGATCGATGTGGGGTTGCTGGTCGAGTGACGAGCGGATCGCATCCGCGTCATTCACGGCGAGCGCAGCGATGAACTCCTTGGCGGCCGGCGGGGCGTCCTGCGCGGCGACGCCGGGGTCACCCGTGGGACTCGTCGGTGCTGGCCGGGTCGCCTGGAAGACGTAACTGCCGATCGCGATGCCACCGACGAGCAGCACGACCCCGATGACGACCGTGAGGATCGCCTTGATGGCGCCACCTACCGTGCGACGGCGGGCCATGCGCCGCTCGGCCTTCGCGTCCGCCGCTGCCTTCGCGTCTTCCGCGGCCTTGGCTTCGGCGGCCGCAGGATCGCTCGCGGCGTCGATCGTCGCGAGCGCTTCAGCGGTCGTGTCGGCGGCCTGAGCATCGGCCGTCACGACGGCCGCCTCGCTCGCGACGGGATCTGCGGGCGTGTCGGTCGTGAGCGATGACCCGTCGGCGGGCGTCGCCTCGGCGGCAGCGGCGGCTTCGGCGCTGGCTGCGGCCTCGGGGGTCAGTGACGCCTCGGGGTTCGGGACCGGGTCGTCCGCGGTCGGCGGCAACACCTCGTCAGGTGCCGGTGCATCGGGCTGTGTCACCTCTTCGTCTTCAGGACGGCGAGCTGGCTCCGCACTCATGGCGTCGTCACCGACGGGGGCGGGTCGATCAGCTCGACGCGCCCGGCCTGGGTAGCGACGCGCCAGGCGAGCTGGCCATCGGCGCCGGAGTTATCGACGACGTGCGCTGAATACGCGTGGAGCGACAGCCCATTACCGACGACCCACGATCCGAGGTGGACGGGCGGGTCGACCTTGACGTACTCGGCCTTCACCCGTGCCGACTTCGCCTTCACCGCGGCCGAGATGCCGAGCAAGTCGAGCGTGGACTGGTCGTCTGCGACATACGCGTTGATGAACTGACGCGCGACCGGCGATTCGGCGGTCCGCGACTCGGTCGTCTCGGGCTTCGGCGTGAGGTCTTGCGTGATGCTGGGCACGAGGAAGCCGATCAGGGCTCCGATGGCGAGTGTGGCCCCCGCCCGACTCAGGCGGCGTCTCCAGACCCCTCGTCGACGCATCGATCCTCCGTTCTGGGTGAACGTGTGCCGCGCAGTGTAGTGCCGTTTCCGTGCAGGCGACGAAAACGTCGTGCGCTGCTGCAACACAGGATTCGTCGGGAAGACGCGTTTCGGATGCTCGGACGCCCGCTCGGAGGCGGCGCGATCCCGTCAGCGCGTGCGCGTCACCTTGTTCAGGTTGCGCGGCCGCTCCGGGTCGACGCCGCGTGCACCGGCCAGGTACATCGCGTGGAGCTGCCCGACCACGATCGAGACGATCGGGCCGAGCCACTCGGGCGTCCCGGCAGCGAGCGCGAACGGCCAATGCGCCACCTCGAGCGCCTCCGGCTGATCCGACACGACCGCGATGTTCGCATCGAGCTCGTCGCGCAGCCGGCGCAGCAAGTCAACGAGGGACGCCTCCGTCGGCCCGGGCCGGACCGTCGCGAGCACCGGTACCCCCGGCTCCAGTAGCGCGAGCGGCCCGTGCTCGAAGTCGGCCGCGGAGTACGGATCTGCGAAGACCCGGGCCAGCTCCTTGAGCTTCAACGCCCACTCGCGGGCGGTGGCGTACTCGTAGCCGCGCGCCAGCACCAGGAGCCGATCGGCGGCCACCTGATCTCGCGCCATCGATTCGACCGCTGGCTCCAGCTCCAGTGCCGACGCCATCGCGTCCGGGATCGCGACGAGCGCCGCGGCATCGGCAGGTTCGCCGGACAGTGCCGCGGACAGTGACGCGATCGCCAGCAGCTCGGTCGTGTACGTCTTGGTCGCCGCGATCGCCAGCTCGGGCCCGGCGCCCAGATCGATGCAGGTCTCCGCCGCCAGCGCGAGCGGCGAGGCCGGATCGTTGGTGATCGCGAGCGTCGGCGCACCCTGCGATCGGCCGGCCGCGACGACCCCGACGACGTCCGGTGACGCCCCGGACTGGCTGATCCCGACGACGAGCGATCGGTCGAGCCGCGGATGCGCTCCGTACAGCGAGATGACCGATGGTGTACCGAGGCCGACCGACAGCGCGTGCCGGACGCCGAGCACGTACTGCGCGTAGATCGCCGCGTGGTCGCTCGTGCCACGCGCGGCGATGACGACGTGATCGACGTCGTGCGCACGGATCGATTCCGCCAGCGGCACGAAGACGTCGGGCGCACGCGCGAGAAACCGACGTGCGACCTCGGGCTGCTCGAGGATCTCGCCGCGGAGCGTCATACGGCCACGGGCAGGCGGCCGGGTGCGTCGGCTCCGTCGAGCACGGCCGCGAACGCCTCGAGCGAGCCCGGCAAGATCGAGTAGCTCGCCAGGGCCGTGACACCCGCCGGGACCGCGGCGACATCCCAAGGGCCGCGCATGGCCGCCACGATGGTCGGCGTGCCGGTCCCGGCAATGGCCGCGACCAAGTCGAGCTGCGAGCGGAGCCGATGCGCATCGATGGTCCCGATGACCGCGAGGTCGGCGGTGGCGGCATGCGCCCGAACGGCGGCGATCGACGCCTGGTCGGGTTCGGGTTCGACGACCACCTCATCCACATCGCCATGGTATCGACGGAGGGCGGTGGCCAGAGCCGGCCGGACCCTTGACGAGGTGTCGGCAGGCGTCAGGTCGGATGGTCGCGGCATCACCGCGAGGATGCGAAGGACCGACGACCACCGGATCGGCAGCAGACGGGCAGGATCGCGGACGAGCGTCATCGACCGCGTGGCGAGCTCAGCGGCGAGCTCCAGGTGATCCTGGCACCCGACGACATCGATCTCGGGCGGCTCGCCGAACGACGCGAGCCACTCCCGGAGCGTGGCAAGCCGCCGTTCCGTGGCAGCCATCTCCGCGGCGTCGAATAACCCTCGCCTCGCCGCCGCCACTAGCCCCTCCTCGATCGCTCGCCGCGCCACTGGATCCGCCGCTGTCAGCAGCAGGTCGACGCCGGCGCGGACCGCGGCGACGACGTCGGGGACGCCATCGCGCAAGCCGACACCGGCCATGTCGAGGGCGTCGGTGATCGACACACCGTCGAACCCGAGCTGGCCGCGCAACAGGTCCGTCATCGCGGCACTCGACAGCGTCGCCGGCACGCTCCCGGATCCCGTCACATCCGGCAGCGCGACATGCGCCGACATCGCCACGCGAGCCCCCGCCTCGATGGCCGCGCGGAATGGCACCAGCTCGCGCGTATCAAGGGTCGCGCGCGAGGCCGGGACCGTGACGACGCCGTGATGCGGATCGGCGGCCGCCTCGCCGGCGCCTGGGAAGTGCTTCATCGACGCGGCGACTCCCGCCGACTGCAGCCCACGGACCATCGCGGCTCCATGCCGCGCCACCAAGCCCGGATCGTCCCCGAATGCACGGATCCCGAGCGCCGGGTTGGCCGGGTTCGACGCCACATCGAGCACCGGCGCATAGACGACGTTCACACCCATGGCCCGTGCCTCGGTGCCGATCGCCCGCCCGACACGCTCCGTCAACCCGATGTCCTCCACCGCGCCGAGTGCCATGTTCCCGGCGAACGACGTCGTGCCATCGCCCAAGGCGATGAACTGCCCCGCCTCCTGGTCGGCTGCGATCAGCAGCCCACCGCCAGCTGCCTCCTGCAGCGACGTCGTCAACGCCCGAACCTGCGCCGGCGACTCGACGTTGAGCGCCCGGAAGAGTGTGAACCCGGCCGCCGGGGCCGCCCGCAGTCGATCGATGACCGCGCCGGTCGCCGACATACCCTCGAACGCGAGCATCACCCGCCGAAGGATGGCGTCCGCTCGGTCCGTCACCCCTTGACGGCGCCCGACAGCCCGCGGACGAAGTAGCGCTGCACGACGACGAAGAACAGCAGGATCGGGATCACCGTCATCGTCACGCCCGCCGCGATCGAGCGGAAGTCGGACGAGAAGAAGCCCTGCAGCGCGGCCAGCCCGACCGGCAGCGTCATCCCCTTCGGGGTGTGCAGCATCAGCGACGGCCACAGGAAGTCGTTCCACGATGTGACGAACGTGAAGATCGCGACCGCGGCCAGAGACGGCCGGATGATCGGTAGCAGGATCGACCACCAGATCCGCCACTCCCCGGCGCCATCGACGCGGGCCGCGTCCACCAGGTCATCGGGGACCCCGCGGAACGCCTGGCGAAGCAGGAAGATGTTGAAGGCGCTCACGATGTTCGGGAAGATCAGCGCCGGCAGCGCGTCGTAGTAGTGGAAGACGTTGACGGCCAGGATGAAGCTCGGGATGTAGGTGAGCTGGGCCGGCACGATCAGCGTCGCCAGCAGCAGATAGAAGATGAACTCCCGACCGGCGAACCGCATCTTCGCCAACGGGTAGGCCGCCATCGCAGCGACCAGCATGTTGAGGAGGCCCGTCGCGATCGCCACGACCGTCGAGTTCAGGAAGTAGTTCGCGATCGGCAGCGAGTCCCAGACGCGTGCGTAGGCCGCCAGTGTCGGATCGTTCGGCAGGAACTGCGGCGGCACCGACGTGATCGGATCGGCCGGGCCCTTGATCGATGTCAGCAGCATCCACGCGAACGGGAACACCGTCACGATGGCGACGGCCGTGAGCACGACGTACCAGCCGGCATTCCGGAGCCATCGACTACTGCGCGTCGCGCGTCTCCGGGTCCCCTCCGCGGTGCGAATGTCCGCGACGGTCGTCGTCGTGGCCGTCATCGCGCCGTGCTCTCGCCGCGCTCGAGCAGGCGCACATTGACGATCGAGAAACCGAGCGTGACCAGCAACAGGACGATCGCGATCGCCGATGCATATCCGGCATTCGAACGCTCGAAGGCCTGTTGCCATAGGTAGAAGACCATCGTGACGCCGCTGTTGAGGATGCCGCCGGTGCGGCCCGTGAGGACGTAGATCTCGTCGAAGACCTTGAGCGCCGCCAGGCTCGAGATGACGCCGACGAACACGATCTGCGGCCGCAGCGCTGGGATCGACACGTACCAGTGCTTCTGGAGGTCGTTGCAGCCGTCGATGCGGGCCGCGTCGTACAGCTCCTCCGGCACGTTCTGCAGACCCGCCAGGAAGATCACCGAGTAGTAGCCGATGCCCGCCCAGATCGTGAGCATCATCGCCAGCGGGAGGACCAGTGAGGGCGTAGCGAGCCATTGGATCGGCTCGTGGATGACGCCCCACGACACCAGGACCGAGTTGATGAACCCGCTCCGGTCGAACAGCCAGCGCCAGGTCAGCCCGATCGCGATCGAGCCGCTCACGGCGGGCACGAAATACAGCGCCCGATAGACGTGGATCCCGCGCAGCTTGCGATTGACGACGATCGCGAGCGCGATCGAGAGCGCGATCAGGATCGGCGTGACGAGCAGGTAGACGAATGAGTGCAGGAGCGCGAGCCGAAGGACGTCATCGTCGAGCAGCCGGGCGAAGTTCGCGAGCCCGATGAAGACCGGCGGCGTGACGATGTCGTAGTCGGTGAGGCTGTAGTAGATGACGGCCGCGATCGGGTAGAAGACGAAGACGCCGAGCAGGATCAGCGCCGGGGCGAGGAATGCGTACGGGGTGAGTCGGCGGCGCAGCGTCATGACCTAGACCCTGGGAAGGGATCGGCCCGCCTCCTGGGGGAACGGAGGCGGGCCGACATGCTTTGAGCTAGCTCAGTCGAGCAGCTTGTTGGCCTCGGTGACCGCGTCGGTCAAGGCCTGCTGCACGGGGACGTTCCCGAACAGGGCCTTCTCGACGGCCGAGAGGACGACGGCGTTCACGTCGCCCTTGTTGGGGATGGTCGGAACGATGTCCGCGTACTTCGAGATCGCCGCTTCGGCGGAGCCGCGCGCGCTGTCCTCGATGAGCGGGGAGGTCGAGCTGAAGTACGGATCATCGAAAGCCTTCGCCGACGAGGGATAGACGGCCGACTGCTTCGACAGTTCGGTCAACGTACGAGCGTTGGTGAAGAACTGCGCGAGCGCCATCGACGCATTCGGGTACTTCGTCTTGGCGTTGACGGACATGCCCATCAGGCCCTTGCCGATGACCCCGGACTTGCCGACGGGCGCCGGCACGACCGCGAGGTCGCCGTAGAGCTGCGCGTTGTTGGCCTTGACCTCACGGATGAGGTTCGGGCCGGTCTGATAGAACGGCGCCTGGCCGGCCGAGAAGATCAGCAGACCGGTGCGGTCGTCCTTGGTGGTCAGCGCGGTGTTGTCGACCGTGCCGTCCTTGACCATGTCGGCATACATCTGCAGCCACGCGACGCCCTCGGGGGAGTCGAACGTGAACGCGGTGCCGTCATCGGACAGGACCTTGACGTTGCCCTCGTAGACCATCTGCGCGAGCAGGTCGTTCACGGTCAGACGCAGGTCGCACACGACGCTCGCCTTTTCCTTGAGGGTCTTGCACAGGGCCGGCAGCTCCTCGACCGACTTCGGGAAGGCGGCCGGATCGAGACCGGCGGCCTCGAAGAAGCGCTTGTTGATCAGCTCGACGCTGACGCCCTGATAGAACGGGAACTGGTAGTTCTTGCCAGCGACGTTCTGGGACTTCCACAGCCCCTCGAAGTAGCTGCTCTTGACGTCCTGCGAGACGCTGTCGAGCGGGAGCAGCAGGTTGCGCGTCGCGTAATCCGACACCCAGCCCTCACCGACCGACAGGTTGATCACGTCCGGGGCGTTGCCGGCCGCAAATGCGTTCTTGAGGTCGTCCTGGAACGTGGCCTGGTGGTCTTCCCACTTCACCTCGACGCCCGGGTACGTCTCCTTGAACCGGCTGATCGTGTCCCCGATCCACTTGTCGAACGTCGGCGACAGCCAGAACGTCCAGACGCTGATCGAGGCGCCCGGCTCGATGTCCTTGATGACCGCCTCGGCCGGGTCGGCCGCCAGCGCGGTCGGCGCGGCAGACTCGGCGGCGGTGCTGGCCGAGGCGCTCGCCTCGGTGCTCGGCGCCGCGCTCGGCGCACTGCTCGGCGCGGTGCTGGGACTCTGAGCCGAGCAGGCCGAGATCACGAACAGCACGCCCAGTAGTAACCCGAGATGGCCCTTCGACTTCTTGGTGTCCATCGCTCCTCCTTGGTGGTCCTTCTTTCGCGGGTCGTTGTGTGGCTCGTTTCCGTGGTTCCGCGGTGCTTCCCTGTTCCGCGGTGGTCGTGGGATCGGCTGATCGGCTCTAGGCGTGGCTCACCACCTCCGATCCCCTGTCCGTGGTCCGAGCGATCGCGGTCCTTGCCACGGCAACGGCGCCCCATGCGCCGGCCTCGGCCTCCGGTGGCAGGACATCGACGATGTCGGCCGGCAACAGCTCCCCGGCGAGTGCCGAGGTCTCCCTCAGTCGTTCCAGTTCCCGGCGCAGCGGGGCTTCGAACGGGGGACCGGCATGGGACACGCCGCCACCGACCACGACGCGCTGGACGTCGTAGGTCATGACGAGCGTGTGGATCGCCCAGGCGAGTCGTCGCCCGACGTCAGCCGTGAGTTCGATCGCGGCTTGGTCGCCGGCCGCGGCTCGCTCGTAGACTTCCTTGGCGCTCGACGCGCCGAGGCGGCGGGCGATCGACGGGCCCGAGGCGAACGCTTCGAGGCAGCCGTTCTGGCCGCACTGGCAGCGCGGCCCACCCAGCTCGACGATCGCGTGCCCGATCTCCCCGGCGAGACCGCGAGCGCCGCGATGGAGCTTGCCATCGAGAACGACGCCCGCGGCGATCCCGGTGCCGACGGCGAGGTAGGCGATGTTCTCGGCGCCATCGATGACGTGGCGCTCGTACAGGCCGACGGCGGCGGCACGGACGTCGTTCTCGATGACGACGGGCGTCTTGAGCACGGCCTGCAGCTCGTCGCGCAGTGCGAAGTCGGTCCAGCCGAGGTTGACGGCGAGGGTGACGTGGCCCCGTTCTGGATCGACCCGGCCTGGGACCCCGACGCCGACCGCGGCGAGGTCGTGCCGTGCGAGGCCGGCGCTTTGGAGGGCGTCATCGAGGCACGCGGCGATGGACGCGACGGCACCGCCCTGGTCCCCCACGGAGGAGGCGTGGGTGGCACGACCGAGGACGGCGCCGTCCGCGTCGACGAGGAGGGTTGCGATCTTGGTGCCGCCGATATCGATCCCGGCGACAGGGCGGGGCGGGGCCCCGTCTCGCGGCACGGTGCCGTCTCGTGGCGCGGTGCCGTTGCGGTCGATCACGTCGCCGCTCATCGATGGACCGTGAGCCCGAGCTCGCGCGTGAGCAGAAGTGCGCAGGCACCGAGGAGCGTCACGTCTTCGCCGGTGCCGCCGTTCTCGATGACGGTCTCGTGGCCGGTCGCGGCCAGGCTGCGGGACGTGG
>Ga0070674_100002218_pt1 | contig 10682 bp, 7 predicted proteins | sample KBSM33metaG_FD_65344 | JGI IMG/M metagenome (GOLD analysis project Ga0070674, IMG submission 65344) | Miscanthus rhizosphere microbial communities from Kellogg Biological Station, Michigan, USA - KBS M3-3 metaG | ecosystem: Host-associated > Plants > Roots > Rhizosphere > Soil ...
CCTAGATAAAGCACGGCGATGCGATCGGACAGGTATCTGACCACGCCCAGGTCATGAGAAATGAAAATGTAGCTGACCTGCCGCCGGGTCTGCAGGTCGACCAGCAGGTTCAGAATGGCGGCCTGGACGGAGACGTCGAGCGCGGAGGTCGGCTCGTCACAGACGACGATGCGCGGATCGCCCGCGAAGGCGCGTGCGATGGCGACGCGCTGCTTCATGCCGCCCGACAATTGCCGCGGCCGCGCCGACAGATAGCGTTCGGCCACGCGGACGGCTTCCATCAGCTCCTGCAGCTTGGCCAGGATCGCCGCCGCTGGCGTGACGGACAGGCGCTGGATTGCCCGGCCGATGATGCGGCGGACCGTATGGGCGCGATTAAGCGCCGAATCCGGGTTCTGGAAAATGATCTGCAACGCCTTCACGTCGTCGATGGTCCGCTCGGCCAGCCGCGTCGCCAGGGGTTTGCCGTCGAGCATGATCTTGCTGCCGCCATCCGGCTCCAGCAGCCCAAGCACCAACCGCGCGAAGGTCGTCTTGCCGCTTCCGGACTCGCCGACCAGGCCGAGCGTTTCGCCCGGCGCCAACGCGAGCTCGATCTGCCGGAGCACCGGTAGGGGGTGGCCCTTGGGATTGAAGGTCTTGGACAGATTCTCGATGGCCAGAACCGGATGAGCATTCGACCGACCGGATCCGATCGTTGCTTCCGGCGTTCGCGGGGTTTCTCGCGGAACCCGCTGGTCGTGGTGGAAACAGCGGCTGAGATGCCCGCGCCCGAGGTCGAAGGCGGGCGGTGGCGATTCCCGGCAGGCCGCATCTGACAATCCGCAGCGGTCGGCAAACACGCATCCACTGATGACAGCACCAGGCGAGGGCAACGACCCGCGAATGGTTTCCAGCGGACCGTCGCTCTTGCGGCGGCCACGTGCCGGCAGGCAGCGCAGCAACCCGACGGTATAGGGATGGCGTGGATTGTCGAACAGCTCGCGAGTCGAGCCTTCTTCGACCAGGGTCCCGCCGTAGAGGACGCCGACGCGGTCGCATACCTTTGCTACCACGGCCAGATTGTGGCTGATGAACAGGATTGAGGTCTGAAAATCCGCCCGCAATTGCTGAATAAGGTCGAGGACTTCCGCCTCCACCGTCACATCGAGGCCGGTGGTCGGCTCATCGAGGATCAGCAGTGCCGGATTGTTGGCCAGAGCCATGGCGATGCATATGCGTTGCTGCATGCCGCCCGACAGCTGATGTGGATAGCGCTGCATCACCTTTATCGGGTCGGCAATGCGCACGCTCTTCAGCATGACAATGGAACGGTCGTGAGCCTCGCTGCGGCCGACCTGGGAGAACTCGAAGGCCTCTGCCAGCTGCCGGCCGATCTTCATCGCCGGGTTGAGCGCACGCCCGGGGTCCTGATAGACCATCGAAACGCTGGTCGCGCGCAGCTTCTGTAACTCATCCGGGGTCAGCCCCATCAGGTCACGACCGTCCACCATCACGCGGCCGCCGCTGACGATGCCATTGCGCGGCAGATAGCCAACCGCGGCGAAGGCTGCCGTCGACTTGCCGCAACCCGATTCACCCACCAAGCCATAGGAAGCTGCCCGGCCGATGCGCAGATCGAGGCCCCTTAGCACGCGGCGCAGCCGGCCTCGCACGCGGTAATCCACCTGCAGCCCCTCGATCGCCAAGGCGTCAGGTGGCGGCGCAGCGCCGATGTGAGCCGGCCTATTCATCGAGCGCCCCTTGGATGCCGTCGGCCATGAGATTGACCGCGACCACCAGCATGGCGATGGCGCTGCCGTCGAACAGCACCGTCCACCAATATCCAGCGCCGATCAGGCCGTAATTGGCGGAGATCGACAGGCCCCAATCGGGCGACGGCGGCTGGATGCCGAAGCCGATAAAACTCAGGCTCGCCACGGCAAAGATGGCATAGCCCAGCCGCACCGTCGCCTCGACCATGATCGGCGGCAGCACGTTCGGCAGGATCTCGACGAACATGATGTGGAAAGCGTTCTCACGCCGAAGCTGTGCGGCAAAGACGTAGTCCAGTTCGCGTTCGGCCAGCACGCTGGCGCGCACCGTCCGCGCGATGATCGGCGCGAAGGTGAAGCCGATCACAAAGACGACCGTTGTCGAAGAGGGGCCCAGTGCCACCAGCGCCAGCAGCGCCACGATCACCGTCGGCAGCGCCAGCAAGGCATCGACGATCCGGCTGATGCCTTCGTCGATGAAGCCGCGGAAATAGCCCATGACCAGGCCCAGCGCCGTTCCCACCACGGTGCTGATCAGCGTGGCCAGCGGCGCGATGGTCAGAATGTCTCGAGCACCGACAATCACGCGCGAGAACACATCGCGGCCGAGCTGGTCGGTGCCGAACCAGTGCTCCGCCGACGGCGGCATCAGAGCGTTCATCAGATCGTCGGCATAGGGGTCGTATGGCACAATCACGCTGCCAAAGATGGCGCAGAACACCCAGAACAGCACGACAGCTAGGCCGGTCAGGAATGTCGCAGAGCGAAACACCTGCCGCAGACGATCGCGTCTGTCCTTCGCCTCCTCCGAAGCCACAGGCGTGGCGACCGTGGGTTCGGCGATGCTCATTCGCGCCCGCCAACGCGGATCCGCGGATTGAGCAGGCCGTACAGCAGGTCGGCGCTGAGGCTGGCCAGTGTGAAGATGGCGCCGACGGTCAGCACGCCGGCCTGCAGCATTGGAAAGTCTTTTTTGCTGGCTGCGGTGAAGATCAGGCCGCCGATACCCTGGTAGTGGAACAGGGTCTCGATGATGACGAGGCCGCCGATCAGATAGGCGGTCTGCGTGGCGACCACGCTGATGGTTGGAAGCAACGCGTTGCGCAACACATGCCGCCAGATCACGGTCCGGCGCGGAAGGCCTTTCAGGATGGCGGTGCGCGTATAGTCGGAATCCAGCGCCTCCACCATGCCTGCCCGTGTCATGCGGGCGATGTAGCCGAACAGGATCAGGACCAGCGGGATCGACGGCAGCAGCAGATGATAGACTTGCGTGGCAAATCCGGAGCCCACCGGCCAGGTGGCCGAGATCGGCAGCCATTGCAGCCAGACGCCGAAGATCAGGATCAGCACGATGCCGGAGACAAATTCCGGCACGATGGTGGCGGAGAGGCCGACAATTGTCAGGACGCGATCGATCGGCCGGCCGAGATTCAAGGCGGCGACGATCCCCCCGAGAATGCCCAGCGGCACCACCAGAAGAAAAGCGACGAGGGCGAGCTTTGCGGAATTGAGCAGGCCCGTGAGCAGGAACGGCGCCACCGGCGCGCGATAGGCGTAGGAATTTCCCATATCGCCGACGGCAAATCGCGAGATCCAGTCGGCATATTGGACCAGGACCGGCCGGTCGGTGCCCATTTCGTGGTTGAGCACTTCGACCGCGCGCTCGTCCGCGAACGGGCCGAGCATCGCGCGGCCAATGTTTCCCGGCAACAGCTGTGCGCCGGCGAACACCAGCACGCTGAGCAGCCACAGCGTGACCAGAGACAGCCCGGCGCGCTTCAACAGGAAGCCGATCATGGCGGTGCCGCCATGCCGGCACCGCTTCCGGTCGAGCGCATCGACCGGAAGCGGGGATCTATCGACACAGTGCGGCCTCTACAGCGTCGCTTGGCTCATGAACAGATGGCTCATCGCCGTCGGCTGCACGCCGGTTGCTCCCTTCTTGGTCGCCGTGAGGAAGTCGTAGAAATAGGTGAACAGCAGCGGCGTTTCGTCGAGCAGCAGGTTCTGGATCTTGCCAGCGCTGGTGCGCTGCGAGTCCAGGTCGAGCGATGCGATATAGCTGCTCACCAGCGTGTCGTATTCGGCGTTCTTGAAATGCGCTGAATTCCAGGTGCCGTCGCTCCGGAGCGGGGCCGACAGGAAGACGTTCGGCACGCCGCGATGGCCGTAGTCGGTGATGCCCATGTCGGAATCGAGCCAGGGCGACTTGCCATAGACGGCGTCGCCGTAATAGGCGCCTTGATCCAGCACGTTGACCTTGATGTTGCCGCCGATCTCCTTGACGGCGTTCTGGATCAGCACGGCGTAGTCCGGAATCTCGAGATACTTCTCGGTGGTGAGCGTTGTCTCGAACCCCGTCATGCCGGCCGCGGCCATCAGTTCCTTGGCTTCGGCGATGTTCTTCTCCCGCTGCGGCACGGCCGGGTCGGTCGACGGGTAGACGGCCGCGAATGGGCTGTCGTTGCCGATCTTGGCGCGACCCTTCATCAGCCCCTGCACCAGCTTCGGCCGGTCCAGGCACAAGGCGATGGCGCGGCGCACCCGCTTGTCTTTGAACGGGTCGAGGTCGGTCCGCATGTGCACCTGCTGGTGCGCGGTCGACGGCGTGCTGATGATGTCGAAGTTCGGGTCATTCAGCAGGCCGACGCCCTGGAGCACCGGGATCTGCTGGATGATGTCGATCTGACCGCCCTGCAGCGCCAGGATCTGCGGCTGATAGTCGGCGTAGAAACTGAGCTCGATTCGATCGGGCAGGGCCTTCTCGCCCCAATAATCCGGATTCCGGACAAAGGAGGCGCCGACCTTTGGTGTGTATTTCTCCAGCTTGAAGGGGCCGGTGCCGATCATGTTCTGCTCGAAATCGCCGGCATAGTCGGCCGGCAGGATGACGGCGTTGTAGTTGTCGGTGGAGACCATGTACGGAAAGCCGCCATTGGCCGCGTCGAGGTGGAACTCGACGGTGTGATCGTCGATCTTGCGCGTCCCGCCCTTGGATAGAACACCCGACAGCGCCGACAATGCGTTCGATCCATTGGCCGGATCTGCGATCCGATCGAAGCTCGCCACCACGTCGTCGGCCGTCATGGTCTTGCCGTTGTGGAATTTGACACCCTGGCGCAGCTTGAAGGTCCAAACCGTGCCGTCCTTGTTCGGCGACCAGCTCTCGGCCAGTACGGGGCGGGCCGTCAAATCGCCGCCGGACAAGACCAGCGTCTCGGCCGTTTGGCACATCACGGTGATGCCACCGCCATCGGCGATCTTGACCGGATCGATTGCCGCCGCCGGAACGGTCTGGGAGACACGGATGGTGCCGCCTGGAGTTCCGGCGCGGGCCAGGCGCGGCGCGCCGGTCAGTCCTACGGCTGTCGCCACGCTGCCCAGGAACGGCAGGGACAGGCCCAGTATCGAGCCGTGGCGCAGGAACTCGCGCCGGCCGACGCGGCCGGCGAGCAGCCCGTCGATCAGGTGATTTTCGTGCGCCGTGCGCCCGCGGCGCAAGGCGTCCAGAAACCTGTAATTGATTGCCATTGGTTGCCTCTCCTGTTTCCTTTGTTTGTTTCTTTTTCGTTTGCCCGTTGGTCGGATTGTTCGGTCGTGGTCAATCCGGAGTCAAGGATGCACGTCGCGCGCACCCTGGCATGCCACTGCTGCCGCCCTGTTGTCAGTCGGCGTCGGCGAGCGCGTCGCCAAGACGGCGGGCGCAAAAACGGTAGAAGTCGAGCACCGATCCCTCGAAGTCGGCCGGCGCCAGCGGGCCTGCCTGATGCCGGCTCGATGCCATGCCACGCATAACTCCGGCCAGGGCGCGCTTGTCCTCTGCCATCGTGTCGTTGAACAGGGTGATGGCGGTCTGGATGGCGTCCGGCGTCCAGTGGTCCCCGTAGAAGATCAGGCCCATCTTGACCCGCACCCGATCGACAGTCTCCGGCTGCACGCAGACGAAGGAGCTGTAATCGCCGCCGCAGCCGGAGACCAAGCCGGGCGGCACCGCGAACATGACGCAATTGTCGACCTCGGCATCGGTCAGATCCGGATGGCCCTTGGTCGAGCGCGGCAGTTCCGGGACATAGCCGGCATTGTAGCCGAAATAGGCCTCGCCCGCCGGATAGTGCCGGCAAAGCCGCGTCGGGTTGACCAGATGCAGCGTCGTCCGATGCAGCGGCGAGAGGTGATAGCCCTCCATGAAGTTCTCGATCATGCACTTCCAGTTGGTCGGCCAGACTTCTTCCGCCAGGTAGTGCAGCTTCATCTGCTCCATGTGGTAGTTCTGGATCATCCGCTCCAGCGGCTGCAGCCGTGGCGCCAATGGAGGGGGATTCTCGGCCAGATTGACGAACAGGAATCCGTGCCATTCCTCGATCGGAAATTCCGGCAGGCGGCAGGCCGTCTTGTCGAAGGTCGCGTGTGTGTCCAGGCGCGGCGCCCCGATCAGCCTGCCATCCAGATCGTAGGACCAGTGGTGATAGGGGCAGACCAGGCGCGCTCGGTTTCCGCGCCCCTCCGCCAGCACCGTGCCGCGATGCCGGCAGACATTCGACAAGACACGAACGACACCGTCACGGCCGCGGACGGCGATCAGCGGCTCATCGCACAGCTGGAAGGTCATATAGTCGCCGGGGCTGGCGATTTCCTCGACCCGACCGATGCAAATCCATTCCCGGCCGAACAAGCGTTCCCGCTCCAATTTCAGGACGGCGGGATCGGTGTAGTAGGACCGCGGCATCGACCAGGCTGCGTCATAGCCGAGCTGCTCGCACTTCTTGAGCGCTCCTCCCAGCTCCGCGAGCCTGGCCTGCCGCATCGACGCCCCCAGCTGTTCATCGCGCCTATGCGGCGCGGCCGTAAAACCCGATCTGCTCTTCCTTGGAGAACATGACCCCGGGTCGCTCATAGTAAGAGAAGACAGCGACGACCCGCTCTTTGGTGCCCCTGGCCGGAGTCACCCGGTGCGCGGTGTTCTTGCCTTTGAACACGTTCAGCGTCCCGCCGCCGAGCTGCAGCGTCTTGACCTCGTTATCCTCACCCGCCAGCAGCCGCGCCACGCCCTCGTAGTTCGGGTCGGTATCGGTACGCAGGTTCGAGCGGTATTGGAACTCGCCGCCCGCGTTGGCCGCCTGCAGCAGCAGCGTGGTGGTGAATTCAGAGCGGTCGAAATGCCAGTTCAGCGCCTCGCCGGCGCCATAGGCAATGACATTCACCCGCGCCAGCGGATCACGCATGGCGAACAGCATCTCCTTGTTCATTGCCGCCGCCAGAAACACGGCGAATTGTGGCCACTCATAGATCCAGAGCGGAACGCTGTCGGGAATCTGGTCGCTGCAGACCGTATGGTTGATCGTCTCAACCCGGCGCAGCGCCGGATGGTCGGCGGGCAGGCCCGGAACATCTTTCTTGAAGTAGATATTGTGCGCGCGGCGGTGGGTGAAGGACAGCGTGTCCATGATCGGCTTGATCTCGCCGAGCGCGCGGTCGATGGCAGACGGCCGGACGAAACCTTCGAGATTGAACATGCCGACGCTCGCCAGATCGGCGCGGCAGCGCTCGACCAATTCATGCCATTCCGGGGAGCCCGGCCTGTCGAGCGGAAAGCGGTCCAGGTCCAGAATGTCACGCACGGCACTCTTCTCCCACAACTCGGATGTCAGCACCTTCGGGCAGAGAGCCGCTTTTCTCAAGATAAGCAGAAGTTAGCCTCACTTAGAAAAACTGGGGCTGGGATGCATCGACTGGCTTCCTGCCCTCAATTATTGTGACTGCCGCAATCAACTCGACATCGGGGAAGAACTAACATGCCATCGAACCAGGTGAGGCTGATGCCCAAGGCGGCGCGCAAGCTGATCTTCGCTGCGCTCACCGGCGCCGGCACTCTCGCCAAGAACGCGGGCTATTTCGCCGATGCGATCCTCGACACCGAACTGAGCGGCCTCGAAGGACACGGGTTCTATTGGCTGCAATACTATTGCGAACACGTGCGCAGCGGCAAAGTCGACGGTCGCGCCACGCCGCATGTGAAGAAGCTGTCGCCGGTCGCGTTTCGGGTCGATGCCAGGGGCGGCTTTGCCCATCCGGCGATCGAGAAGGGGTTCTCGAAGCTCATCCCCGCCGCAGGCAAGAACGGCATCGCCGGCATGGCGGTGCACAATTCGTATAACGCCGCTACCTTGGGTTATCACACGGGATACCTGGCGCAGCATGGGCTGCTCGCTTTCGGCTTTACCAATTCGACCCCGGCGATCGCGCCGGTTGGTGGCCGCAAGCCGGTGATCGGAACCAACCCGATGTCGTTTGCCGTTCCTGGCAAGGCGGGCAAGATCGGCTTCCTCATCGATCAATCCGCCTCGGCCGTCACCTGGACGGCGGTGAAATTGGCGGCCGACGAGGGCCGTGCCATCCCGCTGGGCTGGGCGATGGACGCGGAGGGAAAGCCCACCACCGATCCCGCTCGCGGCCTCGCCGGCTCGATGGCGCCGGCCGGTGGCTACAAGGGGTTTGGCCAGGGCCTGATCGTCGAGGTGATGTGCGCGGCGCTGGCCGGCGCTCGGCGCGGCCCGCAGATGGGATCATTCATGGCGAATGACGGCAAGCCGATCGGCTGTGGCCAGTTCTTCATTGCGCTCGAACCGAAAGCGTTCTCGGGGGGTAATTTCGCCAAGCAGGTGGCCGCGCTGGCGAAATCCATCACCGACCAGCAAGGCGCGCGACTGCCGAATTCCCGGCGCGCGGCGAACCAGCGGCGCCTTGCCAAGGAAGGCCTGCCCATCGACCGTGTGCTGTACGGGCGGCTGAAGAGTTTCGCCGACGGTTCGGCGGCCTAGAAATCGGTCACCTCGCCGCCCTCCGCGACACGTCGCGTGACAAAGGCGTCGATCTGCTCGGCGCTCGCCGGGTCGAGATAGGGCTCCCGATATTCCGCCAGCGCCTGCTTCCACAGGGCATTGGCCTTCTGCACCGCCTGGGGCGACCCCGCCTCCTCCCACTGGTTGAAATTGCGCCAGTCGGAAATCATCGGCTGATAGAAGGCAGTCGCATAGCGCTCCAGCGTGTGTTTGGCGCCGAAGAAATGGCCGCCAGGGCCGACCTCGTGCATGGCATCGAGCGCCATGGCGCTGTCATCCACGATCACCGGCTTCAGGAATTCCTCGACCATCTGCAGGAGGTCAGCGTCGAGCACGAATTTCTCGTAGGACGCGGTGAGGCCGCCCTCCATCCATCCGGCGGCGTGCACGATCAGGTTGCCGCCACCCATGATGGCGCCCCATAGGGAGAAAACCGTCTCGTACGCGGCCTGGGCATCGACGCTGTTGGCGGCATTGGTGCTCGAAGTCCGATAGGGCAGGCGATAGCGCCGTGCCAACTGCCCGCCGATGATGCAGGCCTTCATATATTCCGGCGTGCCGAAAGCGGGGGCGCCGGATTTCATGTCGACATTCGAGGTGAAGCCGCCATAGACGAAGGGCGCACCCGGCCGTACCAACTGCGACAGCGCGAGGCAGGCCAGGGCCTCGGCATTCTGCTCCACCAATGCGCCTGCCAGTGTCACCGGCGCCATGGCACCCAAAAGTGTGAAGGGAGTCACCACGCAGACCTGGTTGCGGCGCGCCATCTCGATGATGCCCATGGCCATCGGACCGTCGAGCTTGAATGGCGAATTGGTGTTGATGACGGTGTAGGCGGAGGGCTCGCGCAGGAACTGTTCCTCGGAGACGCCCCGTGCCAGGCGCGTGATCTCCAGGCTGTCGAGCAGCCGCGCCTTGCCGGTCGAATAGACGAAGGGCAGCTTGTCGGAATAGCGCACCTTGTTGCGCATGATATGCAGATGCCGGGTCGACGCATGGACGTCGAGCGCGTCGACCGAACCGTCGCCGACCGTATGGATGCAGTTGAAGAACTGGCACAGCTTCATGAAATTGGCGTTGTCCTCGAGCGTTCCCGGGCGCCGGCCGCGGTCGAGGTCGGAGCAATTGGGCGGTCCCCCAACGGGACCGAAGGCGATCCACTTGCCGCCCAGGCGGATGTCGTAGGCGGGATTGCGCGCATGGATCGTGAACTCGGCCGGCGGCGTGGTCAGCGCGTGTTCAATGATCTCGCGGCCGATCCGCACGCGCTCGCCGTCCACGCGGGCCCCGGCGTGGGCCAGGATGTCACGCGCCTCGGCATGGAGCATATCCATGCCGATCTCTTCCAACACCTGCAGCGACTGGCGATGGATGGTCTCGATCTGATCGTCCGAGAGGATGCGGGACGGTTCCAGCATCAGCTGGGGCTGCGACCAAGGCAGCTGGTTGACGGGCCGGTTTGCGGCACTGGGACGGCGGCCACGCCGCTCGGTATTCATGATGTTTTCCCCTGACAAACACTGCGCCGGCATGGTCGCCGCGGCGCATGGCGAGGAATACATGCTTGGCCAAGCAAATCCTTTCCTCAAGCGGTGAAAATGTTATCCTAGCTCAGAAAATCTGAGCCTGGGAACGATGCCGCTCTCGCTTCCGCCATTGAATGCCCTGCGCGCCTTCGAGGCCGCGGCGCGAACTGGAGGTTATGTCGCCGCCGCCGAAGAGCTTGGCGTCTCGCCCGCGGCGGTGAGCCAGCAGGTCCGCAACTTGGAAGACTTCCTCGGGAAGCAGCTCTTCAGGCGTTTCAATAATCGTGTCCTTTTGACCGATGCGGGCCAGGTGGTGTTCGCCGGCGCGTCGGATGCTCTGCAGTCGATCTCCGCGCTGACCGAGCAGGTCATGTCCGGCGGCACGAGGTCACGGCTCGTGATCAGTGTGATCACCTCCGTTGCAGAGCGCTGGCTGGAGCCGCGCCTCGCCGCGTTTGCGCTGAAGGAAAAGGCGCTGCGCATCGAACTCCGGGTCGAAGGAGATCCGGTCGATTTCGCCCGCCACAATATCGACCTGCGCATCTGCTACGGCACCAATA
>Ga0070674_100002222_pt1 | contig 10676 bp, 7 predicted proteins | sample KBSM33metaG_FD_65344 | JGI IMG/M metagenome (GOLD analysis project Ga0070674, IMG submission 65344) | Miscanthus rhizosphere microbial communities from Kellogg Biological Station, Michigan, USA - KBS M3-3 metaG | ecosystem: Host-associated > Plants > Roots > Rhizosphere > Soil ...
ACGCCGTCGTGATTGCCCTTGCGCGCCAGCGCGACCGCGGCGTTCCACCGCACGTCGTGGGCGGAATCCTGCAGCGCCTGGCGCAGCGTCGCGACCTGGGTCTCGCCGGGGAGCGCGCCGAGCGCGTAGACGACCATCTTCCGGATGCCCTGGTCCGGCGACTCGTAGAGTGGCTCGAGCCTCGACACGACCGCGGCGTCGCCCGACGAGCCGAGCGCCCAGATGGCGCTGATCCGCGTGTCGGGGTCGCCCGATTCGAGCGCCCGGGTCAGATCCTCGATGGCCTTGGGAGGCAGCGGCGGATCGAGCCGGCCGATCGCGAGCGCAAGGTACCGCTTCACCAGCGGGTCGGACTCGGGGGTCGCTTCGAACGCCTTGACGAGCTCGGGCCCGAGCGTGCGGTCGGCGCGGACCTTGGGATCGGCCATCAGGCGCGAGAGCTCGTAGGCCGCCGGCCATCGACGGTCGGATCCGCCGTTTCTCACCTCGGCGAGGTAGTCCTGCGCGCCACGATTATCGTTGAGCAGCGAACGGAATCCGACATACACGGTGACCGCGATTCCTACGACGGCCAACGGGATCAGAAAGAATTGAACGGCCAGGGCGGGCGCGGCGACCAGTGGGTTGCGAGTCGCATCCTCGCGCTCGACGAGTTTGTCCATGGATGGGAATCAGACCAGAGACCTCGGAATGCCCGAGTCGGTGCAAGTTTTACCACCTGAGTCTCTTACCGGTCAAGCCGCCTTCGCGCCTTCGGCGCTTCGGCGGCGAAGGCCGAGCCGCGTTCCGCGCTTCGGCGTGGCGGATGCTTCGACCGACGCTATCGTGCCGCCAGCTCAGCGGTCCAGTTCAGCACGGCGGTCAGCGGCTGTTCCGCCGCGTTGGTCTCGCGGACGATGGCCAGCAGGCGCCCGGTTGACGACAGGTCGAAGGCGACCCACGGACGCTTCAGCTCGAAGAGCGGCACGGGCGTGCCGACGCTCAGCACCGGGACGGTGCGCACCGGCACCGCCATCACCCGCCCATCGGCCGACAGATACAGGATCTCGCGGCCGTCACTGCTCCACCGCGCCTGGCGCCCGCCTTCGGTCGAGACGCGGACCTGCCCCCCGGTCGGAGGAAACGGCGCGATATAGATCTCGGATCGGCCCGAAGCGTTGGACTGGAATGAGATGAAGCGGCCGTCCGGTGAAAAGCGCGCGACCAGCTCGTCGAATTGCGAGGCGGCGACGGGGGCCGCCGGGCCCGAGCCATCGAGCGGGAATCGCCAGATATCGAATCCGCTCACCGCCCGTTGCGTGAAGAGCAGGGTGCGCCCATCCGGCGAGACATCCTGTGATTCCTGGAGCGTCCCGCTCGGCGCCATCACCGACTTCTCCTCGCCGGTCGCCAGGTTCTTCAGAAAAATCTGCGGTGGGCCGCCGACCGTGCCGTCGAAGAACAGCGACCGTCCGTCCGGCATGAACGGCCCCGGGTTTTCCGAGCTCTGGCGCGACGTCAACCGCGTCTCGATCTGACGCTCGAGGTCGGTGGTCCACAAGTCCATCTGCCCCGCCCGCTCCCGGCTGAAAGCCAGCTGCCGGCCATCCGCCGAGAAGCGGACCCGCTGATACTGACCGGGCGTGCCGAGCGTGCCCTCGTCGCGGCCGGCGCGTGAGAACCAGCCAAGATGCTGTGTGTCGTTGTGCGCCGAATACACCAGCGTGCCGGTGGGCGACACGGCGAATCGCGCGACGGTGGTGGTGCGGAAGTAGCCGACCGCATCGGCAATCGAGAATGGCGCGCCGGTGACCGCGGCGCGCGAGAGATCGAAGCGCTGCCCGACGAGCGCGCCTTCGGCCGCGAACACCAGGTAGCCGGGCTCGACGTACTGCGCGCTCGATTCGAGCGGCATCACGTGCTTCGCGCCCGCGCCCGGTTCGAGCAGCATCAGATGGCTGCTGCCGTCGCGGCGGCGCTGCAGGTAGAGCAGGCGCCGGCCGTCCGGCAGAAAGGTCGGCCAGTTGAGGCGCGCCTCGCCAGCCGCCGTATCGGGCTTCATCATCGCCGTCGCCGCGCCGCCGCCGGCAGGAACGCTCCAGATGGCCTCGCCTTCGATCGACGAGAACAGAATCTGGCCGTCGGCGCCCCACGTGCCGGTAAACCCGATGCCCTCGCGGACGTCGCAGATGGACACCGGCGCGCCGCTGCGCAGATCGATCCGGCGCAGCTTGGTCGGCGCGAAGAACGCGAGCGAGCCGCCGTCGGGAGACCAGAACAGCGACGTGGCGCCCTCGGTGCCGGCGAGCGGCTTCGCGTCCAGGTCGGCGACCGGCCGCATCCAGATCCGGAACGGCTCCGCTCCGGTGCGGGCGGTGAAGGCGATGCGCGTGCCGTCGGGGGAGACGGACAGCCCGGTGTTTTCGAAGAACTCATAGAAGGCGCCGTTGGCCGGCGGCGGAATGGAAAACCTGACGGCCTTCGGGGTCACTTGAAGTTGCGGGACGGGCCGCCGCCACAGCGTCGCGGCGGCGACGGTCGCGAGGGCGAGCGCCGCCATGGCGATCCACGGCAGCCAACCCGTCCAGCCCGGTCGTTGTGCCGCGCCGGAAACCGCACGATCGCTCTCCGCGATCGCGGCGAGTTGAAGCCGCACGTCGTGCGCCGACTGCCAGCGCTCGTCCGGATCCCGCGCGAGACAGGTGCGCACGAGCGAGTCGAGCGCTTCAGGCGACAGCGCGTCGTGGCTGTTGAACGCCTTCTTCGCACTCGCCATCTCGTAGATCACGGCGCCGAGCGCGAAGATGTCGCTGCGCGCATCCGCCGGCCGCCCCTCGAGCTGTTCCGGCGCCATGTACTGCACGGTCCCGGCAATCGCACCCTCGGCGGTGATCGGGGAGGGCCTCGTCTCGGCCACGCTCACCGACGAAGGCATGAGCGGCGCCGCCGCCTTGGCGAGGCCGAAGTCGAGCAGCTTCACGCCCGACCTGGTCACCATCACGTTCGCCGGCTTCAAGTCGCGGTGCACGATGCCGTGGCGATGCGCTTTGTCGAGGGCATCGGCGATCTCGATCGCGTAGCGGCGCGTGAGCGCGAACGGGAGCGGCCCCCGGCCGAGGCGGTCGGCGAGCGTCTCCCCGTCGAGCAGTTCCATGACCAGAAACTGCAGGGGCTGGGCGTCGGGCGCCTGGGACTGGGGGTTCGGCGCCTCGCCGACGTCGTAGAGCGCGCAGATGTGTGGATGCGAGAGCTGCGAGATCGTCCGCGCCTCGCGGGTGAAGCGTTCGCGCGCCTCGGGCGACAGTGAGATGCCCGCCGCGAGAATCTTGACCGCGACGTCGCGATCGAGGCGCGTGTCGCGCGCCTTGTAGACCTCGCCCATCGCCCCGGCCCCGATGGGCGCGACAATCTCGTACGGGCCGAGTCGCACTCCGGGCGCAAGACTCACGGAGGTGAGCTTATACAATTGGCGAGCTGGTGAATTGGCGAGTTGGTGAATTCAACTCAGCAACACCAAACTCACCAACTCACCAACTCACCAACTCAGCAAGTCGCCAATTGGTTTACGTGGCCGTCACTGATGCGGCGGGCGCGTCCGCGGTCACCGGCTTGAGGAACGGCATCAGCGCGCGCAGCCGCACGCCGACCTGCTCGATCGCATGGTTGCGATCGGCTTCTCGCAGCTTGTTGAAATTCGGGCGGCCGGCCGCGTTCTCGGCGATCCACGCCTTCGCGTAGGTGCCGTTCTGAATCTCGGCGAGCATCTGCCGCATCTCGCGCCTGGTCGCGTCGGTGACAATCCGCGGGCCGCCGGTGTAGTCGCCGTTCTCGGCGGTGTCGCTGACCGAGTAGCGCATGTAGTTGAGGCCGCCCTGGTAAATGAGATCGACGATCAGCTTGAGCTCGTGCAGGCACTCGAAGTACGCGATCTCCGGCTGATAGCCGGCCTCGACCAGCGTCTCGAACCCGGCCTTGACGAGCGCGCTGACGCCGCCGCACAGCACCACCTGCTCGCCGAACAGATCGGTCTCGGTCTCCTCGGCGAAGGTCGTCTCGATGACGCCGGCGCGCATCACGCCGATGCCTTTCGCGTAGGACAGCGTCAGCGAACGCGCCTGCCCCGTCGCATCCTGATGGATGGCAAACAGCGCCGGCGTCCCCGCGCCTTCGACAAACAGCTCGCGGACGCGGTGGCCGGGCGATTTCGGCGCCACCATCGACACGTCGACGTCCGGCCGCACGGTGATGGCGCCGAAGCGGATGTTGAAGCCGTGCGCGAACATCACCGTGTTGCCGGCCACGAGGTTCGGCTCGATGTCATCGCGGTAGATCTGCGCCTGCGAGGTGTCGGGGATGAGGATCATCACGACGTCGGCCCACTTCGCCACGTCGGCGACGTTGCCGACCGTCAGCCCCGCCGCCTCCGCCTTGGCGCGCGAGCGGCTGGTCGGTGCGAGGCCGACGCGGACGCTGACGCCGCTGTCCTTCAGGTTCAGCGCGTGCGCGTGCCCCTGCGAGCCGTAGCCGATGATGCCGACATTCTTGCCCTGAATCAGCGTCAGGTCGGCCGCATCGTCGTAGTACATGGTCGCCATTCTGGCTCCTTCGGAAGAAATTGGTGAATTGGCGACCTGGTGACTTGGTGATTCGAATTCACCAACTCACCAACTCGCCAACTCGCTAACTACACTGAACAGTTGCTCACATCGCCGCTGATGTCCGACGCGGTGGCGGGCGTGATCCGCGGCGCGATTCGGCGAGTCTGGGTGATCCCCCGCGCCATGGCGACGCGGCCGGTTCTCACCATCTCGATGACCCCGTAGGGCCGCAGCACCTCGACGAGGCTGTCGATCTTGTCCTCGGTGCCGGTCGTCTCGATGATGAGCGACTCGGGGCTCACGTCCACAATACGCGCACGGTAGACGTCGACCAGCTGGAGCACATGCGTCCGCGCCTCGCCGGTCGCCGCGACCTTGATCAGCGCGAGGTCGCGCGCGATCGACGGCGACATCGTGATGTTGTCGACGCGCCGGCACGGGACCAGCTTGTAGAGATGCGCCTCGAGCCGCCGCGCGCCGTACTCGTCGGTGTCGACGACGACCGTCATGCGCGAGATCCCCGGCGTCTCGGTATGGCCGACCGTCAACGACTCGATGTTGAAGGCGCGGCGCCGGAACAGGGACGACACCCGGTTCAGGACGCCCGGCTTGTTGTCGACGTAGACCGCAAATGTATGCAGCATGATGTTTCTACCGGGACCACGAAGGCACGAAGGTCACGAAGACGCACGAAGAAGAACGGTCTTCATGTACGTTGTCTTCTTCGTGTTGTTTTCGTGTTTTCGTGTTTTCGTGGTTGCATTGTTCTTCAATCCGCTGCGGTCTCGACGATCGGCGACGGCCTTCGGATCATCTTGTGCAGATCGGCGCCGGCGGGCACCATCGGGTAGACCGAGTCTTCCTGCTCGACCTGGAAATCAATCAGCGCCGCGCGCTTCTGGCGCCGCGCCGATTCGACCGCGCCTTCGACGTCGCTCCGCTTGGTCACGGTCGCCGCGGGAATCCCGAACGCGTCCGCCAGCTTCGCGAAGTTGGGACCGCTGATCGGCGTCGCCGCGTAGCGCTTGTCGTAGAAGAACTCCTGCCACTGGCGGACCATGCCGAGGAAGCCGTTGTTGATGATGGCGATGTTGATGTCCAGGTGCTCCTGCACCACGGTCGCCAGCTCCGGGCACGTCATCTGGAACCCGCCGTCGCCGACCACCACCCACACTTCGGCGTCGGGGCAGGCGATCTTCGCGCCGATCGCCGCCGGCAGCGCGAAGCCCATCGTGCCGAGGCCGCCCGACGTGATCAGCGACCGCGAGCGGTTGTGCTTGTAGTACTGCGCTTCCCACATCTGATGCTGGCCGACGTCGGTGACGACGAGCGCCTCGCCCTTGGTGAGGCGCCAGATGTCGTTGATGACGTGCGCCGCATACAGATGGCCGTCGTCCGGAAGGTTCTGGATGTCGCGGACCGCCGAGTCGCCCTTGAGCTCGTCGATGCGCGCGAGCCAGTCGGTGGTGTCGCCGGGCTTCACGAGCGGCAGCCACTCGTCGAGCGCCTCACGCAAATCCTTGGCGATGCCGACGTCGACGCGCACGTTCTTGTTCAGCTCGGCCCGATCGATGTCGACGTGAATCTTCTTCGCGTTGCGCGCGTAGGTCTTGAGGTTGCCGGTGACGCGGTCGTCGAACCGCATGCCGAGCGCGATCAGCAGGTCGGCCTCCTGAATCGCGTTGTTGACCCAGGCTTCGCCGTGCATCCCCATCATCCCGAGGTTCAACGGATGGGACGCCGCGACGCCGCCGATGCCGAGCAGCGTGACCGCGATCGGAATCTGCGCGCGCTCGGCGAGCTCGACGATCTGGCGCTCCGCGCCCGAGAGCATCACGCCGTGGCCGGCGAGGATCAGCGGCCGCTGCGCGGCGTGAATCAGCTCCATCGCGTCGTGCACGTCGCCGTCGCCCGGCAGCGCATCGTCGTACGCCTCGGTGAGGTGCGGCTCGGCCGCGTCCCAGTCCAGCTCGCAGCTCGCCTGCTGCGCGTCCTTGGTGATGTCGACGAGCACCGGGCCCGGCCGCCCGGAGCGTGCGACCGCGAACGCTTCGCGCACGGCCGGCGCCACGTCGGCGGCGCTCGTGACGAGGTAGTTGTGCTTGGTGATCGGCAGCGTGATGCCGGTGATGTCGGTCTCCTGGAACGCGTCGGATCCAATCAGCTTGCTGCCGACCTGCCCGGTGATGCAGACAATCGGCGACGAGTCCATCATCGCCGTCGCGATGCCGGTCACCATGTTGGTCGCGCCGGGGCCGGAGGTCGCAATCGCGACCCCGACCTTCCCGCTCGCGCGGGCGTAGCCGTCGGCCATGTGCGTGGCGCCCTGTTCGTGGCGCACGAGCACGTGCCGGATCGGATAGCCGAGCATGGCGTCATAGGCCGGCAGAATCGCGCCGCCCGGGTAGCCGAACACGTCGGTGACCCCTTCGCGCACCAGCGACTCCCACAAGATCTGTGCACCTGTCAGTTTCATATGGCCTCACGAACGATCAACGCAGAAACCGCGGAACACGCAGAGACAAGACGTCTCTCTGCGGGTTCTGCGAGTTCTGCGTTGATCGTCGTCATCCGGTGACCGCTCCGAGCGACGCCGACGACACCAGCCGCGCGTATTTGCCGAGCACGCCCGTCGCGTAGCGAGGCTGCGGCGCACGCCAGTCGGCGAGCCGCTCCTTCAGCGTCTGCTCGGGGACGTCGACGTCGAGCTTCCGGCTGACGATGTCGATGACGATGGTGTCGCCGTCTCTGACCGCGGCCATTGGACCGCCGCGCGACGCTTCCGGGGCGATGTGGCCGACGCAGAAGCCGCGCGTGGCGCCGGAAAAGCGGCCGTCGGTGATGAGCGCCACCGTCTCGCCGAGCCCCGCGCCGACGATCGCGCCGGTGACGGCCAGCATCTCGCGCATCCCCGGCCCGCCGTTCGGCCCTTCATAGCGGATGACGACGACGTCGCCGGCCTTGATGGTCTGGCGCTGCACCGCGTCGAACGCCGCCTCTTCGCTGTCGAAGACGCGCGCCGGTCCGCGATGCTGCATCCGCTCGGTGCCCGAGACCTTCATCACCGAGCCCTCGGGGGCCAGGCTGCCGCGCAGCACCACGAGGCCGCCGCTTTTCTTGATCGCCCGATCGAGCGGCCGCACGACTTCCTGCCCGCGCGTCTCGACCGCTTCGGCGGCTTCCTGCGCAAGTGTTTGCCCGGTGACCGTCGGCGCCGAGCCGACCACCGAACCGGCTTCGATGAGCCGCTGTGCGACCAGCCGGCTCCCGCCGGCGTTGTGCAGATCGGTCGCGACAAATCGCCCCGACGGCTTGAGGTCGACCATCAGCGCGGTGCGCGAGCTGATGCGATCGAAGTCGGCGAGCTCGAGCTCGAGGCCGGCCTCGCGCGCGATGGCGATGAGATGCAGCACGGCGTTGGTCGAGCCGCCGGTCGCGGCGACCGAGGCGATCGCGTTCTCGAGCGCCGTCCGGGTGATGATGTCGCGCGGGCGCAGGCCGCTGCGCACGAGGCTCATCACGCGCTCGCCCGCGGCTCGCCCCGCGTCGGCCTTCTTCGGATCGTTGGCCGGCACGCTGCCGCTGCCGAGCGCGGCGATGCCGAGGAACTCGCTGGCAATCGCCATCGTGTTCGCCGTGAACTGCCCGCCGCAGGCGCCCGCGCCGGGGCACGCATCGGCCTCGAGGCGGCAGAGGTCCTCGTCGCTCATCGTGCCGGCGGCATTGGCGCCGACCGCCTCGAAGACGTCCTGGATCGTCACCTGCCGATCGTTGAAGTGTCCCGGCGCAATCGAGCCGCCGTAGAGCAGCACGCCGGGGACGTTGAGCCGGGCGAGCGCCATCACGCCGCCCGGAATCGTCTTGTCGCAGCCGACCAGCACGACCAGGCCGTCGAAGCCGTTGCCGCGGGTGACCAGCTCGATCGAGTCGGCGATCACTTCCCGGCTGACCAGCGAGGCGCGCATCCCCTCGGTCCCCATCGTGATCCCGTCCGAGATCGAGACCGTGTTGAACTCCATCGGCGTGCCGCCGGCGGCGCGGACGCCCGCCTTGACGTGCGTGGCGAGCTCGCGCAGGTGGTAGTTGCACGGGCCGATCTCGATCCAGGTGTTGGCGATGCCGATGAGCGGCTTCTTCAGGTCGGCGTCGGTGAACCCGACCGCCTTCAGCATGGCCCGCGCCGGCGCCCGGTGCGGCCCGGTGGTGAGCGGATTCGGGCGATCGGTCACGACACCACCTCGAAGGGATCGGGCATGCGGCCTTCCTGGGTCTTCCAGCTGGCGTAGGTGCCGAGCGTCCGCAGCATCGGCGCGAATTCGCTGAGGTGCGCCAGGGCGCGGCTGCAGTGCACCTCGTCGCGCGCGACGCCGAGATCGACGTAGAAGCGGTACTCCCACGGCCGGCCGGGGATCGGCCGCGACTCGAGCTTGATGAGATCGATGCCGCGCAGCGCGAAGACGCTCAGCGCCTTGAACAGCGACCCCGGTTCGTTCGGCAGCGTGAACACAATGCTGGTCTTGTCGGCCACCGCGTTGCGAATCGGCGCGTGGCCGATGACCAGGAAGCGCGTGACGTTGTCGTCGAAGTCCTGCACCGAGGCGGCGAGCGATTGCAGGCCGAACACTTCGCCGGCGCGCGCCGAGGCGATCGCCGCGGCGTCGGTGAGCCCGGCGTCCGCCACCATCTTCGCGCTGCCGGCGGTGTCGTAGGTCGCGATGATGTCGACGTTGGTCAGCGTGCGCAGGAACCGCTCGCACTGCGCCAGGCCCTGGGGGTGCGAGTAGACGCGGCGCAGGCCGGCGAGCGTCGCGCCGGGCAGCGCCAGCAGGTGGTGCACGACCGGCAGTTCCACCTCCGCGACGATCGGAAGCTCGTGACTCAGCAGCAGGTCGTAGTTCCTGTGGATGCTGCCGCCAATCGAGTTCTCGAACGGCAGGATGCCCCAGGTGGCCGGATCGGCCGCCACTGTGTCGAAGACCTCCTCGAAGCTCTTTGAGGGCTGGAGCTGCGCGTCGGGGTCGACACGTCGGGCGGCCGCCTCGCTGAAGGCGCCGGGCTCGCCTTGGTACGCGATCTTCATAAGAGTCCGTCAATTACAACGCCGGCCCAGCTAGAAGTCAAATTGATAATCTTTACATGATTATAAGCGCTTAGCCCTTGCTGATCACGACATTCAACGCAGAAACCGCAGAACCCGCAGGGAATCTGAGCTGCGTGTTCCGCGAGTTCTGCCCTTCGAGAGCCTCAGGGCATCCCGAGCCTGTCGAGGGATGCGTTGACCGTCGTGGCCGCTTCAGAGCCTCGGGAGCGTGACGCCGCGCTGGGCCTGGTACTTCCCTTTTTTGTCCTTGTACGACTTCGCGCACGGCTCGTCGCCCTGGAAGAACAGCACCTGGGCAATCCCCTCGTTCGCGTAGATCTTCGCGGGCAGCGGCGTGGTGTTCGAGATCTCGATGGTGACGTGCCCTTCCCACTCCGGCTCGAACGGCGTCACGTTGACGATGATGCCGCAGCGGGCATAGGTCGATTTGCCGAGGCAGACCGTCAGGATGTCGCGCGGGATGCGGAAGTACTCGATCGTGCTCGCGAGGGCGAACGAATTGGGCGGGATGATGCAGACGTCGGCGCGGATGTCCACGAACGACTTCGGGTCGAAGTTCTTCGGGTCGACGACCGTGTTGTAGACGTTGGTGAAGACCTTGAACTCGTCGCCGACGCGGACGTCGTACCCGTACGACGAGACGCCGTACGAGATGACGCCGGCGCGCACCTGATCGTCCACGAACGGGTCGATCATCTGATGCTCGCGCGCCATACGGGTAATCCACGTGTCCGATTTGATTGACATGGGTCAGCGTCGGAAAAAAGCCAGCGCCAGTGTGAGCAGGATGCTGAGGACGATCGAGGTCGCCAGCGGGAAGTAGAAACTGAAACTGCCGCGGCGGAGGTAGAAGTCCCCGGGCAGGCGTCCGAGCGGAAGCCCCAGCATCACGGCCACGCCGACGCCGGCGATGGCGAGGCCGATCAGGACGAGCGTTTTGCCCATGTACCTCACTAGCAGCGTGTACTCAACACAAAGGACACAAAGGACACAGAGGA
>Ga0070674_100002224_pt1 | contig 10670 bp, 9 predicted proteins | sample KBSM33metaG_FD_65344 | JGI IMG/M metagenome (GOLD analysis project Ga0070674, IMG submission 65344) | Miscanthus rhizosphere microbial communities from Kellogg Biological Station, Michigan, USA - KBS M3-3 metaG | ecosystem: Host-associated > Plants > Roots > Rhizosphere > Soil ...
ACGATCGAAAGCGAACGGGTACCTATTCCAGACGACCCCGAAAATGACACCGCTCGCCGAACCCAGAAGATCTATCAAGACATTCTTGGCAGAACGAAAAAGACTGAAACTTTTAAGTGGAACGGGTCGGACGTTTACCTGCGGACGGAAGTCGAACTTAATGGCCGCGACCAGGCAACTACGGTCACACAGACGGATCTCACGAATTCGGGAAGTCCCGTCACACAGTCGACCACGATGACTTACGACGGCCACGGGCGTTTGTATCAAAGCCACAAGCCGGAGCAGTTCGTCGGCGGCACTCTGAAATACACGACATACAGCTATAACGAGGACGACAGCATCTCAACCGTTACGGATGGGCGCGGGGCGGTGACGACATATACTTATGAAAACGACAGTGGTACGCCTAAGCGGCCTCTAGTTACCGGGATAGGTTGGACGGTGCCCGGTGGTTCGGGAATTACCGATCCATCAGATGTTTCATTTACTTACGATAATGCCGGAAATCGTATTTCTATGACGGACGGGCTCGGATCGGTAAGCTATGCGTACAATTCGCTTTCTCAGATGACGAATGAGACGCGCACTTTCAGTGACACGCTGAGCGAAGTTCTAAGCGGAAATTATGATCTTGATTACACCTATGAAATTGGCGGTCAGTTGAAATCGATCAAGGACCCTTGGGAAAAGGAAACGGACTACGCGTACGATCTCGTGGGGCGATTGAACAATGTTTCACCATCAACTGAAACAGGCGGACTCGACACTTACCTCCAGAATCCTTTATACCGTGCCTGGGGTGGCCTGAAGCATCTGGAATATGGAAACGCGCTTAAATCTGATCTTACGTATGACTCGGCATTGCGTCCAGATACCTACAAATTGCAGAAGACCGGCAGCGACGCGGCCATGCAAAAGGGTTACCAATATTACGCTGACGGTAAATTGAAATTCGTCGACGATGTTCTTAACGGCATCTTTGATCGCGGTCAGACGTACGATCATCAGGGCCGAGTTGTGACTGGTAAATCAAGCACCGAAGCGTCAGGCACGTTGGTTACGAGCGATTTTGATACAACCCTTCCTTACCGACAAGGCTACACTTACGACGCATTCGATCACTTGCTGACTCGTGACAATTTCCATTGGGGCGAGTCGGAATGGGGATTTGTTTCAAACAACTTGAGTTATTCATATACCAACAATCGCGTTGACGGATGGACTTATGACGCAGACGGCCGAGCAACTGTTTCAGTCGAAAATACTAATACGACGACGCAAGAATACGATGCGAACGGAATGTTAGTTCAGACAAGCGAACCAGGAGATTACCCCAGTGATTCGAGGGTCGATCGTTTGTACTCTGGTGACGGACGCGAGGGAAGGCGTCTGCGAAGACATTTCAACGACAATACGGCGCAATGGGTAGTCGCTGAAACCACGTATTACGTTCGGTCGACCGTTCTCGGCGGAGAGGTCGTTAGCGAGGTTGGTGCTACAGGCAAAAAGACCAACACCAACATATATGCTGCCGGAACGAAACTGGCAGTCCAATCGGAATATATATACGACTCGACAACGACCGAATCGGTGGTTTTCGAGCATTTCGATGCCAGCGGGATGAGTCACCGTTCATCCCTCTCAAACGGTTTTCCGATTGTTGCCTCAGGGGACTTTGAAGGAGCTCCCGCCGAGATGGATCCTTTAGGCGGAAATGTCGGTACCGAGACTCCTTACGTCCTTGAACCGGCACCGCTTCCGGATCCAGGTCCACTGGCGCCTATGTTCCCAATGGATGGCGACGCTCCTCTTATGATTAACGGCCAACAGGTTACTTGTACGCTCGACGGGATGTCCATTGGATGCGGAACCGCGATGGGTATGCTCGGCAGTGGGTCGGCGATTCCTGCAATCCTTGAACCGTATCAAAATTATCCGGGATTCAGCTTCCAGGATCACGGATTAGGGATTTTCAGCTTCGGCTTCTGGTACGGTGAAACCCAAGTTGCAGGACAGTTTTCATTTCTTGCGATGTGGTCAGGAGTACTTCAACCACCGGCAGCCCCAGATCCGCCATCTACCGGACATGGCGTCGGGACCTCTGGGAAGCCAAACGATAAAATCTCCCCTGATTGCGAAAAGGCCGTAAAATATCTAGGCGAAGATATTTGGGCTCAAGTGCAAGACCTTATGAAAGCGCCACCATTGATCGACATCGAGAGCACTCCGAGCCTTTTCGACCTGAGATCGGGCACAATAGAACAAGATATGGGGGATAAGTATTTTACCTCTTTGTTAGCAAAAAAAGGAGAGACTGCGGGAAGTGCGTTCAATCGTAACAACGGCGGACCTGACGGGGCCTGGACGGTTCGTGGCCCGAACACAGTTGCGGGAATATACTATCGGGGCAGCCGTACGAGCTTTTCGGGCAACGTCCACTTCCTACTTCACGAAGTACTTCACTATGTCTTTCCGACTTTAATCTCTTCAACACTTGGCAGTCATGCCGATTTAGACGAAACTCTCGCTCTAGCATTGAATGTACGAGTCGATAAAGGGCAGTCGTATTCTCAGGCACTTGATCGTTATTTTCAAAGCGGTTGTAATAAGAAATACGGAGGGCCCCGATAACATTCCTATGGACAAAATTGAAAAGAGACGCTCAAACGTGAAAGTTTTGGTACTTATTGCTCTTTGCGGATTTGGGTGGATCGTTGTAACAGAAATTGACGCGGCATTGAACACTGCGAAGCCTTTGCCAGAATCCGGACGCCTGGAACAATTCGAACAATCGGATGAATGCGCACTTATGAATTTTCGCTTCCTGAAAATTAATGACACCGTGCAGTCGTCAAATTTTAGACAGATAGAGGTGTTCATGGACATCCGTGACTTCTCGGAAGAGAACCTAAGGCGAATGTTTTTGTTTCTGTCGAAATCGCGCCCCGAGCCGCAATATCTGACCGTTCTCGTAAAAACTGACTGGAATCAGTTCGAATATCCTTCAGACTGCCCGCCAGTGGCTCGAAGTAAAGTCCCACCGAATGTCGCGAACGAGAAGCTGCTCGAGGCAACGTTTTTTCGCCGTGGGGACAACGTGTTTTTCCGATATGGTTCATCAGAAAAAGGATTAACGACAGTTGTTCTGAAGGGCCAACCTTATCCGTAAGGATTAGATTGCTGTTTACGATATTGAGATTTTTATCGATCGAAAAGACAAAACGCAGTTTCAATGAAAGTCTCAGGTAGGGGCAAGATTTTCTCGTCGAGTTTTGGATTTGGAGACGTTCGTATTAAAATCCGCCTCCGTTGTGTCGTTGGATTTACTTTAACATCGCATCGGAAAATTGGGCAAATTCCAATGTCTTCTCAAAAATATTCGTAGCGCAGGAGAGGCGATTTACTCCTTTCATTAGCCTTAGGCCAGCTGAGAGTTCGGACTGTGATTTTTGGCGAGTAAGTTTTACACGTTGCGACATCCAGCAAATAGGCCAGTTCCCTGAATAACGACACTGACCAATAAGCCCCCTCATTTGAATAAGCTTGCATGACGGCATCGTTATGCTGCGCTTCAACAAGATCGAAATAAACGGAGAATTCCTTACGTCGGACGGCACGACGGACGGCTTGGAATACATCGCCTCGGTCACGGGACTGCCGCCTCTGCGTTTGAATACCGCTCGTCGTTGTTGTAAACGAAGCGATCGACGGTGCGCTGAAAGTCCAACACCGGCTGCTGAAAGGAAACATTATTGAGATCCTTGTCGCGATAATTCTATCAGACCAAAATACGAAGTGTGGACATCGAATAAGCCACGACACGTCAGGGCTTCCGGCCATAACAGCTCGATGAAATTCGGTATTCCGCAGTGCCCTAACCGGCACTGCTACGTTTGCGGTTGTACGTAAATCCCGGGAGCAGCGGCACTACGCAGAATGATAGCTTTCAGCTGATATCGATGAACAGGGTCTTTCAAATCAACCAAATGCGGGCTGTAAGAACCGGACTCATGCGCCAACTGGGCGATCACGTCGTTTGTGTTAAATACGAATGCAGGCTCGTTGTTGCCGAAGTTAGGGTCATAAATCATGTGAGCTTGACCGATTTCTCGCCCGTCGATTGTAACTGGAACGGCATCGGGATAGATTACTGGGCGGGTATGGTCGAGAGCGTCGCCAAGTAAATGACGGGCAGATATTACGAGTCGGCCGGGACTGTCGGTTGTTTCCATGAGGAAAGAGTATCAAGGAATCCCGGAATTCGAAATGGTAAGGCAGCTGGAGATTGAACGGATTTCACACCAGCAGAAACGGCGGTGGCAGAGCGGTAACGCGGAACGACAAATGTGTTGCCAGCTAAGAGAAAGAACTGGGAAAAATCGCTTAGTTGAGCAGGTCTTTGGCCCGATCAGTAGCGTCTTCAAATTTATAGAAGAGAGTAGCTCCGAGACCTGCCAAAACAAGCAGTCCGATTACGCTGGCACCCTGTTTCTCGATTCGATTCCATTGGTTTGAAAAGGCCTGACTGGCAGTGTAAAGACCGACACCGGCCACGCCTAGCAAAAGTAATTTTTCAAAGTCGCTCATAAATGGACCTCCGAACTCATAGTAACGCTGGCACCTCCGAAAACGAAGGTATTTAAAGACGCCGAATTGTAACAGTTTCGTAATTGTTTAGAATTCTCTCCGGTCGGTTCGATCGGGGATGATTGAAAAATCCGCATTAGAAGCCGTTGCTGGGTTGATCTCCCGGAAAAACCGGCCACATTTCAATGTCGCAAAACGGCAAAACGTCGGCAAAATTCAACAAGGTAATGGCAAACGAATGACAAAAGCCGAATTCTTACACGCAGGATTTCAGAGAGATTGGAGGTAGACCGTGGCACGTGCAAATACACAAACGAGTTTTCCGAACAAGATCGAAATCGCGAGGCGCAGCGCTGAGCTTGAAAGCACACTTAACAGAGGAGATTTTTGAGAAGCGAAATTGCGAAATAACAGCATATTTTGAAAACGAATCGAGGTTCGACCAAGTCATTATGCCGAGACTTAGTGCAGCGTTTCCTTGGATCGGAAAACGACCAGCGACAAGAACCGACTTCTACCGTTTCTGCAAACAAGAAGGTGTAACCGTCGTTGTGAGCGAATCGATCGCTTCCGGCATTTATGCGCAATTTCAAGGCGAGCATTTCATTTTCCTTAACTCTAAACTCAAGCCCGACATGCTTCGTTATGTGATGTTCCACGAGCTTGCGCATTATCTTTTTCATGAGCCGTCGCAGACTAAGCGCGGCCCGCGTTTTTGCGAGGAAGTAATCACAAGAAATCATATCGAAGCTGAGATCGTTACAGCGCTACTTAACACGCACGGCAAAACTCAAAGCGCTTGACGGTTCAGTTTTGCCGTGAGTCAATTGCCGAACACGGAGGCACTTTACACGATGGATAACCAAAATGATCGCGGTCCAAACCGGCCGCGCAGCGCGAACCGCACCGACCGGAAAAAACGAACCGAGAATTTTCTTGAAATTCTATTTAGACCGTTGTTCCAAGGACCCAGCTTCGAACAGAGTCTCAAATGGCGGTCCGAGGGAAAATGTCATAGTTGCGGAGGCCCAGCTTATCGGCCAAGAAAGAAGCGCGGCCGCAAGCCTGATCCGCAGACGGCAGAGTTCTTGAAACTCAAGCCCGATCATTCTTACCGGCAGATCTCTTTGATGCGCCAGCGCGAATTGAAAAGCGAACTGATCGAAAAAGCTATTGCGAAAGGAATGTCTAAGGCCTCGGCGGAAGAGAAAGCAGACCGTATCTACGATGACAAGTGGTTCGACGGTTTCAAAAAGAAAGTGATGGATGCGGTTCAAAACGAGAATAAGCGCAAGCGAGACGCGAAGGTAGCCGAAAAAATAAATGCAGAAATTGTCGGTGACCGAATAAATGCGATGTCGAATAAATCGGCGTTTCGGCGCGGAGGGAAACCGAGCAATGATTCCGTTACGCGACAATCGCGAATATCAGAAACCGAGGTAAAGAAACGCAATGGCACAAAAATCTCAAAGGGTGATCGAACTAGAAGAAGGAATCGCACAGGCTGTGGCGACATTGGATGAATCGGACGGATCCAGAGTCTCGACAGACGAGGCGATTGATTCGGCTCCGTTTTCTCTTTCTTACTTTTCATGACCGATGAAGCGTTCACTAAACGTCAACAGATGCAGTGACGGCAGGCATCTCGTTCCAGGTTTGTCCTTCCAAAATCCGGCCCGTCTTTTTCTTGTTTATCCCGCCCCATTGTTTGAAGAAAAAGGCGACGCTCGCCGCTTCACACTGATCACGAATATCGGTCACCCACCGCTTGAGCATCGGTCGGGCCCGAGGTCCGCTCTCGCCACCGACGATCGCCCAATGGATTCCGGACAGATCTAAATCCTTCAATGGTCCAAGCAGTGGTTCCAGCGAAAGGAATTTCGTTTTCGCTTGGGTGTTTCGAAGATGATCGATCCTGGTAGTGTATTTTTGACTCTCGACTGAAACACCCATCCAAACGTTTTCCGGCCATTCAATAATCGGATCGATTTCGATTAAGCGTTCGGCTCGTTTAGTAAGGACCTGAAAAGTGTGCCAGTGAGCTCGCCGCATCACATCGAAAACGCTTTGGATGAAATCGACCGGAATATCAACGTGAAATAGATCGCTCATCGAATTCACGAAAATCGTTCGAGGAGTTTTCCACTCAAGCGGCCGTTCGAGCATTTGAGGCTGCAGCGTTAACCTGAATCCGTTTTGGTAATTTTTTTGGCCCATCAATTTGAGCCGGTTGGCGAGTTTTTCGGCGTAGCAGTTTTTACAACCGGGACTGATCTTAGTGCAGCCGGTCACAGGGTTCCAGGTCGATTCAGTCCATTCGATCGGAGAATTGTTTGCCATTTCGCAATCACCGTTTCTATTATACGGATATCGGCGCGCCGTGTCATCCATGACATACAACATCATTCGGCTGTATTTTCCGGTTCAGGAAACAGAAACTCCAACTGTTCAACTGACTCCTTAGGCAAAATCGCCTTGTCGTAAGCCCGCTCCATCAGCTTTGGAGCTTCGCTATGATCGGATGCGTGGATCATGTAATACATGATCGCGCCCGTTCCGCCTTCCTTTTCATAGATCGGCCACGGCGTTGCAAATCGATATCCCAGTTCGGACTTGAATCGATCGCACATGATGTCTCGGCGTTGCTTCGGACCGAGTTTGTTGAGCTCTTCAGCTGACAGGTCCTGACCCCACCATTCAGGCGCTAAGTGACGATTCTTTTTCAATCCCGCGAGTGCACGATCTTGCCAACTATTCGGAAGAAAGTAGAAAAGTTCAATCTTATTTTGCCCGGCTGGTTTGTATTCGGCGAGAGCTTTTACGGTTTCCCACTTGCATTCGAACGTACGCTGATCGAGCAGACAGAATGTCGCTTCCTTCGGTCCAATGGACCCTTTTGCTAAAAAGTCGTTAATCAAAGCGTTGAAGTCGCCGCACTCGACCGTGATCTCTCGATTGAGGTTCCTTCCATGTTTATCGACGAGCGGCTGTTCAACTTTTAGATCTTCGAGGTATTGCGCTTGCTTAGGATCCTTATCGAAAAAATGAAAATGACGGAACCATCGCGGCTCATTTTCAAGAACCAACTTCGCTGCCCACATCTCAGGTTTTTCAGGTTCTTGCGGTCCCGCAAAACCGTCAATATATGTCCCGTGGTGCGTGATCATTTCGAAATAGAAAAGGTAACGCTCGATAAGTTTTGCCTTGTTCTCTGTCCAAAGGGGATGTGGATGCGGCCGGAATTGTATTTCCGGAATCGCGGATCGCTCCGGCAAACCTTCGATCAAAAGCTGCTGATCGGGATGCTCACCCGGGGTTTTCTTTGGTGACATATGCAAACTAGTGGACATCGGTAAAGTCCTGTTGAATGGTATTTCGTTCGTCAGACTCGTCGAAGAAAAAGGTGCGCTCGCTTTCTCCGGGAATATCGCCGCTGATGTGACCCTGTAGAGCCATATTATTCAGGTGTATAAAGAAGTCCTTCGTGGACGGCAACATAACCGCAGTATGCTGCCTCCAACCATCTTCCTTAGGCCATTGTTCAAAAGCGAAATGCTTAGCTTCTAATGCCGCATTCTCAATATCTGTTGCCATCAGAACGATGGGTTTAGTTTCGAGATATGATTCGAGGCCCGGGCCGGGCTCGCCGATTTGCTTAAACGCCATCAACGAGCCTACATAAACTCTGATTTGTTGCTCCATATTTTCTAGCCTTTTTCGTTGACGACATAGGACTGAATGATCCGTCCGGTATTAATTGCGTCGTGGAGCGCTCCGCGTGTGCGGTCGAACGTAAGTTCCGTCCTTCCGGTAATAACCCTTGACCTGAACTGGTCCACCAGGCGACGTCGTCGTCGAAGGCATGCTCAAGGTCCGTGATCCATAGGGCTCAGAGGAGGTTGTTGTGGTTGGACCCTTATAAATATAAATTGACAGGAACTGTTTCTTTCGCCAATCAGACGGCTTAATCGGATTTGCGGACCATAAACCGCACTCGTTCGAACGAGCTCTGTCTTCAGCTGCGGCATACGACGATCGGTCAGCCGCAGATTGCTCGCGTTCATAATCCTTGTAGTGCCAGGCGTGACAACCGGAAACCATCGCGAGATTTACATCGCGTCCACCCAGGAAAAGCTGCCCAACCGTCCGGCCGTAACGATCTTTCTTGTTCGAACGACAAGAAACGTTCTGACCGTAGATCATGTCGGAAAGGTATTGCTTAGCCGCATATCCGTAGGCTTGAGATTTTTCCGGCGCGTCGATCCCGGACAATCGAACAGTGACTTGCCGGTTCTGTGAATTGAGAATTTTTACAGTGTCGCCATCCGTGATCCCGACGACGCGACCGCTGCAGTCCGAATCCTCAACTGCATAGATCTCGGGACCAAAAATTCCTTCATACTCAGCGCCGACGATCGATTTTCTTGCAGTAGCGATTACCGTCGGATCGTTGAACGGATCCTTGGACGCCTGAACCATTGCAATCAGCTCAACCGAAGGCACGGGCTCGGTCTGTTCATCGCAGCCTTCTCCACGGCTATAACCGGCTTTCTCAGCAGCAACCGGCGTCATAAATCCAACCATGCGGTCCGGACCGATCGCTTTTACCACGGCTGTGCAGCGAATCGAAAAATATTTCTTTGTTGCCGGATCTCCGTAGACATAATCCTGTGCGGAAACAGAAAGTGTCAAAAGGAAAAATGTTATCGAGACGAGTAAAATGTTCTTCATTGTGGGCTCCAATTATTCAAGATGTTCTGGATCCCTGGCGTGAAGGAGTTGTCTTTGTCGACCCAGACGACCTGCTGCGGTCGGTCGATCAAAACTATCCCTACGCCGATCGACGCGAGATCGGCTGCAAGCTCTTCATCTGTCATGCGCAGATCGAACCGATGCCAGAGCAATTGGTCTTTGAAAATGTTTTCGAACATTCCAGTAGCCATAAATCATCAGGGTGTTTCTGGAGCGGAGCGTTGAAATCGTCGGGCCAATTAATCACGCTGGCTGGCAGCGAGTACTCGGACAAAGAAACAATTTCGCTGATCCGTCTCCGCTCTTCACGTAAATTGTCAAAATCTTTGTTTCCCTAATATTGAAACGTTTCGTGCCCACTGAAAACTCTCCATATGGAATTGTGATCGATTTACCTTTGGGCAAACTACCTACATCAGCGCGTCGGTCGTCATTCCCCCCTGGGTAAGATTTAGCTTCAGCGTTAGAGCCGGGAAATCAATCGAGTCAGTATTTTTGACAGTGACGCCTGAGTTTGAGAGATAAACATCGGCGGCCAGTTTTCTGTCCGACGGAGTCGGCGTTTGATTCGGCGATGCAGTATCCCGCTTACCGCCGTTCACACATGCCAAAACCGTGAGCGCCAGAACGCAAAATGGCAATATCCATCTGAAATCCATCTAAGCGACGTCACGAAAATGACAAGGTGGCCGCATTACAAAAGCGGCACCGCATCACAGCCCCATTTTTGCTGGCCTAAATTGTATCGCAAGATTCGGACTTTACAACAGTTTTGTATCCGCAAAGATCCTAATTAATTTGGTATTCGACAGTAGCAAGCCCTTCGGGCGTTTCGAATTTCTCGCCGTCCTTCGTGTTCAGTTTTTCTCCCCTTGAAAAAAAAGGCGTGCGCAGCCCTTCCTCTCATTCTCGCTGTTTTCGTCGTATAGCAAATATTCCGAATCGATGTTCACAACATGACTTGTGTGGTTTTCGTCGATCCCTTCGAAGAAGCTCGTTTCGATTTTCTTACTCAGCTTGTTTGATATGCGTTGAAACACGCAATCCGGAGTCAAAGTGCATCCGACCTTTATTCGACGCAAAACTGGCCTCACGTCCCTCGAGTGGAATCAATGGTTTAAGCGCCTTCAGTTCCTTCTGTTCCACGCGTTGTCCACGAAAAGTATCCGAAATGCTCACTTGCGTCACTGAGCAAAAAAAAGAGGGAAATACCTGTAATGGATATTTCCCTGAATAATCGTGCCATGGCCGCCGCATGTCTCTATGCGGCGATCCCAAGCACCCTTTCGTTTGAGCTAACGGTTTCGTCCTGATCATTCGGATCTTTG
>Ga0070674_100002227_pt1 | contig 10668 bp, 13 predicted proteins | sample KBSM33metaG_FD_65344 | JGI IMG/M metagenome (GOLD analysis project Ga0070674, IMG submission 65344) | Miscanthus rhizosphere microbial communities from Kellogg Biological Station, Michigan, USA - KBS M3-3 metaG | ecosystem: Host-associated > Plants > Roots > Rhizosphere > Soil ...
GCGTCGAGATACGGCTTGAACTGCGGATCGAGCGTGGCGAGTTCCCCGACACGCCGCCACACCCCGCCGAGCGCCGCCAGAATCGCATCGTCGCTGTCGTACAGGGAGGCGTAGCTTTCGGCGCAGAGCCGCTCGACCCGTTCCGCGCTCGCGAGCACCTGCCGGAGCGCCGCGAGTTCGACGTCCTCGCCCGGGTCACCGGCCTGCATCGGCCGGAGCCCTGCCCGGTCCAACTCGTTGAGCTGAAAGGTGATCAGGTCCTGCCGCGCGTCGCGGTCCCTGGCGGCCAGGCGTATCCGCGCCAGCTCCTCCTGCGACGCGCGCACCGCGTCGAAGGCGGCCGCCGTCGGCGCGAGCAGCGAATCGAGCGCCCCGAAGGTGTCGAGGACGCCGAGATGCGTAGACGGGTCGAGCAGCGTCTGGTGCTCGTGCTGGCCGTGGAGCTCGATCAGGCGGGACGACAGATCCTTCAGCGCCCCGGCCGTGGCGAGGGCGCCGTTGATGAACGCGCGGCTCCGGCCCTGCGAGGTGATCTCGCGGCGGACCAGGAGCTCTTCACCGCCGCTCTCGAAGATGGCTTCGATGGCCGCGGCGTCTTCGCCGGTGCGCACGAGGTCGCCCGACGCCCGTCCGCCCAGCAGAAGGCCGACCGCCTCCACGAGGATCGACTTCCCCGCGCCGGTTTCGCCGGTCAGGACGTTCAGGCCGGGGTCGAACTCGACCTCGACCGAGTCAATCACCGCGAGGTGCTTGATGCGCAGGAAGCGAAGCATGCGGAGAGCGAGAACTCCAATCGTAACATAGGTTTGACAGCCATTTTATCAGCGTGATACAGTTTGGCACATCGCGCTGTCCCAGCGGCGCATCGTTATGTCCCGGAGGGCCGTTTGCGCACGCTTGGAAGCCCGCTGGTCGCCTTGCTGCAGGCGACCGCTGGTGCCGCGCCCGAAAGCTCCAGCACCGGCATTGTCAGCTTAATCGCCCGCGCGACCCCAATCTCGATCGCCGTTCTCATCATCCTCGGACTGCTGTCGGTCTGGTCCTGGGGCATCTTCCTCTATAAGTGGTGGACCTTTCAGCGCGCCGCCAGACAAAGCGCGCAGTTTCTCGAAGTGTTCCGCCGCAGCAACAAATTTTCCGAGGTGCAGGCGGTCTGCCGGTCGCTCGCCGACAGTCCGCTCGTCGGCCTGTTTCAGACCGGCTACACCGAACTGACCGCGCAGCTTCGCCAGGGCACGCCTGACGCCGCCGACGGACCCAATCCGCGCGCCGCCGCCGGACGTCCTACCCTCAAGAGTGTCACGGCCGTGGACCGTGCGCTGCTGCGCGCCTCGGCGGTCGAGGTCAACAAGCTCGAAAGCCGCGTTTCCTTTCTGGCCACGGTCGCGAGCATGGGGCCGTTTGTCGGATTGTTCGGCACCGTCTGGGGAATCATGAGCGCGTTCGAGCAGATCGGCGTCACCGGATCCACGAGCCTGCAGGCCGTCGGCACTCCGATCGCCGAAGCGCTCGTCGCGACCGCGGCGGGCCTGGCGGCGGCGATTCCGGCGGTCGTGTTCTACAACTACCTGACGCAACGCGTGAAGATTTTCGCCTCTGAGATGGACGATTTCGCGATGGAGTTTCTGAACATCTCCGAAAGGAACTTCACGTAGTGCCGAAAGTCGCCCACGACGCCGGCGTTGCTTCGGGGCGGGCGGGACGCGGCCGCCGCGTCGTCTCGTCGCTCGCGGAAATCAACGTCGTGCCGCTCGTCGACGTGATGCTCGTGCTGCTCATCATCTTCATGGTGACGGCACCGCTGATTCAGCGCGGCATCGACGTGAAACTGCCCGTGGCGCGCCGCTCGACCCAGGTCGCCGGCGAGCGCCTCGAGATCACGATCCCCGATTCCTTCCGGCAGTCGCGAGTCGTGTTCATCGGCAAGGAGCAGGTCCGCGCCGAGGTCTTCCAGGAACGCATCCGGCAGCAGATGGAAACGCGCACCGACAAAGAAGTCTCGCTGCGCGGCGACGCGACCGTGCAATATCAGGATCTGATGGACATCATCGACATGCTGAAGGCGGCAGGCGTCCAGAACATCGGCATGGTCACGCGCATGGCCCCGACGCGATGAGCGCGGCCGTTTCGAGCCACCGATGACCGATGTCAGCGACGTCCTTCGGGATCGCATGCAGACCCCCGCGGGGATGCGGCGGATGCTCACCGTCTCGGTGGCGGTGCATCTGGCGCTCACGGCGATGCTGTTCCTGGCGCCGGGCGGGCTGTTGAAGCGCGCCGCCGACCCGCCGCGCACCGTGATGACGATCTCGCTGAGTGGCAGCGGCGAAGGCCCGGAAAACGGCGGCATGACCAGGGCGGGTGGCATTCCCGTGCAGACCGCGATCCCGCCGGTGACGGCGAAGCCCGAGCCGCTTCGGGCCCCGGCGGCAAAAACCCCCGAGATGACCGTGCCGCTGCCGAACTCGAAGCCGGTGAAAGTCGCGCCGGCGCCGACCGTCAGGCAGGCGCCCGACGACGCACGGGGCCGCACGCCGACGCGCGGCGCGCAAACCAGTGCCGGAAGCACGGTTGCCGATACCGGCATCCGTGGCCAGGGCTTCGGCCTCTCGACCGGCGGCGGCGCCGGTTCCGGCTCGTCGCTCGACGTCGCCGACTTCTGCTGCCCCGAATACATCGCCATCATGGTCACGCGCATCCGCTCCGCCTGGAGCCAGAACCAGGGCGCGACGGGCACCGCGCTCGTGAAGTTCACGATCCAGCGCGACGGGTCGCTCACGAACGTCGAGCTCGAGCGCTCGAGCGGCACCACCCCGCTCGACCTCGCGGCGATGCGCGCCGTGCTCACCACCAAGACGCTGCCGCCGCTGCCCGACGCCTTTCCCAATCCGACGCTCCCCGTGCATCTGAACTTCGAGTACAAATGACCAAAGCCATCATCGCAGGAGCGATTGCCGTTACGCTGATCGCCGTGACCGGGGCGCAGCAGCCGGCCTCTCAACAGCCCCCGGCCCCGCCGCCGCAGCAGCCCAGCGAAATCGTGACGACCATTTCGGGCGAAGGCGGCGCGCCGCCGCGTCTGGCGGTACCGGATTTCATCCCGCTGTCGCCCGATGCGGAGACGGCCGCCATCGCGAAAACGATCGGCCAGGTGCTCTGGGACGATCTGAATTTCGAGCGCGAGTTCTCCTTCATCCCGCGGGACACCTACGCGTCGATTCCGCGGGCCACTTCGTTCACCGACGTGCCGTTCGACCGCTGGCGGGAGCTGAACGCCGACGGCCTGGTCGTCGGGACGGTGCAGAAGGTCGGGACGACCATCAAGGTCGAGATGCGGCTGTTCAACGTGCGCACGGGTCAGTCGGCGTTCGGGCGGCAATACGACGGCACCGCGGCCAACCCGCGGCTGTTCGCGCACACGATTTCCGACGAGATCCACAAGACACAGCGCGCGCTGAACGGCGTGGCGCGCTCGAAGCTGACCTTCGATTCGGACCGCGACGGCGAGCGCATGTCCGGCACCGTGCAGAACCGCAGCATCAAGGAGATCTACATCTCCGACTACGACGGGGAAAATCAGCGGCGCGTCACCGTCGGCAAGACGCTGAACATCGCCCCGCGCTGGTCGCCCGACGGCCGCGCGATTGCCTATACCTCGTACCGGCGCGGCGGCGCGAACATCTTCATCTCGAACATCTTTCAGGGCACGCTGGACGAGGTGACCAAGGGCGACAGGGTCGGCGAGAACTGGCTGCCGGCGTGGTCGCCCGACGGCACTCGCATCGCCTTCAGCTCGACGCGCGACGGGAACCCGGAAATCTACGTGGTCAACCGCGACGGCTCCAACCTCCGCCGGATCACCAACCATCCCGGCATCGACATCACGCCCACCTGGTCGCCGACCGGCAACCAGATCGCGTTCACCTCGGACCGGACCGGCACGCCGCAGATCTATGTCGTCGGGTCCGACGGGCTGAACCTGGCCAAACGGAGCTCCGATGGCTACTGCGACCGCCCGACGTGGTCGCCCGCGCCGTACAACGAGATTGCGTTCTCGTCGCGCAGCGGGCCCGGCTTCGACATTCGGGTGATCGACCTCGTCACCGGCAGGTCCAGCGCGTTGACCAACGGCGAGGGCACCAACGAGAGCCCGGCCTATTCACCCAACGGCCGACATATCGTGTTCACCTCCACCCGCTCGGGCAAGACGCAGGTGTTCACGATGGCGCGCGACGGCCGGAACGTGAAGCAGATCACCCGGACCGGCAACAATGAAAAACCTGATTGGTCCAAATGACTGGAGAATCGACGATGAAAGCGGCCCGGCAGACAGCGCTCCTGATCGCAATCGTGTTCGTGCTGGGGGCGGCCGCCTGCGGCGGCAAGAAGCCGCCGGTGGCCCGCCCGATGCCTCCGCCGCCGCCGACGTCGGGCACGAACCCGTCGCGCCCGCCGGCGCCGCCCGAGCCCGTCGCGGAGCCGACCATCGTTCCTCCCGAACCGGTGCGCGCCGACGCGATCACGTCGGCGTCGCTCGACGAGCTGAACAAGAACTCCCCGCTGAAGCCGGTGTTCTTCGAGCTCGACAGCAGCGAGCTGAGCGAGTTGTCGCAGAAGACGCTCGACGAGAATGCGGCGCTGATGAAACGCTATCCCAGCTGGACCGTCACGGTCGAAGGCCACTGCGACGAACGCGGGACAGCCGAGTACAATCTGGCATTGGGCGAGCGCCGTGCGATTGCGGCGCGCGCGTATCTGGTGGCGCTGGGGATACCGGCGGGCCGCGTGCGGACCGTCAGCTACGGGAAGGAGTTCCCGTTCGATCCGGCTCAAACCGAGTCCGCGTTCTCCACGAACCGCCGGGCGCATTTCGTCATTACTTCGAAGTGAGCTTATGAGACTGACATCTTTCGGCGCATCGCTCGCAGTCGTCGCCGTCCTCGGCACTGCGTCGCCCGCCCGGGCGGCCAACAAGGAACATCAGCAGCTGATGGCGGACCTGCGCATGCTGCAGGAACAGACGCAGCTCCTGCAGAACCTGATCGGCTCGGTCACCGACGCGCTGAAGGCGGTCAACACCCGGCTCGATCAGCAGGCGGAAGTCAACCGCAAGGCGTTCGCCGACCAGAAGCTCGTGGTCGAGAACCTGACCAACGACGTCCGCGTCATCCGCGAAAAGCTCGACGACAACAACGTGCGGATCGGATCGCTGACGCAGGAACTGGATTCGCTGCGCCAGTCGATGCAGCAGATGGCCACGCGCCCGGCGGCGACCAACGACGGCGCCGATCCGTCTGCACCTGACGTGACGCAGCCGACCAGTGGACCGCCCGTGTCGCCGGTAGGCGCGTCGCCGCAGAAGATCTTCGACGCGGCGCGCGGCGACTACTTCGCCGGCCAGTACGATCTCGCGATCCTCGGCTTCGCCGACTACGTCAAGAGCTTCCCGAAGTCGGACATGGCCGACGATGCGCAGGTCAACATCTGCAGCGCGTATGTCGCCGACGGCAAGCCGGACAAGGCGGTCGAAGCGTGCGACCTCGCCATCCGCAACTACCCCACCGGCGACAAGATTCCCGAGGCCTACTACCGCAAGGGGCTCGCGCTCAGCACGCTCAAGGACGCGGACGGCGCGCGCGCGGCGTGGGAGGAGATCGTCAAGAGATTTCCCGAGACCCAGGAAGCGGGCCTCGCGCGCCAGGGACTTGAACGCCTGAAACGTCCGTGACCTCCCCTGTCACACGGTAGAACTACGATCGCGACGATGTAGAATGCGTTGCTCGGCTCGAGCTCCGTGTTTCAGACTTCAGACTTCGAACTTCCCGAAGGGAACTCCTAATGGGCTCAGTCAACAAAGTGATTCTGGTGGGCAACCTCGGGCGCGACGCCGAGCTGCGGTACACGCCGGGCGGCGCCGCCGTCGCGACGCTCAACATGGCGACCACCGAGGTCTGGAACGACAAGGCCGGCCAGAAGCAGGAAAAAACCGAATGGCACCGCGTCGTGCTCTGGGGGAAAACGGCGGAGTCGCTCGCGGAGTACCTCACCAAGGGCAAGCAAATCTACGTCGAGGGCCGGCTGCAGACGCGGCAGTGGGACGACAAGGACGGCAACAAGCGCTACACCACCGAGATTCGCAGCGACCGCGTCGTGCTCCTGAGCAGTGGCGGCGGCGGGCGCGGCGGCGGCATGTCGCGCAGCAGCGGTGCGGACGAGGGGATGGGCGGCGGACACGCGCCGGGGCCTGGGCACGACGGACCGGATCAGCCGCTCACCGACGACGATATCCCGTTCTGACCAGGACGAACCCACGACGTCCATAGAACGCAAAGCGCGCAAAGGTCGCAAAGAAAACGGGTAGGTTCTGAGGCTTTGCGGGCTTCGCGGCCTTTGCGTTCCAACGTCCGTCGGCCCCGTTTCAGTCGACGCGGTGCTCTAGAACGACCAGAGCACGCGCACTGACGTCCGGAGCACGTTGTTGATCTCGTCGCCGATCGACCCGTAGTCGTAGCGGAGGTCGGGCGCGATCGAGAGGTGCCGTGTCACCGCGAATCCGACGCTGCCGCCTATCGTCAGCCCGCCGAGGTTCCGGATGAACGGCGCCTGCTCGGGCATCGTCCTCCGCACCCGCTCGGGATCGATGCCCTCCGGGATGGACAGGTGGATCAGCTCGGTTCGCTCGCGCGCGCGATGATTCGTCACGCCGAGGAACAGCCGCGGGCTCCACCGGCCTGAGGCCGGAATGTAGTACGCGACGCCTGCCGAAACCGTGGACAGGACTTGCCTCGAGTTGATGAACCGTGTGACGACGGCGAGCCGCTCGATCTCTTCACGTGACGCACCGGGGCCCGCAAACGAGACGCTGGTGCCGGTGTACTCGATCGAGAGCTCGGAGTGCGGGCGGCTGAAATCGACCTCCACGCCGATGGCTCGTGTCAGGCGGAAGCCGGCGGTCACCCCGGCCGCCGACGTGGTGCCGGTCACCCTGTCGGCGCTTTCGTGATGCGCCCCCAGGTTGACGCCGACATAGAACCGGCCGACTTGCTGCGCGTCGGTAGATACGACTCCGGCGGCAAGCATCGCGGCCGCCAGCAGCGTCGTCTTCAGCCTGTTCTGCATCGCGCCCCCTGACTGGGGATGTGCGAGCAGCGCAGGAAGCGGCTCAGCGCCTCACACGAACGCCTCCGACACCGGCGGGAATGACGGTCGCGCCGCGCACGGCCGTTGGCCTCTGGGGCTGGGGACTTCGATCAGGCCGTTCCTGGTCCCCGCGTGACACGCGGTCGGACGAACCGTGAGGTCGTTCGTGGACGCCCCGGTGCGGGGGGCCGTAGTAGTAGCCTGGAACGATCGCGTTGTGGCCGCCATACAGGCCGTGCGTCCCGTAGCCGTAGAACGGCACCCCGTACACAGCTGGTGGATCGTAAATCGACGTCCCGTCAAGCCGCCGGGTGTCCGACGCCGCGCTCGAGGCAAAGGTGGTCGCGAACCCGCCGGCAATCATCTCGTCGCGGTCGTACGTGCGCGGGTAGTTGTCGTCGCCGCCGTGGCGCTCCCACGGCGGGGTCGACTCGGGGACGAAGAACTGACGGCCGCCGGCGTTGAGGATGGCGACCGCTTCCGCCGGCGACGGTTTCGGAACGTCGGGGTTGGTCGTGCAGGTCACGACGGTGAGGACGATGCGGCAGATAGTGGTCATGTGTCCCTTTCAGGGAGCGCCGTGGACCGCGCACACGGCCCGCTCGCCACCTCGTCTGCAAGGACCCCTCCGCCCGATCGACCGCCGCCGCGATCGCCTCTACTTCTTGTCCTCGCGCCCGTAGCGATCTTCGAGGCGCACGACGTCGTGCAGCTCCGGCGTCGACACCTCGAAGATATCGCTGTCTTCGATGGCCGTCATGCGGTGCACGGTCTTGGGCGTCACGTGCACGCGCTCGCCCGGCAGCATCTCGCGCTTCTTGAGCTCGCCGGCTTCCTCGATCTCGAACAGCAGCTTGCCCGAATGGAGGTAGATCGTCTCGTCCTTCAGGTTGTGATATTGGAGACTTAACGCGTGGCCCGCGTTCACGTGTATCAGCTTGCCGACATACCGTTCCGTCTTCGCCCAATGGAGCTCGTAGCCCCACGGCTTCTCCACCCGCGTAATGTCACCGTTCACGACGTCACTCCCTTGATCAGCGTCAGCCGGCTGAGCGCGGCCAGCAGCTCGCGTTCGATGTCGTCGACCGTGGCGAGCCGCATGATGCGGCGCGCCAGCGCCCGCAGTTCCTCGCTGCGCAGCTCGGCGAGGACTTTCTTGGCGACCGGGATCGCGCCCGGCGTCATGCTGAATTCCGTCAGGCCGAGCCCGACGAGCAGCGTCAGGAGCGCCGGATCCGACGCCATCTCGCCGCACAGCGAGACCGGAATGCGCTCGCGGGTCGCCGCCCGCCGGACCATCAGGATCATGCGCAGGATGGCCGGGTGCAGCGGCTCGTAGAGGCGCGAGACGCGCTCGTCCGCGCGATCGACCGCGAGGCAGTACTGGATGAGATCGTTGGTGCCGATGGTGAAGAAATCGACCTCGCGGGCCAGGAGATCGGCGGTGTAGGCCGCCGCCGGGATCTCGATCATCACGCCGACCGGCACCTGCGGGACGCGCTCGCCGCCCCGTTGGAGATCCGCGCTCGCCTCGGCGATCGCCATCCGCGCCTCGCGCACCTGCTCGACGCTCGACACGAACGGAAACAGGATGCGCAGCCGCCCGTGATGTGCGGCGCGCAGCAGCGCCCGCAACTGCACGCGGAACAGGTCGGGCCGCGTCAGGCTGAGACGCAGGCCGCGCAGCCCCTGCCGGCTCGCCCGCGAATCGTCGGGCTCCCACCCGGCGGCCCGCCGCTGCTCCGACAGGCGCGACGTGAGCTGATCTTCGTCGACGTCGAAGGTCCGCACGGTCACGACCCCGGGCGCCATCCCCTCGAGCATCCCGCGATAGATCTCGTACTGCCGATCCTCGTCGCGGATGTCCTCGACGCCGCCGGTGACCAGGAACTCGGAGCGATAGAGGCCGATGCCCTCCGCGCCCGCATAGCGCGCGGCGGCGAGGTCGTCGGGGAACTCGATGTTCGCGTCGAGCCGGATCGGCACGCCGTCGGCCGTCGACGCGGGCCGGCGCCGTTCGGCCTCGAGCGTCGCACCGGGGCGATGATCGTCGGCATGGCTCACCGCGCGCGCCAGCTCCTCTGGCGTCGGATCGAGGATCAGCTCGCTCGCCGTCCCGTCGATCACGACCAGCTGCCCGGCCTGGACGCGCTCGCTCGCGTTGTGAAGGCCGACGACCGCGGGGACATCCAGCGACCGCGCGAGGATCGCCGTGTGGTAGGTGCGGCTTCCGGCGTCGGTCGCGAAGCCGCGGACCTTGGTCCAGTCGACCTGCGCCGCGATCGAAGGGGTCAGCTCGTCGGCGATCAGCACCGACGACTCGTCGAGCTCGCGCAGCAGATCGCGCGGCGTCGCGACGCCCTTCCGCAGATTCATGCGCAGCCGCCCGACCAGGTCGGCGACGTCGCCCTTGCGCTCCCGCAGGTAGGGATCGGCGACCTCGTCGAAGACGGCGCTGAACTCGTGGAACACCTGCTGCAGCGCCCACTCGGCGTTGACCCGCTGCTCGCGGACGATGTCGGCCGCGCGCGGCAGCAGCATCGGATCCTCGAGCATCAGCAGTTGGGCGTCGAAGAGCGAGCCGAGTTCCGAGCGGCGCTGCGCGACGCGCGCCTGGATGTCCACGAGTTGGTCGCGCGACTTGAGCCGGCTGTCGTCGAGGCGGGCGACCTCGTGATCGATCCGCGCGCCGGCAATCTGGTAGCGCAGGGCCTGCGCGCGATGGATCAGCAGGACCGCGCGGCCGGAGACGACTCCCGGAGAGACGCCGATGCCCTTCAGGCGCTGCATGCGTCCTCGCCAAACCCCGACTCGACCAGCGCCACGAGCGCGTCGACGGCGCCCCGCTCGTCACGGCCGTCGGCGGAGATGGTGATCGTCGATCCCCGCGCGGCGGCCAGCAGCAGGATGCCCATGATGCTCTTGCCGTCGATCTCGCGCGCATCGCGGGCCACCTTGACGCGCGATTCGTAGCGCGTCGCGAGGTGGACGAACTTCGCCGCGGCGCGCGCATGCATGCCCAGCTGGTTGACGACGGTCACCGCCTGGGAGGTCACACGGTGCTCTTTTCGCCGCGCAGGAGATCCGAGGCCACCCAGATGGCGCTGCGCCCGTGGTCGCGCATTTCCTTCGCCACCGCGAGCAGGTCCGACGAGCGCCGCAGGCTGGCCAGCTTGAGGAGCATCGGGAGGTTGACGCCGGTAATCACTTCGAGGCGGTCGGTCTCGAGAAACGTCATCCCGAGGTTGGACGGCGTCCCGCCGAACATGTCCGTCAGGAGCAGCACGCCTTCCTCGCCGCGCACGCGCTCGACCGCCTGCGCGATGTCCTCACGCGCATCGTTCACATCGTCGTGCCAGCCGATCGAGACCGCCGTGAACTGCGGCAGGTCGCCGACGATCATCTCGGCCGCATTCACCAGTTCGGTGGCCAGTTGCCCGTGCGTGACGACGACGACGCCAATCACAAGCTTCTATCGTAAGGCCAGGCGGGGCAGGTAAGCGAATAGAGCTCTGCCTTCCCCACCCG
>Ga0070674_100002231_pt1 | contig 10661 bp, 8 predicted proteins | sample KBSM33metaG_FD_65344 | JGI IMG/M metagenome (GOLD analysis project Ga0070674, IMG submission 65344) | Miscanthus rhizosphere microbial communities from Kellogg Biological Station, Michigan, USA - KBS M3-3 metaG | ecosystem: Host-associated > Plants > Roots > Rhizosphere > Soil ...
TATCGAGATAGTGCCTGGTGATTTCCAGCAGGGTGGCGCCGGGCGCCACATTGTCCACAACATCGTCCAGAAAGTCGCCGGGGCGGACCAGCACGCGGCGCAGAATGGCCTCACCCGCCAGGCGAATGCGGAAACGGGGCACCGCCCGGCTTGGCTCGGGAACAATGTCGATCAAGAAAAGATTGGGCAGCAGGATGGCGCCCAGCGCCACGGGATCAATCTGGCGGCGCGCTGGATACCCGCCACGTTCCATGGCCAGCGCGCTCCAATACTGCAACAGCTTGCGATATCGCATATCCGGCCCATGATTGATCAGATCAAGGCTGTCCTGATCGATACAAGAAAAGGCGCGGTCCAGGATCTGATTAGGTGACGTGCGCATCGTGGCTCCATGGCTCCATGGCCTCCTCTCCATCGCTTCCTGTGCATCGAGCGCCACAGCCGAAGCGACGAAGTATCCGCTCACTCTGCGAGACGTCCCAACTGGCCGGCTGGCAAATAACAGTTCGCCAGCCGACCAGGGAGTCACCCGGCCCTCGCGTGGCGGTTGGTGGGTCAGGTCAAGCCACCACGACCCGACCAGGCGTCAATGTCGGGCTGCGTTCCAGATAGACCTTGGTCCAACCGGCGGCGCGCCGGAACTCGTCAATATCCGAAATGAATTCGGTGCGGCGTCCGCGCGCAGGAAGTGCCCGCTCGCGATTCATTTCAATGGTCGAGCGACACGGCTAGTTGGACCATGGTCCCAATTGCCTGCATTTTTGATCTAGGCCCATGATGTGACTCGACTGACATAAGCCTCGATTTGCCACGCGGGCCGGACGCGACCCGCCGCCAAGGGACGACGCAGGCGTTGAGTCTTAGTAAGAAGCCCTATGAAGAGACGGTGCGCGAGCTCGTCGGCTCAGGCCGTCCGATGCTCTGGACCCTGATACTCGTTGTTGGGGTCGTGGAGCTGGCGATCCTGTTTCTCTAGCGAACGCCGAGCGGTCCGATTGCCGATGGTTCCCGAGGCCGATGCCGAACGGCTGGCGGCCGACCTAGGCCTGATCAGACCAAGCCCCCGGGCTTTCCCGGCGGACGCGGTATCTCCTCGCGTGGCTTGCCGACAAGCTTCAGCTTCGGCGGCGCATGCGATGACATCTGGCGTGACGCCAGCGCCTGCCGCTGCGGCGAGTCGACGCCTGGCACGGGCGGAATCATCTGCACCAGCCTAAGGAAGATCCTAGGGCCGATCGGGGAGATCATGGCAGCCACTGCTCTCGAACAAGGATGAAGCGACGTCGTTGCGGAGCGACTGGTAGGCATCGCTATCGCGCTCGACTTTCCGATCCCTGTTCTGCACGATTGCTTCGGCCTCGACGGCATAGACCGCGCTTTCGAGCGCAGTCTGGTAGATCCTGCCGACGATGAAATCCGGGGACGGCCCCTCGAGCGAGGCTCGCATCGGAGAAGGGACCTCCCTCTCCAGATGTACGCGCTTGATGCGCTCGTTCTGGAACGCATTGAGGAAGAGGTGGGCGGCCGAAGAGCCATACGCAAAGACGCCGTCGAAAGCTTCCTTGTCGTGCATCGCCGCCGCGAAGCCCGCGCACTCGAAGGCGTTCCACGCGTGCCGGCCCGATTGTGCGAGCCGAAGGGAAACATCGTTCGGAACGTCGCGGGACGCAGTGCTTGGCATGGTTCCGGGGCTTGGCGCGACTGAGCCGTTCGGGCTCGGCGTGGTCGAGAGCGGCGCTGCCGATCCTTGATCGGGCACTTCATGCCGGATCTCGTAGACCTGCCGTTGCGACTCTTGTGGGGCGCCAATTCCAAACAGGAAGACGACGAGACCCAGGCCTGAATTGAGCATTCCATCCATGGCCACGCCGTCCTTGGGAGCTGGCCTTCTCGCACACCATGCGCGCGGCGCCTTGGCCTGCCAATTGGCCTTTGGTGAACCTTTGGAGGCGGCTCGAAGATAATGAGTATGCAGGATGGGATCATGGCCAGGCGCTGGCTCGCCTCCTTGCCGCGCGAGGTCTTGGCTTCCGTCGTTGCGTGCGCTGCATTCCGTGCCTGACTGTGTGCGATGCCGCGACAGGGCGCGCATTGGGCCGCCCTGATCCGGCCGCCATATTCATCAGCCAGAAAATTGACGGGGTGTCCCAGGTCGGTAGTGGCGGGCGATCACTCGACCTTCTCGCGCCGCCGGAGGGCGATCACGTGCTCCATTGTTGCGGTGGGCGCGGTAGGAAAAGCATGGGCCTGCGAGGCTCTTGGTTGTGTGTCTCCTAGGTTGGCAACGCATTTGCAGAGGGGACTCATATGAAAACGCTGGTGGTCTTGGCCCTCGTCTTGTGCATCGCGGGTTGCTCCACTTTGGGGACCCAAACCTCAAGTGTTGGTCACGCAGGGGCAAGTCCGTTCGAAAAGAATAGACGTGACTGATTCACATCGTCCGGGCCGCCTGCATTTTGTGTGGTGATCAGCCTTCGCCGGCGGCGAATGCCTCCAGCAGGCCTGCATCTGAGGCGAGGTCGAGGGCGGAGTAGCGCTTGCGGATCTCGCGGGCGTGGCACACCGCTTCGCGATAGAAATCGACGTCGAGCCCCAACTGCGCGGCGATTGTCGGGCCGCCGGAGGCGGTCAGCGCATCGCGCATGACGGCGACCGGAACGGTGAACTCCGTAAGCTCGGCGCGCAACTCGGGCCAGATTGCTTCCAGCTTGGCGTTGAGCTTGTCGGCACCGGCTGCATCCAGCGCCTTTTGCTCCATCTCCGCGCGGCAGATCTTGGCCGCCGCATCGCCGAAGCGCCGGCGCATGTCGGCATCGTCGATCTTCGTGGGCGAGACCACCGGCGGCGTGTCGGATGCGAGCAGCTTGGCCTGCAGCCGAGCCATGGTGAGGCTGGCGACTCCCACCTGCTGGCCGTGCAGCGTGCCGGGATGCCGGTCGCCGGCGAAGCAATCGATGTAGTGCGAGATCTGATGTTCGCCCATCGAGCCGTGGTTGGTGGTGCCGGTGAAGCTGACGCCGAAGCCGCACAGCGTCAGCACGCGGTGCAGATAGCCGACCGCCTCGATATCGCCCTTGGCCAGCGCCGCAGCGCGCTTCATCAGTTCCGCCTCGTCGGCCAACTCGATCTGGAACGCCGTCTCGGAGTAGGGCGTGCCCATCACGGTCTTTGACAGCCAGCAATCGACCTGTGCCACCGATCGCACCAGGCAGTCGCCGAAACCGGATGCGATCAGATAGGTCGGCGCCGCGGCGTTCACGGCGAGGTCGATGAAGACGCCCTTGGGCGCATGCGCCGGCTTGGAGACCTTGAGGCCGCTCGCCTGCGTGATCGATGCCGTCGTCGAGGTGTAGCCGTTCATGGATGGCGCGGTGCCGAACACGCAGTAGGAGCGGCCATCCATCGCCGTCACGTATTTGCACAGATCGTTGATGGTGCCGGACCCGACGGCAATTACCGCGTCGGCATGGCGCAACCGGTCCTTCAACTGCGCCACCGTCTCCTCGTCGGCATGGGGATGATCGAGCACGACGCTGTCGACGGTCGCGATCTTCTTCAGCGCGGCTTCCACCCGCGCGCCCATCACGCCGTGGGTGTTCTCGTCGGAAACGACGGCGAGGCGGCCGCGGAAGCCGAGCTTCGACACGAGGTCCGCTTCGGCGCCGTCGAGCCGTTCTTCGATCACCACCATCTTGTAGGGGACGGTGCCGGGTTTCCCGGTCTCGGGGTTGGTCCACCGACCTTCGACCATGTCGTCGATCAGCGATGTCCAGCGTGTCATCCGCGCATGCTCCAGAAATCGAACCCGCAGATTACTGAGGCGAGCCACAAACCGCACTGTGCAGTGCAGCAACAAATGCCATTAGTAAGTGACATACTTCCAGCAAGCTTGACAAATGTCAACGAGTAGTGTCGTTTATTACATGGCCTCTCGAAACAGGCGACGACATGGCTCGCAGCCTTGAGCGGAAAGCGGCACCGACCCGCGTCAAGCGGAGTGCCTTGTCTCCACCGCCTGAATTCGTCGGCGACCCGATCGTGTGGGCGGCCTGGCTCTATTACGAGGAGCGCATGACGCAGGAAGAGGTAGCGGACCGGCTGGGCGTGTCGCGCGCTTCCGTGGTGAATTTCCTGCAGGAGGCGCGGGACCGCGGGGTGGTGACCATCGCGGTCGCGCCCGAGCATCTGCAGACCGTGCGTGCGTCGCGCGAACTCTCCAAGCGCTTCGGCCTCACCAGCTGCGTCGTGATCCCGGACGACGGCGGCCGGCTGCCGCTTCATGAGCGGATCGGCCGTGCCGGCGCGCGCCTTCTGACCGAGATCCTGGAGCCCAATGACATCCTCGGCGTGTCCTGGGGCCGCACCGTGCTCGCCCTGTCGGCGGCGCTCGAGCGGGTAAGACTGCCCAGCGTCTCCGTGGTGCAGATCACCGGCAGCGCGATGGGCACGTTCGAGTTCTCGCCGGAGCTCTGCACCTCCAACATCGCGAACCGGCTGGGCGCGCGCTGCATCAACCTGCATGCGCCGGGCATCGTCTCGCGGCCGGACGTGAAGAAGCTGTTCATGCAGGAGCCGGCCCTGGTGGAGCAGTTCAAGCTGATCCGGTCCTGCAATAAGATCCTGTTCGGCGTCGCCAATCTCACCAGCGCCAGCACCGCGCTGCGCAGCGGCTACATGAGCCCGGAAAAGCTCCGGCCCTATGTCGACGGCGGCGCGATCGGCGTGATGGCGGGCCGCTTCTTCGATCGCGACGGAGACCCGGTGCTAGGCCCGCTGGATGAGCAGATGATCGGATTGACGCTGCGTGAGATTGCGAAAATTCAGGAGCGCATCTGCGTCGCGGGCGGGCCCGAGAAAATCGAGGCGATTGATGCCATGCTGCGCGGCGGCTACGCCACCGTGCTGGTGACGGACGAAACCACAGCGCTGGCTTTGGTCGAGCGCGAATAGGGGAGTCAAGCGCGGCGTCAGCGGCGCTTGTCAAGAAGCCGGGCCGAAGAGTCCGGGACGAGATGGAAGACCGGGAGGAAGGACGGAATGGCAAAACCGCTCGTCGTCATCACTGGCGCCAGCTCCGGAATTGGCGCGGCAACGGCTCAGGCCTTTGCGGCTGATGGACATCCCTTGCTCTTGCTGGCGCGGCGCATCGACCGCATGAAGGCGCTTGGACTGCCGAATGCGATGTGCCGGGTGGTCGACGTCCGCGACCGCGAGGCGATCGCCATCGCCGTCCAGGACGCCGAAGCGAAATACGGCCCGACCGACTGCCTGTTCAACAATGCCGGCATCGCCCGGCTCGGTGACATCGCCAAGCAGGATCCCGCCGAGTGGGACGAGATGATCGACATCAACGTGAACGGCGTGATGAATGGTGTCCACGCGGTCATGGACGGCATGATCGCGCGGCGCCACGGCACCATCGTGCAGATGAGCTCGATCGCCGGTCGCAAGGTCTATCCCGACCACACCGTCTATTGCGGCACCAAGTACTTCGTGCATGGCATGTCGGACAGTCTGCGCGAGCATCTCGCGCCACATGACGTGCGCGTGATCGTCATTTCGCCGGGCATCATCGAGACCGAGGTCCTCGACCATGTCACGGACAAGACGACGCTCGCCAACTATCACGCTGCCAAGGTGAAGATCGGCGGTGGCATCGGAGCGGAGCATGTCGCGCAATCCATCCTGTTCGCCTACAAGCTGCCGCAGAACGTCCTGATCCAGGAAATCTGCATCACTCCGACCCGGCAGGAGCACTGAGTGGCCGAGCGGGCGCAGATCGCCATGACAGGCGCCGCCGGAGCGCGGCGGTCGTCGCGCGTGAGTCTGCGCCACATGCTGAGCTCGGAGCATCCGTTGCCGTGGTTGTTTCCGGTGACGGCGGTGCTGATCGCGTTCGGCGTCTATCCGCTGCTCTATGCGCTGTGGCTGTCGCTGCACAAGCGCAACCCGGTGACGCGCCTCAGCGTGTTCGATCCCGATTGGAACTGGCTGAAGATCTTCGGCGACGAGCGGGTGTGGGGCGCGATCGGCCACACCTATCTCTACACCTCGGTCGCGATTGTGATCGAGCTGATGCTCGGTCTCGCGATCGCGGCGCTGCTGGATTCCGACCGCAAGGGTTACGGCGTGCTGCGCGCGCTCATGACCTTGCCGCTGGTGGTGCCGCCCGCCGTCACCGGCATGATGTTCCTGCTGATGCTGGACGGGTCGTTCGGCGTCCTCAGCCGCACGCTCTACGCGCTCGGGCTGTGGTCGCCGGCCTATCCGATACTCGCCACGGCGAACAGCGCCATGTTCGGAATTCTGCTGGCGGATGTCTGGCAATGGACGCCGTTCATGGTGCTGATCATGATGGCTGGCCTGCGGGCCTTGCCCAAGGAACCGTTCGAGGCGGCCGCGATTGACGGCGCCAACGCCGTACAGGCCTTCTTCAAGCTGACCCTGCCGATGCTCTCCCGCATCATCGCGCTGGCCGTACTGATCCGCGGCGTCGATCTGTTCCGCGTCTATGACTACATCAAGGTCATGACCGAGGGCGGGCCGGGGACGGCGACCGAGACGCTGACCGCCTATGCCGGCACGATCTATTTCAAGAATGCCGACTTCCCGTATGCGTCTACCATCGCGCTGCTGACGCTGATCCTGCTGATGGTGACGTCGACCATCTTCATCAAGATCTTCAAGGTGAAGTTCTGATGAAGCAGTCTCTAGCCCTGCGCCTGCTGCGCGATGTGACGGCGGTTCTCGTGGTCGGCATTTTCATGTTCCCGCTGCTGTGGTGGGGACTGACCTCGTTCAAGCCGACCTCCGCCATTTTCAACAAGGACGAGGTGGTGTTCTTCGACTTCGAGCCGACCCTGGTCAATTACCAAGTGGTCTTGATGGGCAAGTCGCGCGCGGAGCTGGCGATCCAGTCCGGTAGCACCTTTGGCGTCGGCGGCGCCAGCTCGTACGATTCCCGGCAGACCATCATCGATTCCATCGTGGTCGCCATCGGCTCCACCATCCTGACCGTGTTCGCCGGCGTGAGCGCCGCCTACGCCCTGTCGCGCATGAGATTCCGCGGGCGGCAGGCCTATCTCAACTGGATCCTGTCGCAGCGCTTCGTGCCGCCGATCGCCATCATCGTGCCGGTCGTCTTCATGTTCCACTACATGGGGCTGCGCGACACGCTTCTCGGTCTCATCTTCATCCACACCCTCATCAACGTGCCGCTGGCGGTTCTGCTGATGAAGTCGTTCTTCGACGACGTGCCGGTGGAGATCGACGAGGCCGCCATGCTCGATGGCGCCACCCGCTTCCAGATCTTCCGGAAGGTGGTGCTGCCGATGGTGACCGGCGGGGTCGCGGCCACCGCCGTGCTGTGTTTCGTATTTTCCTGGACCGAATTTCTGCTTTCGCTGTTTCTCACCAACTCGATACGAACGCTGCCAGTGAAGATTTCGACTTTCGTGACGTCCACCGGATCGGAATGGGGCTTCATCTCGGCACTTGGCACGTCCGCCATCGTGCCGAGCTTCATCTTCATCCTGCTGGTGCAGAAGCAACTCGTGCGTGGACTGACCCTCGGGTCACTGAAGGAATGACAACGGAACGAGCCTGAAGCTCGGCAAGCAAGGAGGAACGCTATGGGTTTCAAGAAACATGACAAGCAAACGTTCATCGCGGATTCGGCGGCCGCATTCGCCAGCCGTCGCATCACCAAACGCGAGTTCCTGCGGCGGATGGGCTTGGCCGGCGTCGGCTTCTCGGCCTTTTCGCTGGGCATGCTCGGCAATGCGCGGCCGTTCCGCAACCCAGGCCTGATCAGCCGCGCGAACGCCGCCCTGCCGGACGACCAGACCAAGTTCCTGAAGGAGGTCGGCGGCCAGTTCAAGGGCGCCAAGATTCGCTACACCAGCGAAGCGACACCGCCTACTGTCGTGCTCAACCAGATCAAGAGCGAGTTCACCAGCCTCACCGGCATCGAGGTGGAGGTCGAGATCGTTCCCCTCGAGCAGGTGCTGGCGAAGGCGACGCAGGACGTGCAGGGTCAACTGGGCACCTATGATCTCTACTACCTCGACCAGTCCTGGGTCGCGACCTTTGCCCCCGATTGCGTCGATCCGGTCGAGCTCTACAAATCGAAGCCGGATCTCGCCATGCCGGGCTTTGACTGGGACGACTTCTCCGAGCCGCTGGTCGAGGGCCTCGCGAAGTACAACGACAAGCTGGTCGGCATTCCGTTCGACATCCCGATCTTCGTGCTGATGTATCGCCAGGACCTGCTGGAGAAGCACGGCATCGCGGTGCCGACCAACTACGAAGAGTTCACCAAGGCCGCGCACGCCATCCACGAGGCGGAAAAGGCCAACGGCATTTTCGGCACCGGCCTGCAAGCCAAGTCCGGCCACTATTCGCTGGAGTGCGACTGGACCCAGGCGGTGTGGGGACATGGCGGCTCGATCTTCCGGCCGGACAAGACCTTCGCCGGCAATGACGAGCAGGGTGTCAAGGGCCTGGAGTGGTACCAGGACCTGCTGACGGTGGCGCCGCCGCAATCGACCGCATCGACCTGGGACGGCCAGTTCCAGATGATGCAGGCGGGCCAGGTCGCCCTGGTCCAGAGCTGGGACGAGTTCTTCCCTGGCCTCGACGCCGACGATTCCAAGGTGAAGGGCCTCTGGCAACCGGCCAAGCCGCTGCAGTCCGCGGCCGGCCTGCGCAAGATGTCGGATGTCGGGTTCGGCGAGATCCCGAACCTCGGCCACCAGGGCGGCTCGATCATGGGCCTGTCGGCCTATTCCAAGAACCAGGAAGCGGCCTGGATCTTCATGCAGTGGGCGTGCTGCAAGGAGATCATGACCCAGTGCACCCTGGCCGGCGGCTTCGCGCCGATGCGCGAATCCTCCTTCGCAGACGAGCGCGTGAAGGCCAAGGCCAAGGTCATGCCCGGCACCACCCGCCATCTCGACATCGTCAAGTGGACGATCGACAACGTGATGGCCTCGGAGCCGGATATGCCGCTGTGGGCGGGTCTTTCCACCAACGAAATCCCGACCGAGCTCGGCAAGCTGCTGACCGGTCAGGATTATGGCGGCAGCGCCAAGGCCTGCATGGACGCGGTGGCCAAGATGGTCGACGCTAAGGTCAAGGAAGCCGAACTCTAGTAAGATCGCCATGACTGGGGCGGGGGTGGTCCAAGCCGCCTCCGCCCGCTTCTTGAATAGCGCAGCATGAACCCAGATCTCGTCATCGGCATCGACTCATCGACCTCCGCGACCAAGGCGATCGCCTGGGACCGCGCGGGGCGGGCTTTCGCAGAAGGCCGCGCGCCGATCGCCATGTCGAATCCCGAGCCCGGGTTCTTCGAGCAGGACCCGAACGATTGGTGGCAGTCGACGGCGCAAGCACTGAAGGACCTGACGGCGAAGGTCGACCCCGCGCGCATCGCCGCGGTCGGCGTCTCGAATCAGCGCGAGACCTTCGGGATCTTCGCCGAGGACGGCACGGCGCTCCGCCCCGGCATGGTCTGGCTCGACGACCGGGCGCGCGCCCAGCAGAAGAGCTTCGGCGAAAGCTTCGGCGCCGAGCGGGTGCACGCGATCTCCGGCAAGCCGCTCGATATCATTCCCTGCCTCTATCGCATGATCTGGCTGCGCGAGCATGAGCCCGCTGTCCTGGATCGTGCCGCGCGCATCGCGGAGGTGCACGCCTATCTGACTTTCCGGCTGACCGGGCGCTGGTCGACATCGGTTGCCTCGGCCGATCCGACCGGCGCGCTCGACATGCGCACGCGGCAGTGGTCGGCGGAAATCCTGGATGCCGCCGGCATCGATCGCGCGAAGATGCCGCCGTTGGCGGCGCCCGGCACGCCGACCGGCGAAATCACGGACAGCGCCGCCGCGGCCACCGGATTGCGCCGCGGCACCATGGTGATCGCCGGCGGCGGCGACGGCCAGTGTGCGGGGGCGGGCGTTGGCGTCGGCGCTCCGGGCCTGGCCTATGTCAATCTCGGCACGGCGATCGTCTCCGGCAGCTACGGCACCGACTACGCCCACCACCGCGCCTTCCGCACCGAGATCGCGGTCGCGGACCAGGGCTACATCTTCGAGACCTGCTTGCGCTCCGGCACGTTCCTGGTCGACTGGCTGGCGCGCGAGATGTTCCAGGCCGACGCCACACGGCTGCGCGACCTGCTGCCCAAACTGGAAGCGGAAGCGGCCGCGAGCCCGATCGGCGCCGGCGGCGTCGTGCTGGTGCCTTACTGGCAGGGCTGCATGACGCCGCACTGGGACAGCGCCGCTCGCGGCGTCATCGCCGGAATCTCCGGCTCAACCCATCGCGGCGATGTCTATCGATCGCTGCTGGAGGGGATCGCGCTGGAACAGGCGATCTGCACCAATCAGGCGGAGCAGGCGACCGGCGCGAAGATCGACCGCTATGTCGCGATCGGCGGCGGTGCGGCCTCGGACCTGTGGAGCCAGATCCTGGCCGACGCGACGGCCCGGCCGGTGCTGCGCTCCACCACCGTCGAAGCCTCGTCCCTCGGTGCTGCCATGGCGGCGGCGAAGGGTTGCGGCTGGTTCCCCAGCTTTGCGGAGGCGTCCAAGGCCATGGCCGGCGAAACCACGCGCACCTTCGAACCAGATGCCAAGCGCGTCGCGCGCTATGCCGAG
>Ga0070674_100002234_pt1 | contig 10654 bp, 9 predicted proteins | sample KBSM33metaG_FD_65344 | JGI IMG/M metagenome (GOLD analysis project Ga0070674, IMG submission 65344) | Miscanthus rhizosphere microbial communities from Kellogg Biological Station, Michigan, USA - KBS M3-3 metaG | ecosystem: Host-associated > Plants > Roots > Rhizosphere > Soil ...
CGGCGCACCGTGAATCGCACCACGACGGCTGCGCGCGACGATCGCGAGATCGTTCGCCGCGAGGAGATTCGTGACGACGATCGTTCGTGGGGCAAGACCGCGATGGTCATCGGCGGCGGCGCCGCATCCGGCGCCGGTGTCGGCGGTATCGTCGGGGGCAAGAAGGGCGCGTTGATTGGTGCGGCGATCGGCGGGGGCGCCGCCTCGATCTACGAAGCAACCCAGCGGGACTGACGTTCAAATCGAACGGTCGCAGGGGGGCGGGTGACGACACCCGCCCCCTATTTGTGTACGACGAACTCCTGGCTGACGCTCCCCAACGTCGTCCGGGAGCAGCGGGCCGCGAGTTTCAACAGGCGAAGGAGCACCTGCGCGGTGATGAACGCGTCCCCACCTGCCGTGTGGCGGTCGTGCGGGGTCACGTCGAACATCTCGCTCAATGCGTCGAGCGTGAACTGACGAATCGGCGGGCGGCCGGCAAAGGCGCCATCCTGCTCGAGGTGCAGCGTCAAATCCATCGTGTCCATGCTGCGGTTGAGCAGCCGCATTCCCCAGTGGCGCTCGTAGCCGGCATCGAAAGTGGCGACGTCGTGACCGATGTGGTGGCCCACGATGACACCGTCGCCGACGTAGTCGAGAAACCGTTCCAGCGCCTCCGGTTCCTCGATGCCACCGCGACTTTCGTCGCGGGTCACGCCGTGCACCGCAACTGCACTGGTGTTTTCGTCGACTCGAATCAGCGCGTCGAAGCTGTCGTCGATCCGGATCTCACCTGCGCGCACGGCCACGCTTCCGATCGTGATGAGTCGATCGTGACGAGGATCCAGACCGGTCGTTTCGGAGTCGAGGACGACGAAGCGGACCTCGTCGACGGGAGTGTCGTCAGCCCACGTGGTTTCGAACAGATCGCGGTAGCGAGCGATGAACGAGGGCTCCATCAGATCTCATCCAGCCACGTCGAGTCAGATGCGAACTCGAGCAGTCGATGGATGGCCGGGAAGCCACTCTTCAGGACGTGCCGATCGTGGCGGCTCAGAAGCGCTGGCGGCAACACGGTGCCGTTGGTCCCCTGGCTGATGCCGACGCGCCCCTGCTGCCAGAGCACGATGCGCAGTGTCTCGGCCGCATCGCGGAAGATCGCTTCGTGCGCCGGCCACAGACGCCGCGCCATGGCGAAGCGATCGAGCGTGGATGTTCCCATCACGTCTCGCGCCGCCATGCCGAGCACGCGCCCGAGATCGACGAGCGGCCGGAGCGCGCTGTGTTCGAGCCGGAACACGGTCGTCTGCTCGCCGCTCTGCTCGATGACTGCGTCCTGGAAGAACGTCAGCGGGGGCAGGCTCGCCAGACAATCATGGGCAAGGACGCGGACGATGCTTCGATCGACGGCTCGGCCGACATTGTCGCGAATCTGCTGCCACAGTGACCGGTCACCGAGGAACGGACGCAGATCGAAGAAATAGCGATTGCGCGACATGCCTTCGATCACAGGGTTCTGGATCCATGCCTCGTAGCGACGGGTCCATTCGGCCGCACTGGCGACTTGAAACGAAGGCTCGGGTCCGGCGCTGTGTGGAAGGTAGTCGCACTCGAGAAGTCCTTCGGTTACCTTTGCGTACACGTGTTCGAGCCGGCGAAGATCGTCGCCGTCGTCATGAACCAGGGCGACACGCGGCTGGCGTCGGACAATCGACTCGCTCCGGCCGGATGCGCCATACACGCACCAGCAGCCCGGTGCAGAGTCTGCGGCATTCAGCGCGATAAGGCGCCCGAGAATCGCCAGATCGACGGAGTCCGTGAATCGGGCGATCCATTCGCTGGCTGTGGCGCTGGTCAGATGCTGAAGCGCACATAATCGTGCGCGCCGGTTCAACGATCGAAGCGACGGGATGTCGGAGGCGCGGCGAATTTCGCGCAGGATCAATGCAGGCTGATCGCCGAACACGGGAGCGAGATCGCGAGTCGTCAGCACCGCCAGCAGCTGTCCTGAAGGGGTACCATCGGCGGTCATCGCCACCGCACCGGCCTCGCTGTTGCCCATCGCCATCACGCCGTCCGCGACTGACGCGTCCGGGCCAAGCGTGGGTGGCATCTCGAGCGGCATCTCCGACAGCGACCGGTACGTGCTACCGCCCCCGTCGGCAATCCAGGCAAGCAACGTTCGGGGAGTGATGAGTCCCAGGATCTGCGAGCTGCCGTTGGCGACAGCCACGGCCTCCGCCCCGGTGCGCGTCAACATCCGGGCCGCATCCGCCAGGCTCTGATCGACGTCGCAGGTCTGAAGCGGACCGGCCACGTACTGGAGGAACATCCGCCGCGGGTCGGCTCTCTCGTCGGTCCGCTTGAAATCAGTTACGACCGACCCCAATGCGGACACGAACTGGCGCGCGTACGGATACTTCGTCAGCAGCTCGCCGAAATCGTCGGCCCTGAGCCCGTAGACGACGACATCGCTGGTCGAGCGCGCCGAGAATGGGACCGACGGCGCTCCGTTGAATTGCTCGACACCGAGCAGGTCGCCTGCGCCACGAACGTCTCGTAACTCTGCCTCGCCACTCCCCTCGTCCCACAGCGAGACCGTGCCCTGCTGAATGACGAACACATGCGCCTTGTGCGGTTCCCCCTGCCACAGGAGAAACTCATTCGGTTCGTAAAACCGGACGCGGCCGTTTTCTGCGAGCGCGATGAGATCGGCGTCGTCCATCGCATTGAAGGGTGGATGCTGCTTGAGGAAATCTGCGACGCGGTAGCGGATGGCGGACGTTTCCATGAGTCAGCCCAGCATATCGCGCGCGCTCGCGCGGAATCAGCGTGGAGCAAATCCGACAGACTCGTCGCCTTTGCAGGTTCACGCGGAAGCATCTGAAAGAGATGTAACCAGGGAAACTGAGGACCGCTGAGGAGAGCGGCTGCGGTCACTCCCCGTGTGCTATCGTGCCGTCGCAAGAACGCATGCCCCTGAGCGTCGGCATCGTACTGGGACCGTACGAGATCCTCGCACTGATCGGCACCGGCGGGATGGGCGAGGTGTACCGTGCCCGCGACACGCGACTCGGTCGCGAGGTCGCTGTCAAGGTAGTGACCGATACGTTTGCCAGCGAAGGCCGGGCACGTTTCGATCGCGAGATGCGCGCAGCATCGGCGCTCACTCATCTCAACATCTGTGCCGTCTACGACGTTGGCGAAGCAAACGGACGCCTGTTTTTCGTGATGGAGCTCGTTGAGGGGGTCACCCTTCGCGAGTACGCGAACCGGCGAGCGCTCGAGCCACGCGAGGCGATCGCGATCGTCGCACAAGTCGCCGATGCGCTCGACGCGGCCCACGGCAAGGGCATCGTCCACCGAGACGTCAAGCCTGGCAACGTCCTCATCACCGACCGCGGTCACGTGAAGGTTGCCGACTTTGGCCTGGCGAGGCAGGCAACCACTCCTGACGATCAGACGGCGGAACCGCTGACGCGAGCGGGAACAGTCATGGGCACGCTCGAGTACATGTCGCCAGAGACGTTGCATGGCAGGCCCGCAGATCCCGGGGACACACGACCACGAACCAGTACCGGCGCACCGGCGTCCCCGAATCAGGACGCGAACGAAGCCTTCGAGCTCGCGATGAACGTTCAGCGCGTCCAGAACGACATCGCGCGAGGCGATCAGCTGCTCGAGCGCGCCATGGCGCTGGATCCCCATTTCGCCGAGGCGCTCAGATACCACGCGATCAACCGTGCCATCGCCATCCTCAACGGGCTCACGCTCGACACGAGTGGTCTGTACGAAGCCGAGAAAGAACTCAGGCTAGCCGCACGCGAGGACCCTTCGCTCGTGAGCCTCCCATCCGCGCTGACGGCCGTCTACCTGATGCAGGGTCGCCGCGAACTGGTGCCAACCGAGGCGCTGGATCGCATGCTCGTCTCGAATCCGTCGCACCGCGACACAATCTTCTGGCGCGCGATCCTTTACTTCCTCGAGGAGGACTATGAAGCGGTGAAGGCGCTGACAACGAGCATCCTGCAGCGCGAGCCGTTGTGGAGTCCGCCGCGGCAGTTCCTTGGTGAGGCGTTACGGGCCGAGGGTGACATCGCCGGCGCCACACGCGAATTCCAGAAGATCCTCGACCAGGCGCCTGGCAATATCAACGCGATCCGGCTGCTCGCGCTCACTCACATGGATGCCGGCGATCTGAAAAGTGCCGAAGCGCTGATCGAGTCGGCGCGCGCGACGTTCGAGACGAACTACAGCTGGCGGCTGGCGCGCGCACTCCTCTTCGCCGCACAGGGACAACGGGCCGAAGCGCTGAACACGATGGACGAAGACACGCTCACGTTCGCCGGTGCGGCGTTCCTCGTCACGCTCGAGGCGGCCGAATTCTACGCGCTTCTCGGAGACAGTACCAAAGCTGTGGAGTGGCTGGAGCGTGCGGTTCGCAACGGCGATGAACGTCTCGCCTGGTTTCAGCGGAATCCGCGACTCGCGGCGATCCGGCAGGACCCACGCATGCGGCGCATCATCGAAACAGTCGATTCGCATCGCAAGGCGCGGCCGAAACAGTAGCGACGCCCGCGCGCGCAGGAGCAACCCATGAAGACAGCTGCGCTCGTGATCCTGGCATTCGTTCTCAGTTCGCCGGGCGCGGCTCAATGGATCGAGCACCCGACGCCCGGCATTCCACGCACGTCCGACGGCAAGCCAAACCTCGCGGCACCCGCGCCGCGCACCGCAGACGGCAAGCCCGATCTCTCGGGCCTCTGGACGAGAAGGTCGCGCACGAACTCGGGCTACAAGCCCGTTGACGCGGCGTCGGTCGACGTCGTCGTCCGAAAGCGCAACGAGAACTTCGGCAAGGAGAGCGGGCAGGCATCGTGTCTCCCGCTCGGCCCCGGCTACCTGTTCGCGACGGGACCCGACCAGAATTTCGCGATGACCAAAATGATCCAGACGCCCGGGCTGATCGTGGTGTTGAGCCCCGACCTCACGTACCGGCAGATCTTCATGGACGGGCGTGCACTCGAAGCCGACCCGAATCCGAGCTGGATGGGCTACTCGGTCGGGCACTGGGAAGGAGACACGTTGGTCGTCGAGAGCGCGGGATTCAACGATCGCACGTGGCTCGTCGGAGCCTACCCGCACACGGAAGGCCTGCGCGCCGTCGAGCGCTATCGCCGGTCCGACTTCGGACATCTGACGATCGAAGTGGAGCTTCGCGATCCCAAGATGTATGCGGCTCCCTGGACGGCGAAAATCGAAGCCGAGCTCGCGGCGGATACGGAGCTGCTCGAATACGTGTGCAACGAAAACCAGACATTCCACGAGCACTGGGTGGGTACGCGCTCGGATGACCAGCAATCTGGAGTGACGCTCTCGCCGGAGAAGCTGGCGCGTTATGCGGGCACCTACACAGAGGCGAAGCCGCACTGGCAGGATGCGCCGGTCGCGCGAGTCTTCGAGATCAAGCTCGCCGACGGCGCGCTGTTCCTCGGTGCGACGCGGCTGACGCCGCAGTCGGAGACCGTCTTCATCAACAGCGGCCTCGCGATTGAGTTCGTCGTGGACGGCCAGGGTGTGCCCACGCATCTGTTCGACAAGCACGTCTCTGGCGACTACCGATTCGACCGCCGGAAGTAGTGAGGAGTACTCGCAACTCGATGTAGAGTCTCGACATGGTCGGTCGCACGTTGATGCACTACAAGGTCGTAGCCGAGCTTGGTGCCGGCGGGATGGGAGTGGTGTACGAAGCGCTCGACCTTCGTCTCGATCGGCGCGTGGCGCTCAAGATCCTGCCGGCCGACAAGAGCGACGACCCGCAGCGTCGCGCACGCTTCCTGCACGAAGCGCGGACCGCGTCCGCGCTCAACGATCCCCATATCGTTACGATCTTCGACATCTTCACGGTCGACGACACCGACGTGCTCGTGATGGAGCTCGTGCCTGGACGCACGCTCCGGGACATACTCAACGACGGTCCGCTCGCGCTGGCGAAGGCACTCGACATCGCCCTTCAGGTGGCCGAAGGCGTCGGCGTCGCACACACCGCCGGCATCGTGCACCGGGATTTGAAACCGGGCAACGTGATGGTCACCGAGCGCGGACGCGTCAAGGTGCTCGACTTCGGCCTGGCGAAGCTCGTGGGCAGCGGCTCTCTGGCCGATCAACCGACGATGCTGGCACCCCCAACGCTGGCTGGCATGCTGGTGGGAACCGTCGACTACATGTCGCCCGAGCAGGCCAGGGGCGATCCGATCGATGCGCGAAGCGATGTGTTCTCGCTCGGCGCGATGGTCTACGAGATGATCGCCGGCGCGCGACCGTTCACCTCGGGCCACGCCCTGGGCGTGCTCCACGAAATCGCGTACGGCGCGATTGTCCCGGTGCGCACCAGGCGCCCGGACGCGACCACCGACATCGAGCGGATCGTGTTGCACGCGCTGGAGCGAGACGTGACCCGGCGATATCAGACGATGGAGGCTTTCAGCAGCGACCTGCGGCTGGCGTACCGTGACGTACTGGCGAACGCGCCAACTGCCGTGGACACGCCGACGCCGGTCCTCGTACCACCACCGCTGCCGCCGCATACCGCTCAACCAACGGTCAATCAATCCGGTTCGACGTACACGCCGTTGCCGTCAGCATCCGGGTCCGCGATCAGTCAATCCAGTTCGACGTACGAGCCGTTGCCGGCACCATCCGGGTCCTCTACTCCATTCACGGTCACACCCGCCCCGCGCGCGATTCGGCGAGGGCGGCGGTCTGGCCGCCGCGTTCGTAAGGGGCGGTCGTTCTGGACGAAGGCCGCTATCGTCATCTCGATCGTGTTCATGTTCAACTGGATGCGCACCTGGATCTCCGACACGCCTCGGGGTGTGACCGGCCGGCGTGGCGCAGGCGAAGCGCAATCAGAGAAGCTGGACGACATCGGCCAGACCATCGAGGACGCCGTCGCCTCAGGCCTCTTGCGGATCGGCTCAGGGTCGGCCGAGATCCAGATGGCAAGCGCGAAGATCTACTGGAAGCACGCCCAGCAAACGAAGGATCCGGTTTCGATCAAGAAGGCGGAGGATGCGTTCAACGAAGCGATTCGGCTCGGGCTGAAGGACGCGGCCGATCAAAGCGAAGCCCGAGACGCGCTGCGCCAGATCGCGGCGCTGAAAACGCCAACCGAGGACGCCCCGACCGGAGACGAATCGCCACGCCAGCCCGCGACCGACGCACGAGATCCGCGGTAGCGCGTTTTTCGATTGCGTGTAGCCATCGCCCTTGGTCCTTGGGACCCAGAACAACGCACGAAGCACCAGGGACTGACATCTACGCGGAACTGCAAACAACTCTAGTGCGGCGCGGCGACGCACCGTCCAGACTGCAACGCCAAGTCCACGCGCTGGAAGATGACGGCGTGGCCGGCATCATTGGGATGGATACCATCTCCGGAATCGTAGACCGGCAACAGCCGGTTATCGGCCGCGGCGAGCGGCGTCCGGATGTCGACAAAACAGTCGCCGAAGGTCGGGGCGAGCCGCGCATCGATGACCGGCAAGGAAGCTCGTGCCGCGTCAGGCAGATCCCGAGGCTGCGTCGACAGCATCAAGACCGTCGCACCGCCGGCGACCGCGATCGCGCGGATGGCGAGCAGGTTGGCCACCGTTTCGTCCGGGCTGTATCCCACGACGAGATCGTTGTTGGTGGCGTTCAGCAGCAGCAACTTAGGCTGCTGCGCCATCGCTGCATCAATGTTGTTCGCCGGGAAGGGTGCCATCCGTCCCGGCGGTACCGGCGCCGAGAGCGACATCCAGTTATAGGTAACCAGGCCTGGCAGCGAAAGATTGACGACCGTGACGCCGTTTCCAGCAACCGCGGCCTGAAGCCGCGCCACCCATGCCTGAGAGGGGGCGCTCACCGAGAACCCCGCCGGTGTGGAAGCGCCGAGAACGGCCCACGTGCCGGGCGCCACTCGCGGCGCGGTGGCTGATGGTTGCTGGTCCGATGGCGACGAAGGCGACTCACTGCAAGCAGCGGTGCCGAGCGCCACAACCACGGCGATGACGTAGCGGCCTATCATCGGCAACGACGGCCGCCAGGCGTGCGAGACGCGCCTCGTTCCAGGAGCTGTTCGAGAGGAGCCATATGCTCTTGCCGAACATTGTATGAGTGGACGGCACCAATTGCTGGCGTTTCCCACGGGTGGACGGGACTCGCACATGTTCGCCGAGGCCGCAGGCCTCGAGCGGCTTGATCTAGAGACCGGACATCCCGGGCAACGACCGAATGCAATGAGGGAGTTGGCGGGGTGGACGGGACTCGAACCCGCGGCCTCCGGCGTGACAGGCCGGCGTTCTAACCAACTGAACTACCACCCCAGTGGGGAAACTTCCAGTCCTTCGCTTGCCTCGCCAACCGTAGCTCGCCTTGTCTGTCTCTTTCAGACCAGACCTGGGAGGAGCGAAGGTTGGTGGGCGGTGCAGGGTTCGAACCTGCGACAGCCGGCGTGTAAAGCCGGTGCTCTACCACTGAGCTAACCGCCCCTCGCCCGACTGTCCCGCCACCGCGCTCTGTACCGCGCGTCGGCGTGACCGCAAAACCCGATTATATTGGCGGCACGACTCTCAAGGCAAGGAAGGTAAAGCCAATCAGCAGCCCCACTACGGCTCGATATTCCTTATTGCGCCACGCGCGCGCCGTGCTGAAACGCCGGTCCATCTCCTCGCCTTTCGAGCGGCGGTACTCGTCGTAGGCCCCTCCAAAGCGCCCCCGCAGGAACGCCTCCTCGGTCCGAACCGCCGCCGTCAGCGCCGCGACCATGTAGATCACGGCGAGCGCACCCGCAATGACACTGTTTGCCGCGATCACCACGCCGAGAGCCATCACCGATGAACCGACGTAGAGCGGGTGCGCGCTCCATCGATACGGGCCGGAGCGCGTGACCTCGCGCCCTTTCTCCAGATGCCCGGCGGCCCAGATCCGAATCAACTCACCCACGATCGCAATCAGCAGGCCAGCGCGCCAGCTTGTCTGGGTCGGTCGCGCAAGAATCGCCGTGACCACGGCGGTCACGAATCCGAGCGGCACCCGCTTTCGTGCGAGGAACCGCAGGAGCGAATTGGCACCTGCGTCAACCACGGGCGGCAACCCGAGACTCCGCGGCGGAGACGACCTCGTCGACCGCGATGTCATTGATGCACGGCTGCGGGAGCCGGCACTTGCGCTCGTAGTGACAGAAACATCGCGCGGCGCGGGAGATGGTGATGTCGTCGCTCGACCACGGACCGTTGCGCTCGGAAAACGTCGGCCCGAACAGCGCGACGACGGGAGTACCGACCGCTGCGGCGATGTGAAGCGGTCCAGTATCTCCGGACACCATCAGCTTCGCGCGCCTGGCGATGGCGAAGATGTCGACGATGTTGGTGCGCGGAGAGAGTTCAGCCGCACCGCGCGACGAACTGACGACGAGTGAGGCGACGCCCTCCTCGCCCGGCCCCCACAGAACGAGCGAGCGCACGCCGATTCGCTCGCGGATCTCAGCCGCAAGCGCGCCGAACCGTTGCGGCGGCCATCGCTTGTTCGGCCACGCCGCGCCAGGATTGATCAGGGCATAGCCTTCCGGTCCGAACCCCGCCACGGCCGTATCTCCTGTGACGGTTCTCCACAGCTTCAACGGAAACGCGATGCGTCGATCCTCGACGCCGAGCGCGCCGATCAGCGCGAGGTTCTTGCGAATCACATGCGCCTCGGCTCCCGGGTCCGGCATCTCGTCGTAGAAGAACCTCGAAGCGGTTTCGCGCAGGTGCTCGCGTGGAAACCCGATCACGCGCCGTGCGCCCGCCGCTCGCGCAAGCACCGCCGACTTCAGCAGTCCCTGAAGATCGACCGCGGCGTCATAGCGTGCGCGACGTAGCCGGCGAATCGTGCCAGGGAGCGCCGCGACGCTCCTCCTCGGGTCGACTGGGATCGCGTCATTCAATCCTTCGACGAGCTGGAGGACTGGTACGTATCGCGGATCGACGAGCCAATCGATCTGCGCATCCGGATACCGCGCACGCAGCGCCGCGGCCGAGGGAATCGCGTGAATGACATCTCCAAGCGACCCAAGGCGGACAAGCAGGAACTTCGGCGACGGCTCGGTCACGGCCTCGACGCGATGCGCGTGAGCAGATCACGCGTGGAGTGATCCTTCGGATCGCCGACGATGGCGATGCGGCCTCCGTACGCGCGCACGACGTCACGCTCGGGCACGCTCTCGACCGTATAGTCGGTGCCCTTGCAGTGGACGTCCGGGTGCAACAACTCGAGCAGCGGACCGACGGTTGGCTCAGGAAACACGGTCACGTAGTCGACACACCGGAGCGCCGCAACCAGCTCCGCACGATGCGCTGCCGCCAGCACGGGGCGGCCTTCGCCTTTGAGCGCCCTGACCGATTGATCGTCGTTGATCGCCACGATCAGCACGTCCGCTTCCTGCGCTGCTGCTTCGAGGTAGCGGACATGGCCGACGTGCAGCAAGTCGAAACAGCCGTTGGCGAACGCGACCGTCCGGCCCGACCCGTGCGCGTCCTTGACACGCATCGCCAGTGCTTCTCGCGAAACGACTTCACCCACCTCGTACCGCCTCGCGGATCTCCGCCGCGGACGCGGTCGCCGTGCCCCGCTTCATGACCACGATCCCGCCGGC
>Ga0070674_100002236_pt1 | contig 10649 bp, 9 predicted proteins | sample KBSM33metaG_FD_65344 | JGI IMG/M metagenome (GOLD analysis project Ga0070674, IMG submission 65344) | Miscanthus rhizosphere microbial communities from Kellogg Biological Station, Michigan, USA - KBS M3-3 metaG | ecosystem: Host-associated > Plants > Roots > Rhizosphere > Soil ...
GAACGGATGCGCCGGCTGGTGTCGCCGGCGGCGCTACTTGAAGCTGACCCGCATGCCGGGCCGGTTCGCCAGGCTGTTCATGAATTCGTCGATCAGCGACTGCGCGTCGGCGCGGCCCGCCGTCTCGGCGGCGTCGGCATCTTTTTTCGCGATTGCCGCGAGGATCTCCCGGTGGGACTTGAGAAAATCGCCACTCACCCGGTCCGGCAGATGCATGCCGTAGAGGCCGAGCAGTCTCTGGCCCTGGTCGAGGATTCCGCTGATCCAGCCGACAATGTAGGCATTGCCGGTCATCTCCGCGATCGTCATGTGGAAGTCGCGGTTAAGGCGCACCATGTTGCGGATGTCGCGCCGGCGCAAGGCGCGCTCGTGCTCCTCGTGGTCCCGGCGCAGCTTCTCCAGCTTCGCCGGATTGGGGTTATGTGCCGCCAAGCGGCAGCTGAGGCGGTAGAGCAGCTGCATGGCATCGAAATAGGACGGCAGCGTCGCGATGTCGAACTGGGCGACGATGGCGGTGCGATTGCGGAAATTCTGCACCAGCCCTTCCGCCGACAGCCGGATCAGCGCCTCGCGCACCGGCGAGCGCGAGACGCCGAATTGCCGGCTGATCTCAGTTTCGTCGAGCAGGGTGCCGGGCATCAGCTCCAGGTGCAGGATGCGGTTCTTGAGCTGCTCGTGGACATACGATGCGCCGGTGCCGCGCGGGCGGCGCGGATTGCTCGCGGCACGCTTGGCGGCAGGTTTACGCGCCATGGAGCAGTCTGGCGATCAGGATTGTCGGGAGACGCGGCGGATGAGATTGCAGCATGGATTGTGCTTCTCGAGGCAGGACCGGCCGCATCATCCACTTTAGGCATGGCGACTTCAACTGTCCTGAGATGCCACGCCTGCTTTGCGGTGGGATGGCGCGATGCTATCGTGCGCGCCCTCGATGGGTGCGATGGCGAAGATGGTTGATCGATCCGGAAGCGGCGGGGACGGGGCTGTGGCCGTCATTGGCGGGGGCAGCATTGGTGTCGCCTTTGCCGTCGTCTTTGGCAACGCGGGCCGGCAGGTCCGATTGTTCGAACCGGACCAGAGCCGCCGCGCGGCGGTCCCCGGATTGCTGCACGCCCGGCTCGATGACTTGCAGTCCTACAGCCTCCTGGACGAGACGCCGGACACGATCGCGCGGCGGGTCACGCTTGCCGACAACCTCGCCGAGGCTGTCGAGAACGCGGTCTATGTGCAGGAGTGCGCGCCCGAGGATCTGGCGCTGAAGAAGGAGCTGTTTGCCGCGCTTGACCGGCTGGCGTCACCACCGGCCGTGCTGGCGAGCGCGTCCTCTTTCATACCAGCGAGCGCCTTTGCCAGCGATCTTGCCGGACGTCATCGCATCCTGGTGACGCATCCGGGGAACCCGCCGTTCCTGATCCGCGTGGTGGAGATCGTGCCGGCACCGTTCACCGACACAGCGAGCGTCCAGGCCGCCACCGCGCTGCTGCAGTCCTGCGGCATGGAGCCGGTACTGGTGCGCAAGGAAGTCGAAGGCTTCGTGTTCAACCGCCTGCAAGGCGCCCTGTTGCGCGAGGCCTATTGCCTGGTGCGCGACGGCGTCGCCTCGGCCGAGGATGTCGACCGGATCGTGCGCGATGGCCTTGGCTTGCGTTGGTCGGTCATCGGTCCGTTCGAGACAGCCGACCTCAACACGCAGGGCGGTATCGCCGCGCATGCCGCCACGATGGGCCCGTCCTACACGCGCATGGGTGCAGAACGCGGACAGCACGATCCGTGGACGCCAGACCTGGTGGCCAAGGTGACGGCGGAGCGTCGCGCCCAGCTGCCGCTCGAGCGTTGGGCCGAGCGCGTTGCCTGGCGGGATCGCCGTCTGATGTCGCTGGTCCGCCATCGCCGGTCCGAGCGCGAGGCATGAGCGACGCCGTCGAGATAGTATTCGAAGGAACTCCGATCGCGGCCCGCGCGGGCGAGAGCGTCGCGGCGGCGCTCGCGGCGCACGGCATCCTGTCATTGCGCACCACGCGCGACGCGGCAGAGCGCGGCATGTTCTGCGGCATGGGTGTCTGCCAGGACTGCCTGGTGGAGATCGACGGAAACCCGGAACAGCGCGCCTGTATGATCAAGATCGATCGGCCGTTGCAGGTGCGCCGCCAGGTGCATGGGCGGGCGCTCGCGCCGGTCTCGGAGGGTGCATCGTCGAAGTGCGATGACGTCGTGGTAGAGCGGCCGGAGGTGCTGGTGATCGGCGCCGGACCAGGCGGCCTGTCGGCGGCGATCGCAGCGCGCAGCGCCGGCGCCGCGGTGGTGGTGGTCGACGAACGCGCGCAGCCCGGCGGCCAATATTTCAAGCAGGTCAGCATCGACGCTGCCGATGTCGCCGCGCCGGACCGCCAGCATCGCGAGGGCGCGGCGCTGATCGAAACCGCGCGGCGCCTGGGCGTCGAGATCCGCAGCGGGCTCACGATCTGGGGCGCCTTCGAGCCCGGATTGTTCGCGGCGGTGGCGGAGGGGCGCAGCCATCGCTTCGCGCCCAAGGCCACCATCGTTGCGACCGGCGCCTATGAGCGCGGCTGGCCGGTGCCGGGCTGGACCCTGCCCGGGGTCATGACCACGGGGGCGGCGCAAACCCTATGGCGCACGGCGCGGCGACTGCCCGGCCGGCGGGTGCTCATTGCCGGCAACGGCCCGCTGAACCTGCAATTGGCTGCGGAGCTGATCGAAGGCGGGGCCGAGGTCGTCGCGGTGGTCGAAGCTGCGCCACGGCCGGGATCGGCAAAGCTCGGTGCGCTGTGCACGATGCTTGCCACCGCGCCGAGCCTGGTGCGCGACGGCCTGCGCTACCACCTGCGCCGGCGGTCGGTTGCCGCCGAGATGATCCATGACAGCGTCGTCGCCTCCGTCGCCAGGAGCGAGCGAGGGCTGGTGGTGCAGGTCGACAGCGCGACACCGTCAACGTCCGCCCCGCGCAGCTTCGAGGCGGACGTGCTGTGCCTGGGCTATGGGTTCGAACCCTCCAACGAGCTGCTGCGCGTGCTGGGCTGCGGCCACGATCTCGATCCGGTGCAGCGGCACCTGGTGACGCGCCGCGACGATTGCGGGCGCACCGATGTCGCCGGCATCCATGCACTGGGCGATTGCACCGGTTTGGGTGGCGCGCGCGCGGCGCTGGCTGAAGGGACGATCGTCGGCCTCAGCGTCGCGCAGGATCTGGGTCATGCGATCGACGAGGCGCAGCGCGAGCGAGCGCGGGCCATGCTGCGCCGGCACCGGCGGTTCCAGCGCGCGCTGTGGGATCTCTATGCCGCACCGCCCTATTCGGCGCGGCGCGCGACCGCGGAGACGGTGATCTGCCGCTGCGAGGAAGTGACCCTGGGCCAGATCGAACAGGCCCTGGCGGAGAACATGACTTCGACCGGCGCGATCAAGCGCAGGACGCGGCTTGGCATGGGCCGCTGCCAGGGTCGCTATTGCGCGCCGGTGCTGGAAGCGCTGCTGGCGGAGCGGCTCGGCAAGGAGCGCGGTGAGTTTACTGGCTTCGCGCCGCGCGTGCCGGTGAAGCCGGTGTCGATCGGCGAACTGGCGCGCTAGCGCCTCACGGTGCCGCCACCTTCATCACCATGTCTTCCTGCGGGCCGACCATGACCCGCCAATAGCCGGCGAGTTCGCGATCGAGCGCGAGGTCGCCGGTGTCGACCAGCAGGCGCCTGTCCTCGAGGGCCAGCAGCTTCTCCTCGCTGGCGAGGATGGTGATCGCATCGCGGCCGGCGAGGCGGATGACGGCGGGCGACAGCTCCTGATTGCCGCGTCCGAACACGTGGCCCTGGCCGCCGACCACACCGACGATGATCCTCAGCCGTCGGCCGCGCGCGCGGTCGAGAATGGTCTGTTCGTTGGCGTCGCGCGCCGCCAGCTGCCGGCTGAGGACGAGATCGGTGCCGAGCAGCGAGCCGGACAGGTCCAGGGCCTCGAGGATGCGTTTGGTGGAACGGCCGGGACCGATCGCATAAAGCGTCGCCATATCCATCCCGGCGGCGAGGTGGCGCGCGGCGGCTTCCAGTGCGGCTTCGTCCAGGCCGTGATTGCGGACCTTGGCGTTCTGCAGCAGCAGCGGGATGTAGGGCACCGTGGCGTACCCGAACAGGCGCGGCGAAATTGCGCCGCGGCGCAACGCCTCCTCGTCGATGTCCATCACCTCCGACGAGCGGTACTGCAGCTTGCCGCGGTCCGGCATCGCGACGATCGCCGCGACCAGGTCGCCTGCTGCCTCCGGCGACGTGGCGAAGACCGCGGATTGCATCTTCACGCCGGTCGGAATGCCGAGGATCGCCACGCGCTCGCCGGCGACGGCATGAATGTCGCGCGCGGTGCCGTCACCGCCCGCGAACAGGATGAGGTCAATGCCGGCCCCTGTCAGGGCGCGCACGGCGTTCGCCGTGTCGGTGGCGGTGGTCTCGTTGCCAGCGGGCTGGGCCACCACCTGGCAGAGCAGACCGGCCTCCGCGGCCACCGCTGCGCCCATCGCGCCGCCGGCCGCCAGCATCGCGATGCCGCCGCGCGCGACACCAAGGCGGCGCAGGGCCCGCAGCGTGCGCGCTTCCGACACCGGCTCCGCGCCCAGCTTGCGCGCGGCGTAGGACAATCCGTCGGTGCCTTTCAAGCCGACGCGGCCGCCCATGCCGGCGACCGGATTGACGATCAGTCCCAGTCGGAGCGGGCGCATGCCGCTACTCCGATGTCATTCCGCGGCGTGGGTCTTGTCGCCCGCTTGGCCGCCCTTGCCGTGCTTGCGCAGATAGGCGCGCCAGGTGATGGCCCATTTCGCCGGATCGTTGAGGGCGTCGCCCTTGATCTGCGCGATCGCCTGCTTGTGCGGTGCGGACTTCACCAGTTCGGGATTGGCGTAGGCCTCTTCCGAGATCTTCGCGACCACCGCCATCCAATAGTCGAGGTCCTCCTTGGAATACATCTCGCCTGCTTCCGGCGTGAACGGCTCCGCCACGATCCACGGCTCGTGGCTCATCCACCACGGATCGATGCCGTAGTCGGCCATGCGGTTCGCGACCTCGACCGTGCCGCAGCCGGTATCGGTCTTGAGCTGGCCGAGGCTCCAGCGCGTCATCTCCATGCGATGCTTGGTGATGCCGGGGTTGGAGCGAGAGAGCCCGCGGATCTTGCGTAGCTTGTGGTCCATGTAGTTGTTGGCGAGCACCGAGATGTCCGAGGCCTCGTCGATGCCGTCCCGGCCCATGGCCAGCAGCCAGGCATAGGCCTTCAGCACCTGCGGCACGTTGCCGAAGAATTCGCGGATCTTGCCCGCGCTCTTCTTGCGGCCGTAATCCAGGCGGTAGCCCTTGTCGTCTTTCACCACCACCGGCTTGGGCAGGAACGGCGCCAGCGCTTCCGTGCAGCCATAGGCGCCGACGGCGGGGCCGCCGCCGCCCTTCGGCGCGCCGAAGGTCTTGTGCAGCATGAACATGCAGGCATCGAAGCCGAGCTCGCGCGCCTTGATCTTGCCCATCACGCCGTTGAAGTTGGCGTGGTCGTAGAAGCAGAGGCCGCCCGCCTCATGCACCAGGCCCACCCATTCCTTGATGTCGGGATTATAGATCCCCATGTCGTCGGGGTTGTTGATGAACAAGGCGGCAGTGCGGTCGGAGATCGCGGCCTTGAGCGCTTCGACCGATGGATAGCCGTTCTCCTCCAGGTTCAGGGTCACGACCTTGAAGCCCGCCGCTGCGGCGGTGGCGGCGTTGCACGGATGCGCCTGGATCGAGGTGATGATCTCGTTGCGCCGCTTCAGCTCGCCGCGCGACTTGTGATAGGCGCGGGTGACGACACAATTGGTATAGGCGGCATCCGCGCCGCCACCGGCCTGGAAGATGAACTGGTCCATGCCGGAGAGGGCGCGCAGGCCGAGGTCGAATTCATGGATCGCCTGCAGGATGCCCTGCATCGAATCGTCCGGCTGCAGCGGATGCACATCCGCGACGAACGGGCGTTGGGCGATCGCCTCGCTGACCCGCGCGTTGTATTTCATGGTGCAGGTACCGAACAGGCTGATGTTCAGCATGCCCAGCGTCTCCTGGCACAGATGCAGGTAGTGACGTTGCACCTCCGGCTCGGACATCTCCGGTAACGCCGGCGCGTGGGTGCGCGCCAGGCCCTTGGGGATCAGCGTGCTCGCAGCCCCGGCCTGCGGGAACACTTGGCCGCGCCGGCCAGGATAGCCGAGTTGCATGACCACCGGTTCGTCCCAGACCGGCGCGTGGTAATCCCGAAGGTGGTTGGTCTTGTCGGTCATGGCTTCACCGCCTGCGCGATCGCCTCAGCCAGGCAATCGATGTCCTCTGTCGAATGCACTTCCGTGACGCAATAGAGCGCGCATTGCTTCATGCCCTCCGGCGTCAGGTCCTTGCCGCCGAAGATCTTGTGCTTGCGCAGCTTCTTGTTGATCGCGGCGACCGCCTTGCCGGTGCCTGCGAAATCCACCACGAACTCCTTGAAGAAGCCGTCGGGATAGCGGATCGCGACACCCGGAATCTCGGCCAAACGCCGCGCCGCATAGTGCGATTGGGTGATGATCAGCTCGCCGATCTCGCGGAATCCCTGCGGCCCCAGCAGCGACATGTAGACGGCGTTGGCGATCGCCCACAGATAGACCGAGTTGCCGGTCCAGTCTTTGCCGTTCTCGCGCATGCCGTATGAAGTCTGGTGCGCGCTGGCGAGACCGAAGCCGAATTGCCCGGGCTTCTGCGTCTCGGTGATGCTGATGAGGAAGCCGTTGTATTCGCGCACGTAGCGTTCCTCGTCGCGCGAGGCCATGAAGCCGCCGACGCCCCCGCCGCAATTCATGTGGACGCCCAGCGGCTGGGTCGGGCCGACCACGATGTCGGCGCCGAAATCCGCCGGCGGCCGCACGATGCCGAGGGTGAGGGGATCGACGCCGACGATGGTTTCCGCGCCGTGCTGGCGGGCGATGCGCGCGATCTCCGCGGCGTTGGTCTCGAACAGGCCGAGATAGGAGGGCGTCTCGAAATAGACCGCGGCGGTCTTGGACGTGACTTTGACCTTGAGATCATCGAGATCAATCAGGCCCGATTTGGCATCGACCTTCACGCGCCGGATCTTGATGTGGTTGGGCATGTCGGTCGGCTCGCAGTAATTCTCCACCACCGACAAGCGCTCGGGGTCGAACACCTCCGCGATCACGATCTCGCGCCGGCCGGTGAGGCGCGCCGCCATGCGCAGGGCATGGCCGATGGCGCAGCCCCACGAGTAGACCGGGAGCCCGACCACGTCCATGTTGAGCAGCTCGCCGAGCTGGCTCGCATACTCGAACCAGGCCTGGTTGCGCCCGAAGTCCGATTGCGCCGAACCCCAGACCGGCGTCAGGAACTCGGTCCGTCCGACAATCTCATCCACCACCGCCGGCACGTGATGCGGCCAGCAGCCGGCGCCGAGGAAGGTGAGATGGGTGTCCGCGCTCTCGTTCTTAGAGAGCATGTCGGTCAGATGGCGACGCAGCGCCGATTCCGACCTGATGCCGAGCGGCAGGTCGAGCGCCTCGCGCAGCCGATGGTCCTGCGGGATCTGCTCGAACAACTGCTCGATCGAGCCGACGCCGATCTCGTCCAGCATCTGCTGCTTCAGCGCGGGCAGGGAATTTCCCATCCAGGGATGCCCGCCTTGCTCCCGCATCACCATGTCGCTCTCCCCAGCTTCTCTTGAATTTTTCGCTGACGGTCGGGTAAACGTGTATTCTAGAAGAATACACGTTTCTGTCAAAAGCAAGCGAGCGCGCGAGGGTGAGGCGATGATGGATCTGGCGGGCAAGACCGTACTGCTGACGGGTGCATCGAAGGGCATCGGCGCCGAGATCGCGATCGCGATCGGGGCGGCCGGCGCCAACCTCATCGCGCATTACGGCAGCGACCGTTCCGGCGCCGAGCATGCAACCGCCGCGATCGCGCCGGAGCGGGTCAAGCTGATCGGCGCCGACCTGCAGGACTCAAACGCGGTGGACCGGCTATGGCAGGATGCGCTGAGCTGGCGCGGGCGCGTCGACGTTGTCATCAACAACGCGGCCGTCATGCGGATCGCCGGCGGGATCGAGGACGAGCAATCGGTCTGGGACGACGTGTGGGACGAGGCGCTGAAGGTCAACGTGCTGGCGCCGGTGCGGCTGATGCGTCAGGCGGTCCGTCACTACCTGCAAGCGGGCGGCGGCACGCTCATTACCATCTCGAGCTGGGCGGCGCAGCGCGGCCCAGGCAATCCCGCCTTGATCGCTTATGCGTCGTCGAAGGGCGCCGTGCTGTCGGCCACCAAGACGATCGCACGCAACTACGCGAACAAGAACATCCTCGCCTACGTGATCGCGCCGGGCGTCGTGCGCACGCGGATGTCCGAGCAGGCGGCCGCCGCGGCCGGCGGCGAGGCGGCGTTCACCGCCAATCTCGCGATGGGAGAGTGGGTGCCGCCGTCCGATATCGGCAATCTGGCTGCGTTCTTGTCGTCCGGCACCTGCCGCCACCTGAGCGGCGCGACGCTGGACGTGAACGGCGCCAGCTACATTCGCTGAGCGGAGAGCTCGATGAAGATCGACGGACGGTGCCACTGCGGCGCGATCACCTACGAGGCCGAAATCGATCCGGCCAAGGTGCTGGTCTGTCATTGCACCGACTGCCAGTCGCTCTCGGGCTCGGCGTTCCGCGTGGCCGTGCCGACCGAAGGCGACAGCTTCAAGCTGCGGTCGGGCCAGCCGAAGGTGTACGTCAAGACCACGGCCGAAAGCGGCACCCATCGCGACCAGGCGTTCTGCCGGGATTGCGGATCGCCGATCTATGCGAGCGCGGCCGGCGGAACGCCACCGCTGTTCATTCGCGTCGGCACCGTCCGGCAGCGCGATCAACTGATCCCTCGCAAGCAGGTGTGGTACCGCTCCGCGCAGCGCTGGCTTTCCGACCTCGACAACGTCGCCAGGCACGAAAAGAGCTGACGTGCTTCAAACGGTGATCAGCGCGGCTCCCGCCGCGCTCGAGACGCCGGTGAGGCTGGTAAGGTAGTGTCCGCTGTTGGCACAAAGCGGACGAAGCGATTTCGACCAATGAGGTCAGCTAAAGGCGGTAATCCGGACGTATAGCGAGCCTGATTGGACCGTCTGAGCCTCAACCAACTGGTCGTGGTCGCACATGTCGGCCGCGGACGGACGTCGAATTGACTCACGCAAGCTTCCGTTCCATGGCTGATTCCGTGTAGCCCGGAGACGCCCCGGCCGGCAGCCTATCCTAGATTGCCGGTGAAGCGTAGGCTCCGCGCCCCATATCGCGCGTTTCAGATCCAGCACTTGAGGACGGATATAACCGCCGCGATCAATTTCGCCGTTTCCAGCGCGCAAGAACATCATGATATGCGAGGTGTCCTCAAGCACCATGATCTGCCGCCCCGAATTGTCCGAGCCGCGAATAACACCTAAATTCGTCGCCTCTGGAATCCGATCCCTATTGTCGCTCGTGATCGAAACGGAGGTCTTCAAATGAGAATATCGAAACACGGGATGGGAACTACGGCGACCGAGTTCCTGAAGGCGACGATCGTCGGTGGGCTGCTCTTTCTCCTGCCGGTGGTCCTCATCCTGATCGTCCTGCGACGCGCCCTGCAGGCGGCCGGAAAGGTGGCAGAACCGCTTTCGGCGCTCTTGCCGGACGCCCTGGCTGGCGCCGTGGCGGCTACAATCCTTGCGGTCTTGGTGCTGGTCCTCATCTCTTTTCTTGCTGGGCTTGTTGCTCGCACGCGGGCTGGCAGACGCACCATGCGCCTGGTCGAGAACTCCCTCCTTGGCGGTATTCCGCAATACCAACTCGTGAAGGGCATGGCTGAGGGTCTTGCCCAGGTCGAGAACGCCGAGGGCGTCAAGCCGGCGCTGGTCAGCATCGAGGATGGCTGGCAGATCGGATACCTGCTCGAGCCGCTCGAAAACGGCTGGGTAACCGTGTTCCTGCCGCAGGCGCCTACCCCGATGTCGGGCACGGTGATGTACCTGCCAGCAGATCGCGTTCGCCCCTTGGACATTCCGATGGTCAAGGCCGTCTCGATCGTGAAACACATAGGCGTCGGTTCCGGCGCGGCGCTGCAGGGTGTCGACCTCACCCTTCCTGTCAGCGCCTAGAAAGTTGCGCCCCAGCGGCTCGCTCATCATGGCCGACAGCGTCGTTCACATTGCTGAGCCTGAAGCCGGGCTTTCGGTACGAATTCGGCTGGACCTTCCGTGAATAGCGCTCGCCCACGTCGGCTATCGGAGGTGCAGCGGACGAACGTGGCAGATGCTCGAATGTCCGCTCCTGACACAAAGCGGACGTTGGTCAGTTGCAGTCCTACCCTGCGGCTTCGGGCGTCGGGTTCTTACTGTGCCGCGGAAGCGAGCGGGCGACCGAGAGACGAAAGAGCGCTCTTCAGTTCAGCCAGGTCGGACTCGGACAGCGGCAGTGCCGGCTTGCGACAGATCCCGACATTGCCGCCCAATAGGTTCGTCGCTGCCTTGACCGACGAGTTGTAGTCGTGTGTCCAGTAGAATATCTGCGCGGGAAGCAGCGACTTCCATACCGTCGCCGCTGCGTTAAGGTCGCCTTTCGTGACCAGGTCATAGAGGCGGA
>Ga0070674_100002237_pt1 | contig 10648 bp, 13 predicted proteins | sample KBSM33metaG_FD_65344 | JGI IMG/M metagenome (GOLD analysis project Ga0070674, IMG submission 65344) | Miscanthus rhizosphere microbial communities from Kellogg Biological Station, Michigan, USA - KBS M3-3 metaG | ecosystem: Host-associated > Plants > Roots > Rhizosphere > Soil ...
GCGGGCCGCGACTTCCTGCCGGTGTTGTTCGCGATCGGTGCCTGGGGCCGGAAGCACCGCAATGGCGACGGCGTGACCCGCTTCTTCGACGCCGAGGCGGGCACCGAGATCGACCCCGTCACCATCGATCGGTCGACCGGCGCGCCGATCGGAACGCGGGCCATTCGGATTGTGCTGCCCGATTGATCGGGGACAAACGCCGTTACGGCCTCGGTTAAACCAGGGTGTCAGCCAGATCGTCCCTCAGCCTTTGCGCGTTTCGCTTGAGGAAGTCCGAGATAAGCTCCAGCTGCTCGCCATCGTAGCGCTCGCACAGTTCCGCCAAAGACGGGTTCGGCACGCCGAAGCCGCGACGCGAGGTCGTCACGGAAGCTTCGTTCAGCGTCACGACGATCCGCCGCCGATCCGTGGGGTGGGGGCCCCTGCTGACATAGCCCTTCGCAACGAGACGATCGATCAGGTCGGTCACCGACGCGGTCGCCAGTCCGGTTTCCTTCGCGATCTCCCCTGCGCTGAGCGGGCCCAGGCGGCTTAGCAGAAACAGGGTCTTATAGGCTGACGGGTCGAGGCCCATGCTCTGGGCAACCGACGAATGGAACAGCACCACAGCCTCGCTATGCGCATTCAGGGCCGCAGCCAGGTCGGCCGGAACCTTGTCCAAACGGTCCGTCTCCTCGTGTTGTTTTGACATGATGACCTCAAAGTGTTACGGTCTATCGTAATATACGTCATACCGTAGTAAATCAATGCGGGGCCGATGATGCCGGCCGCTGTCATGGAGCACCACGGTGGGCGCGTGTCGACTCGGGCGGTCGGGATATGCCGCCGCCGAGTAGGCAATGAACTGGTCGCAAACAGCGAAGGAGGATGGACAATGAAGGTTCTCGCAGCCCGTTCGGCATATTTTTTGGCGATCTTGCGGATCGTCGCCGCCGTCCTGTTCCTGGAGGCGGGGGTATACCACCTCTTTCATTGGCCGACATTGCCGATGCCTGCGCCACCGCCCGAGATGGCGCCCTGGTTGTTCGCGGCCGGTCTGCTCGAATTCGTCGGAAGCATGTTGCTCATCGTCGGGCTCTTCACCCGTCCGACTGCCTTCCTGCTGTCGGGAATGATGGCGGTCGCCTATTGGGGATTCCACGTCCCGATGGGATTCTGGCCGGTCGCGAACATGGGGACTGCGGCCATCCTCTATTGCTTCATCTTCCTCTATTTCGCAGCCGCCGGCGCCGGCGCCTGGGCAATCGACAATGTCCGGGCGCGCGATCCGGAAGATCATGCCCTTCGGCGCTCGGTCGCCTGAGCCTGGCCATCGCTGGCCTATTCGAGCCAAGCCGCCGCGTCTTGAGCGCGAGCTGACCCATCAGGTTCGTCCAAACAACGGGGGTCCAATTGCCCGAACCTTGCCTCTTGGCCGAAAGCGCGGACGCCGGTTGCCAACGCGGCCGGCCGAAGCGCCTGCTGCCATGGATCCCCATTGGCACAGCGCTCGCCTATCCTTGGACGTTGCGCCTTTTCCATGAGGCAATCGTCGCGCAGCCCCAGAGTGGCGTGCCGGCAATCTGGCTGATCCTCGCTTTCGCTCTGCCGCTCTCATGCCTGGTCTTCGCTTGGCGCTGCGCGGAACGATCTGGCGATGCACTGCCGGTTGTACGGCGCGCCGCTTTCGCCGCCTTGGCGGCCCCACCATTGTTCGTGTCGACCGGGGTGGTGTCGAGTCTGGCGCACTCTCCGATCCCCGACATATGGGCCTGGTCCATTCTGTGGCTCGCCCTTGGCGCCGGCGCCGCCGTCGCGAGTTCCAAAGGGCAACCGCGGCCGCCGGGCGCCATGTCGGGTCGTTTGCGTGTGGCGCACGGCATCTCCGCTTTGGCCATCCTCCTATTCGTGACTTTCCATTTGACCAACCATTTGTTCGGGCTGTTCGGACCCGTGACGCATGCGCAGGTGATGGCGATAGGGCGGGTCGTGTATCGCTCTCAGTTCGTCGAACCGGTCCTCGTCGCGAGCCTGCTTTTCCAGGTTGCGAGCGGCGCCAAGCTGGCGTGGCGATGGAGCGCTCGACCGCTCGATGCCGCGGGGGTGCTACAGGTCGGATCGGGCGCGTATCTCGCGGCGTTCATCCTCACCCATCTCAACTCCGCCTTCGTCTCGGCGCGATGGGTGCACAACATCCCGACCGACTGGGCTTGGGCGACGGGTGCCCCGGATGGACTGTTGATGGACGCGTGGAACATCAGGCTGCTGCCGCATTATGCGCTCGGCGTCTTCTTCGTCCTCGCCCATGTCTTTTGCGGCTTGCGCACGGTCTTGTTGGCGCACGGCGTCCGGCCGTCGATGGCGGACCGGCTGTGGGCGTGCGGTCTTTTAGGCGCGGGCGGCGTGTCGCTTCTGATCGCGGCCGCGCTTTGCGGGTTGCGTATCTGAGGTCGCCTGGATCGGAAAAGCGATCGAGGTCAGCGACGCAGTCCGAAAGCTGCGCGTCGGTCTAGCGCAGCCTTCCCTTCCTATCCGGCTCATAGCGGCCAGTGGATTTCCACGACCTTGATGCCGCGTTGCCGGGCCTCGGTGATGAGGTTTTGGCGCGCCTGGGTTGCCACGGCCCTGCCATTATAGCCGGAATCGCAGCCGGGACGCTTGGTGATGCCCTGATTTTGGCTCAGATAGTTGCCGAACTCCTGGAACGACATGTCGGGTCCGCTTGGCACCGGATAGGGGTCCGAGACATAGACCGCCTTCATGTCGGGCCCATAGACGTAGCAATAGCCATGGTTGCCGCTCTGTGCCGTCGCCGCCGGCGTCGCGATCAGGATCAAGGAAGCCGCGGCGGCGCCAAGCGCCATCAATGTTCGCATGATATATTCTCCTTCGGGGTTCGCGCGCCTCCCGACGCGGTTGTCGAGATCCTTCACGCTAGCGTCGACACGATCCAGTCAGATTGCGTGGCAGATGTTGGACAGCCGCCGCGCCGAGGAGGCGAGCGCAACCATGCGGTCCTGCTCCTCGGCGACATCCGCCTGATCGCGATGAAGCGAGAGTCCCAGGGTCTGGCGAATGTCGCCGCCGGCGCGATCGGTGCCGTTGAGGATGGCGCCCGACAGGTTGAGGAACGAATTGCCCGCGCTGGCGACGACCGTTTCCTGCCAATTTATCAGGAAGGATCCACCGGTGCCGTTGAGGTCAACGACAAGTTGCGTCACGCATGGATCGTCCGGCGCTGCAATCACGGTGTGGGCACCGACCAGGCTGTTGCCGAAGCTCGAGACGAAGAGCTTGGTTGCCGATGCCGCGAAGCCGTCTTGCGCGTCGAGCGCGGCCGCCGCGTTCTTGGCGAAATCATAGCCCCCGCCAGCAGCGGCCCGGACCCATTTGGCCGCCTCGACGGGATCGCGTCCAGGCAGCGACCGGTCGTAGAGCAAGGTGCCATAGAGCATCTTGCTCTCACTGATCCCGCCCTGGGCGCCGATCCGCGCATAACGTAGGGCGCCGGGCAGGTCCTTTGCCACGAGTTCGCCTCTGAACAGCGCCTTGGCATATTCGCTCGCGCCAAGGATGGAGCCGGCATCCGCGGATTGGCGCAGCAGATCGACATAGTGGCGCTTGTCGACCGGCACGCCCGTGCCGTAAAAATAGTCCAGACCAAGAATGTATATGCCGAACGGTAGTCCTGCGCTCGCCGAGCGCTGTGCCCAGCGAAACGCCTCGGCGGGATTTTCGGGCACGCCTGATCCGGTTGCATAGGCGCCGGAGATCAGCGCCATGGCATAGGAATCTCCGTTCTGTGCGGCGGCGAGGACCTTCGGAGCTGCGTCCGGCAGCCCGGCCAATCGCCTGAGGTCCGGCGCGGTCAGCGTCCGCCACTGAGCCTCCGAAATTCCCCATGCCGGCTGGGATGCGGCGGCCGGCGGCGTCGATTGCGCCAGGGCTGGGGCAGGGATGGCGACGGGGGCGAGCAAGGCGCTCACCAGAAGGATCAGGGTTTTGGATTGCCGGTACATTAGCGTGTTTCCTGCTGCCCGGGCCTGCCTCAGCAGGCATGCCCGGGCTCGGGTCATGAAGTTGCTTAATTCGCGCAGCTGCCCTGCTCGTTGGCGACGGTGACCCAGCACGACCAGCCGCCGGAATCCTGGCTGCAGTTTTGCGGCGTGGCATGCGTGGTGATGCAGGTGTGCTTTTCGGCAGCGACGACTCCGCCGCGGCGTTCGGCGTCATCCATGGCCGACGTGCGGGTTGCCCCACTTCCCCAGATTCGCTCGCCGGCATAAGCGGCGGTTGGCAAGGCAACCACGCCGAGCGAGGCCGCAATCAGCAATGCATTCTTGATACGCATGATCTTCTCTCCTTTGCCGGAGCTACCCGTCGGGAGCCCCGTTCGACAGGGAAGATCTGCCGCCGCCCTGGCGTCCCGCACATCCCCTTTTGTGGGGTGCAGGCGCACGCGCGGCAGCATCGTGCGCATCGAGATCAGCGCGGGGCGATAGCGCTCAATATCCGCGCCACGCGCTGGGGATCGGAGAGAGCGAGGAGGCGCCCGGCCCCCGCCGCGTCAACAAAGGCTGCGTCTGGCAAGATGCCCTGCCAATAGGCACGCACATCGCCCGGGTCGTGCAGCGTGTCGTGTTCGCCGATCACCACCGTCCAGCGATCGCAGCCGGACCGGGGCACCGGGCGCGTGGCGGTGGCCATCGCAATCTGCTCGCTGACATAGCCCGTCACCCGGCCGGCGGCGAACATCCTGACGGCGCGATAATAGTCGCTCAGGACCTGGGGATCGCGCAGGGCCTCCTTGTCCGGCGGGCTGTTGGCGAATGAACGCTCCATCATCCGCGCCAGCCGCTCTGGCGTAAGGTGCGCGGCAATCAGTCGCGCCATCACCGCAACCAGACGGGGGTTGCGGAAATAGGCCTCCTTCACCGCCCCCAGTGGTCCCGAGCGACGCCCCTGCTCTTCCGTATGCGGATCGGGATTGACGAGCACTACCCGGTCGAGCAGCTCTGGTGCGGCGTCGGCCAGGGCCAGCACGTGCTGCGCGCCGCCTCTTGCAACGAGGTCCAGCGACGTGATCCGGAGCTTGCGGCAGACCGACAGGACATCGGGTACCGCCGCGGCAAAGGGATCGTGCTTGCCCGGCTCCATTCCGCCTAGCGGATCCGACATTCCGAACCCCGGGCGATCGATGGCGATGGGGCGACAACCTTGCGCCTGTAGTGCCGCCACCAGCCGACGGCTCACCGGGCGCGAGGTCATGCTGCTATGGACGACCAGCAGCGGCTTGCCGGAGGCGGGTCCATAGTCGCTCCAGGCGATGCGCGATCCGTCCTCGCGCGGCATCATGCGCAACGGTTCGGCATGGTCATGGGCGAGGGCAACATAGCCTCGCGTCGCCGCCGTGGTGCAGGACAGCGCCTGCGCCTCGACCACGGTGCGCGCCAGCGCCGCGGCGCTCGAGACACCAAGACCCTCATAGATGCGCAGGAGTTCCTTTTTGGCCGACGCTTGTGACATGCCAAGGCGCCGCGCCGCCGCTTCCCGCGGCAGGCCTTCGGCGATAAGACCTGCGAGCGCGGCTTGGCGCGGCGAAAGGCCCCAGATATCTTCCAGCAACGGTACGCCGGAGCCTTGCGGAAGGACGCCGAACGCAAGCGAGGCCAGGTTCGCGACAAGGGCCGGGAGTCGGTCGACCCCGGCGCGGCGCATGGCTTCCGACAGGGCCTCGCGCGCGGTGTCGTAGGAGATCCCAAGCTGCACCGCCGCCTGCTTGATCGTGCCACACCGCATCGTCGCCATGGCTACGCGCGTCTGTAGCCCCGTCAGCCCAAACGTCTCGCATGCGGCCTTTAGCGGCGTCGCGCGCATGCTGGTGATCGTCGCCAGTATAACGACATGCCCGCCCGCTAGCTCTGGCCGTTCGCGAATCTCCCGCGGCAGGATCCAGGACGAAGCCTGCGACGCGGCGCCATAAGCGAAGATTGCGGGGTCGAGTTGGCCATCTTCGGTCTCGACCGCGACCGGCGCCACGCAGGTCTGCCCGGTGCGCAGCACTCGGCTGACGATTGCCGGGTCGATATGCGCTTCCGCCTTCTCCGCGGCGAACACCAAGCTTGCCGCAACCAGCCGTCCCGATGCGTCGACCAGCGCCGCCGCCAAGCTGTCGGGGCTGAGTAGCGGGTAGACGCGCATTTCCTCTGGCCCGAAGGTCGTTTCGAGGTCGCGCTCGATCGACTCGGCCCGCTCCCGTGCCGCTTCGATCATCACCTCCGGTGCCTCGATCCACCGCCTGAGTGCACCGTGGAAACCGCCCGCCGATGCCGACATACGGGTGGCGCCGTTCGCCGCGTCCTTGTCAGTCGGGGTACGCACTATGCGCATGCGAAGAACTCCAGGAATTACCGTAGGCGCGACCAATGACGGCTGAAAATGCGAGCGAAGTCCACGGGATAATCAACAAATTGCGGGGCCTTGAACAAGGATGGCCCGTTCAAATCGGCCATTCCGCCTGCCGTTCAATGAATCGTCTCGCCCCGCGCGCACATCCCGACGAATTTCGCGATTCGCGCGGCCCGCGTTTCCGGCTTCTTCGCGGTCTGCACGCGGTACAGGATCGCGTAGCGGTTCGCCCCGGTCAGCGTGTCGAAGAACGCCCGCGCGGCGGGTGCCGCGTCCAGCGCGGCCGTCAAATCCTCCGGCTCCGCCGCGGTAGAGGCTGGGGCATAGGCCGTGTCCCAGCGCCCATCGGCCTTGGCCGCTTCGATCTCCGCCAGTCCCGCCGGCGCCAGCCGGCCGTCCGCTACCAGTTGCTCCGCGCGCTTGCGGTTGTTCTCCGACCATTTGCTGGTGCGCTTGCGCGGGGTGAAGCGGGTCAGGAACCAGGCCTCGTCATATTTGTCGATCTGGCCGTCGATCCAGCCATGGCATAGCGCGCCGTCGATCGCCTGCGCCTTGGTCAGGCTCGACGCAGCGTTGCCCGCCTTGGCGATCTTTAGCCATATGCCGACGGCCTGTCCGCCGTGTTTCGCCAGCCACGTCTCCCACGCCGCGGCATCGACGAAGTCCAGCACCGACAACCCGCCGCGTTCCTTGTCCATCGCGCTCTCCATCGCCGCTCTCGCATATTCCTTGGCATTGCCGGGCTTGACACATCAATTACTGTGTATCATACAGTGTATATCACACACTATGTGAAACACAGCTCATGCCGGTCGATGACGACACATTCGAAAAATTGCGGGTCGAGCTTCGGCGGGGATCGCTGGTGCTCGCCGTGCTCGGGGCACTGCGCGAGGAACGCTACGGCTATACATTGCGCCAGTCGCTTGAGGATGCCGGGCTGCTGATCGACGAAGGCGCGCTCTATCCACTGCTGCGCCGGCTCGAATCGCAGGGCCTGCTGATCAGCGAATGGCGCGAGGAGGCCAAGCGCACCAAGCGCTTTTACCGCCTGTCGGTCGACGGCACCGACACGCTCGCCGCGCTGCTCCACGAATGGAATGCGATTTCAGAATCGATCCTGCGTCTTACCGAAAAGGACAAATGAGATGGACCTGATCGACCGCTATCTCGCCGCGATCGCGCGGCGCCTGCCGGCGGACAAGGCCGACGATATCGTTGCCGAAATCCGCGATGACCTGCTCACGCGGCAGGAAGTGCGTGAGGATGCGCTCCGCCGCCCGCTCGACAGGAAAGAGGTGGCCGCGCTGATCAAGGATGTCGGTCACCCGCTGATCGTAGCCTCGCGCTATCGGCCGCAGCAATATCTGATCGGGCCGGACGCCTTTCCGTTCTTCGTCGCGACCTTGCGCATCGTCGCGATGGTCGTGGCGCTGGCCTTCGCGGTCACCGCGGCGTCGAGCGTGGTGTTCGGCCATGCCGATATCGCCCATGCGCTCGGCCGTGCGATGTCCAACCTGTTCAGTTCGGCGATGCTCGCGTTCGGCACGGTCGCCGCGGTGTTCTATGCGCTCGAACGCACCGGCTTCCCCGCCGACCATCTCGCCAAATGGCGGCCCCAGGACCTGCCCGAAGTCAAGGACAAGCAACCCAATGTCTGGGGATCGGCGTTCGAGGTCGCGATCGGCGTCTATTTCATCCTGTGGTGGTGCGGCTTGGTGCCGTTCCCCGCGTATTACAGCAACGTGAAGGGACTGACCCTGACCCCCGATCCGATCTGGACCGCGATCTGGTGGCCGGTCCTGGCGCTGATGGTCGCGCGCCTGGTGTTCAACCTCATCCAATGGTTGCGGCCGCGCTGGAAAGCGGTGCTGGCGGCGCTCGCGGTCGCCACCGCGGCGGGCGGGCTCGGCCTGGCCTATATAATCTATCAGGCCGGCCATTGGCTCACCGCGAGTGGCACGCTCCCCGCCGACAAACTGGCGCAGATCGATCGTGGCGCGAACATCGGCATCCATTGGGCGATCGTCGTGGTCGGCGCGATCCTGGTGCTTCAGGGTCTGCAGGAAGTGTGGCGCCTCGCCACGTCGCGTCTGGGGGTCGTGGGCCTGAAGGCGATCTGACCGCCGGTTGCGCCGATCGCTCGTTGTGCATGGTGCGCCGGAGGGCCATCCTCGGCGGAACGATGCTACCTCCGGAGAACGTCCGATGAAGCTCCTGCTCTGCGCCATTCCGCTGTCGCTGTGGCCGCTGGGATCGCTCGAAGCGGCCGCGCCGGCCGCCACCGCGTGCAACGTCATGGTCAGCGTGATCGATCCCGATCCTGCCGGCACCAATGTGCGTAAGACGCCCGACGGCGCTGTCGCCGCGACGTTGCGCACACCGCGCACGGGCGACGACTGGATAGAGGTCCATGTCGTCGGCCAGGCCGGCGACTGGTTCGCCATTGACCGAGCCGATCTGGTTGGCGACGCGCGCAAGACGATCTTCCGCGGCAGCGGTTATATGCACCGCTCCGTCCTCGGGTCCGACGGACTCGTCAACGGTGAGCCGATCCGTGCGGATCACGATGAGCACGCTGCCCAGATCCTGGCTGGACTGGATGCCGACCAACCCGCCTATCTGCTCAGCTGTGCAGGCGAATTCGTGAAGATCCGCATCAAGGCGGGGGTCGGCTGGACCAAGACCTTGTGCCTCAACCAGCGTACGACCTGCTCCTGATCGATGTCGGACTATTCGCGCCGGTATTGCCAATGTGTAGCTGATGATCGATGCCATGTCGCATGGCAGAGCCGGGCGCCCTTTCCGATCTGATTGTCGCGACTGCGTATCAAAAAGCCGCAGCGGCGCAGGCGAGGCTGAATCCCGATCCCCTTGCCGAAAAACCGCGCGGTGCGATTCTCGCGGGTCTGCGCCTCGTCGCCGATGCCCTCGCCGGGGACGGCTACACGCTCGGCCCCTCCGGCCCCAAGCTGGTCCGCAAGCGCGGCGATCTCACCTTCCAGCTATCCATTCAGTCCGATCGTAACAACATCGCTGGATGCCGCGCGGCAATTTGGGTCCATCCGGCGATATATTCGCGCTCCTTCACCGCCTGGAGCCGGAATCACGACAGTGCGTGGATTCGCCCCAACGCGCCGTTTCCGCTCGCATTCTTCGGCGCGCAGATCGGCGACTTTTGCCAGCCGCGCGGGTGGATGGAATGGGACTTTGCCGATGCGGCGACACGAGACGTGGTCGCCGACGACCTCGTCCGAACCATCCGCGACAACATCTTTCCGATCTTCGCCGTCTTTGACGGACCGATGGCGGGTATAGCGGCGCTTGCGGACCGCGACTGGCCGCCGCCGGCCTGCCTTCTCGGCTATCTCCTGTCCCAGGGCGAAGGGGAGGCCGCCGAAAAGGCGCTGAATCGCTATCTGGCCGAGCGTCCTAGGGTAGAGGCCCAGTTTCAATCGCTATTACGGAAATTCGCCGCCGAGGGGCTCCCGGCCTCCAGGGACCTTGGGGCCGCGGACCTCGCCGCGTTTGCCCTGGCCACGGGCTATCCCTGGGGGTCGTCCCTGGTCTAATCCCCAAACCGTCACGGATTTGGGAAACGGAAGCATGGGGGGCTGGGGCGCTATCATCATGGGGTTTTTTGGGTCGGTATTCGCTGCGCTGACCTTATCCCTCCAATATCACGTCGCCGGCGCGGCGCTCGCGATTCCGTTCGTCGTCTTCGCGGCGATCAGCCTGGGCGCGGGCTATGTGCTCCGCCTGCCCGGCCCGGGCATCGCGCCGTCCGAGCGTGCCGGCCAAGTCATCATGTGGAGCAGTATCGGGGAAGGCGTCGGCCTGTTCGTCGCGGCCAACCTCATCGAGAACCTGCACCGCCCCGAGCTACTGCTGCCGGCGATGGCACTGGTCGTCGGCCTGCATTTCCTGCCGATCGCTTATGTCGCACCGTTCCGGCCGTTCTACGTCCTCGGCGGCGCGCTGATCCTTGCGGCGATTGTCGGTTTCATCCTGCGCGGTCCGGCCGCGGGTAGCGTCGCCGGGCTGGCGGCGGCGGTCGCGCTGTGGACGGCTGCCGCACTCGCCATCCGCCGCGACTGGTATGCCCGGCGCAAATCCGTCGCGACATAACCAGAGCGGCTATGCCGCGCGTTTCTCCAGCGCGTGCGCGGCTTCGGCCATCAATTGCGCGATGATCTCGGCGACCGGCTCTTCCTGTTTCACCATGCCGACCGACTGGCCGGCCATCAGGCTGCCATGTTCG
>Ga0070674_100002241_pt1 | contig 10646 bp, 6 predicted proteins | sample KBSM33metaG_FD_65344 | JGI IMG/M metagenome (GOLD analysis project Ga0070674, IMG submission 65344) | Miscanthus rhizosphere microbial communities from Kellogg Biological Station, Michigan, USA - KBS M3-3 metaG | ecosystem: Host-associated > Plants > Roots > Rhizosphere > Soil ...
GACGCGGTCCACGATCGCGCCAAGCGACGAGTTCTCGGCGCCCCAGGCGATGACGTCTGCCAGCGGCCACATCAGGACGGGCATGTCGAGGTTGACGTCCGCGACGATACGCTCGATCGGCACGACGGGATGCCGTGCGAAATAGTCGGATCCGATCAGGCCTTTCTCTTCCGCCGTCACGAACACAATCAGGATCGATCGGCGCGGCCGCTGGCCTGCGGCGAGCTGTCTCGCCACTTCGAGCAGGATGGCGGATCCCGTCGCGTTGTCATACGCGCCGTTGTTCAGCGAGTCGCCGTTCACGGCTTTGCCGATCCCGATGTGATCGAGATGCGCCGTCAACGCCACGTAGGTTTCGGCCAGTGCGGGATCGCGGCCGCGGAGGCGTCCGACGATGTTCCGGCTGGCCAGGCGGCGATGGCTCGTCGTCGTGTCGATCCGGACGGCGAGGGGCAAGGCAAACCCCTTCGGCTTGCTTGCCGCGGCGTCCGTCTGCATCGCAGACAGGGCCACGGGCGATCCGTCGAACAGCTTTTCGAGTCCTGTCGGTCCGACGGCGGCGACCGCGTGAAGCCGGGCGTCGCCGGTTCCGGGGTGTCCGGATGCGTCAACCCATGTGATGTTCGGGCCAGCGTAGCGCGACGCGCGCCGATCCCACGGCGTGCGCGCATATTCCTCGGGCAGCGCACCGATGATCATGCCGACCGCCCCATGATCCGCGGCATTTTTGACCTTGAGCTCGAACGAGCCGAAATGAGCGCGCTGCTCACCGGGGAAGCGCGCGGGGCCATTCGACAGTATCAGTACGACCTTTCCGGTGACGTCGAGGCCAGCGTAGTCGTCATAGTTCAGATCTGGGGCCGTGACGCCGAAGCCGGCGAAGACCACGGGTGCGTCGAGGTGCACCTGATCCTCGACGTGATTGGGCATGATGGCGACGTCGGCAGGATTCTCGAGTGTGGTTGACGGCGATCCGTCGCGGACCAGGGTGACGCTGCCTTGTGTAAGCGTGCTCTCGACGAGAGGCACGGCCTGGAAGAACGTGCCCTGGTCGCCGGCCGGTTCGAGGCGGTTCACTTCGAGGATGGACGCGGCATAGCGGCTCGCGACGTCGAAGCCCCGCGTGCCCGCCTCACGGCCTTCGAGCAGGTCGTCGGCCAGGAATTCGACGTGTGCCCGGACGCGGTCGCCTTCCCGGGCATCGGCCTCTGCGCCGCGGCCATGGCTCGACGATGCCAGAAGGCCGGACGCCAGCGTGGTGGCTGCCAGCGTCAGCAGGGCGATCGGTGCCCGTCGACCCAGTCCTCTGAACGTCATCCGTCCAGTGTATGCACAAGAGCATCCTGGCGCACGCGTGCCGTCCCGGGTCGGCGGAGGCCGTGTGTAACGGCTGAGCGCCGGATCACGGCTCGCGCTACACTTTTGCCGTGAAGAAAATCGCGGACACCATCCTGGATACCATCGGTCACACGCCGCTGGTCCGTATCAACCGCCTGACGCGCGGCGTCATCAAGGGCACCGTCCTCGCGAAGATCGAGACGTTCAACCCCGGCAACTCCATCAAGGACCGGATGGCCGTCCGCATGATCGACGACGCCGAGCGGGCGGGGCTGCTGCAGCCCGGTGGGACCATCATCGAGGGCACGTCGGGGAACACCGGCATGGGCCTCGCGATCGCTGCCGTGGTGAAGGGCTACAAGTGCGTCTTCACCACCACGGACAAGCAATCGAAGGAGAAGGTGGACGCATTGAAGGCGTTCGGCGCAGACGTGATCGTCTGCCCCACGAACGTGGACCCCGAGGATCCGCGCTCGTACTATTCCGTGTCGTCGCGCCTGGTCCGCGAGATCCCGAACAGCTGGAAAGCGAATCAATACGACAATCCGTCGAACTCGGCGGCCCACTACGAGCAGACGGGTCCCGAAATCTGGGAGCAGACCGACGGGCGCATCACCCATCTCGTTGTCGGCGTGGGGACCGGTGGCACAATCAGCGGCGCCGGGCGCTTCCTGAAGGAACGGAATCCCAAGATCAAGGTGTGGGGTATCGACACCTACGGATCCGTGTTCAAGAAGTACAAAGAGACCGGGATCTTCGACAAGAACGAGATCTATCCCTACATCACCGAAGGAATCGGCGAGGACTTCCTGCCGCAGAACGTGGACTTCTCGGTCATCGACCACTTCGAGAAGGTCACGGACCGCGACGCGGCGATCATGACGCGTCGGATCGCGCGGGAAGAGGGTATCTTTGCGGGCAATTCGGCTGGATCGGCGATGGCCGGCCTGGTGCAGCTTCGCGATCGCTTCGAGTCGGACGATGTGATCGTGGTGATCTTTCACGATCACGGCACGCGCTATCTGGGGAAGATGTACAACGACGACTGGATGCGGGAGAAGGGCTTCCTCGAGACGAGCGGGATGACGGCCGCCGATCTGGTCAAGGCCGGCCTCTCGGGGGAACTGTGCACCATCGAAGCGAACGAGCCGGTCTCACACGCCATCAAGTTGATGAGTCAACACGACTTCTCGCAGGTTTCGGTCACGCAGCAGCGCCGGCTCGTGGGATCCCTCAACGAGACGCATTTGTACGAGGAGCTGGTGCGTGATCCGCAGGTGCGTGAACGCGCGATCGAAAGCATCATGCAGCCGGCGTTCCCGTTCGTAGACGTGTCTACGTCGGTCGACCAACTTGCGACTATGATTACGCCGACAAGTCCGGCGGTCCTGCTCCGGGATTTCAAGACGGACAAGACGTTCATCATCACGCGCTCGGACATGATTCGGGTCATGGCGTAAACGTGCGCTCCACGACGCCGCTGCTCGTGATGGCAACTGTTGGCCTGGGCGCGGTCGTGTCTTCATCTTCCGACGTCACTCCACTGGCGGCACGGCTCGAAGCCCGTATCAAAGGCGAGCGAGCGACGGTTGCGCTGTACGCCAAGAATCTGCGCACCGCACGCGATGTCGGCGTCGGTCCCGACCGCCCCGTCCGCACGGCGAGCACCATCAAGCTGCCGATCCTCTGCGCGCTCGAATCGCTCGTTGCGGCTGGCACGGTGAAGTGGGACGAGCGGGTCCGGCTGCGTTCTGCCGACAAAATCAGTGGCTCTGGCATCCTCGCTGATCTCGAAGAGGGCACCGAGCTGTCGATCCGGAACCTCGCCACGCTGATGATCATCGTCAGCGACAACACCGCCACGAATCTCGTGCTCGATCGCATTACGGCAGATGCCGTGAACGATTATCTGGACACGATCGGTCTGACCGAGACCAGAGCGCTCCGCAAGGTGCGCGGCGACGTCGAGCCGCCTCCGGGCACGAGCGGCATGAGCCGCGCCGGCCGGCTCGAGATGAACCAGCCGTTCGGCCTCGGCAAGTCCACGGCTCGTGAGATGGTGCGATTGCTCGAGGCACTGGAGGCGGGGCGGATTGTGAGTCCCGCCGCGTCAGCCGACATCCTGTCCATCATGAAGCGCCAGCAAATCAAGGACGGCATCGGCCGCCATACCGCCGATGGCGTCGAGGTGGCCAGCAAGAGTGGCGCGCTCGACGCGCTGCGCAGTGACGTTGGCCTCGTGTGGACGAGCGGGGGCCCCGTCGCGCTCGCCATTACCGTCGACGATCTCGAACGCGTGGATTACTCGCCCGACAACGCCGGGAACCGCCTGATTTCCGATCTGACTGCGCTCATCCTGACCGATCTGGGCGGAGACCCACCGGCATCGGCTGGTCGGACCGGTCTCCGCTAGATCGCCTGATTCGTGCCAGAATCGCGGCACACGATCTTGATCGAAGGAGCGCCGCGCATGCGCCTGCTGGTCTCATTCCTCGTCGTCCTGACCCTCGCCGCTCCAACGGGCGTCCGCGCGCAGACCTTTCGCGGCGGCGTGCAGGGCGCGGTCACCGATACGACCGGCGCGGCGCTCCCTGGCGCGGACGTTACGGCAACCAACGAGGCGACGGGGCTCGCGCGGTCGGCAGTGAGCGATGCCGAGGGGAACTACTTCCTGTCGGAATTGCCGCCTGGCGCGTACTCGGTCACGGCCGCACTCTCTGGCTTCACCACACAGACCGTGTCGGGAGTACGGGTCGAAGTGTCGCAGAACCAGCGTGTGGACATCCGGCTGGCGGTCGGCCAGCTGACACAGACCGTGCAGGTCAGCGCTGGAGCGGCGCTGGTCGATGCGACGCACAACACGCAAGGCGACACGATTCGCGGGGAGCAGGCGGCACGGCTCCCGGTGAACGGACGGGACTTCACGAAGCTCCTGAGCCTCGTGCCGGGCAGCACAGCGGATCCCAGCGGCATCAATGATTCGCCGGGGTCTTTCGGCCTGTTCTCGATCAACGGCAACCGCGGCCGCTCGAACAACTATCTGCTCGACGGCACCGACATGAACGATGGGTACCGGAACCTGCCCGCCATCAACCAGGGCGGTGTCTTTGGTACACCGTCGACGATCCTGCCAATGGATGCGGTGGAAGAGTTCCCGATTCTGTCGGGCGTCGAAGCCGAGTACGGGCGGAACGCCGGCGCGATCGTGAACATCGTGACGCGCTCGGGCGGCAATCGCGTCTCGGGCAGCGCGTTCGAGTATTTCAGGAACGACGCGCTCGGCGCGCGCAACTACTTCAACACCGAGCCGAACCCGAAGAATCCGTTCCGCAACAATCAGTTTGGCGGATCGGTCGGTGCGCCGCTCGTCAAAGACCGCGCGTTCGTCTTCGGCGCGTATGAGGGCCAGCGCGAGAACGGCGGATTGCCGGCACTCGTCCGGGTGCCCACTGATCAGGAGCTGTCGGAGGCGATCGCCGCCAACGGCGGCACCGTGAATCCGGTCATCGCGGGCCTGCTGCAGCGGCACCCGTGGCCTGCTCCAAACCGCGAACCCGACGCCGCTGGGAACAACCTGTCGGCGACGACGCCCTTCTACAACAATCTGCACAGCGTCATCGCCAAGATCGACGAGCGCTTCCGCGCCAGCGACCTACTGACGGTGCGCTATCTGTACGGCACGAGCGAACAGGGCTTTCCGCTGGCGCTGGTCGGAGGCGGCAATCTGCCAGGCTTCAATACCGTCACGCCGACGAACGTCAACCTGCTGTCGGCGTCCTACACGCGCGTCGTGTCGTCGAAGATGCTGTTCGAAGCGCGTGCGGGATTCAATCGCTTCGATGAGACGTTCTATCCGGAGGATCGCGACTTCGACCCGAACTCAATCGGCCTCGCGACGGTATCGAATCCACGCGATTTCGGGCTGCCGCTCATCCGTGTGTCAGGCTTTGCCAATCTGGGTGCGAACCTGTCGCTCCCCCGGGGGCGGGTCGATACCAACACGCATCTGGTCGGGAGCGTGTCGTACAACACGGGACGACACAACTGGAAGGCCGGATACGAGTTCCGCCGCACCGTCGTGGACGGCTTCTTCGATGCCGGCTATCGCGGCCGGCTCGACTTCGACAGCCTGACCGATTTCGTCGGCGGGTATCTTTCTGGCGGACGCCAGGCCGCCGGCGATTCGGATCGCGTAACGACCCAGAACAACTCGGGGCTGTATCTGCAGGACAGCTTCCAGGCCGGCCGCCGGGTGAGCGTCAACTACGGCGTCCGGTGGGATTACTACGGCGTCATCGGCGCAGAGGACGATCGGTTCAGCCTGTTTGACGAGGCGACAGCCACCGTGAAACAGGTGTCGCAGCTGTTTCCGAAGGACTGGAACAATTTCTCGCCGCGCGCGAGCATCGCCTACGATCTGACCGGCGACAGTCATACCGTGCTCCGCGCGGGCTACGGACTCTACTACGACAGCTTCTCGCAGGATTTCTTCGTCGGCCAGCTGCCGTTCAACACGTTCAATCCCGGTCCCGCGTACAACAACGTGCAGTTCAGTTTCTCGCCGGTGTCGCAGCTTCAGTCTGGTCAGCAGGTCTACACCGACTTTGCCGCCACCGACGTGTTCACGGTCGATCAGAAGCTGCGCACGCCGTTCGTCCAGACCTACAGCGCCAACGTCCAGCACCAGCTTGTCCCGTGGGCAGCGGTGGAGATCGGCTACGTCGGATCGCGAGGCACGGATCTGTTCCGCTATCGCGACATCAACCAGCTCGACCCCGCGACCGGGTCGGCTCCGTTCCCCGACTACATCTATATCAACAAGTTCGAGTCGTCGGCGCGCTCCCGATACAACGCGCTGCAGGTGAGTCTGCGGGCGCGCGGATGGCACGGCCTCGACACGACCGTGAACTACACGCTCTCGAAGTCGACCGACACCGCGAGTGACGGGCAGGACTACGTGCCCAATGCGACGCAGCCCGACGACAGCACGCGTCCCGATCGGGAGGATGGCCCGTCGAACTTCGACCAGCGGCATCGATTCACCTGGTACTTCACGTGGGACCTCGGATCACCGTCGGGCTCCTGGCTCACGAGCGGCTGGGCGGTAGATGGCGTCGTCACGCTCGCCAGCGGCATGCCTTTCAACGTGAACTATCTGTTCGAGGACGATTTCAACGGCAGCGGTGAGTATTTCGGCCGGCCGGATCTCGTTGGCGATCCGTGGGCGGGCACGAACGGACGCGACCAGTTCCTCAATCTGTCCGCGTTTGCAGCACCCTGCACGCCCAATGGCGACGGCGGTTGCGCGGGTGGCCAGCATTTCGGGAATGTCGGCCGAAATGCGTTTGTGGCGCCCGGCTACCACAACGTGGATCTGTCGCTGGTGAAGCGGACGTCGCTCGGCCACGGCGTCGCCCTTCAGCTGCGCCTCGACGCGTTCAACATTTTCAACCACGTCAACTTCGCGAATCCGCTGCTGCCGAACTTCGGTGTGGACTTCCTGCAGAACGGCATCGATCCGGCGACGAACCGCGGCGTCGGCTATCTGCCGCTCACGGCGACGCCCGACGTCGGCGGCGGCAACCCGTTTCTGGGCGGCGGCGGGCCGAGAAACCTGCAGCTCTCGGCGCGAGTGACGTTCTAAAGGGGCGGATGATCTCGCGCTGGTTCCGTCGGCTGCGGCCCGAGGAGGGCCTGCTCGCTCTCGCGTTTGTCGCGTCCGCCATTCTCACGATCTACGCCAACGTCGATCTCTATCATCGCGACATCAACTCGCGCCGGATCCGGGGCGGGCTGCTGCGGCTCGGGCTCGTGGTGGGGATGGCAGCGGTTGTCCCGCTGCTCGAACGGCTCCGGCGGAGGCGGAAGGGGTCGCCGGCGCTTCACGCGACGGCCGAGTTCCTCCGCACCTTTCTGCCGTTCATCATGTGCATCGCCGTGTACACGAACCTGCACGATACCGTGCGGTACGTGAACTCGCACGATATTCATCCGTATCTGGCGGCGGCGGAGGAGTGGCTGTTCGCCGGACAACCGGTGCTATGGGCAGAGGCCTACATCACGCCCGCGCGCACCGAGTTCTTCAACGCCTTCTACGCCAATTTCTATCTCGTGGCGCCCTCGGTGGTGTTGATCCTCTGGTTCGCCGGCCGGCGCGACGAGGCGCGCACCGTGCTGTTGGGGGTCATCGTCTGCTTCTACACGGGATACACGCTGTACGTGATATTCCCGGCGGCACCTCCGCGGCTGTACTTCGCCTCGTTGGGACTGTTCAAGGTGACCCTGCGTGGCGGGCCTATCACGAATTTTCAGGAATACCTGATCGGGATGATGCCGAACCATGCCGAGCGCGCGGCGTTCCCGAGCCTGCACTCTGCGATCAGCTGTCTCAGCCTCTACTACGCATGGAAGTACTGCCGCTGGTTCTTCCCGATTCTGCTCGTCTTCGTGATCGGCCTCCTGACGTCCACGATCTACCTGCGGCATCACTGGGTCGTGGATCTGATCGCAGGTGCGTGCCTCGTACCGTGGACGCTGTGGTTTGCCCCGCGATACGAGCGGTGGTGGAATGCGCACATCCGGTCGAACAGTGCCTGAGCTCAGCCGCGCCCGTCACCATGATGAGAGCCCGATCGATTAATCTCCCGCATACGCCCGGGGGGTGAGGAATGGAGGTCTGCATGACGCGAACGACAGTTGTGGCCTGGTGTGCGGCAATTCTGGTCGCCGCTCCGGCCTTGGCGCAGAAGCAGGTGGCTGAATCGAAGCCCGTCACGGTCACAGCCACCATCGAGGCCATCGACCCGGCCACGCGCACCGTCACGCTCAAAGGGCCTGATGGGAACAGCGTCGACGTCGCTGCGCCGGAGCAGATGGAGGGATTCAAGAAGCTCAAGGTCGGCGACAAGGTCGCAGCCACGTATTACAGCGCGCTTGCCGTCCGCGTTCGTAAGCCCGGCGAGGCAGCCCCGTCCTCGGAGCCGTCGACGACGACGTCGAGAAAAGAGTTGACGCCGGGATCGGAGACGCGCCGGCAGCAGACGTTCACGGTCACCGTGGAGAGCGTCGATCCAGCGGCGCCGTCAGTCACCGTCAAGGGCCCGAAGGGCCGGGTCGTCACGTTTGCGGTGAGCGATCCAGCGAATCTCGCGAATGTAAAGGCGGGCGATACCGTCGATGTGACGTACTACGAGTCGTTGCTGATCAAGGTCGCCCGGCCGAAGAAGGATTGACGTCCGTCGAGCGCCTTCGTCAGTTGCAGTGTCAGATGGTCCCCGTCCGCATTTCCTCGAGCAGGTGATCGGTCGCGCGGACGGCGAGCGCCATGATCGTCAGCGTCGGGTTCTGGCACGCGATCGAGACAAAGCACGATCCGTCCATGACGTACAGGTTCTTCACGTCGTGCGTCGCGCAGAACGCGTTCAACACCGACGTCTTCGGGTCGGTGCCCATGCGAGCGGTTCCCACTTCGTGGATGCCCCAGCCAGGCACGGCGTTGGCGTCCATGTTCGACTGGACGTTCGTCGCACCAGCCGCTTCGATCATCTCGGCGGCCGTGGCCGCGATGTCTTTCATCATGGCCCGCTCGTTGTCGCCGAAGGTCATGCTCACGTGGAGTACGGGAATACCCCACGCATCCACTTTGCCCTGGGGATCGATCACCGCGTGATTCTCGAAGCGCGCCAGCGTCTCACCGAACCCGCCGAGCTGGAGGTATGAGGGGCTCGCCGCGAGGATGGCCTTCTTCCAGGCGGCGCCGAACCCAGGCGCCCAGAAATTCGGATACCCGCCGCCACCGCCGCCCTGGAAGCCGTAGCCGCGGATGAAATCCTTCTGCTGCTCACTCGTCTTCGTGTTGCGGAACCGGATGACGTAGATGCCATTCGGTCGATCGGGTGGTCCGATCTTCACCGGCCTGGTCAGCGTGGGCAGGATGCCGAAGGCCCCCGCCGACGAATGATGATCCATCAGGTAGTGGCCAAGCACACCGCTCGAGTTCGCGAGACCCGCCTCGTGATCCTTGTTCGCCGAGTTGAACAGGATCCGTGTGGACTCGAGCGCCTGCGCACAGAGCACCACCGCGCGAGCCCGCACCTCCTTCGGTTCGCGCGTCACGCGATCGATGTACAGGATGCCCGTTGCTTTCCCTGACTGCGGATCCGTCAGGACCTTGTACGCCATCGCGTTCGGCACGAGCGTGCACTTCCCGGTCTTGATCGCGTCGGCGACGGTCGTGAACGCGGAGTTGAAGTACGAGTGCGTCTGGCACCCGCGCTCGCATGGGCCGCAGTAGTGACAGGCTTGCCGGCCGTTTATCGGCTTGGTCAGATTTGCCGTGCGGCCGATCGTCACCGTGCGTCCGAACTTTTCCTTCACACGCGTCCGGAACAGCGTTTCGGCGCAGCTCATGGCCATCGGCGGCTGGAACTGGCCGTCCGGAAGCTCGTCGACGCCTTCGGCCTGTCCTGAGATGCCGACGTACTCCTCGACGATGTCGTAGTAGGGCGCGAGGTCCTTGTACTCGATGGGCCAATCATCGCCGTAGCCGTCGTGTGACTTCGCCTTGAAGTCGAGATCGCTCAGGCGATAGCTCTGCCGGCCCCAGACGTTCGTGCGGCCGCCGATCACACGCAGGCGCCCCTGCCACGAGAATGGCTTGTCGGCCGGCGTCGTGTAGGGCTCCTGCAGATCGTTGGCGAACCAGTCGTAGTTGTATTCCATGCACGCGTAACAGTCCTTCTGGACCGGTCGCGTTCGCTTGATGAGATCGGGAGCGCGGTCGCGGTACTTCAGCGAGAACGACGACGTGTGTTCGGAAAACGTCTCGTCGCCGTGCGGCCGCCCGCAGTCGACCAGTGCCACTTCAACGCCCGCTTCGGCGAGGCGCTTGGCGGCCCAGCCGCCGGACGCTCCGGAACCCACGACAATGACGTCGAACGCACGCGCAGAAGTCTGGGCCATTCACTCCTCGGCTGAAATGTGAGTCTTCAGCTTACACCCGGGCGGTCGGACCAATGCCTCTCACTCGTGGCTGATTCGCAACGACAACGCGTAGTCGCTGGGATGGGTCACCGGCAGTTGCACGTGCAGGCCGTCCGCCTGCTGCGACCAGGTCAGCGGGGCCGTCGCCCCGAGCAACTCGACGGCCGTAATCGTGGATGCGTTCACAGCGCCATTGGCCAGCGACTTGATGAGAATTCGGTTGTCAGAGGGCCAGTCCAACACGGTGGCGTAGAGCACCGCGCCTCTGGTGGTGAAGCGCACGTCCTGCGACGTGAATGGCTTCCGCTTGGTGTCGGCGAACGGCC
>Ga0070674_100002246_pt1 | contig 10641 bp, 7 predicted proteins | sample KBSM33metaG_FD_65344 | JGI IMG/M metagenome (GOLD analysis project Ga0070674, IMG submission 65344) | Miscanthus rhizosphere microbial communities from Kellogg Biological Station, Michigan, USA - KBS M3-3 metaG | ecosystem: Host-associated > Plants > Roots > Rhizosphere > Soil ...
ATGAGGTGGCGGATGCGCTGCGCCGGATCGCCCTGCAGCATCGGGCGATCGGCGGTGGAGCGGCGCTTCACCCGCTTCATCAGCACCTCGAAGTCGGCCTTGAGCCAGACCGAGATACCTTTCTGCGCGACGACGGCGCGCGTCTCGGCGTTCATGTAGGCGCCGCCGCCGGTCGCCAGCACCTGCGGGCCTGAGTCGAGCAGGCGCGCGATCACCCGCTGCTCGCCAGAGCGGAAATAGGGCTCGCCATAGGAGGCGAAGATCTCCGCGATGGTGACTCCGGCATGGGCCGCCTCGATCTCGGTGTCGGCATCGACGAAGGGCAGGCCGAGGCGCTGCGCCAGCCGCCGTCCGATCGACGACTTGCCCGCGCCCATCATGCCGATGAGCACGATCGAGCGCCGCCCGAGCGCCGCCAGAAGCGCGCCCTGCTGCGGGACCGGATCCTCGGCCATCTCCATCGGCGTTCCAGTTTCGGACGGTTGCGGCGAGATCGCCGCCGTTCACCGTAGTTCACGGTGGCCGATATACCGCGCCCACGCGCCCCTTGCCAGTTCCGGTGGAAAGTGATGGTTAGTGGTTCGCCGCTGTCATCCAACCCGGCGGAATCACGGTATATATTTGGCTGCGGAAGGCGACAGACCGCTCCCGCCGTTAGAGTTGCGCCGATGCCGAGTTTGATCCGTCTCATCATGGTCCTCGGACTTCTGGGCGGCTTGGCCTACGGCGCGATGTTCGCGCTCGCCAATTTCGTGCAGCCGAAACAGCGCGAGATGACCATCACGATTCCGCCGCAGAAGCTGAAGCAGAACTGACTCACTCTCTCTCTCTTACCTCCCCGCTTGCGGGGGAGGTCGCGATGCGAAGCATCGCGGGTGGGGGCGTTTACTTCTTCTCGTTACGATGGCCCCCACCCCAACCCTCCCCCGGGTCAGGGCGTTGACGCCCGTCTTCGACGGGCTATGCGGGGGAGGGAATACAGCGGAGCTTGCGGAAACGATTCGCATGGCGCCATCCGACGAGCGGCTGATCGATCTCTATCTCGACATGCTGGCGGCCGAGCGCGGCGCCGCCGCGAATACGCTCGATGCCTATCGGCGCGATCTTGGCGATTTCTCCGCCGATCTGGCCGACCACGGCGGCGCGATTGCGACCGCGGGCAACGAGGAAATCCGCTCGTATCTCGGACGGCTCTCCGGGCGCGGCTTTTCGGCGGCGTCGGTCGCGCGGCGGCTCTCGGCGATCCGGCAGCTCTATCGCTTTCTCTATGCGGAGGGCACGCGCAAGGACGATCCTGCTGCGGCGATCGAAGGGCCGAAGCGCGGGCGGCCGCTGCCGAAGGTTCTCTCCGTCAATCACGTCGACCAATTGCTCGCCACGGCGCGCGAGGGCATCGACGATGCGGAGCGCCCTGTTACTGAGCGGCTGCGCGCCGCGCGCCTCAACTGCCTGCTCGAAGTTCTGTATGCGACCGGCCTGCGCGTGTCCGAACTGGTGACATTGCCGGCGTCGGCGGCGCGGCGCGACGAGCGCATGCTGATCGTGCGCGGCAAGGGCAACAAGGAGCGGCTGGTGCCGCTCAACGAATCGGCCAAGACGGCGATGCGCGCGTATCTGGCGCTGCGCGAGGAGGCGTCGCAGGAAACGAAAAAACAGACGAAGAAGGGATCGCTGAAAGCGTCGAAATGGCTGTTCCCGTCATTCGGCGAGAGCGGTCACCTGACGCGCCAGCATTTCGCGCGCGACCTCAAGGCGCTCGCCGCCGAGGCGGGACTGAAGCCCAGGCAGGTCAGCCCGCACGTGCTGCGCCATGCCTTCGCGAGCCATCTCTTGCAGAACGGCGCCGACCTGCGCTCGGTCCAGACGCTGCTCGGCCATGCCGATATCTCGACCACGCAGATCTATACGCATGTGCTGGAGGAGCGGCTGAAGAGCCTGGTGCGCGACCTGCATCCGCTGGGCGAATCGTGATTTCGCACATTCGCCATGACCGGGCTTGGCCCGGCCATCGGGGTGTTCACGCCCGTCTTCGACGGGCTATGGGGCGGGCATGACGGAGCGTCTGATATACCAGCAGTTTCCTTGACTTGGCCCACTCAAGCGGCCAGTTTCCGCCGCCCGCGCCCACGCGCGGTTTCATCCCTATATTGAGACGTGATGCGCTCCTATCTCGATTTCGAAAAGCCGGTCGGCGAGCTCGAGCAGAAGATCGAGGAACTGCGCGCCATGCAGGCGAGCGGCGACGTCTCGGTCGCCGACGAGATCGCGCGGCTCGAAGCCAAGGCCGCGCAAACGCTCGCCGAACTCTACGACAATCTCACGCCGTGGCAGAAGACGCAGGTCGCGCGCTGGCCGACGCGGCCGCATTGCCTCGACTACGTGGCGCAGCTCATGACCGAGTTCACGCCGTTTGCCGGCGACCGCAAGTTCGGCGACGACGATGCGATCGTCGGCGGCTTCGGCCGCTTCCAGGGCGAAAGCATCTGCGTCATCGGGCAGGAGAAAGGCTCGACCACAGAGAGCCGGCTGAAGCACAATTTCGGCATGGCCAAGCCGGAAGGTTATCGCAAGGCCGTGCGGCTGATGAACATGGCCGACCATTTCGGCATTCCGGTAATCGCGCTGGTCGACACCGCGGGCGCCTATCCGGGCATCGCGTCGGAAGAGCGCGGACAGGCCGAAGCGATCGCGCGTTCCACGCAAGCCTGCCTTTCGCTCGGTGTGCCGAACATCGCGGTCATCCTCGGCGAAGGTGGCTCGGGTGGTGCGATCGCGATCGCGACCGCGAACCGCGTGCTGATGCTGGAGCACGCGATCTACAGCGTGATCTCGCCGGAAGGCGCGGCCTCGATCCTGTGGCACGACACCGCCAAGGCGCAGGACGCCGCCACCAACATGAAGATCACAGCCGAGGACCTGATGCGATTCGGCGTGATCGACGAGATCGTGCCGGAACCGGTCGGCGGCGCGCACCGCGACCCGGCGGCGGCGATTGCGGCGACGGGCGCCGCGATCAGCAATGCGCTGCAGGATCTGTCCGGGCTGGACCGCGACGCCGTGCGGCGCCAGCGGCGGCAGAAATTCCTCAATATCGGCAGGAACCTGTAGAGAATCTCTAGCGATTTCAGCCGGGTTTGACCCGAGTTTACCTTTCGTTCACGATATTCGTGCTTGGGACCGATGCCGAAGGTTTCGCCTGCCTTGCGATTGCCGCATCTTTAAGGATAACGGGTGGAGTAATACGGGCGGGGTTTCCGCCGGGGAGCACGGGGTCTTGAAGTTCAGTCGCCACGTCCGGGGCCTGCTGACGTCCGCGGCGCTTTGCGCCGTGGTGGCGCTTGCCGGCTGCGACACCGACGGCCTGCAATACGGCAAGGCGATGAAGTCGCTGTCGCCCGAGATGGTGGCGGCGCTGCAGACCAAGAACATGCCGACCGAGTCGCCGATCCTGGTGCGGCTGTTCAAGGAAGAGGCCGAGCTCGAAGTCTGGAAGCAGGACGCGGCCGGCCGTTACGATCTGCTCAAGACCTATCCGATCTGCCGCTGGTCCGGCGAGCTCGGGCCCAAGGTCAAGGAAGGCGACCGGCAGGCGCCCGAGGGTTTCTACACGATCACCCCGGCGCAGATGAATCCGAACTCGCAGTTCTATCTGTCGTTCAACATGGGCTTCCCCAACACGTATGACAAAGCGTGGGGGCGCACCGGCGCGCACCTGATGGTGCACGGCGACTGCTCGTCGCGCGGCTGCTACGCGATGACCGACGACCAGATCGGCGAGATTTATGCGTTGGCGCGCGAATCCTTCTTCGGCGGCCAGCGCGCGTTCCAGGTGCAGGCCTTCCCGTTCCGCCTCACGCCGACCAATTTCGCGCGCCATCGCAACAATCCGAATATCCCGTTCTGGCGCATGCTCAAGGAAGGCAGCGACCACTTCGAGGTGACGCGGCAGGAGCCGAAGGTCGACGTGTGCGAGAAGCGTTACGTGTTCAACGCGGACGCACCGCAGATGTCGACGGCGTCGAGCGGCATCAAGCTCGGCACGCCATGGGGTGGCTTCCAGGAGCAGAAGGTCCAGCAGGCGTCGCTCAAGTTCAATCCGGTCGGCAAATGCCCGGTCTATGAAGTGTCGTCCGACGTGATGGCCGAGGTGAAGGCGAAGCAGCGGACCGACGACCAGCAGATCGCGTCGCTCTCCTCGCGCGTGTCGCTCGCGCCGGTCCGCACCGGGCGTGACGGCGGCATGCACCCGACGTTCCTGGCCAAGCTCAAGCCGCAGGAAGTTCGCGAGTCCGACGGCACGATCCGTTACGTGGTCGACAAGAATGCCGCCAGCAAGCTCGGCTCCTACGTCAATCCGCCGCTCGAAACCTTCCCGGAAGAAACGAGCGGCACCGCGGTCGCCAGTGCTCCGGCCGCGAAGCAGAAGCCGGATACGAAAGGCGCCAGCTACGCGACGGCGTCGGCGGAATCGAAGCCCGCGCCGGCTCCCGCGCGCGCGTCGAACGCGACCGGGTCTGCGAGCCTGTTTGCGTCGACCGCCGACAGCCGCGACGACGGCATCTTCAGCCGCATGAAGAACTCGGTCGGGCGCTTCTTCGTCGGCGGCGACGACAAGCAGGTGCCGTCGGCGCCGGCTGCTGCCGCCGCCAAGACCACCGCTCCGGCACCGAAGCCGGCGCCGCGTCCGCAGACCGCCGCGAAGCAGACGCCACCGGCGCAGCAGCCCGCGCCGCAAGCGCAGGAGCCCGTGGTCGCTCAACCAGCGCCGAGCCCGACGCCCGCGCGCCAATCGGCAGCGAGCGGCGCGAGCCTGATGAACGGCGCGACCCCGACAGTTCCGACCGGCAGCTTCGACGCGCGCTGGGGCGCGGTGCGCTAGACGATCCTCAACTCGGCATTAGGGCGATGATCGTCTGGCATTCCGTCATGGCCGGGCTTGTCCCGGCCATCCACGTCTTGATGCTCGCAAGATCATCAATCCTTAGTGATGAACTTTGCCCGATCAAATAATTCGTCGAAAGTAACGATCTCCAAGGTTCGGCTGTCGCGGCGAAAGAGTTCAAAAGTGTCATTCATGACTGCTTCGTCGCGTTGATTGCCTAATTTGGCAAACTCCGCTCGATTGCCAATAACAAGAATTGTTTTTGCATTTCGCGTTCTGGCTTCCAAGCGACGCATTCCTGACTTGTCAAAGTGGTCGCCGGACTGGGCTGCGCTGAGCCACTCTGCCTTTTGCTCCAGAGCCTGTGAGACTGCATCCATGAACTCTACACTGAACCGCCATGTACCTGCGCGACCAGATTTTCGCGGTTGGAATATTGGCGTGTCAGGCCGCTTGATTTCGACAAGCACCGTGTAGCGAGTGAAGGTCATTAGGAAATCGACTGTCGGCTTATTGCGATTATCCGTGCCGGCCGTGCCAACGACCATCTCTCGGTCGAAAAGTCGCATTATTCGATAGTCGAGGCCGTACCCGAAGACCCAAGTCTGCACTTCGAAGAAATCTTGCCAATCGGTTTCGGTCCACGTGCGCGCGTCAAGCTGGGTTTCGAACTCCTCCAGGGCCTGTCGACGGCCCAAGAGCAGATTGATGTCTTCAGAAGTTAGATTTAGGTGGAGTGAGCGGAATAGATGTTCGCGTTCGACCTCACCAAGCTTTTGGATCCTGCTAACCAGCATACGATCCGTCGCATCGATGATGATCTTAGGTCCAGACGCAACTGATATGTCTTCCACTTGAAATCGATCCTCATTCGACAAATCGACAAAGTTGATACGTTTGAGAAATTCGAGGAGGCGCTCGAACTCGTTAGCTCTAAATGTGAATGCGTCTTTGTCATATCCTTCGTACCAATCGCCGACGCGGGGCTTGAAGGTCTGTAATGTCACTCGTTTGATCGCTGCGTCGTCTTGGCTGATGAGCGCCGTGACTTGCGTCTTTCGCTGATCGCCAGTAAGCCGCAGACAGAGGGCTCCCTCGATTTCACCCATGACGGCTCGTTCAGTGCCTTCGAATACCGCGTGGGCGAGACGGCGGCGTTCTGGGTTAATAGCTCCCTGAGTAAAGACCTTGCTGAGATAGGTTTTGCCTTCCTTACGAAGGCGGAAGAACTTTGCATCGTCGTCATTCATGGACGATCCCCGGGCACCGTTCAGCTGTTCCAAAAGACATGATCGCACTCAGCACAACTCTCCGCTACAGTTGTAGGCTTGCCGGCTGATGATTTTGCGCCCGCTCACGTCACAGACTACCTCCGGGCGAATCCGAGTGGGTGGCATGAGACGGCGAATGTTTGAGTTCGCGCGAGTGAAGTTGGTCAGATCAGCGTGTCGTACAAATCGTCCCAGTCCGGATTCATCGCGTGAATGAGCCGGACCTTCCACGCGCGCGGCCAATGCTTGATGTTCTTCTCTCGCTGAATGGCAGCTTGAATGGTGTCATGCCATTCATAGTAGACGAGACGTTTGAGACCGTGGTCCTTGGTAAAACCCTCGGCGAGACCTTCCCGATGCTCGTAGGCAAGTTGCGGCAGCGCGCTGGTCACACCGACATAAAGCGTGCCATTGCGCCCGTTGGTCATCAGATAGACCCAGCCGCCTGCCATGGTGCAATTTAAGCAAGACGTGGATGGCCGGGACAAGCCCGGCCATGACGGAGGGCGGCGTTGACGTCGCGTTCCAACGTTCCGTGCTAATTCGCCACCTTCACCCAGCGGATCAACGCCGGGGTCAGGCAATTGGTTGCGAGAAGGAAACCGCGCGGCGCTTCGCCGCGCATTATTGGTGGAGCATGATCTTTTCCGAAAACCGGGCTCCATCCCGCATCAAGTGCGGGACAGGCTTTTCGGGATCATGCTCAGCCGAACCGGCCGTGGCAATGCTTGTACTTCTTGCCCGAGCCGCACGGGCAGGGATCGTTGCGGCCGACCTTGCCCCAGCTGGTCGGATCGTTCGGATCGCGATCCGCCACGGCGGTACCGTTGCCCGCGAATGCAGGGGCAAGCGAGGCGCTGGCGAACGACATCTCGTCCTCGCCGGTCGATGGATCGACCTTGTGCGCCTCCATGTAGGGCAGGCTCTGCTGCTCGTCCGGAGGCTGCTGCACGATCTCGACGCGCATCAGCTGCCCGGTGACCGCCTCGCGCAGCTTGCTGATCAATGCTTCGAACAGGGTGAATGCTTCGGCCTTGTACTCGTTGAGCGGATCGCGCTGGCCGTAGCCGCGCAACCCGATCACCTGGCGCAGGTGTTCGAGCATCAGCAAATGCTCGCGCCAGAGATGATCCAGCGTCTGCAGCAGGATCGACTTCTCGACGTAGCGGATCACGTCCGGACCCCATTGCGCGACCTTGCCGGCCATGTGCTCGTCGGCGCGGCGATCGATGCGCGCGATCAGCTCCTCGTCGGCGATGCCTTCTTCCTTGGCCCATTCGTCAACCGGCAGCTCGAGGCTGAGCACGCGATTGAGCTCTTCCTTCAGGCCGGGCGTGTCCCACTGCTCCGGATAGGCGTTCTCGGGGACGTGCTTGGCCACCAGCTCGTCGATCACGGTGTGGCGCATGTCGGCGACGGTCTCGGCGACGTTCTCGTCCTTCATCAGGTCGATGCGCTGGTCGAAGATGACCTTGCGCTGATCGTTCATGACGTTGTCGAACTTGAGGATGTTCTTGCGCATGTCGAAGTTGCGCGCTTCGACCTTCTGCTGCGCCTTCTCCAGCGCCTTGTTGATCCAGGGATGGATGATCGCCTCGCCCTCTTTCAGGCCGAGCTTGGTCAGCATGCTGTCGAGCTTGTCCGACCCGAAGATGCGCATCAGGTCGTCTTCGAGCGAGAGGAAGAATTTCGAGCGGCCGGGGTCGCCCTGACGGCCGGAACGGCCGCGCAGCTGGTTGTCGATGCGGCGGCTCTCGTGACGTTCGGTGCCGAGCACGAACAGCCCGCCGGCCGCCAGTGCGGTTTCCTTCAGCCGCGCGACCTGCGTCCGGATCGCGTCGGCGCGCGGATCGTGCATGCGTGTCTGATAGTCCTCGACGTCGGAGAGCTCCTGCTTGATGCGCATGTCGGCATTGCCGCCGAGCTGGATGTCGGTGCCGCGGCCGGCCATGTTGGTCGCGATGGTGATCGCGCCCGGCACGCCGGCCTGGCTCACGATGTAGGCTTCCTGCTCGTGGTAGCGCGCGTTGAGCACCGCGAAGACTTTCGTCTTCTTGGCCCCTTCGTCGCCGGTATAGAGCGCCGCGAACGCGTTCGGGTCGGAGAAGTCGTGCTGCTCCCAGCCCTTCTGGCGCAGCATCTCGGCGAGCTGTTCGGACTTCTCGATCGACGTGGTGCCGACCAGCACCGGCTGGCCCTTCACCTTGCACTCTTCGAGCAGCGTGATGATCGAGGCATATTTCTCGACGTTGGTGCGATAGACCTCGTCGTCCTCGTCGAGGCGCGCGAGCGGCATGTTGGTCGGCACTTCGAGCACTTCGAGATTGTAGATGTCGAGGAACTCGTCGGCCTCGGTCAGCGCCGTGCCGGTCATGCCGGCGAGCTTCTTGTACATGCGGAAATAGTTCTGGAACGTGATCGAGGCGAGCGTCTGGTTCTCCGGCTGGATCGGCTGGTGCTCTTTCGCCTCGAGCGCCTGATGCAGGCCTTCCGAGTAGCGCCGGCCCGGCATCATGCGGCCGGTGAACTCGTCGATGATCACGACCTCGCCGTTGCGCACGATGTAGTCCTTGTCGCGCGTGAACAGCTTGTGGGCGCGCAGCGCCTGGTTGACGTGATGCACCACCGAGACGTTCTCGATGTCGTAGAGCGAGTCCGACTTGAGCTGCTTGGCGTCGCGCAGCCGGCTTTCCATCTTCTCCATGCCGACTTCGGTCAGGTTGACGGTGCGCTGCTTCTCGTCGACCTCGTAATCGGCCTTGTCGAGCGCCGGAATGAAGGTGTCGATGGTGTTGTAGAAATCCGAGCGGTCGTCGAGCGGGCCGGAAATGATCAGCGGCGTGCGCGCCTCGTCGACCAGGATCGAGTCCACCTCGTCGACGATCGCGTAGACATGGCCGCGCTGCACCATGTCCTCGAGGCGATACTTCATATTGTCGCGCAGATAGTCGAAGCCGAGCTCGTTGTTGGTGCCGTAGGTGACGTCGCAGGCATAGGCCGCCTTGCGCTCGTCGTCCTCGATGCCGTGCACGATCACGCCGGTGGTCAGCCCGAGGAAGCCGTAGATCTGGCCCATCCATTCCGAGTCGCGCTTGGCGAGGTAGTCGTTGACGGTGACGACATGCACGCCCTTGCCGGCAAGCGCGTTGAGATAGACCGCGAGCGTCGCGACCAGCGTCTTGCCTTCACCGGTCTTCATTTCGGCGATGCGCCCTTCGTGCAGGATCATGCCGCCGATCAGCTGCACGTCGAAATGGCGCTGGCCCAGGGTGCGCTTGGCCGCCTCGCGGCAGGTCGCGAACGCCGGGACCAGAATGTCGTCGAGCGTCTTGCCGTCGGCGAGCTGCTTTCTGAATTCATCGGTGCGTGCACGCAGCGCGTCGTCGGTGAGCTTCTCGAGTTCACCCTCGAGCGCGTTGATCTCGTCGACGCGCGGACGATAGCCCTTGATGCGGCGCTCGTTGGAGGAACCGAACAGCTTGCGCAGAAAGCCGTCGAACATGGAGTAGATCCTCTTCGGTTCCGCATGCGACGCGGCCTGCAGCCGCCCGGATGCGCCCTCAGGGTGGCGCTTTTCGGGCTTCCCACGGCGGGCAACGTAAAATGGCCCCGCCGGACGGGGCCTGCGAGGAACGCGAGTCACAGATAGGAGGGGGTCAAAGCCTTGTCAATCGGCCCAAAACGGCCGCTTTTGGGCGTCAAATCGACGCGTGCTCACGCCGTTGTTAAGCGCCGCGCGGCAATCTGTCATTGCCAATAAGAAACGATTGCGCGAGTGTCCCGCCGCCGATTGCGCGGGGGCATTTTCCCGTAGCCTTAAGGACCTCTTCCCATGAACCTGACGCTTTCTGACCGCCGCCCGGCATTGCATGGCGCTGTTTTCTACCGAGGCCTCGCATCCTGCCTGGTCGCGGCATTCGTATTCGCGGCACCGCTCGCGCGCGCGCAGGACGACCCGGTCGTCGCGCGCGTCAACGGTGCGGAGATCCGCCAGAGCGATCTCAACATGGCCGAGGAGGACGTCGGCAACCAGGTCGCCCAGATGGCGCCGGACGCCAAGCGCGAATACCTGATCAATTTCCTCGCCGACATGATGCTGGTGGCGAAGGCCGCCGAGGCCAAGAAGATGCAGGACAGCGCCGATTTCAAGCGCAAGCTCAACCTCGCGCGCACCAAGCTCTTGATGGAGCAGTTCCTTCAGGCCGAGGCCAAGACCGCCGTGACCGAAACCGCGATGCGGAAAGTCTACGACGAGGCAGTCGGACAGATGAGCAAGGAGCCCGAGGTGCGGGCGCGCCACATCCTGGTCGAGACCGAGGATGAGGCGAAGACCGTGCTCGCCGAGCTGAAGAAAGGCGCGGACTTCGCGGAGCTCGCGAAGTCGCGGTCGAAGGATCCGGGCTCGGCGGAAGGCGGTGATCTCGGCTACTTCACCAAGGACCAGATGGTGCCGGAATTCTCCGAAGTTGCCTTCAAGCTCGACAAGGG
>Ga0070674_100002254_pt1 | contig 10635 bp, 9 predicted proteins | sample KBSM33metaG_FD_65344 | JGI IMG/M metagenome (GOLD analysis project Ga0070674, IMG submission 65344) | Miscanthus rhizosphere microbial communities from Kellogg Biological Station, Michigan, USA - KBS M3-3 metaG | ecosystem: Host-associated > Plants > Roots > Rhizosphere > Soil ...
GCGACCAACTCCCGGAGCGAGGCCGACTACGCGGACTTCGTCCTGCTCGACCGCTGGCCGGACCCGGACCTGGTGCAGGCGCAGGTGAAGGCGCTCGGGCAGCTCGATGCGGGAGAGGCAGAGGCTCAGCCGTCCCGGTGAGACCGACCGGAGCCGGCGCTCAGGGCATCTGGCAGTTCAGCTCGGGCGTGGGCGGCATCTTGCCGGTGACCTGCTCCAGGCGCGACTGCGCGGCCAGCAGGTCGAAGGTCGCCTGCGCGTCGCCGAACTGGGCCTCGGCGTAGCCCCGGTAGGCGTCGATGAGGTCGCGACCGTCGGCCACGCCGACGCCGAAGTTCAGGGTGGCGCTGCGAAACCAGCTCCGGCCGGCAGTGACAGCCTTCGCCGAGGCCTCCCGCTTGGTGATGGCCGCGTTCAGGTCCGCCACGGCGGTCTCCACCTCGACGTGGATGCCTCGCACCGCTCCTGCCCGCTGCTTACGGAGCGTGTCCAGCTCCGCCTCCTTCTTGTTGGTGCGAGTGATGATGGTCCAGAAGGAGAGGTTCTGGCGGATGCCCAGCGCCGCGCCGATGGTGAGCGCGTTGAAGTAGTCGCCCACGTACGGGTTGGTGATGATGTCTCGCCCCGGGGCGCGCGACCAGGCGAACTGCCCGACGAGGCCCACCTGAGGGAACAGCTCGCCCCGGCTGGCCTTCACGTCCGCCTCCTTGGCCAGGATGCCGTTGTCGAGCGCCTTGAGGTCCGGGCGCATCCGCTCGGAGTCCGACAGCGCGAGCGGAAGGTCCGGCGACTTGATCTGCGCGGTGTCGGGGAGCGGATCGTCCCGGAGCTGGAGCTGATCGGGCTCCATCGCGAGGGTGGCGGCGAGCCCGACCCGCGCGACGCGGAGCGCCCGTTCCCCGTCCGCGAGTCGCTGGGTGAGCTGGCTTCGAAAGATCTCGATCCGGTAGCGGTCCTCGGGGGTGATCTCCCCGTCGTTCGCCTTCAACGATTTCTGGACCCGGGCGTCGGCCTCCTTCAGCGCACCCTGAACGTCGGCGCCGATGGCCAGGAGCCGGCTGGTCAGACGGATTCCCATCACCAGCTGCAGGACACGCGTCCGGATGGCGTTGGCCGTATCGTCGACGAGGTAGCCCCGCGCCTTCGCCCCGGCCTCCGCTGCGTCGCTCGCCGCCTGCAGTCGCCCCCAGGTCCAGAGCGGCTGCAGCGCGTTCACCTCCACCCGGATGAAGGGGCCGAGGTCGGTGATGCCGCGGTTGCTGCCGGCCTTGATCTGGGTGATGTCGTTCTTGTTGGTCGGATCGGTGAGCCGCGCCCCGGGCACCACGCCCAGCGGGATGTTGGCGTTGAACTCCGGAAGGAACCGGATGGCGAAGGCGACGGCCTTGTCCGCCTCCGCGGCCGCCAGCTCACTGCGCTTGATGCCGACCTCGTCGCTCCGCGCGAGCGCGAGCGCCTGGGCGGTCTGGAGGTCCAGCGGGCCGCAGGTGGGCGCCGCGACGGTGAGGGCCAGCAGCGCTACGAGCAACGCGAAAACCCCGGAGATGAAAGGCGGTTCGGAACCCCCCGGGCTCTACACACAAGGATCCGCGAACTCAAGGAAACAGGGTGGGGGTGTCGCCGGTCAGTGGTTCCGGCCGTTCGGCGGCGTCCCGTCCTCGCCCTCGAAGTAGATGTTCGCGGCTTCGTTCTGCCCGTACACGACCAGCACGGGCGAGCTACAGGCTTCCCTCCGGACTCGTGCGATGCGCTTCAACGACTCCAGCAGCTCGGCGGCTTGTGCCGCACGGGCCTTGATGGTCTTGAGTGCCATGTCCTGGTGAGACTCCTCGCGCCGGCTCCCTGTCTCCCCTGGAAGGGGTGGGTCGCACCGGCATCGTGGGGTATGTGCCGACCACGAAGGCGGGTCTCTAATCGACGCCCCTGACCGTTGACAATGTCCTTGGAAAACTGCCAAGCCGACAGCCTACTTATGCGCCGAGCCCCCCCTGTCGCCCTCCTGGCAGCCGTCCTCCTTGGAGCCCCGGCCCTCGCCCAGCGCGTCGCCGAGAAGCCCCCCGCGCTGGTACCCGCCTACCTCCCCCGGGAGGTCGCGTTCCTCACCTTTTTCCAGAACGGGAACATCACCCCCGAGCTCCGGATCGCCTGGCACATTCCGGTGGTCCAGCAGCGGATCGACAGCCTCAACCTCATCATCGAGGGCGGCGGCGGGTGGGCGGTGGGCAAGCGGAGCGTCACCAACGAGAACGCCGACCCGCCCCTGACCGAGCTCCATCAGTGGCACATCCTCGGGGGCATCGCCTACGAGGGCGACTGGGCTCAGGGCTGGCACGTGGGAGGGCGGATCACCGCCGGGGTGACCATCTTCGGCGGCAACTACGTGAATCCCATCTTCGGAGGTCCGCCCATCCACGAGGACACCAGCACCGCCGGGACCGTGGAGGGGCGCCTGGAGGGCGGCTACCGCGTCGGCCGCGTCGTCATCGGCCTCACCATCGGTGTCGCACAGCCATGGAGCAAGGACCCGCGCCTCTATTCGCCGAACGACATCGGCGGCTTCTCGGGCGGCCTCTTCTTCAACTGGCGCTAGGGGGCCGAACGAACGCCGAGACTGCTTGGGTCGACCGGATGATCGCGGCGAGCGAGGGACGGATCGGTCCTGGTGATTTCGGCGTTGAGGTATTCTCCGCCGCACGGTTCGAGGGATGAGCGGAGCGCGCCAGTGGCCCTGACCGCCGAGGCCTACGGCCTGACCGACGTCGGCCGGAAGCGCCAGCACAACGAGGACGCCTTCGCCGTCGATCCGGAGCTGGGCCTCTTCGTCGTCGCCGACGGCATGGGAGGTCATGCCGCGGGGGAGGTGGCCAGCCAGCGCGCGGTGGAGGTGGTCCGGCAGCAGCTCAGCACCGGACGGCAGGCCCTGGAGGACCTCACCCAGGCCAGCACCTCGGAGGCCCGCGCCGCGGCGGCGGCCCTGGTGGAGACGGCCATCCAGCGTGCCTGCGCCGAGGTGTACCGGCTGGCGACGGCCGACGCGACCAAGCGGGGGATGGGCACGACCTTCGTCTGCCTGGTGCTCGCCGGGACCAAGGCCATCGTCGGCCACGTGGGCGACAGCCGGGTGTACCTGCTCCGCGGAGGCCAGGCTCACCGGCTCACCGAGGACCACACGCTCATCGCCGCGCAGGTCAAGGCGGGCACGCTCACCCGGGAGCAGGCCCAGGCCTCGCAGCTGCGGAACGTCATCACCCGCGCCGTCGGCATCCAGGAGTCGGTCCAGGTCGACACCCTGATGGTGGACCTGCTCCCGAGGGACCTGTTCCTGCTCTGCTCGGACGGGCTCCACGGGTACCTCCCGGACGAGGAGCTGCCGAAGGTCATCGAGGGCATTCCGCTCGCCGAGCTCCCGGCGAAGCTGATCGCCCTGGCCAACGAGCGGGGCGGGAAGGACAACGTCACCGCGGTGGTGGTGGGCATCTCCGACGGCGGTGCGCCGCTCGAGGAGCTGGAAGAGACCACCAGCAGGATGGAGGTGCTGAAGAGCATCCCCATCTTCCGCCACCTCACCTACAAGGAGCAGACGGCGATCCTCTCCATCGCCTCGACCCGGAGCTTTCCCGTCGACGAGGAGATCATCGTCGAGGGCCACTCCGGCGACGAGCTGTTCATCGTGGTGCGCGGCCGGGTGCGGGTCGAGACCGGCGGGGTGGGGGTGGCCGAGCTTCGCGCCGGAGGGCACTTCGGCGAGATGGGGCTGGTGGACCACGCGCCACGGAGCGCCACGGTGCGCGCGCTCGAGGTCACCCGGGCGATGGTCATCGCCCGTGCCGACCTGATGCAGCTGATGAAGCGCGAGCCGATCCTGGCGGTGAAGCTCCTCTGGAGCTTCGTCCAGGTGCTGTCCGACCGCCTCCGGGCCACCAACAACGAGCTCTCCGAGGTCCGGCAGGAGCTCGCCGCCGCGCAGGCGGTGCAGCCGTTCGCCGAGGAGTGACGACGAGGTGAGCCCGCGATCGCTCGAGGTGCGGCCCACCTACCCCCGGCGGCGGCTCTGGCCGGGTCTCGCGGCCGTTGCGGTGCTGCTCGTGCTCGGGGTCTGGGAGCTCCGGTTCCACCGGCCCGCTCCGATCGTCGCGCCGGAGCGCGGAACGGCGTCCGCCGGCGCCCCGGGCGCGGTGGCGGCTCCACCGGTGCGGCAGGCGGCGGTGGAGGGGCAGGTGCTCGGGGCCGACGGGAAGCCGGCCCCGGAGGTGACGGTGGTCGCCGCCCCCGGCGGGGTGGAGGCGCGGACGGGGAGCGATGGGCGATTCCGGCTCCAGCTCGAGGACGGGGCGACGGTGCGTCTGGAGGCGCACCACTCGGACCTGGGGTTCGCCGCCGCCGAGGTGCGTGTGCCGGCGATGGACGTGCGACTGCGGCTCGAGCCGCGGGCCGCGCTCGAGGTGCGGGTTCTCTCCGAGGGGCGCCCGGTGGCCGGCGCGGTGGTGACGGTGCGGCAGCGCGAAGGGGACGGGCTGGTGTTCCATGCCGATCGCGCCACCGACGCGAACGGCACGATGCGCTTCCTCGGCCTGCCGGGGGGCCAGCTCGAGGTCGAGGCGCTCTCCGTGGACTCCGGAGCCCGCGGCGACGTTCAGCTCGAGACGCACGTGGGCACCGTCTCCCGCGTCCAGCTCTTCCTTCCGGTGGTGGGCGCGGTGCACGGGACGGTGGTGAACCGCGGCGGCGCGCCCGTCGGCGGGGTCCTCGTCGGCGTGGAGGACGCGGAGGGCCTCCCGGCGACCAGCGGACCGGATGGGAGCTTCACGCTGAAGGGCTTGCGGCCCGGCCGCGACTACCGCCTGACGGCCCGGACGCCGGACCTCATCCTGGACGCACCGGTGACGGCGCGCGCGGGGCAGGCCGGGCTGCGGGTGGTGGTGCGCGATCGCCTCGTCTTCCGGGGGCGGGTGGTGGGTCCGGGAGGCGCTCCGCTCCCGTCGTTTTCCGTCGACGGGCGGTCCTTCCAGGCGGACGACGGTCGCTTCGCCGTGCCGCTCGAGCCGCGTGAGGGGCAGGTCGAGATCCGCGTCGAGGCTCCGGGGATGCAGACCCGCTCGGTCCAGTCCGGCTCGACGGTCTCTGAGCTCGGAGACATCGGGCTCCAGGCCGCGCCGGAGCTGAGGGGTCGGGTGACGCTCGGTGGACAGCCGGTGGCGGATGCCGCGGTGAGCGCCGGGGCCGACACGGTGCGGACCGATGGGGCCGGTGCCTTCGTGCTCTCCATCCGCGAGCCGCAAGCCGGCACGTCGCTGCGCGTCCTCGCGTCGAAGGGAGATCTGGCCGGAAGCGCGGACGCGACCCTCGCCGGTCCGGTGGAGATCGCGCTCGTCGGCGAGCAGGCGGTGCGGATCCGGGTCCTCGGTCCGTCCGGGGCTCCCGCCGCGGGCCGCGCGGTGCAGCTCGCCGGAGCGCGGAGCTACGCCTGGACCACCGGCGCCGACGGCGCGGCGAGCGGGAACGCGCTGGCCGGCGATTACCGGATCTCGACCGACGCGCAGCCGGGGCGGATGTGGTTCGTCCGCCTCCCCGGACGGGAGGTGGTGCTCGGCCCGACCACCGGCTCGGCGTCGCTGGAGATCGACGTGTCGTCCCCGCTGGAGGCGCTCTGGATCGAGCGGGGCATCGCGGCGGCGCCTGACTCGGCCAGCAGACCGGGGCCGCGAGGCGAGGGCCAGCTGGTGTTCGGCGTGGACCGCTCGGCGCGCTTCGACGGGCTCACTCCGGGGACGTGGACCGTGGTCGGTCTCCGTCAAGGTGCGCCCCTGACCAGGACGGTCCAGGTGTCGGGGTCGACTCGGCTCTCGCTGTGAAGTTGCCGGGCCCGGGGCCCGGGGCTACACCTTTCCGCGAGATGGACCGGAGCGTGCTCCAGGGCCGACGGATCGGGGTCGGCGTCGGTGGCGGGATCGCGGCCTACAAGGCAGCCGAGCTCGTGCGCGCGCTCCAGCGATCGGGCGCGACGGTGCGGGTCGCCATGACGCCGGCCGCGACGACCTTCGTGGGTCCGCTGACCTTCCAGGCGCTGACCGGACACCCGGTGCTCACCGACATCCTCGATCCGACCCAGGAGGCGGCGTTCGGGCACATCGAGTTCGCCCGGTGGAGCGAGCTGTTCGTGGTGGCTCCGGCGACGGCGGACCTGCTCGCCCGCATCGTGGCGGGGATGGGGAACGACTCGCTCGCGGCGACGCTGCTGGCTTACCGGGGCACGGTGCTGCTCGCGCCGGCGATGAACACGGCGATGTGGGAGAACCCGGCGACGCAGCGGAACCTCGCCGTGCTGGCGAAGGACGCGCGCTACCGGTTCGTCGGTCCGGGCGCGGGGCTGCTGGCGTGCGGCGAGGTCGGCTCGGGACGGCTCAGCGAGCCGGAGCAGATCGCGGACGCGGCGGCCGAGCTCCTCGGGGAGGGTCCGCTCGCCGGCGCGCGGGTCCTGGTGACCGCCGGGCCGACGCGGGAGTTCCTGGACCCGGTGCGCTTCATCAGCAACCCGAGCACGGGGAAGATGGGGCTGGCCATCGCGCGGGCGGCGCGAGCACGCGGGGCGCAGGTGACGGTCGTCCTCGGACCGGTGGGGGCGGTGGATCGCTCCGGCCTCGAGATCGTCGACGTGGTGAGCGCCGAGGACATGCGCGACGCGGTCCTGCCCCGGCTGGAGCACACCGACGTGCTGGTGGCGACGGCGGCGGTGAGCGACTGGCGGCCGGCGCACCGGGCCGACCAGAAGGTGAAGAAGGAGGACCCGGCGGCGGACGCTCCGCTGGCGCTGCTCCGGACCCCGGACGTGCTGGCCCTGGCTGCGGAGCGGGGGCGCGGGCTGGCCCGCCGGCCGCTGATCGTCGGCTTCGCGGCTGAGACGGAGAACGTGGTGGAGAACGCCACGGCGAAACTCCTGCGCAAGGGCCTCGACCTCATCGTGGCGAACGACGTCAGCCGCTCCGACGCGGGCTTCGGCGTGGACACGAACTCGGTGGTGATCGTGGACCGCGCCGGCGGCCGGCTCGAGCTGTCGGGGACGAAGGACGCGGTCGCGGCCGGGCTGTGGGACCGGATCGCGGCGCTGCGCTCGGCGGCGGCGGTCGCGACGCCCTGAGCGGCGTCGCCCCGGAGGTCAGACCACAAGCTCCGGATGCGGGTTGACCCCGAACGGATGCTCCTTGAGCTGGAGCACCGTGGCCAGATACGCCCAGAGCCCCGCAGGCGGGGGACTGGTCGGTGGTGGGAGTCCTCCGGCGGTCTGCGGCCCCCCGGTGCCCGTCCGGACGTGCTTCCCGATGACGGTCGTCGTGCCACCGGGTGCGTGGTCCGACTCCCCGACCGTGCGGCTGAACTCGCCCATCAACGCGATCACCACGTTTCGCCCGGGGATCTCCATCGCACGGGCGACGAACGTCCGCACCTCCCCGATGATCGACGACATGATGTCTCGCGCCTTCACCCCCTCGGCGTCGCTGTGGGTGTCGAACTGGCGATCGGCCCGGCCCACGAACACCGGCTGCGCGAACACGACGCTCGTTCCGCCGCGAACGAGCAGCTCGACTGCCGTCAGGGTCGTCCTCACGTCCGAGATGGCGGTGGCCGCCGGGCTGGCCCCGTAGGCGGCGGCGATCTGGGCGAGGTCGGGAGAGGGAAGCGCCGGGTCGACGAGGACCGGAATCGCGCGCAGGTCCAGCACGTGCTCGAACGTCACGCCGTTCTCCGCGGGAGGAGACCGGTCCACGCCGACGGGGAGCCCGAGGTTGTTGACCACGGCGCAGTGGATCGGCGCCGGGCTGGTCACGCTTCCAGCGACGAGGAGCAGGTTGCTCCGGCTGCCGGTCTGCAGAAGCGCCGCCCGGGACAGGTCGTGGGTGTACAGCCCGTGCCGGAAGTTGATCGACGCCATGTGACCGAGCGCCGCGGCCGGCAAGGTGCCGAGGGTCGGGGCGTCGACCACCAGCCCGTTCCCGACTGGCCGGACGTTGTCCCGTGTCACGCCGAAGCCGCGCTTCTCGACGAACGACCCGGCGCTGTTGAACAGCCCGGCGGGTCCGCCGTTCAGGTAGAGCACGACCAGTGCCGGAGTCTGGGAAGGACGGCCCGGTCCCCCCGCGGCACGGGTCATCGTTGGCATCGCCAGCGCTGCCGCCGCTCCCTGCAACACGATTCTCCGGCTCAGCCCGACGCGCTCGCTGTCCATGGCGACCTCCAGGGGTGAATCGATACGCTCGGCCGCGGTAAGCAGCCAATATCGATGCCCGATGATGTGATAGGTCAACCTTATCGTGGAGCTACGGCACCTCCGCTCGCTGCTGACCCTCGCCAGGGAAGGCAACTTCACCCGTGCGGCCCGCCGGCTCCGCATCGCGCAACCGGCGCTCTCGCAGCAGATTCGCTCGCTGGAACGAGAGCTGGGTGTCCTCCTGGTCGCGCGCACCAATCGCACCTCGGGATTGACCGAGGCCGGCGCGCGGCTGGTTGCCCGTGCAGAGGGGATCCTCCTCTCGGTCCAGGACGCGACGCAGGAGATGCGGACCCATGCCGGCGTCGAGGGCGGGTCCGTCCGGATCGGCTGTGCGCTGCAGACCCTCGTCGAGGGACGGCTCCCGAGCCTCCTGGCCTCGTTCCGACAGCATCACCCTCGAACCCGCATCGTCCTCCGCGAGGTACACACCCGACAGGTGCTGGAGCTGCTCCGGCGAGGGGAGGTGGACCTGGGTCTCCTCCATCTCGGGCGGGTCGGGACGACGGTGGTGGGGATGCGAGCGGCAGGTCCGACGATCTCGCTGGCGAGGCTCCAGACCGAGCCGGTGGTGCTGGTCGTGGGACCGGCGCACCGGCTGGCGGGCCGGGCGAGCGTCGAGCTGGAGGAGCTCCGCGAGGAGACCTTCGTCAGCTTCCGGGCCGGTGCCACGGTCAGGAAGATGCTCCTGCTCGCGACGCGTCGGGCCGGCTTCGCCCCACGCATCGGCTTCTCCACGCCGAACATGGGGACGGTCCGGGCGTTCGTGTCCGCGGGGCTGGGAGTCGCCCTGGTGCCGCGGAGCGCGCTGGAGGTGCCCAGCCCTCCGCTGAAGGCCGTCGCAATCACCTCTCCGCGGATGGAGCGGGTGGTCACCCTGGCCCGGAACGCCGCGCGCTACGAGCCTCCGCCGGTCAAGGAGCTTCGCCGTCTCCTCTCCGACGCGCTCCGCTCCAGCACGACGCGGTCAGGGTGATCCGCCGCCGTACGCGCCCGACCTGTCGGATCAGGATGCGAGGGTGAGCCCTCCCTGGCCGCAAGCCGGGATCGGAGGGAGACCCAACGTGGCGGACGCGGCGCTTCCCGGAGCGGAGGCGCTGGCCGAGGTCCTGGCGGACGTGCGCCGCTACCTCGGCTGGCATCGGGACGTGGCGGGAGAGGAGCTCCACGCCTCGATGGACGGCGCGCTCGGCGCGATCGCCGCGGCGATGTCGGTCGAGGTCACCGTCGAGGGGTCCAGCAACCCGCCCGTCGTCGTCGAGTACGCCGAGGTCGCGACCGAGGTCGCGCTGCAGCCGGTGAGCGCTCCCGTGGCCGCACCTGCGCGTGTGGGGGCGTCGGCCCTCCCGGCGGTGGCTCCGGCGAGGTCCCGGATCGCCGAGCCGTCGCGCACCTCGCCCGGTCCTGCGGTTGCCTCTGACTCCGGCGAGGCGCCGCGACTCGAGGAGGTCCGCCGCGCGCTCGGCGACTGTCAGCGCTGCAAGCTCTGCTCGGGGAGGAAGAACATCGTCTTCGGCGTGGGCAATCCGAAGGCCAAGCTCGTCTTCGTGGGCGAGGGACCCGGTGCGGAGGAGGACAACCAGGGCATCCCCTTCGTCGGCGCCGCCGGGCAGCTCCTGACGAAGATGATCGCCGCGATGGGCTACACCCGCGACGAGGTCTACATCTGCAACGTCGTGAAGTGCCGGCCGCCGGGTAACCGCAATCCCGAGCCGGATGAGATCGCGGCCTGCCAGCCCTTCCTGGAGGCCCAGCTGAACGCCATCCGCCCGTCGGTCATCGTGACGCTCGGGAAGTTCGCGGCCCAGACCCTGCTCAGGACCGACACGCCCATCACCCGGCTCCGTGGCCAGTGGCGCGAGTACGTGGGCATTCCGCTCATGCCCACCTTCCATCCGGCCTACCTGTTGCGGAACCCGGCGGAGAAGAAGTCGGCCTGGACCGACCTCCAGGCGGTCATGACCCGCTTCCCGAAGGCGGGCTCCTGACGCAGACTGCGCGGCCGTGCCTCGCGGTCGCCTCGACATCCAGACGCTCCGCTGCGCCGCCCTCGCCGGGAACCCACGCGGGGATCCGGCGGAGCGCCCGTGCCCGGTCTATCTCCCCGAGGGCTACGCGCCCGGTGGGCCCCGGTACCCGGTGGTGGTCCTGCTACACGCATTCATGGGCTCGGCGCTCGGCTGGTTCAACGCCGCGCCCTTCGGGCCGGGGATCCTCGACCGCATCGACGCGCTCTTCGCCTCGGGCGTCCCTCCGTTCATCACCGTCTTCCCCGACGGCTTCACCTCGCTCGGCGGGAGCCAGTGGATCGACTCGCCCGGCAACGGCGCGTACGGGCAGATGCTGGTGCAGGACGTGCTCGGCCACGTCGA
>Ga0070674_100002256_pt1 | contig 10632 bp, 15 predicted proteins | sample KBSM33metaG_FD_65344 | JGI IMG/M metagenome (GOLD analysis project Ga0070674, IMG submission 65344) | Miscanthus rhizosphere microbial communities from Kellogg Biological Station, Michigan, USA - KBS M3-3 metaG | ecosystem: Host-associated > Plants > Roots > Rhizosphere > Soil ...
GGAACGCGGGACGTTGACGTCGACGAGCATCCGGGCGAGAGCGAGGTCGTCCATCGACATCGCCTCGGAGGCCACCTGCAGATCGAGGCCGTGCGCGACGACGAAGCGATCGATGACGTCGAAGTCCGCCGACTCGCGACCGTCCATGCGAGTGACCGTGCCGCCTTCGACGCCGAGCTCCGGCTCAGGGTCGTTCGGCCCGTTCGCGGCGACGAGCCCGAGCTCGGGCACCGGTGAGACGAGCTGCTCGAGCCGGAGATCGCGCGTCGCGCGGGACGAGAAGCGGCGGCTAACCATGCGCCAGCAGTCCACGCTCGGCGTACGCCGCCGCAGCCTCGCGCACGAACGCTGCCGTCTTCGGCGCATCGAAACCATCGAGCTGCGCCGCCCAGGCCTCGAGCTCCTCGGCGGTCGCGCGTCGCGGTCGTAACGCCGTGTAGATCTCGAGCAGCAGGTCGTCCGGCACCGCAGCGAGCTCGGCAGCGCGCTCGAGGTTCTCGGCGAGCTGGGTCCGTCCGGACGCGTGGGCCACCTCTGCCTGCAACCGCAACGTCCGAGGCGTGGCCCGGATCTCGTCCGCGGCGAGTGCACCTTCTCGGAGAGCGTCGAGCGAGACGCCGTCCAGGGGTATGCCGGCGGGCGTCGTCACCAGGTCGGGACGCCGAGCGCCGAGCGGGTAGTCACGGATGGGGTCGAAGGCCACTCCGTCGAGACTTTAGGGTTAGGCCCGAGACATGGGCAACGCGGAGAGGTTCTCAGGGAAGGTGGCACTCGTCACCGGAGGGGCGAGCGGCATCGGAGCCGCCGTCGCTCGGCGCCTGCACGCCGAGGGTGCGCGGGTCGCATCGCTCGACGTGCATGCCGGGTCGCCGAACGGCGTGCTCGCACTCACCGGCGACGTCTCGCGGTCGGCCGATGTCGAGGCCGCCGTCGCGGACACTCGCCGCGAGCTCGGCCCGATCGACGTCCTCGTCTGCTCGGCGGGCGTGCCGGGCGCGTCGCTTGCCACGGTCGACGTCACCGACGAGGAGTGGCGCCGAGTCATGGGGATCAACGCCGACGGCGTCTTCTACTGCAACCGAGCCGTCATCCCCAACATGGTCGAGCGTGGCTACGGCCGCATCGTCAACATCGCCTCGATCGCGGGCAAGGAGGGCAATCCGATGGCCGGCGCCTACTCGGCCTCGAAGGCCGCGGTGATCGCGATGACGAAGGCGATCGGGAAGGACCTCGCGCAGACGGGAGTTCTCGTCAACTGCGTCGCTCCCGCGGTGGTCGAGACGCCGATCCTCGACGGCATCACCGAAGAGCACATCGGCTACATGGTCGAGCGGATCCCGATGGGCCGCATGGGCGAGCCCGAAGAGGTCGCGGCGCTCGTCTGCTGGCTCGCGAGCGAGGAGTGCTCCTTCTCCACGGGCGCGACCTACGACATCTCCGGCGGCCGGGCGGTCTACTAGTCATGGCGCTGTACGTCCGTGTCCGCGGACCGAACGGCGTCGAGCAGGGCATCGCCGAGGACGGGCAGGTCGTGTTGGGGAGCGGCACGCGAATCACCCTGCTCGACCCCGACACGATGCAGCTGGCCGAACCGTACGAGCTGCTGACGCCGCTCGGTGCACCGGAGATCTGGTGCGCCGGCGTCACCTACGAGCGCTCGCGCGATGCGCGCGTCGAGGAGAGCGCGGCCAAAGACGTCTACACGCTCGTCTACGACGCGCCACGACCGGAGCTGTTCATGAAGGACGCAGGCATGCGCCGCACGGTGAGCCCGGGTCGTCCCATCGGCATACGCGGAGACTCGAGGTGGAACGTCCCGGAGCCCGAAATCGGGGTCGTGCTCGGGACGGAGGGTCGCATCGCGGGCTACACGATCGGCAACGACGTCTCGTCCCGCGACATCGAGGGAGCCAACCCGCTCTACCTTCCTCAGGCGAAGATCTACGCCGGCGCGTGCTCGTTCGGACCTGCGGTATTCGTGCCCGACGTCGCCGAGCCGACGTTCCGCCTGTCGCTGCGCGTGACCGACGAGTGGGGACGGATCGTCTTCGAGGACGAGACGTCCACGTCCACGATGCGGCGGACGTTCACGGATCTCGTCGAGTGGCTGCTCCGCGACAACCCCGTGCCGCCGGGGAGCATCCTGCTGACCGGGACGGGCCTCGTCCCGCCCGACGACTTCACACTTCTCGTCGGACACTTCGTCGAGATCCACGTCCCCGAGATCGGCACGCTCGTCAACCCCGTCGTGCGCGCCTCCGAGCTGATCGAGAAGGAGCATGCCCGATGACCGAGACCCTGACCGGCGCCCCCGTGCGCAACTACATCGGCGGCGAGTGGCTCGACAGCGCCGCCGGCGAGACCTACGAGAAGCGGAGCCCGTGGCGGCCGTCGCTCGTCACGGGCGTGTACCCATCGTCGACGGCAGAGGACGCCCGCGCTGCGATCGACGCTGCGCGAGACGCATTCCCGGCCTGGTCGGCGCTGCCTGCACCTTCGCGGGCCGCGTTCTTCACGAAGGCCGCCGCCGCGATCGAGGCGCGCGCCGAGCAGATCGCCCAGGACATGACTGCGGAGATGGGCAAGCCGATCCGCGAGGCGCGCATGGAGACACTGCGTGCGGCGATCATCCTTCGCTATTCCGCGGGAGAGGCGTGGCGTCCGATCGGCGATCTCTACGAGCCTTCCGTCCCGGACCAGCGCCTCTACACGCTCCGGCGGCCCATCGGCGTGGTCGGGCTCATCACGCCGTGGAACTTCCCGATCGCGATCCCGGTGTGGAAGCTCGCTCCGGCCCTGATCTACGGGAACACGCTCGTGCTGAAGCTCGGGTACGAGGCGCCGCGGACGGGCCTGCACGTCGCGGAGTGCTTCGCGGAGGCCGGCCTCCCGGCCGGGGTCCTGAACGTCCTCACGGGCGCGGGCTCGAAGGTCGGCGCAGAGATCGTCTCGAACCCCGGCGTGCGGGCGATCTCGTTCACCGGCTCGGTTCCCGTCGGTCGCTCGGTGCGCGACGAGGCGACCGCGCGCGACTGCCGCGTCCAGCTCGAGCTCGGCGGGCACAACCCGCTGATCGTTGCGGAGTCGGCCGAGCTCGACCGCGCCGTCGAGGCCGCGTACGCCGGCGCGTTCTGGTCAGCCGGGCAGAAGTGCACGGCGACGCGTCGGATCCTCGTGGAGGACACTGTCTACGACGCGTTCCGCGACAAGCTGCTCGCACGCGTGTCCGCCGGCAAGGTCGGCGACCCGGCGGATCCCGAGGTCGAGGTCGGCCCGGTGGTGAACGAGAGCGCCCTCGACGACATCCTCCGGGCGATCGAGCGCGCGAGGGGTGACGGCGGCAACGTCCTCGCCGGTGGCGAGCGGGCCGACGAGGAGGGCTACCTCATCGCGCCGACCGTCTTCGAAGGACTCGGGGACGACGCGGAGCTCTCGTGCGAGGAGGTCTTCGGCCCGGTGACCTCGCTCTACCGCTACTCCAGCTTCGACGAGGCGATGGAGCGTGCGAACGCCGTCCGCTTCGGGCTCTCCGCGGCGATCTTCACGCGCGACCTCCGCGAGACGCAGCGCTTCACCAGCGAGATCCAGGCCGGGATCGTCCACGTGAACTCGCAGACGGCGGGGGCGGACGTGCACGTCCCGTTCGGCGGTCTCAAGGGCTCGGCGTGGGGGCCGCACGAGCAGGGCCGCGCTGCCATCGAGTTCTATACCGAGTCCGTCACCGTCTACCAGGACGCGCCGCTTGGCTGAGCAGCGGACACTCGTCACCGGCGCCCTCGGCTGCCTCGGTGCCTGGACGCTGAAGGCACTGCTCGACTTGGGCGAGGAGCCCGTAGGGTTCGACCTCGGCTCCGACGACGCGCGGGTTCGACTCGTGCTCTCGGAGGAGGAGCGTGCGCGCGTCACGCTCGTCGAAGGCGACGTCACCGACGGGGCTACCGTCGGCGCGACGCTCGATGAGCACGGGATCACGAACGTCGTGCACCTCGCCTCCCTGCAATGGCCGTTCGTCCGCGCCGATCCCGAGCGCGGCGCACACGTCAACGTGTACGGCATGGTGGTCGTGCTCGAGGCGATCAAGAAGCGGATGAACCGCATCCGCGGCCTCGCATATGCGAGCTCGACCTCCGTGTACAACGCGACCGATCGCTCGCCGGCTCCCGAGTCCGGTGGCTACGAGCCATCGACCCTGTACGGCGTGTTCAAGCTCACGAACGAGGGCACCGCCCGCGTGTACTGGCACGACGACGACATCGCGTCGATCGGACTGCGGCCGTACGTCGTGTACGGGCCGGGCCGCGACCAGGGGATGACGTCGGGCCCCTCACTCGCGATGGAGGCGGCGGCGCGCGGCGAGGGCTACACGATCGCGTATGGCGGCACGGCGCAGTACGACTTCGCGCCCGACGTCGGCCGTGCATTTGCCCTCGCAGGGCGCGCTGCGAATGACGGGGCGTATGTCGCCAACATTCCGGGCGTGCCCTCGACCATGCAAGAGGTGGTCGACGCGATCGAGGCGGCGGCACCGGCGGCGGCCGGCAGAGTGTTCTGGGAGGAGGGCCAGCTGCCTTTCCCCGAGGCGCTCGAAGGACGCCTCCTGGAACGTCTCATCGGTCCGTTCTCACCCACGTCGCTCGCCGACGGCGTGCGCGCCACGATCGAGCACTTCCGCTCGTACGCGGCAGCCAGCTGACCGTCACCACGGCGCGACTGTGACACCGCCCCACTCCTCGGGCGCGACATCGCGGACGGTCTGCGTCAGCTCCCAGCGGTGCCCGGCGGGGTCCTCGACGACGCCCGATCGCTCACCGTACTCCCAGGTGGTCGGCTCCTCGAGCACCGTTGCGCCGTGCCCCCGCGCCCGCGCGAAGGCGACGTCGACGTCGGAGACACGGAGCTTGACGAGGTGGGTCACGACACCCTCGCTCGGTGCGACATGCGCACCGCGGACGTCGGCGACGACGACCGCTCCACCGCTGCCGAACGCGAGCTGCGCCCTATGTGCGTCACCGATGCGAACGCGCTCCTCGAAACCGAGGGCCGCCTCGAGCCATGCGACGGCCGCGCGCACGTCCGGATAGAAGAGGACAGGAGCGACGGACGCGGGCGGCGCGGAGCGGTTCATGAGCATCGCGCCGAAGGTACACGCCCTGCACGAGCAGCGGCGACGATGCAGGCGCATCGGAGAAGATGAGGCCGCTTTTTGGCGAGCAACAGGCAGTTGAGAGTCGGACTCGTCGTCGAGCCGACGAGCATCGACAACCCGTACTACCGCGGGGCCTACCTCGGGCTCGAACGGGCGTCGTAGCCCGCTCTCTTCGAGATACCGGCCGGGGTCACCTGGGCGCTCGCGGGCAGCAGGCCTCCCCTGGCTGCCCATCCCTGGCTCAGTGCCTCGATCTCCTTCGGCAGGTAGTAGCTCGACGAGGGCACGGGGTGCTTCCTCCTTACCGCCCCGGGTCGGTCGCGGCGGCATATCCCTCGCGCCGTGGACGCTGAGGAGAGCGACGTGGGAACGCCGCCGACCCGCGCTCGTCACTCGTTGCATGCTGTTCAAGACCGTCGGGACGGGCGCGGTGCCGGACGGAGGTGACCGGGTGGCCAACGCTGAGCCGAGCCAGGTACGCTTTCACCCGGCAACCAGAGCGAGTACCGGAGGCAGGCGCCTCTCTACCCGTTCGATCGTGGGTGAGAGGAGGTGTGTTTCTATGGCAACCGGAACCGTGAAGTGGTTCAACGACTCGAAGGGTTACGGCTTCATCGCGCCCGACGGGGGTGGAAAGGACCTCTTCGTCCATCACTCGAACATCGCCGGCGACGGCTTCAAGTCGTTGCAGGAGAATGCTCGAGTCGAGTACGAGGAGCGCGAGGGCCAGAAGGGCCCTGAGGCGATCAACGTCCAGCAGACTGCGTGACGAAACATGCGGCCCACGGGCCGCATGTTTCGTATAGGAGGCGATAGTGGCCGAGGAAAAGTTCGAGATGGACGGCGAGGTGCAGGAGGCGCTCGGTAGCGGCATGTTCCGCGTGACCCTCGACAACGGCCACTCCCTCATCGCATACACCGCGGGAAAGATGCGGCGCTACCGGATCAGGATGGCTCCGGGCGATCGCGTGAGCGTGCAGGTCTCGACCTACGACATCGCGCGCGGAAGAATCGTCTACCGGCACCGATAGCCAGCGAGGCTTTTGGCCCCGGTCGCGCCGACGATCCCGAGCCAGCGGGATGCAGACATGAACGTCTTCCTCGAGACGGAGCGCCTCGTCCTCCGTCGTTTCACCGCAGACGACGCTGACCTCCTGGTCGAACTCGACTGTGATCCCGAGGTGATGCGGTTCGTCACTGGTGGCCGGCCGACGCCTCGCCAGGAAGTCGAGACGGAGATCCTGCCCGCCTACCTCGAGTACTACGAGCGGGACGGCCGGTTCGGCTTTTGGGCGGCAATCGAGCGCTCGACGGGAAAGTTCGTCGGGTGGTTCCACCTCCGACCCGAGAGCGAAGACACGCCTGATGAGGTCGAACTCGGGTACAGACTGCTCCGCTCGGCCTGGGGAAAGGGGTACGCGACGGAAGGCTCGCAAGCCCTCATCGAGAAGGGCTTCGTCGAGCTCGGCGTCGAGCGCGTGTTCGCGACGACGATGGTGGTGAACATGGCCTCGCGCCGCGTGTTGGAGAAGTCGGGGCTGCGGTACGTGAGGACGTTTCACCAGCCCTGGCCGTATCCCATCGAAGGCGAGGAGCACGGAGACGTCGAGTACGGGCTACTGAGATCCGAGTGGGAGGCTGCGTAGCCCCTGCTCAGGCTTCATGCTCGTCGTCGATGTTCTCTCGTAACGAACGATCTTCACGCGCGGACACGCGACACTACATCGGCCCGATGTCCGAGAGGAACCGAGGGCGCTTCATCTTTGGTCAGGGCAGGAGTTCCTCGAGTTGGGCCTCGACGTTCCTCACGTGCAGCTCTGCGAGATCGTCAGTCGCCGACCGTGGTGGCGCGACGGCGAGCGCGGCTGCCCGTGCCCGAGCGCGGTCGTCGCGAGCGTTGGCAACGGCGTCTCGCAACGCCCGCAGATAGGCGAGATCGGCCCGGGCGATCGCCAGAGCCTTTCCGCTGGTCAGGGCGGGGCCGTGACCGGGCACGACGTGTTCCGGGGGATCGGTCTCCAGGAGATCGATGAGAGCCGCGAGCGTCGCTCGATACTCCGAAGCCGACGACACGAACGGGAACTCGGCAGCCGAGAGGTGATCGCCGACCGCGAACAGATCGAGGTCACGAATGCGGTAGGCCGTGCCGTCGGGCGTATGGCCGCGAAGCGCGACCGTCTCGACGACGAAGGGGCCGATTCGATGTGCCGACCCGATGTCCAACGATGCGTCGACGCGCGGCGTACCCTCGATCGTCAGCCCGTACTCGGTCGAGCGTGTGCTCAGCACCTCGAGCGAGTCCTCACCGGCGACGATCTCTGCTGTCGCCGCGCCCATGGCCGCGACCGCGGTGGGGAAGGCACCGATTCCGCAGTAGTGATCCCAGTCCGCGTGTGTCACGAGGACGTGCGTCACGCGAGCGCCGAGCGTCGCTGCTCGGTCGGCGATCCGCGCCACCTCGTCCGCCGAGATGCACGGATCGATGACGACAGCCTCGTCGCCGGCGACGAGGAGCAGCGAGCTCGTTTCCCAGAGCGCGCTTTCGAAGCGCTCGAAGTGCACCCGCCTCGAGACCGCCCTGACCGACCCTCAGCCGGTCGCGTCGGGCTGGGAGAGGATCTGAATCATCTCGGCGTAGCCGCTGCGGCAGGCATGTTCGAGCGGAGTGACACCGTCGGTATCCGCAATGCCCGTGTCCGCCCCCGCGTCGACCAGGATCCGGACGATCTCCCGGTGCGCGGGGCCGCCGTCGCCCAGGATCACCGCCTCGAGGAGTGCCGTCCACCCCGGATCGTTGACATGGTCGACGTTCATCGCAGTCCCTACGAGCTCCCGCACGACCTCGACGTGGCCGCGATGGGCCGCCGGGATGAGCGCCGTCCCGCCGAAGCGATTCGTGCGCGTCAGGTCAGGACTGGCCCGAAGAACGGCCCGGAGGATCTCCACGTTGCCGGTTTCGCCGGTCGCGAGTAGCGCATTTGCGCGCATCTCGTCCTGGATGTCGACGTCGGCCCCGGCTTCGATCAGCGCCTGTACCAGCTCGAGGTCGTCCGCATAGACAGCAGCCGTGACCGCCGTCCGTCCCTGCGCGTCCCTGGAGTCGACGTCGACACCGCGGCCGATGAGTTGCCTGACCGACTCGAGATCACCGCGCGCCGCGGCGGCGACGAGATCCGCGTCGTCGTCGCGACCCCCAGCGTCGGAAGCCGCGAGGAACACCACCAGTGCAACGAGTGCGACCGCGAGCATGCATCAGTATCCCCGCTCGGCGTCGACCAGTGGCGCGACGCGCTCACGGAACACATCGAGCTCCTCGCGCTCGCCGGCGAGCGACCACGGGAGCGGCATCCGCCAAGATCCTCTCAGGCACGCGAAAGCACCGGAACCGCCACGATCGTCGCGAGCGAGTTCCAGCTGAGCCATGTGCCAGGGGGCCGTTCGATGTCTGCGTGAGCGAGGATGCGACACGTGACTCGCCGGCGCCTCATGGCGGTCTGCTTCGGCCTCGGATCGACGTGCTTTCTCGTCGGCCCGTTCCCCGGCTACGTGCAGCTCGTGGGTGCGGCGGCCGATGGAGTCACGTTCTTCGTCGGCTCCATCCTGTTCACGGCCGGGGGCGCACTCCAGAGCTGGCTCGCGTGGCCCGAGCGACGAGCGTCGGGCGGGGGACGCGCCGCGTGGTGGTCCGCCATCGTTCAGTCGGCGGGCACGCTCTTCTTCAACGTCACGACGTATCAGGCGATGCACGTCGCCCTCACGAGCTCCGAGTACGACAGGCTCGTCTGGCGGCCCGACTGGCGCGGGTCCGTCTGCTTCCTGGCCTCGGGTGCGATCGCCTACGGCGCATCGGCCCGACGGGGATGGCACGGCTGGCGGCCGGCCACTGGCGGTGACGGGTGGTGGCAGCCCGCCGTCAACCTGCTCGGGTGCATCTTCTTCGGAGTCTCGGCGGTCGCCGGTTACGTCGTTCCGTCGTCCGGCTCGGCCGTCGACCTCGCCGCCGCGAACTGGAACACGTCCCTCGGAGCAGCGTGTTTCCTCGCATGCGCACTGGACACACTGCGCACGGGCAAGGCTTCCAAGATGCCCCTGCGCCGCGAGTTCCGGGCGCTCGAGCACGAGTTCGAACGAGAGCTCTCGGCCTAGCGCGCGCCCGCTTCGAGGGAAGGAGCGAAGAGCCTCCAGTTCCCCTCGGAGATGACCTCGACTGCGCCGTCGGTCACCGTGATCGCGGTCTCGTCGTCGATCGCATAGGCCGGGCCGGCGATTCCGACAGCCCACCGTTCAGCGTCGGCCATCGTGTTCTCCGGCAGGTCCGGGTGGTCCAGGTGAGGGAAGATCGAGAAGTCGACGAGCCCCAGTGTCTCGTCATCGCCTGCGGGCGGCCTCCAGCCGACGAAGTCCTCTCCGATCCTGGGAGTCATCACCATGCTCCCGCCGCTCAGCCCCACCCAGACCGTGTCCACGAGCGACGGTATGAGCTCGGCCAGCCCCGACTGTCGCATCCAGTGACACAGGTACAGGGCATCGCCACCGTTCACGAGCAGGACGTTCGTCTCCCGGACCCAGGGAACCCAGCGTTCTGCACCGATGCTCGGCAGCGCGGTCAGCTCCAGCACCCCCAACGACTTCCAGCCCAGCTCGCACATGGGGCAGCGCGGTTCTCGTCCGCTGATGAACCGCCATGCCTCGCCGGGACCGGTCCAGGGGTGCCCGTAGGTCGCGGTGGGGAGGCAGAGTGCGTCGGATTCGCCGATCGGCTTGCCGAGAAGGTCGACGAGTGCATCGCGGATGCTCTCGTTCTTGATGCCGGCGGACGTGAGAAGAAGCTTCATGCCGCCTCCCGGGGTCGGTGCGGATCCATATGGATAGAGACGGCCCGACAGCGCGAAAGTCATCTCGTCAGCGGCCGAGACGAAGACGAACGGCCGGCCTCAGCGCCCGGCTCTGAGACACGTGTTTGGGCGAGCGCGAGCCGTACCCCGGTCGTAACTCGTTTGGCTGACGGCCCTCGAACCGGGCAGGCGTTCCGGCGAGAGAGCCGTCAGCACTACTCGATTGGACGCGGGCGAGCCGGTCTCAGTCGTTGCGCTCACGTTCTTCGAACACGACGTTTGCGTCATCTTCGCTCAGACGGGGGGCGACGATCATCTCCTGCCTACGAAAGTGCTGTGCCAGACCGTTCCGTTCGCGGAGGGATTCGCGTACGAACCGGAGCGGACGCTTCGAGCCGCCTGGTACACGCGTCGTCACGCATACCGCCTCTTCGTGCGTCACGCAGCACCACCACCGCGATCGACCTCATGAAGGCGAGGTCATTGTCCAACCGCGAGAGCGGACGTGCGCTGCGGCTTTGCGATCATGCCCTCATGGTCGACCTCCGTTGGGACGGAGACGAGCGTGGCGAGGGAGTCGCCGACGCGACCGCGTTCGCGGACGGTGCCGTCGAGCTGATCGACGCGATGCGGCGTCCGAAGTGGGTGGCC
>Ga0070674_100002259_pt1 | contig 10631 bp, 4 predicted proteins | sample KBSM33metaG_FD_65344 | JGI IMG/M metagenome (GOLD analysis project Ga0070674, IMG submission 65344) | Miscanthus rhizosphere microbial communities from Kellogg Biological Station, Michigan, USA - KBS M3-3 metaG | ecosystem: Host-associated > Plants > Roots > Rhizosphere > Soil ...
TCAACCGTGGAGCCAGTGGCTGCACATCGAACGGACATGGGAGGCGGCCAACCGATCGGATCCGATCGACGAATCTGCGACCGCGGCGCCTTCGTCCGACGGCGATGGCGCAGCGAACAAGTTCGAGGGTGCGCTGCCCACCGGACCACTGCGACGCGGTGACAAGGGAGCCGACGTCGCCCGGATCCAGGATTTCCTGCGGTCCGCAGGATTCGCCGACTTCACCATCTCCGACGGCGAGTTCGGTCCGCGCACCGATGCCGCGGTGCGCGCCGCGCAAACCGCGTTCGCCGCGAAGGGTTCGTACACGTTGGCCATCGACGGGATCTGGGGTCCTGCCACGGCCGCCGCGGCAACACAGTTCGGAGCGGAGTAAGCCATGTCGATCAATCGACCCGTCGACTCGCCACAAGTACCGACACCGCCATCACCGGAGATCGGGCCGACCGACACGGGCGACGACGCCGACAATCAACCTCGTGTCGAGATCACGATCGTCCACGGCAGCCTCGGTGGTGCCGAATACGCACTCATGATCGGTGGTTTCGCCGACGAACAACTGGGAGGGCAGGAGCGGTTCATCGACCGGCAGTTCGCCGGGTTGCTGACATCGTGGGAAGAGGTCGGGTTGTTCCCGACGAAGGTCGGCGCGTCGCGCTTCATCGACCTGAACCCGGACGTCGAGACCGAGCCGCCGGGGTGTTACGTGATCGGGCTGGGCTCCGTGGTGGATCTGCAGCGTGAGCAGTTGACGTTCAGCGTTCGGCAGGCGTTGGTCGATCGCTGCATCCGGCTGTATCGCGAGCCGTTGTCGTCCGATGTCGGGGCCGGTGGTGGTCTGATCGAAGTCGGCGTATCGAGTTCGCTGATGGGTGTTCGCTCGGACCGCGGGCTGCGCGTCGAGGACTCGGTCGCGGGAATCGTGGAAGGCGTGCTGCAGGCCAATCAGGCGCTCGCGCTCTACGAGTCGTCCCGCGCCGAGGAAGGTCGTGTGGTGCGCATCACCGCGCTCGAGTTCGTCGAACGGTTCGCCGAACAGGCCAACCTCGCGGCGGTCGCATTGCGTTCGCTGTCGACCGCGGTGCACCTGCCGACCTCGTACGACTCGTTGCGCAAGGTCACCGTCGACGAGCGGCCGGGAGGCCTGCCTCTTGGCGCAACGCTGACCGATGTCGCCCAGGGATGGCGGCGCTTCGTCATCACCGCGGCGGACACGAGCGACGCCAGCGGGTCGGGTGAACACGGCGTCGCCGACGCCGACGATCGCTGCGTCACGTTCGACATCGCCCTGCTCGGTCGCGAGGCGCGCGCTGATCGGGTACGCCACCGGCTCGACAAGACGATGGTCGACGCGCTCGTCGATCATCTTGCCGTCGACACCAGCGACCAACGCTCCGCCGGAACGTTGTACGACCAGTTGATCCCGCACGAGTTGCGCAGCGACTTCCAGACCACGTCGGCGATCCAGTTCGTCGTCGACGCGACGACGGCGAAGTACCCGTGGGAGCTGCTCGGCGCACCGCGGCCGAACGGTCGTCGTTCTGCGGGCGGTTCGTTCGGTGGCGTGATTCGTCAGTTCACGGAGTCGGAGAGTCGTCGCCTCAGCCCGGTGCGCGCCGAGTTCGGCAGTTCACTGGTGATCGCTGCCGGCAAGGTTCCCGGTGAACGCGAACTGCCTGCGGTCTACGACGAGTGTGCTCTCGTCTCGCAGTTGTTGGCGTCGACGGGTGGTCAGGTGACGCAGCTCGACGACCGACGCAGCGAGCTCGACCTCGTCGATCTGCAGAACGAACTGTTCGGCCGCCATCAGGTGATGCACATCGCCAGTCACGGCGTGTACCACGAAGACCATCCGGCCGACACCGGGGCAATCCTGGCGCGTGGGGCGATGTTGACGACCGACACGATCCGGCAGCTGACCACCGTCCCCGACGTCGTGTTCCTCAACTGCTGCAGCCTCGGCCGGATCGGGCTCAACCGGATGGCCGCAGGCCTCGCTCGCGAATTCATGGCGATCGGCGTGCGCGCGTTGATCGCCGCGGCGTGGCCGATCGACGACAAGGCCGCACAGGTCTTCGCCGAGACCTTCTACCGCGAATTGATTGCCGGGCGGCCGCTCGGCGACACCGTGACGCGAGCGCGCAACACGTGTGCCGAGGTCGGCGGGCGCGAGACGTGGGCGGCGTACCAGTGCTACGGCGACCCTGGCTTCGTGTTGCGAGGCAGCCGGCTGTCGCTCGGCGAGGCGGTGGCCGAGCCCGTCAGCGAATCCGACCTGATCGCCCGCCTCGATGGTCTGGCGGTTCGCGTTTCCGACCTCGGACGACCGGGCCGGGGTGGCGTCGTCGATCGTCGGAATCGCCTGCTGGAGATATGGAACCAGCTCGCCGGGTGGATCGACGGACGGCGCGAGCTGGCGATGGACTCACCGATCCAACGACGTCTGGCGACCACGGCGCGGGATCTCGGCGAATACCGCGTCGCCGCCGCACGATTCCGCCGTTTCGTCGTGGGAGACGGCTCCCCGCCGGTTGTCGGTCCGCAGGTCGAGGAGGCATCGGTCGCCGATGTGCAGCAGGCGGCAAACTGCTTGGCCCGTGCCGGTCAGTGGGCCGCCCGCCAGGCCGCGACCGACGCGTCGAGCGAGCGGATGGACATGGCGATCGGCGAGCTGAGCCTGGCGGCCGAGCTGGCGAGGGCAGCCGCAACGCTGCTGCCGAACAGGGAGAGTCACGGCGTGCTGGCCAGCGCGCTCAAGCGGTGGGCAACGGTCGATGCCAAACGGCGGACCGAACTGCTGACCGAGGCGCTCGACACCTACCGCAAGGCAGACGAGACGATCACCGACGCACGGTTCGGCGCAGAGAACGCGTTGCAACTCGGCTTCGTACTGGGAGGCGAGTACGCCGAGTGGGCGACCGCGCAGCTGTCGTCCGGCGGCGACGACGACGACGCGGCGTCGAATGGTTCGAGCGACACATCCGTGGCAGGTTGCCGCATCGACCAACGTCGGATCCGCGCCGGCGACTTCTGGTCGCGCGCCGATGCCGGCGACCGGGCGCTGACGAAGCTGATGGCGGCTGACGGCGAACCGGCGCGCACCGCCGCCACTGATGAGATGGTCCATGCCTACGAGCGTGCGTTCGCCAGCCGATCGACATGGTCGGAGCGCCAGAGTGCCATCGACCACGTCGGCGATCTGCTCGACCTGATCCCAGCGGACGACGCACGCCGCGCCCACCTGCTGCACGCGTTGGACCAATTGGACAAATGGGAGCAGGCGCACGTCGAGCGGGTGGCGTCACCGACCAATGCCGCCCTTGCCGCGACCGCGCCGGCGGGGCCCCCGGCGCGGACTCACGACCTCGCCAGCGGTGTCGCGCTCACTGCGTTTCCGGCGGGATGCGGCGATTGTCTGCTCGTCGAGTGGGACGGATCGACAGGTCATCATCGGTTGCTCGTCGACGGCGGCATGCCGAGTGCGCTCGACGACGGCTTGGGCAGGTACGCCGCCTCGCAGCCGGCAGCCCGTCTCACGGTCGACGTTGCCGTGGTGACGCACATCGATCTCGACCACATCGGCGGGATGATCGACGCGCTCCGCAACGGACTCGTGGAGTCACCGAACGTGTGGTTCAACGGGCTCGACGAGATCCGCTCGGCGACCCGCGGCCCGCGCCAGGGCGACGAATTGAGCGCGCTCATCCCCGCCGAGCGCCGGAACGTCAACGTCAGCGGTGGCGCGATCCTCGTGCCCGACGACGGAACGCTGCCCGTGTTCGAGCTCGCCGACGGTGCGGTCTGCACGTTGCTCGCACCGACGCTGGAGCGACTGGTTGCGTTGGAGCGAGCGTGGGGATCCGGCAAGCGCGGCGACGCCGACGACCCGATCGACGACCTCTTGCATCGGTTGGGCGACGACCTCGAACGGGGTTCCACCAAGTCGTTCGGCAGCGATCACAGCGTCGCCAACGGCTCGAGCATCGCGTTCTTGTTCGAGTTCGGCGGTACGTCGCTGCTGCTCACCGGCGATGCCTACGCGCCCGATCTGCAGCGCACGATCGGCCGTTTGCTCGATGAACGGAAGGCGTCGCGCCTCGAGGTCGATCTGTTCAAGCTCGCCCACCACGGGAGCATGAACAACGTGACGTCCGAACTGCTCGACCTCATCGACCCTGGGACGATCTTGATATGTACCGACGGCACACGTTTCGGTCACCCCGACCGCGAAACGATCGAGTTGCTCCGCAAGCACTACCCGACCACGCCGATCCAGTTCACCGACGACACGCCGATCATCCGCGAACGGGCCGCCCTCGCCGGCACCGTCCCGCCCACGTCGTCTCCCGTCAGCCTCCGCTTCTGACCGTGCTGGTCACGCGGGCCTGGTTCAGCCGGCGAGACAGACGGTGTTCTTGCCGGAGTTCTTGGCGTTGTAGAGCGCCTCGTCCGCGCTGCGAACCAGCACGGCGGGAATCAACGGGTGGGCACCGACAGCGACGCCGACCGACGCACCGACCGTGAGTTGCAATCCGTTGACGAACAAGGGAGCGCGGATGGCGCTGATGATCCGGTCGCCGACCTCGCGTCCGCTGGCAGGGTCGCTGATGCCGGAGCAGACGACCGCGAACTCGTCGCCGCCGAGGCGGCCGACCGTGTCGTTCGGGCCGATCACGTCGGCGATGCGGCGGGCGATCTCCTGGAGCACGAGATCGCCGACCGGATGTCCGTATGCGTCGTTGATGGGCTTGAAGTCGTCGAGGTCGATGTACAGCAGGACGAGGTCGGCGCCGGCCACCTCGTCGAGCCGGCGGGCGAACTCGGAGCGGTTGGCCAGCCCCGTCAACGGATCGTGCGATGCGGCCCAGCGCAGGCTGCGCTTGGTGCGATGGTCGGCGATCGCGAGCGCGGCGAGACGCAGAGCGACATGGACCGGTGACTGGGTCGGAGCCTGGAAGTCGACGGTCGACGCTCCCCATGCGACCATCGCGCCGATGATCTCCGGTCCGGTGGGAGCTTCGATCGGAACGATGAACGCGCCGCGGTAGCCCGCCTCGCGGGCGACATCGCCGGCGTCGTCGAACATCGGGTCGTCGAGATCCGTGACGACGATCGGAAGGGTGATGTTGTTCGTCCACACCAGACGAGCGGCACCGGCCAGTCGGGGATCGAGTGGACGTTCGTCGGCCGCAGTGGCGATGATGGTCCGCTCATCCTGCTTCCAGGCGATCGCCGAACGGACTTCGGCGCCCCCCATCGAGTGATCGGCGAGTCGGGCGATGACCGGAAGGACCTCGTCCACGCGTGCACCCGAACCCAACATCTCGATCGCCAAGGTCAGATCGGATCGGTCGTGCACGCGCCGGCATGTGCACAGCACGCCACGAATGCCCTCGTCGTCGAGATGGTTCCACGTGGTGGTCTCGAACGAGTGCCAGCGTCCGTTGGCGTCGATGACCCGGATGTCCGCCGACTCGGGGCCCATCGCCGGGTCGAGCGTCTGGTGCTCCTGGCTCCCACTGAACTGCATCATCGTCTCGAGCACGAGGCCGAGGTCGTCGGGATGCACGAAGTCCGTGCCGTTTCGACCGCGGACATCGCCCCAACCGAGGATCCTCGACAGCGAATCGCTGTGCCAGAGGATGTCGAACTGCTCGTCGAGGAGCAGGGTGAACTCACCCTCCTTGCGACTCATCGAGTTCAAGGCTCGCTGCGCGTGCTCCATCCCTCACCATCGGTGCAGGGACCCGACGACTTAAGTCAATTCCGCAGCAAGAACACGACGGAGCGGAGCGGCTCGCGGCGAGCTCCGGGGTGCGACGAAACCCAGCTCACAGTTCCTGTGACGATCGCCATCGAACGTGGTCGCACGGTCGGTGTGAGCGGAAACCACGCTGAGGGACGGTGTCATCCATTCGAGCGCAAGTTCAGCCGTAGGGCTTAGGACCAATGTGGCAAGTATTCGTCAAGATACTCAGCCTTTCGGCGAACGGCTAACGACTCGTTGACGTCAGCTCGACGAAGTCGCATTCTCATCCCACCTCGGGCATCGGGCCCCGGGCAAATTGAGTGATCGGGACGGATCGAGCTGGACGGGCTTGCTAGTGCATTGCCATGTTCGGGCGCGCCTTGCGGCGGGCCTTGCCTGTTCGCGTCCCGGGGCGGAGGGACAAATGAAAACGCTGGGCGGCACGGTATTCATAGATGCCGATTCGGAACCCGCTGACGCGGTTGGAGCCGACATCGTCGACGAACTCGACCGGAGGACGATCGCATTCGCGGCGCGCGTGTATCCCGTCGTGACGCGGACAGCCCTGTTCGTGGTCTTCTTCTGGTTCGGCATCGTCAAGCTGATGGGGCACAGCGAGGCCGCCGGCCTGGCGCTCGCCCTGGCGACCAAGACGGTCGGCGCAAGCCACTTCCACATGATGTTCGACACCCTGGCGATCGTCGAATGCGTGATCGGGATCCTGTGCTTGATCCCGCAGGCGGTCCGGCTCGTCGTGGCGATGCTCTTCGTGCACATGACGATCGTGTGCGCACCGCTGTTGCTCGTACCGGAACTGACATGGCAGCGGATCCTCGTGCCGACCCTCATCGGGCAATACATCATCAAGAACGTTCTGGTCGTCGCGGCGGCGCACGGCCTGCTGGCCCACGCCTCCCCGCTCGACATCAGGGGTGCCGTCCGGCCTGTGGAATGACCGAGCGGCCGGTAGGCCTCGGCTACATTCGGCAGCGCCCCACGCCGCGGGGACTTCGCCAGACCCAGGGGCGCCTCCATGGACAGCGCGTCATCTACAGCAGGTCGCCAGTTACCGCTCGGACGCGTCGCGTTCCTGTTCACCGACCTCGAGGGATCGACGCGGCAGTGGGAGGTCGAACCGGAGCTGATGCACCGTGCGGTCGCTCGGCACGACGAGCTGATGATCGAGTCGATCGTCCTGTGGAACGGTTCGGTGTTCGCCACGGCCGGCGACAGCTTCGCAGCGGCCTTTCCGAACGCCCTCGACGCGGTGAGCGCGGCGCTCGAAGTGCAACGGAAGTTGGCCGATGAGCAGTGGCCGGTACCCATCGAGATCAAGGCACGCATGGCCGTGCACGTGGGCACGGCGAACGTGCGCGATGGCAACTACTTCGGATCGGCTGTCAATCGCACAGCACGGATCATGGCGACGGGTCACGGTGGCCAGCTCTTGCTGTCCGACGACGCTCACAACGAGTGCCCCGACGTCGACGTCGTCGATCTCGGGATCCATCACCTCAAGGATCTGTCCGTACCCGAGCACGTGTGGCAGGTGTCCGCCGACGGTGTCGATGCCGAATTCCCGCCGCTGAAGTCACTCGACCGGAAGCGGGCGCACCTGCCCGTTCAGTTGAGCGGGTTCGTCGGCCGGTCGCGGGAGATCGCCGATGTGCTGGAGCTGCTCGACTCGCATCGGCTCGTCACGCTGCGCGGCCTCGGCGGGATCGGCAAGACGAGGTTGTCGCTGCAAGTGGCCGCCGAGGCCAGCGGGCAGTTGGTCGATGCAGTGCACTTCGTGCCGCTGTCGCCGTTGACCGACGATGCATCACTGCCCTTCTACGTGTTGAAGGCGTTCGGGTTGACCCAGCCCACCGGGCAATCGCCTGCGGAGACGATCGCCGCGTCGTTCGGCACGACCCCGAGCCTCGTCGTGTTCGACAACTGCGAACATCTCGACGGTGCCGTGCCCGAACTGACGGTGGAGTTGCTGGCCGCATGCCCCAACCTCCGGATCCTGGCCACCAGTCGCGAGGCGCTGGGTGTCGCCGGCGAACGGGTCTACGCCATCCACGCACTTCCAACCGGGACCAGTGATTCACCCGCCGATCAGATGTTCATCGGCCGCGCCCAAGCGGCCAACTCGATGATCGATCTCAGCGGGGAACGCGAGGCCGTCGTGTCGCGGATCTGCACTCGGTTGGACGGAATCCCGCTGGCGATCGAACTGGCCGCGGCGCGCGTACGGTCGATGCCACCGGAGGAGATCGAGCGCCATCTCGACGAGCGCTTCCGCCTCCTCCGCGTCACCAAGGGAGTCGATCAACGACACCGCGTTCTGTACGACACGCTGGAGTGGTCGTACCAACATCTCGACGCGGAGCTGCAGGATTTCCTTCGTCGCCTGTCGGTGTTCGCCGGCAAGTTCGACGCCGGCGATGCACTCGGTGTGGTCGGCGACGTCGACGACGATCTGCTGAACATCGCCGACCGTCTCGACGAACTGGTCGACCAATCGCTGGTCATCGTCGACACATCGACGGATCACGCCGAGTACCGACTGCTCGACACGGTGCGCGACTTCTGCGACGCGGCGCTCGGCGACGAGCGCGAGGCGCTGCACGACCGACACGCCGAACACTTCGCCCGGCTGTCGCGAGACCTCTACGCGCAGATGCTCACCCCGCAGGAGTCGCAGGCGGTGCAGCACCGCAACAGGGCGCACGACAACATCCGTGCGGCGTATCTGCGCAGTCGTGCTCAGGGTCGCGTCGAGCTGGTCACCGACATCGTGGCCAGGGCCGCGTTCGATGTCATCTTCCACGGTCGCATCGAGGCCGCGCTGTGGGCGGCCGACGCCGTGGAGAACCTCGACCTGTCGTCCCTCGGGATCGCCGACCGCTGTTGCATGTACCAGACCGCGGCGTGCCTCGACATGGCCGAAGGCCACGTCGACCGGGCACGCCGGCTCATCATCCGGGCCGAAGAGCTCAGCCTCGAACTGCCGTCGGACGAACTGCCCGCCGAGCTCGTCGGCGGCAGCTCCGTTTGCTTCTTCCTCGGGCTGCTCGCCGACGGCGACGCCATTGCCCAGCGACTGGGTGAACGGCTCAGTACTCACGGCTCGTCGATCGCGCTGGCGATGACGATCGTGACCCGGTCGAGCATCCACGGTTACTGGAACCGTCCCGACTCGGCGAGGCAACTCGCCGAGACCGCTCTGGAGATGCTCGGTACCGACGATGCGCCGACGTGGCGCACACTTGCCGAGTGGCAGGTGGCCCGCTACAGCGACCTCGACCCCATCGAACTGTCCGATCGCGTCGCCCACTACCGCGACCGATTCGTCGCCGTGCACAACCTCTTCCTCGCGGCCACTGCCGCACGCCAACTCGTCGGGCTGGCGTCGGCGCGGGCTACGGCGCAGTCGCAGGCGTTGGCCGACGCCGTCGAGGGCATGGCCACGACTTCGTTGGCCGACCCGCGTGAGGCGATCGGATGGATGATGCAGTCGGCCATCCTCCTGTTGCGATCGGGTCACTACGCCCCGGCGCTCGCGATCATCGGGTGGGAGGAACACAACCGCATCACTCCCGTGCACCCCGACCAGTTGCACACGATCGAGCTGTTGATGCCCGCGGCGCGCACCGAGCTCGGCCCGGAAGGCTCGGCCGCAGCCGCCGAGCTGTTGGCGGCGGCGAATCTGCGGGCCGCCACCAACTTCACCAGCGCGGCGCTACTCGAGGCGTGGCGCTCGACGACGATCGTCGGCGCCGCCTAGAACACGACCGTCGGGTCGAGGGCGTCCCACAGCACTCGGCCGACACCCTGGCAGAAGTCCATCTCGATCTGGAAGCCGACCCGCACCTCTTGATCGACGATTCCCAGGTCGGTGCCCAACGGATGACTGTCGATGTGTTGGATCGTCAACGCATACGACGAGGGGAGTTGCTGGAACGACACCGTCTCGATCGTGGCGTGCGAGTCGCACAGTTGCTGCAGCGCGGCGTCGGTGCCGCACTCGATCGAGCGGATCTGTTTGAGGTAGATCTCTGGCAGGGCCATGTCGACGGCGTCGTCGCTGAGATCGACGTCGACGCCCAATCCGGCGGTGAGGTCGAGGCTGTGCTCTGTCTTGACCGCGTCGACCACGGCGCGGGCGAAACCGGCAACCGTGGTTCCCGAACGCGCTCCGGCGATCGGGGTGGGGTTGGGTTGCATCCGCAGCAGCTCCATGTACGTCGGCTGATTGCCCGGCGCAAAGTCGAGTCCGTAGGTCTGCAGTGACAGGGAGGGGTCACCGTTCTGATCATTGGGCTGATCGGGCAGATGGATCTTGCCCATCGACTTCGGCCATCCGTACATCTCCCTGCCGGTGGCCATCGACATCGGATTGTCGACCCATATGTAGGAGGTGAACATCCAGAAATCGACCGCCTTCTTCTGCGTACCGGAACCCTTGACTCGCACCACCGGCACCCACACCGCGAGCTGAGCCTCGTTGACGCTTCCGTAGCTGTTGTACGGCGGGGTCAGCGGCACGACGTTGGCGATGTCGCCGATGCTCAGCATGACCATGGGCGCCAGCGGGCGGAACTCGGCGGCACCCATCGTCGGCCGGGTCAGCACGACATCGACCAGCCGCTCGAGCGCGGCGATGTCGGCCATCACCACGAACGAGTACAGAGTGGTCTTGCGGCAGTCGTACGGGCCGGGGAACGTGTCGAGCCCACCGAAGTCGACGTATGTCGGAGGTTCGGCGACTCCGCCGGCGTCGACCAACGGTCCGTGCTCGCCGGGGATGTACGACGGTGATCCGCACAACGCCCGCGATGCCATCCGCCCCGATGCCAAGGCCGCCTCCACCGCCCCACCGTCGATACCGTTG
>Ga0070674_100002263_pt1 | contig 10627 bp, 8 predicted proteins | sample KBSM33metaG_FD_65344 | JGI IMG/M metagenome (GOLD analysis project Ga0070674, IMG submission 65344) | Miscanthus rhizosphere microbial communities from Kellogg Biological Station, Michigan, USA - KBS M3-3 metaG | ecosystem: Host-associated > Plants > Roots > Rhizosphere > Soil ...
GGCTGCGACCAGCAGCGCGTCAACGGCAAGCTGCAGCATCCGGTGGCGGTACACCGGGTCGGTGAGGCGCGTGCGCATCTGGGCTGTGATCTTACGGCTTGGGGTCGGGGGAAAGGCCCCGCTATTCAGGCATGCAGAGCTTCCAACACGGCGGCTGCGACATCGGAGCCGTATGCCGGTCCCATCGGAAGCGCCAGATTCTCGCGGGCCGCCTGCTCGGTGCCCGGCAGATCGATACCGGCACCCCAGGGCTCCATCGCGGGCTGGCGGTGCACCGGCGTGCGGTAGTAGGCGCGCGTATCGATGCCCGCCTTTTCCAATCGCCGCGCGAGCTCGTCGGCATCCGGAGCGGCGATCACATAGAGGTGGTGGACGTGCCGCCCTCCCGGCGGATCCCCGGGGAGGCGCGCATGCGCGCCGAGACCGGCCTCGGCATAGGCCGCCGCAAGCGCGCGGCGTCGTTCGTTCCACTCGTCGAGGCGCTCGAGAGTCAGCCGCAGCACTGTCGCCTGAAGAGCGTCGAGACGGGAGTTGAAGCCGACGGTCGTGAACGTCTGCTTGTCCCGGGATCCGTGGTGACGGAGCAGCCGGGCACGTTCTGCGATCTCCGGGCGCGACGTCACGATCGCACCCCCGTCGCCCGCCCCCGGAAGGTTCTTAGATGGAAAAAAGCTGAACGTCGCAACATCCCCCATCGCCCCGGCTCGCACGCCGTCGAGCTCCGCTCCGGCCGCCTGGGCGGCGTCCTCCAGCACGGGGATGCCACGGTCCGCGAGCGACTCGCGCAGTTCCGTCACCGGCGCGGGGCGCCCGAACAGGTCCACGGCGACAACTGCCCTGGTTTGCGGGGTCAATGCACGTTCGACGGTCTCCGGAGTGACGCAGAAGGTCTCCGGATCGACGTCGCAGAACACCGGACGCGCGCCCGTATGGGGGATCGCCTCGGCCGAGGCGTAGAAGGTGAACGAGGGCACCACGACGTCGTCTCCCGGCCCGACACCGAGGCACATCAGGGCGATCGTGATGGCGTCCGTGCCGTTCCCGACGCCCACGACCTCGGACACGCCGAGGTACTCTGCGAACTCCCGCTCGAAAGCCTCCACCTCGGGGCCGCCGACGAACCGCCCGGAGTCGAGAACGCCAAGGATGCGGCGCTCGAGCTGCGGCCGGATCTCATCGAGCTGGGCGCCGGTGCCGAATAGAGGAATGGTCATGGAGTCGTGACAGTATGTTCGGAATGCTCGTCGTAGCCTCGATCACGGGCCCTGTCGTCGACTTCGCGACGAACGTGATCGGCGACCTGGGACTGGCCGGGATCTTCCTGCTGATGCTGGCCGACAGCGCGTGCATCCCCACCTCGAGCGAGGCGATCATGCTGTTCGCGGGCTTCGAGGTCGCCGACGGGCGATTCTCCCTGTTTGCGGTCGTGGCCGCCGGTGTCCTCGGGAACCTGATCGGCTCCTGGGTCGCGTACGGGATCGGCTACTTCGGCCGCGTCGAGGTGCTCGAGCGCCACGGCAAGTGGCTCCACATCACGCCCAAGCACCTGGCCTGGGCGGACCGCTGGTTCGAGCAACACGGCGACGCGACGGTGTTCTTCTCGCGGATGATCCCGGTGATCCGGACCTTCATCTCGCTGCCCGCGGGCGTCGCGCGGATGCCGTTCTGGCGCTTCACGCTGCTGAGCTTCCTCGGCATAGTTCCGTGGGTGCTCGCCTTCGCGATCGTTGGCAACGCCGTGGGCGACAACTGGGACAACCTCCAGGAGAAGCTCCACTACGTGGACTACGCGGTGGTCGCGCTGATCCTCAGCGGGATCATCTACCTCCTGATCCGTCGCCGGCGCTCCGGCGGCACCAAGCCGGCGACCGAAACCTCCGGTTGACGCACCAGCCCGAGCGGCTGCCGCTTCGCCACGCCATCGTGCTGGGCGCGGTGCAGGGCCCGGCTGAGCTGTTGCCGGTGTCGAGCTCCGGACATCTGGTCCTGGTGCCTGCGCTTCTGGGCTGGACGTACGGAGACCTGGATCCCGAGCTGCGCAAGTCGTTCGAGGTCGCACTGCACGCCGGCGGAGCACTGGCGCTGCTGATCGGCCTGCGGCGAGAGGTCGCCGAGTACGTGCGCTCGTTTGGCCCGCGCAACGTGATGACGCTGGGCCTGTCGTTCGCTCCGGCGGCGGCCGCGGCCACCCTCTTCGAACACTGGATCGAGCGGCGGCTGAGCCGACCGGCCCCCGTTGCCATCGCTCTCCTGGCCGGGTCGGCGGCAATGGCGGTTGCCGACCGGCGCCCCGAGCGCCGCAACCGGGACGGCGCGACCGCGGGGGATGCGCTCGCGATCGGCTTCGCACAGGCATTCGCCCTGATGCCCGGCGTGTCCCGGAACGGCGCGACCCTGACCGCCGCCCGCTGGCGCGGCTTCCGGCGCGCGGACTCGAACGTCATCTCACGCCAGATCGCGCTTCCCGTGATCATCGGCGCGGCGGCCCTGAAGGGCGCCCGGCTGGCCAAGCGCGGCGTTCCGCCGGACGTGGGGCGCGGAATGGCGGCGGGGTCGGTGGCCGCCTTTGTGTCCACCCTCGCCTCGCTGCGGCTGATCGCGATGCTCGAGCGCAGCCGCTCGCTGCTTCCCTATGCGGCCTACCGCACCGCTCTCGCGGCGGTGGCGCTCGCGGCGCTGCGACGGCGTGCACGCTCTGCTTCGGCGCCGCCTAAGCGGACATCGGCTCCGGCGCCGCCCCAGATGACCGTCGCGGCCGGGTGACGAGCGAGCGCGACTCCTACGCCGCGGCGGGGGTCGACACTGCCGCGGCAGGTTCTGCCCTCGCCGGGCTTGTCGCTGCGCTCGGTGCCATCGATCCCGGCCGGGCGCGACGCTCGGTCCTCCGGTCGGGCCACTACGCGGCCGTTCTGGCGCTGGACGAGCGCACCGGCATCGCGCTCTGCACCGACGGAGTCGGCACGAAGCTGATCGTCGCCGAGCAGGCGGGCCGGTTCGACACGGTCGGGATCGACTGCATCGCCATGAATGTCAACGACCTGATCTGCGTCGGCGCCGAGCCGCTCGCGATGGTCGACTACCTGGCAGTCGAGCGCGCGGATCCGGACGTGTTGTCCGCGGTCGGAGAGGGCCTGCGGCGTGGCGCGGAGGAAGCGCGCATAGAGATTCCGGGCGGCGAACTGGCGCAGCTTCCGGAGATGATCCGCGGGCATCCGTCACCCAACGGCATCGACCTGGTCGGCGCGGCGTTCGGCGTCGTGGGGCTGGACGCGATCCTCGACGGCGGCACCGTCGCGCCCGGCGACGCGGTGATCGGCGTACCGTCGAGCGGGATCCATTCGAACGGCTTCACGCTCGCGCGCAGGGCCCTGCTGGAGGATGGCGCCCTGTCGCTCGATCAACACGTCGAGGAGCTGGGCCGCACGCTTGCCGACGAGCTCCTCGAGCCCACGGCGATCTACGTTCGGGCGGCGCTCGGGCTGCTGGGCTCCGAAGTGGACGTGCACGGCCTGGCCCACATAACCGGCGACGGCCTGCTGAACCTCCGGCGCCTGAGCAACGAAGCCGGCTTCGAGATCGACGCGCCGCTGGAGCCGCAGCCGGTCTTCGACCTGATCGCCCGGTCGGGAGACATCGGCGCCGCGGAGATGTGGGAGGTCTTCAACATGGGCACCGGCCTCTGCTGCGTAGTGGCGGAAGCAGACGCCAACGCGGCAGCCGAGCTGCTGACCAAGCACCACCCCGGGACCCGACGAATCGGAACGGTCACATCCAAAACGGGATCAGTGACGATCCCATCCCGGGGCCTGCGCGCCGAGCCGGGCAACGGCTTCCAGGCCTGACGGTCTGCGGTCTGCCGTCTGCCGTCTACGCCTTCTCCCACAACTCCCCGGTAAGACACCGCCTCACCCGAATCTTCCACTCGCCAGCAAGGCGCCACAATTCAGCCGCCGCGCGCGGACCCGGCAACTCGCAGACCTCCACGACCTCGTGAGTCGTGACACGCCCGAACCGCTCGATCAGCGCCTCCGGCGTCGGGGCGCGATCGCCGCTCGACTCGGCACCCAGCTCCTCCGCGGCAGCCCGGCACTCGGCCAGGCTCCTCAGCCCCACCAGGACCCGCCGCTCGCCGGCCTCGTTCGAGATCACGAGCGTCGGAAGGACCGCGCCCGAGGCTGTCCTCGAACCGTGCACGTCGCCGCCGGCCGGCTCCTCCTGCGCGAGCGCCGCGGTTGCGTCGAGGTCCGCGGCGAACGCCTCCGTAATCCCATGCGAGCGCAGGTCGATGCGAAAGCGCTCCACGTCGAGCCCCGCGGCGCGCGCCTCCTCGACCAGCGGCTCGGCGTGGTCGAGGCGCCGCCGCTCGCAGAGAATCCCCTCGCGCAGGCGGCGCAGGTACCGATAGCCGCCGTCCGAGGCCTGCTCGGAGGCCGCCTTGACGGCCATGGAGGCCGGGAACGTCGATCTGAGCGGGCTTTCGAACCAGACCAGCGGATCGAGCGGCGCCTCGGCCACCTCTGCGGCGGTCAGCCATTCGCGGACCAGACGCGCGGTGGCGGCGGAGCCGAGCTGCCGGCTCCGCCCGGAGCCCTCGTCCAGCAGGTCCCGGCCGAGCCCTCCCATCACGAAACTCCATCGCAGACCGTCGCCGAAAGCGACCATCAGGCCCCGGATCGCGGGCTCCATCGCCCACGACCAGGGGCAGGCGGGATCGGTGTGACAGCGAATCTCCATCATCGGGCGCAAAATACTGTCAGCACCTCGAACCCACGCACGGGCCGAGGCGCCCAATCAAGCCAGTGATCGGCACAACACTCTCAAGTCGCTACCGGATCGAGGCCATGATCGGCTCGGGCGGCATGTCGACCGTCTACAAGGCGTTCGACGAGACGCTCGAGCGCGACGTCGCCCTCAAGATCATGCATACGGCGGTGTCCCAGGACCCGAGCTCGCTGGAGCGCTTCCGGCGCGAGGCGCGCACGGTGGCGCAGCTCTCGCACCCGCACGTCGTGATGGTGATCGACGCAGGCGAGGACGAGGGACAGCCCTACATCGTCTTCGAGCACGTGCACGGAGAGACGCTCAAGGACCGCATCCGGCGCGATGGCGCGCTTCCGGTGAGCGAGGCGGTCGCTTATGCCATCGAGATCGGGCGGGCTCTGCAGGCGGCGCACGAACGCGGGCTCGTGCATCGCGACGTCAAGCCGCAGAACGTGCTCCTCGATGAGGAGGGCCGCGCCAAGGTGACGGACTTCGGCATCGCCAGCGGACTCGAGTTCGAGCAGCTGACCGGAACCGGCCGGGTCATCGGGACGACGGACTACGTCTCGCCCGAGCAGGCGATGGGCGAGCCGGTGACCGGGCAGTCCGACGTCTACTCGCTGGGCATCGTGCTGTTCGAGATGCTCGTCGGAGAGGTTCCCTTCAAGGCCGACAGCGCGGTCAGCATTGCGATGAAGCACGTGCGCGAAGGGCTGCCGGACGTCCAGCGGCGGCGGCCGGAGGTGTCCGCGGCGCTCGCCTCGGTGGTCGAGCGCGCCACCGCAAAGGAGCTGCGGAACCGCTACCCGACGATGGGCGACTTCGTGGGCGACCTGGAGGAGGTGCTGACCTACGAGGCGGCTCGCTCCGGCGAGGCGACCGGTGAGGCGACGGCCGTGCTGCAGGCGCTGCCTGCCGAGGCCGCGCGCCGAGGCATGCGGGGGCGGCGCTGGGCGATGGCAGCCACGTACGTCGTCATCGCGGTGGCAGTCGCCTTCGGGGCGGCGCTCCTGTTCGACTCGAACGACGAAAGCCCGCCCGCTGCGGCGGGTGGCCTGTCCCCCATCCCTCTCGGCCAGCAGGACATCGGGGACTTCGACCCGCCTCCCGGCGACGGCAGCGAGAACCCGGAGAACCTGGACCTGGCTCTCGACGGCAAGCCGACCACGGCGTGGGAGACCGAGAACTACGACACGCCGGACCTCGGCGGGATCAAGAAGGGTGTCGGCGTGTACCTGGACACGGGCCGCCCCATCGTCGCGAAGGGGCTTCGCATCACCACCCCGAAGAGCGGCTGGACGTTCGGGCTCTACGCGGCGGACTCCGGGCCGCCCGCCACCCTCGCCGGATGGCAGCCCGTCGGCGGCGGTCAGATGACGCGCAACCGCGAGGCCTTCCGCCTCAACACCCGCGGCCAGGCCAAGCAGTACTACCTGGTGTGGATCACGAAGCTAACGGAGGGAACGACCGGAAGGTCGAACGCGGCCATCTCGGAGCTCGAACTACTGGGGTAGCGGTCTGCGGTCTGCGGTCTGCGGTCTGCCGACTAATACAGGTAGGCGGCGGCCCGCTCGTGCCGCTCCAAGGCCAGGCCCAATAGCCGGTCCAACAGCTCGACATACGCGAGGCCGGATGCGTCGAACAGCTTCGCGAACACGCTCGTCTCCGTGAAGCCGGGCATCGTGTTCAACTCGTTCAGCAGGACGCGCCCGTCGTCGGTGACGAAGAAGTCGACGCGCGCGAGTCCGGCGCAGCCGGATTCACGGAACGCGTCGGTCGCGATGCGGCGAACCCGCTCCAGCTGGGCCGGCTCGATCGGCGCCGGCACGCGCAGCTCCATGCCTCCCGCCGTGTACTTGGAATCGAAGTCGTACCAGTCGCCTCCCACCGTTACGACCTCGCCGGGCTCGGACGCGACCGGCTTGTCGTTGCCGATCACCGAGCACTCGACCTCGCGCCCGATTGCCGCAGCCTCGACGAGCGCCGTCGGGTCATGCGCGAGCGCCAGCTCCAGCGCCGGCTCCAGCTCGGCCGCGCTGTCGGCCTTCGAGATGCCGACGCTCGATCCGAGATGCGCGGGCTTGGTAAACGAGGGGAACCCGACGGTGACTGCGCGCTCGAGCGCCGCTGACCGGGCCGTGGACCACTCGGCCTGCGTCACGACCTCGTAGCGCACCTGCGGCAGGCCGGCCTGGCTCATCATCCGCTTGAACGCGGCCTTGTCGAGGCAGAGCGCGGAGGCCAGCACGCCCGCGCCCACGTACGGCACGCCTGCGCATTCGAGCAGGCCCTGGACCGTGCCGTCCTCGCCGAACGGGCCGTGCAGCACTGGGAACGCCACGTCGGCGCCCAGCAGCCCCTCGCCCGGAACGACCTCGACGCGCTCCCCGCCCTCCCCCGGTATGCGCGGATCGGTCGCCGTCCAGCGCCCCTCCCGGCCGATCACGACCGGCAGGGTCTCGTGGCCGCCGCTCTCGAGCCCGTCGAGGACGGCCGCACCAGACCGCAGGGACACGTCGTGCTCGCTCGAGCGGCCGCCCGCGAGCACCGCGACTCTCAGGGCGTTCCTCCCGGCGTCGAGGTGCTCAGCTGGCCGACGGTGATCGTGATCACGGCGCCCTTGGTGCGCTTCGCTCCGCCGGCCGGGCTCTGGCTGATCACCAAGCCGTCCTGCGCCGTATCCGTGGTCGGCTTCGTGCGCACCGAGACGTCGAAGCCCTCCCGCCCGAGGCGCCCTTCGGCGGTCGACTGTCGCAGGCCGGTCACGTCGGGGACCTCCGCGACGTTGGCGTTGGAGACGAAGATCGTCACCGTGGTGCCCTCGGCTACCGGGAGTCCCGCGGAGGGGCTCTGGTCGACGACGGTGCCCTGCGGCTTGTCGGAGGACTTCTCGCGTATCTCCGGGCTGAGGTGGAGGTCTCGCAGCTGCGAGACGGCGTCCTGCTCGTCTTGTCCCACGAGATTCGGGACTGTCACCTGCTGTGGCCCCGTGCTGACGAACAGCGTCACGGAGGAGCCGCGCTCGGTCAGCCGGTCGGGTCCCGGGTCGGAGCGGATCACGATTCCCTTGTTCACCGAGCCCGACGCCTCGCGAGTTACGTCGGCCCGCAGGCCCGCCCGTTTCAGGCGGGCGTGCGCATCGTGGAGCGGGAGCCCCACCACGTCCGGCATCTTCACCGTACTCGGGCCGTTCGAGACGATCAGCGTGACAGTCGAGTCGCGGTCGGCCTTCGTGCCGGCTCCGGGCACCTGGTCGATCACCGTGTCGGCGGGCGCCGGGTCGGCGCGCCGTTTGACGTCCACCCCGAGGTGCTTCGCCTCGATCTCCACGCGCGCGCTGTCGAGCGTCTGGCCGATCACCTGCGGCACGATCTCGGTCGGCTGGTTGCGCAACAGGGTGAAGGCCAGAAGAGCAAGGAGGGCGGCCGCCACGAGGCCGAGAAGGAACAGCATGCGCCGCCTGTCGTCCCGCTCTCCCGGAGGCGCGGGCGGCGGCCCCGTCACCGGCGGTGGCGGCTCCATCGGCGGCGGCAAGGCGTCTGGAGGAGGCGCGACGACCGGCGTCGGGATCGGAACCGGCACGGGCGCGAACACCGCGGTGCTCTCCGTGTCCACCAGATTCGCGCCGAGACGCGACTGGGCCACCTCGAGGTCACGCATCATCGACTCGGCATCGGGATAGCGCCGCTCCGGGTCCTTGGCGAGCGCCTTCAGGACGATCGCCTCGAGCTCGGGTGGCACCGCGGGAACGAACTCGCGGGGCGACGGCGCCGGCTGGTTCACGTGCTTGAGCGCGACCGCGACGGGGCTCTCCGCCTCGAAGGGCGCACGGCCGGTGAGCATCTCGAACATCACGACGCCGATCGAGTAGAGGTCCGATGCCGCCGTCACCGGCTGGCCGTGCGCCTGCTCGGGCGAGAGGTACTGCGCGGTGCCCATGATCGCGCCCACCTCGGTGATGTCCGACCCGGATGCGCGCGCGATGCCGAAGTCCGCCACCTTGATGTGGTCGTCGGCCTCGATCATCACGTTCTGCGGCTTCAGATCCCTGTGGATCACGCCCCGCTTGTGCGCGAAGCGGGTCGCCGCGAGTATCTCCTTGACGATCGAGATCGTCCGCCCCGGGTCCATCGGCGCCTCGCGCCGGATCACGTCCTTGAGCGTCTCGCCCTCCACGAACTCCATCGCGATGTAGTACGCGCCATCGGAGTCGCCCCGGTCGTAGATGCCGACGATGTTCGGGTGCTGGAGCCCCGCGGCCGCCGAGGCCTCACGGCGAAAGCGCTCGACGAACTCCCGGTCCTGGGAGAAGCGCTCGTGCAGCACCTTGATCGCGATGGTGCGGCCCAGCCGCGTGTCCTCCGCGCAGTACACGTCCGCCATGCCGCCTGAACCGACCCGCTCGAGCACCCGGTAGCGCTCGTCGATCATGGTTCCGGTCGCGACCTTCACAGGACCGACTCCATCACGCGCTTGGCGATCGGCGCCGCGACGGTCCCGCCCTGGCCCGTGGTCTGCTCGACCGTCACGGCCACCGCCACCTGCGGGTCGCGGACAGGAGCGAAGCCGATGAACCAGGCCTGGTTGGCCTGGCCCTTCTCCGCGGTCCCCGTCTTCCCCGCGACGTCGATGCCCTGTAGGGCCGCCGCGGTGCCGGTCCCCTCCGCCACAACACGGCTCATCATCGCCGCTAGCGCAGCCGCGGTGCTCTTCTTCATCACGCGGCTCTCCTCGCTGGGCCCGAAGCTGCGAACGGTGCGGCCGTCGGGGTCGCGGACCTTGGTCGCGATTCGCGGCCGCATCAGGCTGCCGCCGTTCGCCACCGCGGAGGCCACCATCGCCATCTGGAGCGGCGTGACCTGAAGGCGCTCCTGGCCGATCGCAACGCGGCCGAGGTCGATCGCGTCGCTGGAGTCGAGCAGCTTCCCGTTGTCGTAGACGCCGCTCGCGCGCTTCTCGCTGGCCGGCAGGTCGACGCGCGGCTTCTGGTTGAACCCGTACCGGTCCATGTACTTGAACAGGGTGCTCTTCCCAAGCTTCACGCCGACCTCTGCCCAGACCGTGTTGACGGAGTTCGTCAGCGCCTGAGTGAGCGTGATCGGGCCGAACTGCTCGCCGCCGAAGTTCGACAGCGGGACACCGTCGATGATCTTCGGCGACTTGCCGCTGACTACCGAAAGCGGGGTGTAGCGACCGGAGTCGATCGCCGCCGTCGCCGTGACCACCTTGAACGTCGACCCCGGCGGGTAGCCCGCTTGGGTCGCTCGGTTGAGGATCGGCGAGCCGGGCGCGCGGCGCAGGTCGTCGAACCGGTTCAGGACGTCGTTCGGGTCGTAGCTCGGGATGCTCACCATCGCGAGCACGCGCCCAGTCTGCGGGTTCATCGCGACCACCGAGCCGGCGCGCCCCGCCAAGCCCTGCTGGGCCACGAGCTGCGTCTTGGAATCGAGCGCGGTGAGCAGATCGTCGCCCTCGCGGTCGGCGCCGCGGATCTCGTCGAGCAGCGTTCCGAACTCGCCCTTCTGTCCTGCCAGGTCGTCCTCGTAGTAACGCTCGAGGCCCGTGCGTCCGCGCTCTACGAAGCTGTATCCCACCGGATGAGCAAACAAGTCTCTCGTCGGGTAGGTGCGGCGGTAGAAGCGGTCCGATCCGCGGCCCCGCGCGATGTTGCGCGCCAGCACCGTTCCGTCACCGGCATAGATGAGGCCGCGCCGCACGCGCTGCTGCTCCAGCAGCGGGCGGCGGTTGGCCTCGTTGTCCTTGAGGCCCTCGGCGTCGATCACCGACCAGTACGAGGTGAATCCGATCAGGACCGCGAACAGGATCACGACCAGGAAGAACAGGCGGTTGATGCGCACGTTGACCG
>Ga0070674_100002267_pt1 | contig 10615 bp, 15 predicted proteins | sample KBSM33metaG_FD_65344 | JGI IMG/M metagenome (GOLD analysis project Ga0070674, IMG submission 65344) | Miscanthus rhizosphere microbial communities from Kellogg Biological Station, Michigan, USA - KBS M3-3 metaG | ecosystem: Host-associated > Plants > Roots > Rhizosphere > Soil ...
TTGCTGATAAACCGGTGGAGATAAAACCCATTTTCAAATTACTCCGGGAAACCAAAGGGAAATCTTAGCATTTTTGAATCCGTCGTTAAACATTCAGCGGCGCCGAAATACTGCCATAAAGAAGCCGTCCATATCATCGCGATGTGGAAAGGTCCGGCCAAATCCTTCCGACGTATGGAATCGCCTTTCGATAGGCGGCAGTTCCAGGGAGAATTCTGAATTTCGCTGAAGGAAAAGAGCGCCAACCTCTTCGTTTTCCTCGCGTTCAAGCGAACATGTCGAATATATCAACCGCCCGTTGCCGGCCACTGCATCTGATGCGTTTTCAAGGATTAGGAGTTGTTTGCCCGATAGCTCGTCAATATCAGTTTTCCTTATCGAATACCTTATTTCTGGATTGTGCCTTATGGTTCCGGTCCCGGAACACGGAGCATCGACTAAAACGGTATCGAAACTTTTTTCGTTAAACGGCAAACCAGCGGTCGCATCAAGCTGAATTACCTGAACATTGGCAGACTGATTACGGCACGTGTTTCTCAAACCCTCGACTCGTGAAAAATGCAGATCACCGGCAACAACGAATGCTCCAGTCGATTTGGCGATCATCGACGTCTTTCCGCCGGGTGCCCCACAAACATCCAGAACGTTGCGTCCGGCGATATCGATCACACATTGAGCGACGAGTTGCGAGCCTTCGTCTTGAAAATAGATCGATCCGTTATCGGCAAATCTCCGGACCTCGGAATTAAAAGTCTCTGCGATAAAACAATTGCGCACTATGTCCGAAGCGCGAATCCCATCCGTTTGTTTGAGTCTTTCGATGAGGTGCTCATCGTAATTGATCGGTCGAAACGCTAGCGACGGCGTTTTATTATTCGCGACGCAGATCGCTACGGCAGTTTCGAAGCCAAAATCGGCGATCCATTTGTCGACCAGCCAAAGCGGATGAGAACTTTCGATCGAAATTCGCCCCGCGGCATCCTCGAAAATCAATTTCGGTTGGCCGCGCTGAAACGAACGAAGAACTGCGTTGACGAAACCTTTTGCCGATGACTTATTGGCGTGAGCGGCGAGTTCGACGCTTTCATTTATTGCTGAATGAGCCGGGACCCGGTCAAGAAAAAGTAATTGAAAAAGTGCTAGCTGCAAAGCAATGCGAATCTCGATATCGATCCGCTTGCCGCTGGAAAGCTGTTCGATAAACGCATCGAGGTACAACTTCCGCCGGAGCACGCCAAGCGCAAGCTCGTGGCACAGGGCGCGGTCCTTTTCGTTCAGCTGCGATTCAAATTGCGGCAACAAAGCGGAGGAGAACGCGGCATCGCGCTCGACCCTTAAAAGAACGTCGAACGCCGCCTTTCGTGCCGGTGAGATCTTCATTTAGGGTTATTTGTTTTGGAGATCGCAACAGAATGATCCGGCTCGACACCTTTCTTTAATTCAGAGTCGACGGTTCTCCGGTCGTCGAAAACAAAACATTCGCCGCGCCAAAGCGATTTGTTCGCGTTAACCGTTTCAAGGTATTTCAAAATGCCGCCGCGAAGTTGGTAAACATTTTCGAAGCCTTTTGATCTCAGATAAGGCGCAAACTTTTCACAGCGAATTCCGCCCGTGCAATACATTGCAACTCGTTTATGTTTCGCTGGATCGAGATTATTTTCGACAAAATCGGGCAGCTCGCTGAATTTCGATGTGCCCGGGTCGATTGCGCCGACAAAATTCCCGTTCATGAACTCATAATGGTTTCGTGCGTCAAGCACGACCGTCTCAGGATCGGAAATGATCTCATTCCAATCTTCCGGCGCAACATGGGTTCCGCTACCTTTCGCGATATCGACGGTTTGTTTCAACGTCACGATCTCCGGCTTTATCTTAACGTCAACCTTTCGAAACGGCATCTTTTCGTGAGATGAAGATTTGGTCTCGATCCTGCAACCGAGGATCTCTTCCGCGCTCGATAGAAACGCATTCAATTTCTCCGGCTTGCCGGAGATGGTCGAATTAAAACCTTCGTTCGCGAGAATGATCGTTCCTTTGATATCCAATTCGCGCATTGCTGCCTTCAGCCGTTCGCGTTTCGCTGGAAGCTCGCTCAATACGATAAATCTATAAAATGTAACAATCTGAAACATCTCTTACTTAGCTGCTCCAAAACGGTCCCCGATCTTCAGACGGCTTCCGTTGATAAAGTCCGCGGCGGGCATCCGACGTTTGCCTTCCGGCTGGATCTCTTCGATCAGAAGTACCGTGTTTCCTCCGCATGCGACCGCGATCAACTTTTCCTCGAGCGATAAAACTATCCCCGGCAGGCTTTTATTAGAAGTCGTTGCGTCAAATATCTTTGCCTTCCAGATCGTTGCTCGCCCGCCCTCATAGTGCGTGAACGACGACGGGAACGGTTGAAATCCGCGAATTCGGTTGTTTATTTCCCACGCCGATCGCTCCCAGTCGATCAATCCATCGTCGCGCTTCAAGATCGGAGCAAACGTCGCTTTCGCGTCATCCTGTTTACGCGGAACGATCGAACCCAAATTCGACAGCGTTTCCGATAAAAGTTCAGCGCCCATCAACGAAAGCCTTTCCATCAACTCCGGAGCAGTTTCTTCGGGCCCGATCTCAGTTTGATTTTGAAGCAGAATATCACCGGTATCTAATCCGGCATCCATTTTCATCGTCGTCACGCCTGTTTTAGTTTCCCCGTTTGCGATAGCCCAATTCACGGGAGCCGCTCCACGATATTTGGGAAGCCAAGAAAAATGCACATTGATCGCGCCGTGGGGAAAAGCAATCAGAAATGATTCGGGCAAGATCCTCCCATATGCGACAACAACAGCGACATCCGCATCGCGAGACCTGAATGTTTCCAGAGCCTCGGGCGTTTTTATTTTCGATGGCTGCAATATTTCAATTCCATTTTCTAGCGCGTACTGTTTCACTGGCGAGAATGTGATCTTATTTCCACGGCCCGAAGGCCGGTCGGGCTGAGAATAAACGGCAACGACTTCGTGACCATCTTCGATGATCCGTTCCAGCGTCGGAACCGCCGCCTGCGGCGTGCCCATAAAAACAATTCTCATAACAAAATAGCCAAGGCGAATGCTTTCGCCTCGGCCAAACTTACGGCGCAAGATCAGCGTCGATCAGATCTTTCGCGAGATCGATTTGCCCTGCATGAACTGCAGCAGGTATTCGCGCCCGCCGGCTTTCGAATCGGTCCCGCTCATATTAAATCCGCCGAACGGATGCGCCCCGACCAAAGCCCCAGTACATTTGCGATTCAGATAAAGATTGCCGACGTGAAATTCGCGCCGTGCTTTAGCAAGCCGATCTTCCGACGCCGAGTAAACCGCGCCCGTTAGGCCAAACTCCGTATCGTTCGCGATCTCGAGGGCGTGGTCGTAATCTTTGGCTTTGATCACAGCGAGCACCGGCGCGAAGATCTCTTCCTGTTCGATCGTGTCGCCGGGTTTTACGTCGTCGATGATCGTTGGCTCGATAAAGAATCCGTTCTCATCGGAGCCGGTGCCGCCGGTCAAAACCTTGCCGCCTTCTTCGATGCCTTTTTTGATGTAGCTGACCGTGCCTTCGAACGAGCGCTTATTTATGACCGCTGCGATATTCGTGTCACCTTCGGTCGGTTGCCCGACCTTCAGCGCTTTCGTCAGTGCTACGACCTTGTCCATCAATTGATCATGCACTTTTTCATCGACGATCAGCCGCGAACACGCCGAACACTTCTGTCCTTGATATCCAAATGCGGCCTGGACGATTCCTGTCGCCGCAGAATCGATATCGGCATCATCCGCAACGACGATCGCATCCTTGCCGCCCATTTCGGCGATCACACGTTTTATCCAGATCTGCCCGTCACGGGTCTTCGCAGCTTCTTCGTTGATGTGCAGCCCGACGCCTTTGGAGCCGGTGAACGAAATGAATCGCGTCTTCGGATGGGTGACCATCGCTTCGCCGGTCTTTGCGCTGCCTGTAAGGAAATTAACAACACCGTTCGGCAAACCTGCTTCTTGAACGATCTCGATAAACTTCGCCGCGATCGTCGGCGAATCGGATGACGGTTTCAAAACGACAGTGTTGCCGGTAACAACAGCTGCCATCGTCATTCCAGACATGATCGCAAGCGGGAAATTCCACGGCGGAATCACTGCGCCGACCCCAAGTGGAATGTATTCAAGATGATTGGCCTCACCGGGAACCTTAGTCACCGGCTGTTCCTGCGACCAGCGAAGCATCTCGCGGCCGTAGAATTCCATGAAGTCGATCGCCTCGGCGGTATCGCCGTCTGCTTCCGCCCAGGTTTTTGAAACTTCGAATACCATCCACGCCGAAAGCTCGTGCTTTCGCTGACGCATTATCTCTGCGACCTTAAAGAGATATTCCGCGCGCTCCACGGCCGGAACATTTCGCCACGTTTTGAAGGCAGCTGTAGCTGCCTCGATCGCCTTTTCAACCAACGACGTATCGCTGTCGCCTTCGGAAAAGATTCCAACCACTTCTGTTTTGTTTGCAGGGTTGTAGCTCTGAAATTTGTGTTCGAGCGTTACCTTTTCACCGTTGACCACCGAAGGGTATTCACGCCCCAGTTCGCCGCGAACCTTCTCAAGGGCCGTTCGCATCGCATCGGCATTCTCCGGCTTAGAAAAATCTGTGAAAGGCTCGTTCTTAAATTCGTCCAAAACTCTTTGTGTTTGCATATTAGTCACAGCTAACGAATGGTCTATGCGGGCTCTAGAACCGAGTGCTTAGGCTCCGGTAATTGCTTGCCGTCTTGTTTCATGATTTCAACCCATTCGTCTACTACCTCAAGAAGTTCCTTGAATACTTTGTTGGGATCGTCACCATGAACGCCGCCATTCATGATCTCGGGACAAACACCAATAAAGCACTGGTCCTCGTCGCTCCAATACACGATCTTTTCGTATTGATCGGCAATCCTTTTCATTTCTTTTTGAGTTCCGTTAACACACGCTTTACAAGCCTTTCCTGATATCTCCGAGCGTCGTCGCCCGCTTGACCAGAAATTGTTAATCGAAAACCGAACGGGTGTTCAAAATTCCTATGACTCCCTTTTCCACCTCTGCTGATAAACCCGTTTCGTTCCAACTCAGCGATCAATTCGCGAATTTTGGGCGGCATAATCTAGCGATACTTTTGCCGGTCGAGTTCATTCAGTTCCCACGCGTCGAGCATTTCCGGCATCTCAGGTTCTTCGTCGCTTTGCCATGAGATCACGTACCGGGGACGCTGCGTATCGCTGGAATGTTCGACATATGTCAGGATCAGTTTCCAACCGGCATTTAGGAACGCGTTCAACTCCCTGACGGAGCCGACCTCACCCGTGAGTCTCGTGTTCTCAATGCTCATTCCCACTCGCCCGCTGACTGTAATCTCTTGATTTTACGCTTTGCCAATTCACGTTTCAAGGGCGTCATCCGGTCGAGAAATACGATGCCGTCGCAATGATCGGTCTCGTGCAAGACGCATCTCGCGGCGAGGCCGTTCAGGTCGAGTTCGATATCCGTGCCCGTTTCATCCTGCCCCGAGACGATCACGCGCATATCCCGTTTCACCTTCTGATAAAGGCCTGGAAATGAAAGGCAGCCCTCGTCGCCGACCTGTTCGCCCTCGACACGCAAAACAGTCGGATTTACGATCGCGTGACGTTGCCGGCCGCCTTCGTCGTCGGGAACGTCCATTACAAAAAAGCGCTTCGATATGCCTACCTGTGGGGCGGCCAAGCCGACGCCGCCTGCTTTCTCCATTGCGACAAACATTTCGTCGACCACCGAGCGGAATTCGTCGCCGAATGCCGAGACCGGTTTACCGACCTTCAGCAAGACCGGATCGGGATAATGCACGATCTTTAATCGGCTCATTATTTAGATTATATGCGATTGAATCTGGGAATTGAATTGCGAAGAGATCAGAGCTTTCGAGTTCGGTTTTCGATCGGTAAAAGATCTGTCGTGTCTTCGATGACCGAATTAACTACGGTCGCTTCGGCTTCTTGCAGAAGTTGGTTCGTAACCGGTTCAGCGGCCAATTGATCAGGGGTTTCGACGCTGCTGTGTCGTTTCTTTCGTTTTTCCTTTAGATCCTCGTTCATAACGACCCACGTAAGGGCAAGTGCGGCAAAAACCACGAAGAGCGCGAGTATGACCCCCACGACCGGTTGATCACCGGCCAGTATGAATTTCGTGACGATCGCGTAAAGAATGCCAAGTATTGCGACGCCCACGACGATTCCAAATCCGCCAAAAACGATCTTTCCAAAACGCTCGAGCCGTTGTTCCTTTCGATCGATCTCGGACCTCGCGTTGTCGGGAAATTGCTCGGCAAGAGCGGTCGCGGCCTGTTCAAGGTTCATCCCGCACGCCCGGCAAAAGCTTTGGTCGGTCGAGTTTTTTGCTGCACAATTCGGGCAAAACATGATCTATTCGATAACAATTTTCTTTCGTTCCCCGTCGGTCCAGGCGCAGATCGCGTCTATTTCAGACGGTGCCAGCGCCGACTCGCGGTGGATTATCAGATACGACGGCAGCGGCATTTCGCCGGAGCGTACCTGTTCGCAGATCTCTTTGAGTTTGCGTTCCTGTTTCTTCGGCGCGTAGGTAGCATACTCGCTTACGTTCAACTCGCGCTTCGCTTCAGTGATATGATTTCGCAACCACCAGGAAACCGGGGCGACGTTCGAATACCACGGGTAAACCGTTTTGTTTGAATGACAATCGTTGCACGATCGCGCCATTATCTGTTGTATGTCCGGCGGCACGTTTATCGCCGCTTCCATCGTTTTTTCCGGCTCAACGGGCGGATTAGATTTGTCGATCCGAACGAACTGGATCAGCACGAACACAACAGCCAGGCAAATTAGGACTATCTTTACAATGCGCATATTTTAGGTGAATTTTACACTTAAACCCGCACTGATGTCTCGTACGTCGGCAGGGCTCCGAAAGTTGTAGTAAAATTAACTCTGTATCTCGCCATGATCCGCCCAACATTGATCGCTATTCCGTTATTTGCCGCACTTATCGCAGCTGAAGCTCATTGGGCGCGCTTTCGCGGTTCGGACGCATTCAAAGACGTTAAAGATACACGGACAAATATCATCCTTGGGTTTTCGAGCACGGCATGGGGCATGGTTTGGGGCCTGCTCGCAGGGGTCATTTATCTATTTGCCTACGATCTTGCTCCTTACAAATTCCCTGCCGGCGCGTGGTGGACATGGGTCATTCTATTCTTTGTCGACGACCTTGCTTATTACGTCTTTCACCGCGTAAGCCACGAAACGCGTTTGTTTTGGAATTTTCACGTCGTCCATCATTCGAGCAAACAGTACAATCTGAGTGTTGCGGTCCGGCAAAGCTGGTTTTCAGGAATCCTGCATTGGATGTTCTATGCGCCTGTTATGCTGCTGGGCTTTGCTCCGTGGATGTTCCTGCTCGTGCACGGTTTCAACCTGATCTATCAATTCTGGATCCACACAAAGCTGATCAAATCGCTCGGCCCGCTCGAATGGGTGCTCAACACACCGTCGCATCATCGGGTTCATCACGGGATAAACAATCCTTATCTCGACAAGAATTATGCCGGCGTCTTGATCATTTGGGATCGGATGTTCGGCTCGTTCGTCATGGAAACAGAAGAGCCGCGATACGGTATAGTCAAACAGCTCGAAAGCTACAACCCGTTCTGGATAAACACGCACGGATGGGTCGAGATGTGGGATGCCATCCGAGAACAGCCAACGTTCTGGCGTAAGCTTAGCTGCATATTCGGCTCGCCGAATATGGAATTTGACGAAACAACACGCGGAACACTTCCTGTAAACTGAAAACAAATATGCGAATCGCAAAACTTCCTTTCATCGCGATAACGACTGCGATGTTTACATTTGCCATTTGCGCTCAGTCGGTTGTTGTCACAAAACGAACTGTCACGTATCGACGCCCCAACCCGCAAATGGGTATCAAGCGAACGTTCGTGATCAATTATGCAAAGGTCAAAGCCGCATCGCCCGCGATCGCTGCAAAAATCGAACGGCAGCTAAGCTATTTCAAACTGTTTCAATTCACGCTTCGCGAGGAGATTAACGAAAGTCATTGGTTGTCCGAGGCCGATTTCGAGGTTGATCACAATGCGAACGGATTGCTCTCGGTCGCATTGACTGTCAGCGGCGTCGGAGCGTATCCAGACGATTCTACGCAACATATTGTTCTTAATTCGAGAACCGGTGCACGGCTTGTCCCTGTTGGGTTATTTGACGACCTAAGTTCGCTTGCCGCAAAGGCCGATAAAAAATTACAGGACGAGATCCGTGCCGCAAAAAAGAAGATCAAAGAAGATAAAGAGAGCAGCGAGATGGATGTAGAAGAGCTCTTCGACGGCAAGAAATTCGATGTCGGATCATTAAACGAATACTCCGTTAATAAGGCCGGCATTACGTTTTATTATGATTACGGTTTTCCCCACGTGATCGAGTCTCTTCGGCCCGGCGGTGAGATAAAGTTCTCCTGGACGGAGATCAAGCCATACATAAAACCAGACGGTTTGCTCGCAGTGTTCATTCGCTAATATACTTGCACCAACATGTCTGATAGAAAAATAAGAGTTTTGGTCGCTAAACCCGGGCTTGACGGCCATGACCGCGGTGCAAAAGTGATCGCGCGTGCCCTGCGTGATGCCGGAATGGAGGTCATCTACACCGGCCTGCGGCAAACGCCCGAAATGATCGCGTCTGCTGCTTTGCAGGAAGACGTTGATGCCGTAGGCATCTCGATACTGAGCGGTGCGCATCGCACCTTATGCCCGCGCATTGTTGAATTACTTCGCGAGAACGGCATGGACGACGTCCTGATACTCGTTGGCGGCATCGTACCGAACGAGGACATCCCAGGTCTGAAATCGAACGGCATTTCAGAGGTCTTTCTTCCGGGCACGTCCACCGAAGACATTGTGAAATACATAAACGCGAACGTCCGCAGCAATTAAACCCGTCTGCCCCGTCGGTATGATACTTGCAACGATAAGGGCAAATTATGAAACTAAATAGCGTCAAATCATTATTCTTCGCGGTGTTATTAATCCCAGGACTCGTTTTTGTCGGCGAAGGCATTTCATCCGGCAACGGGTCGTTTTCTGTGGGCGCACAAACCGTCACCGTTCGTCGAACTAGCCGCAACATCGGCCATGCAACGTATCGAGGTGGACGTTGGGTTGTCCGCAAGACCTGGAATGGAACCAAATGGGTTTATCGACGGGTTTGGTACGGCACAAAATGGACGGGCCGAAAAACCTGGCATGGAACCAAAAAGGTCGGCCGGGCCATCAAGCGAACTTTCAACTAGGCTGGAAAGTTCGAACTGACTGGAAAATAGTGTACTAGCCGATCAACTGCTGATAGTCGGTCATCGCGTCGGTGATCACCTCGTAGCTTTCTTCGCGGCCGTACGAAAATGCGATCTCGCATAAATTCGGTTCTCCAGGAAGACTTTTGTAAGTAAGAAAATAGTGTTTGAAGCGTTCGGCGATACCTGTCGGCAGCTGCGCCAAATCGGAGTATTGCTCGAACACTTTATCGCCTTTTAGTACCGCGATTATTTTGTCATCGGCCTCACCGCGGTCTATCAGGCAGATCCCTCCGATCGGTAATGCTTTCAACAATATGTCGCCTCTGAGCAGGTGATGTTCGCTTAGAACGAGGATGTCTAGCGGGTCGCCGTCGCCGCCGCTAACATCAATGCTCGACGCTGCTCGCGCACGCTCCGCGATCCGATCCCCGCAATATGTTTGCGGGATAAATCCATAGTTGGCTGGTACAACATTTGAGTATTGCTGTGGGCGATCGATCTTTAGAAAACCGGATTCTTTATCAACCTCGAATTTAAGCGTGTCGCTGGGAACGATCTCGACAAATACGTTCACTTCGGCAGGCGCCTCGTCGCCGACGCCAACGCCGTGCCAGGGATGGGCTTTGTCGGTTCTGAACATACGGGTATTATCGGTGCGAGAACCGTTTATGTCTAACGCACTTCGCGTGGCGGAATTTGATGAAAGCGTCCTAATTACTTTTACACGGCCTGAGATCCGCAATCCATTGTCTGTCTTTGTTGTGGACGAACTTATACAGATCCTCGCGACCATTGCGGAGAAGCCAGAATTTCGTCGCGTCGACTTTACCGGCTCAGGCAATGTGTTCGCATCCGGTGCCGATCTGCGTGAGATCGCGAAGCTCGATGCGGCAGACGCGCGTACATTTGCGGGGCGCGGCCAACATTTAATGAATACGATCGAGGCGATGCCGCAGGAAACCCGGGCTTTGATAAACGGAGCGTGTTACGGTGGAGCGCTCGATCTGGCGCTTACGTGCGACCGTCGAATTGCTACCAGCAGCGCAACATTTTGCCATCCGGGCGTTGGACTTGGCATTATCACCGGATGGGGCGGGACCCAACGCCTGCCGCGCTTGATAGGTGAAGCATCGGCGTGCGAACTATTGTTTACCGCGGAACCTATTTCGGCTGAGGTTGCGCTCAAAATTGGTTTGATCGACGAGATCAAGGAAAATATCTAAGGGGAACGATCAACAACGATCGGT
>Ga0070674_100002268_pt1 | contig 10612 bp, 5 predicted proteins | sample KBSM33metaG_FD_65344 | JGI IMG/M metagenome (GOLD analysis project Ga0070674, IMG submission 65344) | Miscanthus rhizosphere microbial communities from Kellogg Biological Station, Michigan, USA - KBS M3-3 metaG | ecosystem: Host-associated > Plants > Roots > Rhizosphere > Soil ...
CCGGCGATCCAGCCGATCAGGTTGTTCCGGTTCGCCGGAGTGAACGGCAGGATCTCGACGAACTCGAGTGCCGGCTCGCCAGGCAGCTTCATCAGGACGAAGTTCGGTTCGAGCGTTTGCGCCGCCTGCGGGTTGGAATCGTTGGTTCGCACTTCGGATGCGACCGTCCACAGGTCTTCCCGGTTGTAGAACACATCGGGCGACGTCATGTGGTACAGGCCGTACACCGCCGCCTGCATCTCGAGCATCAGCTCGGGATAGCGCACGTGGCTCCGGAGATCCGGCGGCATGTCGGCGGCGTCGCGGAACAGCGTCGGGAACGTGCGCCGGTACGAGCCGATGATCGGATCGGCCGCGTCGAACACATACAACGTCACGGTGCCGTCGTAGGCGTCGATGGCAGCCTTGACGCTGTTCCTCATGTAGTTGACGCGCGCGTTCCCAAGCCGGTAGTGCCGTGCATACGGGAACGAATCCGAGGTCGTATAGCCGTCGACCAGCCAGACGAGGCGCCCCTCTTTCGTCACGACGATGTACGGATCGGCGTCGAACGTGAGGAACGGTGCGACCGTGTCCAGTCGCTCGCGGATATTTCGTCGCATGAGCAACCGGCTGTCGGGGGTGATGTCATCGCTGAACGGCACCTTCGTGATGTCGCCGCGGTCCAGCGCGATGATCAGCCGCCGGAAGAACCCGCCCATCCCGATGCCGCCGGACCCTTCGTAGGTCGCGAAGCTGTTGGTCTCGCCCTGCGGGTAGTCGAACTCCTTCTGGTTCGTCCGCACGTACACGTCCGTGTTGGTCAGCTCGCCGAAGTAAATCTGCGGCCGCGCCAGCGTGAGCCCGGGGAACGTGCTCTGAACCGGCATGTTCCCCAGCAGAAGGTCGGGAAGTCCCTCCGGCGTAAATCCGTTCACCGGGTTCATCGTGACGCCGTAGCCGTGCGTGTAGATCAGCTTCTCGTTGATCCAGTTGCGGCTGCTCTCCGGTAGCCGGTCGACGTTGAGCTCGCGGACCGCGAGCATCATCTGCCGGACCGTCCCGTTGACGGAGTAGCGGTCGATATCGATGTCGGGGAAGTCGTAGTAGGTGCGGATCTCCTGGATCTGCCGCAGCGTGTCCTGCAGCGCGCGCCAGTCCCACAGCCGGATGTTCTTCAGCGTCGCCTCGTTCTTGTCCCTCTCGAGGGCCTCGATGCCGCCTTCGGCCGGGAACGGACGCTGTTCGAAGCGATCCAGTCCATACGCCCGGCGCGTCATCTCGATGTTGTGCGTGATGTAGGGAGACTCGCGCACCAGCTCGTTCGGCTTGACGACGAAGCTGCTGACGTACCAGCCGAGGATGCCGGCGATCACGTAGCAGATCGCCGCCGGCGCGACCGCCAGCCCGAGCCAGCGGACCTTGGGCGCGGCGACGGCGTTGACGAGCGCGATCACCGCCCCGAGGACGAGCGCACCGCTCACGGCCAGCATGCCGGTCAGCGTCACGTGCGCTTCGGTATAGGTGACGCCGGAGAAGATGGTGTGATCCGCGAACAGCCGCTCGTAGCGGCCAAGGTAGACGCGCGCCGCCAGCATCAGCAGGACCATGGCGAACGCGATCGAGAACCCGCGCCATGCCGGCGCGGCCGGGTCGCGCCGCGCGCCGAGCATGCGCGTGCCGCCGAGGATGACGACGAAGAACAGCGCCATCGCGCCGACCAGCACCGCCAGCGTCATCAGCCAGCCGCTCAGGAGCTGCCAGGCCGGCAGGGTGAAGAGATAGAAGGGCAGCGGACGTCCGAACACCGGATCCACCGCGGCGCCCGCGGCGGTGCGGACGGCATCCGACCTGCCGTGCCAGTACAGCGCGAGCGTGGTCCACTGCGCCGTCATGCCGGCGCCGGTCACGACGGCGACGAGCAGCGAGGCGCCGAGCGCGACGCCCTTGATCACGGGCTCGACCGGCAGCCGGATCGGTTGCCCGTTGATCAGGATCGGCAGGCCGGCGAGATCGCCGAGGCGCGCCGGCTTCAGCGCGCGAAACGCTCCGTAGAGGATGAGAAACGTGAGGATGGCGAAGCCAACAAAGACTTCGGCGCGCAGGTTGAGCGTTGTCCAGAAAACGTCGGCGACGCCGAGCGAATCGTACCAGAGCGCTTCGACGTAGTAGGAGAGCGTGGTGCCGCCCGCCAGCAGCAGCACGCCGGCCAGCGCGAGCAGAAAGAGACCGCCGCGGCGCCTCGGGCGCTGCGGCGGCGGCCAGTCGATGGTGTCGGCCACTTCAGCTGTCAGCTTTCAGCGGTCACCGAGCCGCGATCGGCTACTTGCTCTTGACCGCAAATCCTTCCACGTGGACGTTGAGATTGTGGTTGATGCGCAGCCCGGCGATGCCGGAGGTGTCGACCTTCGCGGCGTCGGCGGTGCTGACTTCCGTGCCGTTCACGAGGAAGCGCACCTTGTCCTTGCCGACGTCGATCGAGAGCGTGTTGATCATCTTTCCGGAGCTGTCCGCCTTCTTGATCGCGGCGTTGTCGGTCCAGTCGGCGATGGTGGGCGTGGTCTCCCCGGCGCGGCGCTTGACCATGAACTTGCCGTCCTGCCGGATCAGGAAGTAGGTGTACTTCTGGCCGGCGCCTTCGAGATCCGCACCGCCGATGATGAGCCCGTAGGCTTCGGGATGCGCCGCGGGCTGCATCTGGTTGAACGTCGCGCGCGCCTCGTATGCCCCGCTCGCCTTGTCGGCCGGGCGGTAGTAGATGCCGGCCGGGCCGCTCATGAAGTGGACGCCGCCGCCCATTTCCATCACCTTGACGCCGGCCAGCGAGCCCGTGCCGTCGGCGCGGCCCTTCCACCCGGCCGGCAGCGTGCCGCCGCCGGCGACTTTCTTGTCGGGATCGGCCTGGTGCTCGTGCTGGGCGTTCAGGGGCATCGCGGCCATGCCGGCGACCGCGACCGCGAAAATCAGTCTCTTCATAGCCTCTCCTTACCAGTAGAACTTCAATCCTAGCTGAATCTCGCGCGGCGCGCGGGCGTTCAGGATCTGGCCGAATGTGTCGTTGGCCGGATTGCACGTCGTCAGGCTGATATTGCAGGTGTTGTCGAGCCCGTTGACGTTCGGATCGGCCAGCCACTGCGTGTGGTTGAAGGCGTTGATGAGATCGGCCCGGAACTGGACGCGCTGGGTCCCGTTGAACGACCAGTTCTTCGACACTGAGAGGTCGGTCTGGTTGCGCCCCGGCTGGCGGAACTCGGCGCGCCTCGAATTGCCGAACGTGCCGTCCGCTGCCGGCGCGTAGGCGGCCGGGTTGAACCAGTAGAGATTCGCCGTCTGCTCGCCCGCCGCAGGGTCGCCGACGATGTTGGGGCGGTTGCCGCGCAGGAACCCGTTCGTGCCGGCCAGGATGCGCGACATCGGCTGACCGGAATTGATGGTCGTGATCCCCGAGATCGACCACCCGGCGAGGATCGCCTTCACCGCCGCGTTCGACGAGTCCTTGAAGAACGGCAGCATGTAGACGTAGTTGCCGGTGAAGATGTGCCGCCGATCGGTGCGCGCATCGGCGTACTCGACCGCGAGATCGAGCGGGTTCTGCGGGATGTCGACGGCGTCGCGATCGTTGGTCGAGTCGGTCTGGTTGCGGCTGAGGGTGTAGTTCAGCGTCAGCGATCCGGCGCCGCCGCCGTCATGCCGGAAGGTGCTCAGCAGCCCCCAGTAATTGCTTCGCGCGGTCGTCTCGCGCAGCGTGATCGATCCGTAGCCCTGGAACGGCCGCGCCAGGTTGACGCTGCCGAGCCGCAGCACGTCGGCCGGCTGCGGATAGTTGATGTCGATCGGCCGGATCAGCCGATCGCCGTGGGTCCCGACATAGCTGACGTCGATCGCGCCTTTCGCATAGACCTGCCGTTGCACGCCGGCGTTCCACTGCTGGGTGCGCGGCGTCTTGAAGTCGTCGCCATTGCCGATGAGATTCAGGACGCCGGTGGTCGTCGCCGTCGTGCCCGAGCCGGGGTTCGACAGACGCGCGTTCAGGATGTTGACCGTGCTGACAAACGGCGGGTTCACGAAGGCGTTCTGCTCGAAGATGCCGACCAGCGCCTGGTCGTAGTAGATCCCGTACGACCCGCGGTAGATGGTATGGCCGTTCGAGGCCGGATCCCAGGTGACGCCGATCCGCGGCTGCACGTTGCTCTTGTCGAACTTGTAGATGGCGTCGCCGAAGGGCGAGTTCTGGCCGGCCACGACAATGCCGTTCAGCGGATCGCCGCTGCCGATCGTGATCAGCGAGCACGCCGGGTTGGCGCACGCCGGCGCCCGCGACGGCGAGTACAGCGCCGGCGAGAAATTGGTCAGGACGTTGTTGGCGTCGGTGACCGGGGGATACAGCGAGTAGCGGATGCCGTAGTCGACCGTGACGTTCGGCCGCGGCCGCCAGGAATCCTGCGCATACATCTCGTAGCGGTTGAAGTGCAGGTTGACGGTGACGTCGGTCTGCGCCTCGGAGTAGGTGCAGGCGTTGCCGCACAGGCCGTCCCTGTTGCCGGTCATGAAGTTCTGGAACGCGGTGCGGCCGCCGCCGATGCCGAAGGTGAAGTTGCCCTGCGTCTGGTTGGCGGCGTTTTCGTTCTTGCCCTCGAACGCGACCAGGCCACCGGCCTTCATCGAATGGGTGCCGCGCTGCCAGGTGAAGCTGTCGGTCACCGTGTAGTTCTTGTACTCGATGTTGAACAGCTGATTCGCCCCGACCTGGGACATCCCGGTCACGGTGATGAACGGCACCAGGTTGGTGGCGTTGCCGGGAAACATCTCGTTCAGCGACACGCCGTAGTCCGACTGCCGGTTCTTCGTCCCGTCGGGGGTGGTGTCCGAGATGCGGTTGCTCGAGAACTGAAACTGCAGCTCGTTCATCTTCGACGGTCCGAGCACGCCGCGCAGCAGGACCGAGGCGACCTGGCCGGGCACATTGGTGTCGGTGGTCGCGACGTTGGGTACTTGAATCAGGAGGAACAGGCCGCTCGGCTCGCGGGTGAAGCTGTTGTCGTGCGAATAGCGCCCGGTCAGCCGCCAGTTCTGGTTGACGTCGTAGTCGACGCGCGCCACTTCCTGCCGGGTGTTGTTGATGTTCGGCGCCGAGTTGATGAACTGGGTGCGGCCGGCGACATTCGGGGCCGGCCACAGGCCGAGCAGCTTCTCCGCGTTGGGGTCGCGCTGGGCCGGCGCGACATAGTTGCTGTTGGCCGGGTCGGTCAGCCAGGCCGGATCGAAGACGTTCGCCGTCAGCGACGCCGGCGCGCGCGTGATGCGGCGCACCTCCTCGGAGAAGAAGAAGAACATCTTGCCGGGGATCGCCGGCCCGCCGATCGTCGCGCCGAAGTTGTTGTAGTCGAGATTGGCCGGCTGGCTGTTCACCGTGGGGTCGACGCTCAGGTTGCGGAAGAACGAGTTCGCGTTGAGCGCGTCGTTGCGGAGGAACTCATAGGCGCTCCCGGAGAAGCGCGACGAGCCCGACTTGGTCACGACGTTGACGATGCCGCCGCCGCTGCGCGGCCACTCGGCCTGATAGCCGTTGGTGATGATCTTGAATTCCTCGATCGACTCGAGGCTCGGCGTCGACAGCAGCGTGATGTTCGAGCCGACGTCGACGTTCGACACGCCGTCCACCAGCCAGTTCACCGCGTTGCGGCGCGCCCCGTTGATCGACATGCTGACCGTGCTCGCCAGCCCGACGCCGACTTCATCCGCCAGGTCGCTCGAGACGCCCGGGGCGAGCGTCGCCAGCTGCACGAAGTTGCGGTTGTTGAGCGGCAGCTCCTGCACCTGCTGCGTGCCCATCGTCGTCTGCAGCGCGGCGATCGGCTGGATGAGCGGGCTCGCGGCGCTGACGATGACGCTTTCGGCGACGCCGCCGACACTCAAGCGCACATCGATCTGCAGTCGATCGTTGACGTGCAGCGCGACGTTCCGTTGCGTGGCGCTCTGGAAGCCCTGCAGCTCGAAGGCGATCTCGTAGGTGCCGACCGCCAGGCCTGACGCGGTGTAAATCCCTGCGTCGTTGGTGACCACCGAGCGCAGCGCGCCGGTATTCACATGCTTGAGCGTCACCGTGACGCCCGGCAGCACGCCGCCGGTGGAGTCGCTGGTGACGCCGGTAATCGTTCCAGTTGTTTCTTGAGCAAGACCAGTGAGGTGCATCGCCGCGACGAACACGATCATCAGCCCGAACCTGTGCATGAAGATGGATCCCCTTTGTTCCTGGCAGCTTATCACTTCGCCTCGAGGGCGGAGGATGGCGGCCGGCGGGCGAACTCAGGCGTGGAGGCGGGCGGTCAGGGGATCAGCACGATCTTGCCGAGCGCGCCCGGTTCCATCACCGCTTCATGAGCGCGTGCGGCGTCGGCGAGCGGCAGCTCTTTCGCGATCACCGGGTTCAACGTCCCGTTTGCCAGGCCTGAGGTAATCGCGGCGTGGATCTCGGCGAGATCGCGATCGGAGGTGTTGAACAACATCAGGCCGAGGATCGCGGCATCGCGGCCCATCGCCTGGCGCGCGTCGATCTCGACGCGCCCGCGGTTGCCGACCACGACCACGCGTCCGCCCTTGGCGAGCAGCGTCAGATCGCGATCGAGGTTGATGTGCGCGGCCATCTCGACGATGACGTCGACGCCGCGGCCGTTGGTCGCGCGCATGATCTCGTCGGTGTAACCGGGCGTGCGGTGATTGACCACGACGTCGGCGCCATGTTCGCGCACGGTGGCGAGGCCGGCGTCGGTGCCGCCGCTGCCGATCACCCTGAGCCCGCGGGCGTGCGCGAGCTCGACGGTCGCGATGCCGACGCCGCCGGTGGCGCCGTGGACGAGCACCGTCTCGCCTGGCCTGGTCGTCGCGCGCTGAAAGAGCGCGCGGTAGGCGGTCGCGTAGGGGACGCCGATCGCCGCGCCTTGCGCGAAGGAGGATCGGGCCGGGAGCGTGTGCAGATGGGCGGGCGGGCAGAGCGCGCGCTCGGCATAGGTGCCGACGCCGCCGGGCGTGTACCCGGGTCCGCCGATGTAGACACGATCGCCGGGCGCGAACCCCTTGACCTCCGCGCCGACGCGCTCGACTTCGCCGGCGCCGTCGAAGCCGGGCGTGTAGGGCAGCGGCGGCTTGCGCGCGTGCGTGCCGGTGTGAATGTAGGAGTCGACCGGGTTCACGCCGGCGGCGCGGATGCGCACGAGCACGTCGCCCGGCCCGGGCGCCGGATCGGGCGCGTTGGCCTCGAGCTTCATCACGTCGGGCTTGCCGAATTCGCGGACGACGATCGCCTTCATGGTTCCTCCGTCGAGACACGACGATCAACGCAGAACCCGCGGAACACGCAGAGAGTGACTTTCTCTGCGGTTTCTGCGAGTTCTGCGTTTGACGTCGTCGTCTTGATCTCGCGCGGGATGCTACCATGGGATCTTCCATGTCCCTCGTGAAGCTCCACAAGACCGTCGGCGTGAAAGTGGGTCACGTCCAGGTCGGCGGCGGTGCGCCTGTCGTCGTGCAGTCGATGACGATGACCGACACCGCCGATGCGCGCGGGACCGCGCAGCAGTGCATCGAGCTCGCCGAGGCGGGATCCGAGATGGTGCGCGTCACCGTCAACGTGCCGGAAGCCGCCGCCGCGGTTCCCGAGATCAAGCAGCGCATGCTCGATGCCGGGGTGACGGCGCCGCTCATCGGCGACTTCCACTACAACGGTCACCTCCTGCTGACGAAGTTCCCCGACTGCGCGCGCGCGCTGGACAAGTACCGCATCAACCCGGGCAACGTCGGCACGGGCAAACGCCGCGACGAACAGTTCTCGACGATCTGCAAGGTCGCGGTCGATCACGCGAAGCCGGTGCGGATCGGCGTCAACGGCGGCTCGCTGAACCAGGAGCTGGTCGTCGCGAAGATGCAGGAGAACACCGATCGCGATCTCGGCAAGTCGTCCGAAGAGATCATCAGCGAGTGCATGGTGCTGTCGGGGATCGAGTCGACGGCGCTGGCGATCGAGAGCGGCCTGCGCAAGGACCAGATCATCATCTCGTGCAAAACGTCCCGCCCGCGCGACCTGATCGATGTCTATCGCGCGCTCGCGCGGCAGACCGACCAGCCGCTGCACCTCGGCCTCACCGAGGCCGGCATGGGCACCAAGGGCCTCGTGTGGTCGTCGGCGGCGATGGGCGTCCTGCTGAACGAGGGCATCGGCGACACCATCCGCGTCTCGCTCACGCCGCGGCCGGGCGGCGACCGGCGCGAGGAGGTCTACGCCGCGTGCGAGCTGCTGCAGTCGCTGGGGCTGCGATCGTTTTCCCCGAGCGTCACCGCCTGCCCCGGCTGCGGACGCACGACGAGCAGCACGTTCCAGGAGCTCGCCGAGCGCATCCAGGACTACATCCGCGACCGGATGCCGGAATGGAAGACCACGCACGAAGGCGTGGAAACGATGACGCTCGCCGTGATGGGCTGCGTCGTCAACGGCCCGGGCGAGTCCAAGGCGGCGAACATCGGAATCAGCCTGCCGGGCACGGGCGAGGAGCCGAGCTGCCCGGTCTTCATCGACGGGCGGCACGCGATCACCCTCCGCGGCACCTACGACGAGCTCGCGGCCGAGTTCCAGCGTCTGGTCGATGACTACGTCGAGCACAACTACGCCCGACGCTGATCGTCTGCTGGCGGATGCGCTCCACCGCGTCTGGGGCTTCTCCGCGTTCCGTCCTCTCCAGCGCGAGGCGATGCACGCGATCCTCGAATCGCGCGACAGCATCGTCGTCCTCCCCACCGGCGGCGGCAAGTCGTTGTGTTTCCAGGCGCCGGCGATCGTCGATCCGCGCGGCCTCGCCCTGGTGGTGTCGCCGCTCATCTCGCTGATGAAGGATCAGGTCGACGGCCTGCGCGTGGACGGGGTCGCCGCGTCGTACTTGAACAGCACGCTGCTGCCGCACGAACGCGACGAGGTGCTGGCCAGCGTGCGCGACGGCCGTTGCCGGCTCCTGTATGTGTCGCCGGAGCGGATCGCCGGCGAAGGCAGCCAGACGCTGCGGCGGATGCTCCAGCAGGCGCAGCTGCGGTTCATCGCGATCGACGAGGCGCACTGCATCAGCCAGTGGGGCCACGATTTCCGGCCGGAGTACCGGCAGCTCGGGCGTCTTCGCGAGGACTTTCCCGGCGTCTCGTTCCACGCGTTCACCGCGACGGCGACCGAGCGCGTCCGGCGCGACATCCTCACCGAGCTGCGGCTGCAGGACGCGCTGGTGCTGGTCGGCTCGTTCGATCGGCCGAACCTCGTCTACCGGGTGATTCGGCGGGGGAACCTGCACAGCCAGCTGCTGGCCATCCTCGCCAGGCACGACGGCGAATCGGGCATCGTCTACTGCTCGTCGCGCAAGGAAACGGAAGCGCTCGCCGAATGGCTGAAGGGTGAGGGGCACAGCGCCGTGCCGTACCACGCCGGCCTTTCCGACGAGGTCCGGAGCCGCCATCAGGAGATGTTCCTCGACGAGCGCGTCGACATCGTCGTCGCGACGGTGGCGTTCGGAATGGGTATCGACCGCTCGAACGTGCGCTTCGTCGTGCACGCGGGCGCGCCGCGATCGCCGGAGCACTACCAGCAGGAATCCGGTCGCGCGGGCCGCGACGGCCTGCCGGCGGAATGCGTGCTGATCTACTCGGGCAGCGACTTCGTCCGCTGGCGGCAGATGCTCGAGGCCAACGGCGAGTGGAGCGAGAGCGCCAGGTCGCTGCTGCGCGACATGGAGCGCTACGCCGCGGGCACGCGCTGCCGCCACCGCTCGCTCGTGGAGTACTTCGGCCAGCCGTACGAGCGTGCGGACTGCGGCGCGTGCGACTGGTGCCTGAAAGAGCTGGACGCGGTCGCCGACTCCCGGACCCTCGCCCAGAAGATCCTGTCCTGTGTCGCCCGCGTCAAGCAGACATGGGGCACCGCGCACGTCACCGACGTCCTCACCGGCAAGGCGACCGAGAAGGTCGTCGCCGCCAGGCATCACGATCTGTCCACGTTCGGGCTGCTCAAGGAGGAAGCGCCCGTCGCCATCCGCGGCTACATCGAGCAGCTGGTCGGCGACGGCCTGCTCGCGCGCGAAGGCGATCCGTATCCGGTGCTCCGCCTGACGACGGCGGGCGCATCGCTGCTGCGAGGCCAGGGGGACTGCATTCTCTATCGCGAGGTCAAGCCGCCCGCGTCCAGGAAGCGAAGCCGCTCGGGGGTGCGCGATTCGATCACGGTGACGGTCGATTCGGATCTCTTCGACGTGCTGCGCGAGGTGCGCCTGCGCCTCGCCCGCGAGCGTGCGGTCCCGCCGTACGTGATCTTCCACGACACGACGCTACGCGACATGGTCGAGCGCCGGCCGAAGACGCTGGAGGATCTGCGCGAAGTCTACGGGGTCGGCGCGAAGAAGGCGGCCGACTTCGGGGACGCCTTCCTCGACGCGATCAGGACATTCCGACGGCCCGAGTAAAACGAGACGACGTACAACGCAGAAACCGCAGAACCCGCAGAAAGGTTCTTCTTTCTGAGACGACGTACAACGCGAGCCCGCAGAAACCGCAGAGAAGGTTTTCTCTGCGTGTTCAGCGTGTTCTGCGTTGATCGTCGTATCAGTGA
>Ga0070674_100002272_pt1 | contig 10600 bp, 7 predicted proteins | sample KBSM33metaG_FD_65344 | JGI IMG/M metagenome (GOLD analysis project Ga0070674, IMG submission 65344) | Miscanthus rhizosphere microbial communities from Kellogg Biological Station, Michigan, USA - KBS M3-3 metaG | ecosystem: Host-associated > Plants > Roots > Rhizosphere > Soil ...
CGACGACGGCCTTTGGGTGTGGGACGTGAAGGAGACACTCTGACGTTTTCGTTACCGTCAGTACTTCACACTCACCCACCTTCTCGTCTTCATCGATCGGTAGCCTGCATCGAGGACGAGATTCACGATCCAGCCGTCCTCGTATGTTTCGCTCGGCCGCCGTCCGTCGCGGACGCACTCGACGAAGTGGCGCATCTCCGCCTGATAGCCGTACGTAAACGCTTCTTCGGGCAGCGGACGCGTCCAACCGGTGTCGTGATCGGCTTTCTCCACGACGTATCCAGCGGAACGGCTGGTGAACGCATTGATTGGCGTCGAACGCGTCACGTCCGTGAAGATGGATCCTTCGCTGCCGTGGACTTCGTTCCTAAGATCGAGGCCGCCCTTCGTGGTCCACGACAGCTCGCAATGTGCGATGCCCCCTGACGCGAACTTCAGTACGAGCAGCGCGTTGTCTTCACCGCGCGTTTTCGTGCGATGCACCAGGCGCGCTCCCCACCCCATCACTTCGACGATCCGGTCGGACTTGCCGAAGAGCAGACGTGCGGCCGCGATCGTATGACATCCGAGATCGTTCAGCGCGCCGCCGCCCGTCTTCTGGATATCCCAGAAGTGCGGACTGTGTGGACCGCTGTGCGATTCGCGCGACCGCACCCACAGCACGCGCCCGATTCCTCCTGACGCGACAATGGCCTGCGCCTTGACGACGGCGGGAGCGAAGACCTCGGTCTCGGCATACCCGTGCATCGCACCCGATCGCTTTGCCGCTGTCAGCATCGCCTTCGCCTCGCGGGCGTTGCGGCCGAGCGGCTTCGTGCAGACCTGATGTTTTTGTGCCCGCGACAGCTCGAGGCTGACCGGCAGATGCTCCTCGTTCGGGAGCGCGATGACGTAGAGGTCGATGTCGTCGCGGGCGATGATCGGCGCAAGGCGCGACGAGGACGCGGGAATCCGCCACTTCGCTGCGAACGCCTGCGCGCGCTTCGGCGACCGCGAGTAGTTCACGACCACGTCGTGGCCATGCACGTTCGCGAGGCCCTGCATATAGAACTCGGCCACGAACCCGGAGCCGAGCATCGCGATGCGGACTGGGGAGGGCACGGGTAGGGCCTGAGGGCTTGAGGGTCCGAGGGCCTGAGGGACGCACGAGGGCCCGAGGGTAAGCCAAATACCCTCACGCCCTCGAGCCCTCTGACCCTCGAGCCCTTCGGTCTTCAGCCTAGGCCGTCCCCACCTGGCCGGGCATCGGCACAGGAGGTGTCGGCATCGGACCCCATTCGAGCTTGGCCGGCATGAGCGACACGGGATCGCTCAACGCATCGTCCCAGGTAATCGTCTTGCCGGTGTAGGCCGAGTTCCTGGCCATGATCGCGGTGAGGGAGCTCTCGGCGACCTGCTTCAGCTCGTTGAGCGGCTTGCCGGCGCGGATGGCGGCGATGTTGTCGGCGTGCTCCTGCGTGTAGCCGATGTCGGGCAGATCCTCCGGCCGATCGAACTTCCAGGGCGTGGGGCCGTTGATCGAGTACGTCGGCAGGATGATCGCGGAACCCTGCGTCCCGGTGAACTCGTTCGCAACCTTCTTGTCCGTGCCGTTCTGCTGCCGGCACATGGCCGTGCAGAACACGCCGTCGGCGTACTCGTACGATACGGCAAAGTGATCGTAGATGTGCCCGAACTCGGGTGCCGTGCGCACCTGGCGTCCGCCGGTCGCGATGACGCGGACCGGATGGCCCTGCAACGCCCAGTTGATGGCGTCGATGTTGTGGATGAACTGCTCGACGATGTGGTCGCCGGAGAGCCACGTGTAGTAGAGCCAGTTGCGAATCTGGTTCTCGGTGTCGCTCCAATTGGGCTGTCGATCGTGATGCCACAGCTCGGTCGTGTTGTAGTACGCGCGGGCGTGCGTCACTTTGCCGATCGCGCCGTCATGCAGACGCTGCATCGATTGGATGTAGGGCTGGAAGTGCCGGTACTGCGTGCCGGCCACCACCGAGACGCCCTTCTTCGCGGCATCGTCCGCCATCGCGATACAGGCGCGAACGGCGGCGGCATCAACGGCGACGGGCTTCTCCGCGAAGATGTTCTTGCCGGCGTCGATGGCCGCGCGGATGTGCGTAGCGCGGAAGCCCGGCGGCGTCGCCAGGATCGCGTAGTTGATGTCGGTCTGCAGCAGCTGCTTGTAGGCGTCGAGGCCGACGAAGCAGTGGTCGTCCTTGACCTTGGCCGCGTCGCCGTTCTCATCGACCAGATTCTTGCGGGCGGCGTCGAGCCGATCCTGAAACGCATCTGCCATGGCCACCAGACGGACGCCCGGAGACGACTTGATGGCGTTGCCGACGGCACCGCTGCCGCGGCCACCACATCCCACCAGCCCAATCCGGATCTCGTCGCTGCCCGCGGCATGGGCGCCGACCAGACGGTCCACACCGGTCGCAACCGAGCCGGCAATCGCTGTCGTGGCTGCGGTCCGAATGAAATCACGGCGCGTGACGCCGTCGGCTACCCGTTCATCAGTCATCGTCTCAGCTCCCTGAAGCCGGCAGAATAACACCAAGCGCCAACCCGTGGCACCCCATCCAGCCGTCGCGCTGGATCAGCCGATCACGGCATCGGCTTCGATCTCAACCAGCATGGCGGGATCGATCAACGCCCGCACTTCGACCATAGATGTGGCAGGGCGGATGCTGCCGAACACCTCGCCGTGAACCCGGCCGACGGCTTCCCACTGGCTGATGTCGGTCACGAACACCCGGGTACGGACGACGTCGGCCAGCGTGGCGCCTGCCTGTTCGAGCGCCCGCGCGATATTGGCCAGCGTCTGCCTGGTCTGGGCCGCAGGATCGCCGGCACCGACCAGTGCGCCATCGGGCCCGGTGGCCGTCGTTCCCGAGACGTATACGGCGTTGCCCATCCGTACTGCACGGGAATACCCGACGATCGGCTCCCATTTCACTCCGCTCGCGATTGTTCTGCGCATCCGTTTCCTCCGCACCGGTGTATGCTGCGTTCACCTGCTGAGGTAGTCAATGGTGGTTCAGAAGCAGGCGTCCGTTTTGCTGTCGCAGTCCGCCGAAGGCCTGTCAGCAGATGATGTCAGACCCAGCAGGAGGCGCAGGGGTGAACGCGTTGTTGGACACGCTCAGCCGTGCTCGTCTGTTCCAGGACGTGTCGCGCGCGCTCGTCGATTCCGTGGTGGCTGGCGGTTCGACGCGCTCGCTTCAGGCCGGTGACGTGCTCATCGAGGCCGCCCGGGACAATCGAACACTGTACATCGTCTTGAGCGGCTCGGTCAGGGTCGAGTTGAGTCGGGCCGACGATCCGCCGCATGTGCGTCTGGGGCTCGGAGAGTGTGTCGGCGAGCTCTCGGTGCTCGACGGCTTGCCGACGACGGCCACGGTCGTCGCCGAGGAGCCGACCGAGCTCCTGGTGCTCGATCGCGATGTCATCTGGAACTCCATTGAAGCGTCGCCCGATCTCGCACGGAATCTGCTGCGTATCCTTGCCGGCCGGATGCGGCACGACGACTTCGTGCTGACCGAAGCGTCGCGTCTTCAGCGTCACTTCGAGCGTGCTGCCACGGTGGATGGCCTGACCGGTCTCCGGAACCGTCGCTGGCTGGAAGACTTCTTCGCCCGGCAGTTGACCCGGTCGATGCGAGAGGAACAGCCCGTCTCGCTGCTCCTCATTGATGTCGATGATTTCCGGTCGGTCAACGAACGGCACGGCCATCTGATTGGCGATGCCGTTCTCTGCCGGGTCGCACAAGTGCTCGCGATGCGCCTGCGGCCGCAGGATCTCCTGGCGCGCTATGGCGGCGACGAGTTTGCGCTGCTGCTGCCGGACACCGGAATCGGCGAAGCCGTGACGATCGGCGACCGCCTCTGCACAAGCCTCGTCGGAACCAGCAAGGAGCCGGAGCACGACCCTCTGCCGCCCACGACACTGTCAATCGGCGCCGGGACGGCACGCCTCTCCGATTCACTCAGCGCACTGATTTCCATCGCTGACGCCGCTCTCTACCGCGCGAAGCACGCCGGCAAGAACCGCGTGTGCCGGTAACGCCCGGGAACAGCGCCGCGTCGGCACTCGTCTGATAGACTGCCACTCTTCTGGGGCGGATTCCGCCCATGCCGACCTCACTTCTCGCTTCTCTCTCGAGGACATGCAATGACTCACTTGCTCTCACCGGTCAGACTCCGGCGCGTCGCCGGCGCGGCCCGTGCGCTGGCGCTCGTCGCAGGTGCCGCGCTCGTTGCGCCGCACGCCAGCATCGCGCAGGCCCCTGCGAGCCAGCCCAAGGACCATCCCAAGGCTGCCGCCAAAGCGACCGGGCTGCCGCCAATCATCGACCGGGAGCTGCTGTTCGGTAACCCGGAGATCACCGGAGCAGAGTTGTCGCCCGATGGGACCTATCTCGCATTCCTCAAACCGTACAAAGACACACGAAATGTCTGGGTGAAGAAGACGACAGAGCCGTTCAGCGCGGCACGGCTGGTCACGGCCGACACGAAGCGTCCGATCCCGGGCTTTTTCTGGAGCCGCGACAGCAAGTACATCCTGTTCGTCCAGGACAATGGTGGCGACGAGAACTACAACGTCTACGCGGTCAATCCTGCCGATCAGCCCGCGGCCGGACAGGATGCGCCAACGGCACGGAATGTGACAGACGCGAAGGGCGCCCGCGCGCTCATCTACTCGGTGCCCAAGACGATGCCCGACGTCATCTTCGTGGGCCTGAACGATCGCGAGGCATCCTGGCACGATCTGTACAAGGTGACGATCTCGACTGGCGCGCGCGAGCTCGTGAAGAAGAACACCGAGAAGGTGGCGCAATGGATCTTCAACGAACAGGGTGAGCTCAAGCTGGCCGTCCGCACCACCGACGCCGGCGACACCGAGTTGCTCCAGGTAACGGCAGACGGATTCAAGACGGTGTACTCGTGCACAGTGTTCGAATCGTGCGCGCCGGTCCGCTTCGACAAGGACGGCGAACGCGTCTATCTGGATACGAACAAGGGCGACGCGAACGATCTCGGCCGGCTGACGCTCTTCGATCCGAAGTCGGGAACCGAGACGCTGGTCGAGAGCGATCCGTTGAAGCGCGTCGATTTCGGCCAGGCGACGTTCTCGGACGTGACGAACGAACTGCTGTTCACGAGCTACGAAGACGAACGCGCCCGCGTCTACTTCAAGGACAAGGCCCTTGAAGCGGATTACAAACTGTTGCAGGGTCGACTCTCTGGCAAGGACATTCACTTCGTCTCGCGAACCGCGGACGAACAGCTGTGGGTGGTGGCGGCCAACAGCGATGTCGAACCGGGCGAAACGTATCTCTTCGATCGAAAGACGAAGAAACTGACGCTGCAGTACCGCATTCGCGAGAAGCTGCCGCGAGAATCGCTCACCCATGTCACCGCGATTCACTACCCGTCGTCTGACGGTCTCGACATTCCGGCGTTCCTCACGCTGCCCAAGGGCGTGCCCGCGAAGAATCTGCCTCTGATCGTGTTTCCACACGGCGGTCCGTGGGCGCGCGACAGCTGGGGCTACAGCAGCTTCGCGCAGTTTCTCGCCAACCGCGGGTATGCAGTGCTGCAGCCGAACTTCCGCGGGTCGACCGGGTACGGCAAGAAGTTCCTGAATGCCGGCAACAAGCAGTGGGGCGACAAGATGCAGGACGACCTCACCTGGGGCGTCAAGTATCTCGTCGCGCAGGGGACGGCCGATGCCAAACGCGTCGGCATCATGGGAGGCTCTTACGGTGGGTACGCAACCCTGGCGGGTGTCGCGTTCACGCCGGATGTGTACAGCGGCGCCGTCGCGATTGTGGCTCCGTCGAATCTGATCACGCTCCTCGACAGCATTCCGCCGTACTGGGAGTCGGGCCGGAAGATCTTCAACGCGCGAATGGGAGATCCGACGACGCCGGAGGGCAAGAAGCAGCTCGAACGGCAGTCACCGCTCAACTCGGCGGACAAGATCAAGACGCCGCTGCTCGTGGTCCAGGGCGCGAACGACCCGCGCGTGAAACGGGCTGAGGCCGATCAGATCGTGATAGCGCTGCGCGATCGCGGCTTTGCCGTGGAGTATCTCGTCGCACCAGACGAGGGTCACGGGTTTGCCCGGCCCGTGAACAACATGGCCATGTTCGCAGCAGCCGAGGCCTTCCTGGCCAAACATCTGAACGGTCGCTATCAGGAAGGTGCCACGCCGGAAGTGACGGCCCGCCTGAAAGAGATCACGGTCGATCCCAAGACGGTCGTCCTGGCCAAGAAGGTCGACCCTGCGGCGGTCAGCGTGCCGAAGCCCTCTGTCGATCTGAAGACCGGCACGTCGAAATACAAGGCCGACATCAACGCAGGCGGCCAGACGTTCTCGATGGCGGTGACGCAGACGATCGCCGAACAGAACGGCGACATCGTCGCGAGCGAAGTCGCCGCGACGCCGATGGGTGACGTCAGCGACACCACGACACTCCAGAAAGGCACGCTCGTCCTTCGCAAACGGTCGATCAAGCAGGGACAGGTGACGATCGACCTGACGTTCGACGATGCGAAGGCGAATGGAACGATGGCGATGGGCGGTCCGGCCAAGCCGGTGTCGGCGGACCTGGGCGGTCCGCTCTTCGGCGACGGCGCCGGCGCGTACAGCGTGCTGGCGACGCTGCCGCTGGCCGAAGGCTACACGGCCACGTTCAGGAATTTCGACGTGCAGAAGCAGAAGGCGTCGCTGAAGCAGTTGAAAGTGCTGGGCGCGGAGGACGTGAAAGTACCGGCGGGCACGTTCAAGACATGGAAAGCTGAAATCGCGTCGGCCGAGGGAGACGCCGGCACGACGACCATCTGGGTCGCGCAGGATACGCATCAACTCGTGCGGATGACCGCGACGCTGCCTCAGATGGGCGGAGCGACGCTGACGTCGGAGTTGCAACCTTAACAGGAACGGGCCGCAGGGTGATCTGCTCTGCGGCCCCGCCTTCGCGCTCAGGCCCTCGAGCCTTAGTCACTATCCTGCAAGGCCCCCTGAATCAGTCCCTCGCACGGAATCGTCTGCGCGCCGTGCTCGTTGCAGAACGCGTAACGAGGGTTGCGCCCGCTCACCTGTCCTGCCCACCCTTTTTCGTCGTTGTCTTCCGCATACATCGCAACGCCGGCGTGTTCGCCTTTGGTGTTCAAGATGTAGAAGTTGATGTTGAAGTTCGGATCGCCGTTCTTGCGGCGCAGCCGCTTCTCTACCGTGTTGGCGCGAATGCGTTTCAGGGCCTCCATCCCGGCATCCTTCGGGTTGAGTCCACGGCGTAGCGCCTCGACGATCAGATACGAGCTCAGGTTGTAGAGATTGGCCTCGCCGCGCCCCGTTGAGCCTGCCGCTCCGACCGCATTGTCCACGTACAACCCCGCGCCCAGGATGGGCGAGTCGCCCACGCGACCGGGGATCTTGAACGCGAGACCGCTCGTAGTCGTGACGCCGCAGACCTCACCGCGCACGTTGATGCCGTTGCAGTTGATGGTGCCCCAGAAGTGCCGCGCCGGAATCACTCCCTCCGCGATCAGATCGCGCATGATGCGGTAATTGGCGCCCTGGCGATCCTCGGGACGCAGGTAGTGGCCCGGATCGGTGCGCCGCTTCCATTCCAGCCACGCCTTGCGGGAGCGCTCGGTGTTCAAGTCCGCTTCGATCGTGAAACCCATGTTGCGCGCAAATTCCTGGGCCCCTTCGCCGACGATGAGGTGATGGTCGGTGAAGTCCATGACGGCCGCCGCGACCTTGGACGGCGTGCGTACGCCCTCGATGGCCGCGACGCCACCCGCCCGCTTCTTCGGCCCGTGCATGCAGCAGGAGTCGAGCTGCACGACGCCGTCCGCGTTCGGGAGCCCGCCATACCCGACGCTCGTGTCTGATGGATCGAGCTCGACGATGTTGACGCCTTCGATCAGAGCCTCGAGAACATCCGTGCCGCCGCTCATCAAACGGAACGCCCGCTCGACGCACGTCTCGGTGCCGCCGTTCTTGTCGAAATTGCCGTTCGCGGAGGAAATGACCACCGGCTGGGCACCCTTGGGCGTGATCATCGTGGGACTCGCCTGCGCCGCGAGTGCTTGCCTGGCACCCACGGCCCCTGCAAGGCTGGCGGCGGACGTTTTCACGAATTGACGACGGTTGACACGCTGCGGCATGAAGGCTCCTCGTTTCGCGGCGGATTGTACCCGTTCTGGTTGACAATAACGCCGGCCCGTTCCTGACACCAATTCCTTTGCGGGAGGTTGCATGGGGTTCGTATTCGCGCTCGTCGTGTCGGTGGTCGCCTTCGGACTCGCAGTGGTCAGCCGGCGTACCAGCGGCCGCGCGGCCGCCGGTTTGATTGCGGTCGGTGTGCTGTTCGCTCTATTCGCGGTCTCGCGCTGCATCACCGTCGTGCAGGCGGGTCATGTGGGCGTCGTCGACGTCTTCGGCCAGGTATCGAACACCACGTTGAAGTCGGGTCTGCAGTTCGTCAACCCGCTGGCGCGCGTGATCCACATGACGATACAGACGCAGGAAGTGAAGGAGACGATGGACGTGCCCTCGAAGGAAGGTCTGACGGTGCGGCTCGAGATGAGCGTGCTGTACCACCTCGATCCCGAGAAGGCAGCCGATGTTTATCGCACGGTCGGACTCGACTATCCGAGCGTGCTGCTCGAGCCCCAGTTCCGCTCCGTCACACGCGGCGTCACAGCTGGCTATGAGGCGCGCGCGTTGTACACGTCCGAACGCGAACAGCTGGCGCACGTGATCACTGCAGATCTGCAGAAGCAGGTTGGCCCGCGCGGAGTGGTCGTCGAGTCGACACCGATGCGTAAGTTGACGCTCCCGGATCGTCTGGCGTCGGCGATCGAAGACAAGCTGAACGCCGAGCAGGAGAGCCAGCGGATGCAGTTCGTGCTGCAGCGCGAACAGCAGGAGTCGGAGCGGAAGCGTATCGAAGCGCAGGGCGTCGCCGACTTCCAGCGAATCGTGTCGCAGGGCATCAGCGAGCCGCTGCTGCGGTGGAAGGGCATCGAGGCGACGATCAAGCTTGCCGAATCTCAGAACGCGAAGGTCGTCGTCGTCGGATCGGCAAAGGACGGGCTCCCGCTCATTCTGGGGGGACAGTAGCACAGGCTGCAGACTTCAAGGCTGCAGGCCATAGGGCAGACTTCAGGCTACAGGCTGCAGGCTCAAGCTACGAACTACGGACTACGAACTACGGACCGCCGGGCACCGAGGTGGCGGTATAGTTTTGCCATGGCTGACGTCACCGCCACACACGGCGTCCCCCCACTGGCCGGTATCTGCTCGTTCGAGGACGCTCAGCGCACCGGGTTGTCGGTGGACGCGTGCGTCGCGCGGCTGAAGCGCGCGCATTATGCGTTCCGCCGGCTGCACGGGATCTTCAACGCGCGGATTACTGCCGAACCGCTGTACGAGCTGAAGTCGGCGTTCAGCTATCACGCGTATCTCTGCGCCGAGCACGTCTCGGCGCTGCGCACGCGCGTCGGGGAAATGCGGGAGCCGCCACTCGGCCTCGAAGAGGTGCCCCATCCGGCGCTCGAGCAGTTCTTCGACGAGGTGCTCGCGGCTCCCACGACGGCTGCGCTCGTCGAAGGCCTCTACGGGCGTGCCGTGCCCGCACTCGCAGACGCGCTCGAACGTCACATCCAGACGACCAATCTCCTCGCCGACGCACCAACGGTGCGGCTCTGCCGGTTTGCGCTGCTCGAGCTCGATGACATGACACGCTTCGGTCGTGAGGCGCGCGCGGCGCTCGTGTCGCAGGATGACCTCGCGGTTCACTCCGAGTGGCTCAACGTCCTCGACGCGACACTCGCTGCGGCGGGAGGCCTCGACGGCGCCGGACCGTCCACCCCAGAGGTGCCCGCCCGGATGGCCTCGGCGACGCCTTACGTCTACGACAAGGTGCCGCGCCGAGACGAGCGCTTTCCCGACCCGTTCAACATGTCGGTGAATGCCGAGGCCTTCATCTGGGACGCGACGTATCCCCCCGCACCGAAGCTCGTGATGCTGTTCTACAAGCGGCTGCGCGAGATCGACGTTCCGGAGATGATGGCCAGCATCATCGCGGAGACGCCCGGCAAGCCGTGGGGCTACTATCACGACATGTCGCGCCAGCTCTGGGACGAGGCGCGTCACGCGATGATGGGAGAGGTGGGCTTCGCGGCAATCGGTCTCGACTGGCCGTCGCTCGTGCGGATCAACTTCACCTGGTCGCGCGGACTCAATACACAGTTGACCGCCATCGAGCGGCACGCGGTCCTCTACTTCATCGAACAGGGGCTGATGCCGAAGACCGGCAAGCGTTACGAATGGGAGGTCGCCGGGCAGACCGGCCTTCCACTTGCGCAGACGTTCCAGGACTACGACTGGGCCGACGAAGTACTGCATGCGCGGATCGGGCGCCAGTGGTATGTCACGGCGATGCCAACCCACGTCGAGGCACTGCGGTACGGCGACCAGTGCTGGTCCAAGGTGCTCGTCGGCTGGGATGCCTGGCGTCGCGACGGCCTGACCGAACACGCGAACTGGTGGCCGGGCGCGTACAGGGCTTTCTGCGCACGACGAG
>Ga0070674_100002275_pt1 | contig 10594 bp, 13 predicted proteins | sample KBSM33metaG_FD_65344 | JGI IMG/M metagenome (GOLD analysis project Ga0070674, IMG submission 65344) | Miscanthus rhizosphere microbial communities from Kellogg Biological Station, Michigan, USA - KBS M3-3 metaG | ecosystem: Host-associated > Plants > Roots > Rhizosphere > Soil ...
TGCTGCTCGCGTTCGTGGTGTTCCTGATGGTGGCCAAGCCCTAGGGGATCGGGAGTACTCCTCGGAGGGCGGACTCCTGGGGGATGCCTCGGGCCGGTGCGGCGCGTCACCGTCCGGCCATGAGATTCCTCCTGACCATCGGCGTCGTCCTGCTCATCGCAGGCGGTGCCTACGTGTTCCGGGACCGGATCAGCGGCGGCGCCGACGACCTCAAGGTCGGTGACTGCTTCGACGTGCCGGCGACCGCGGAAGACACCGTCAAGGACGTCCAGCACCACCCGTGCGACGAGAGCCACACGGCCGAGGTCATCCTGGTGACCGATCACCCGGCGGCCAAGGGCGCGAAGGTGCCGACCGATGCCGACCTGCGGACCTACCTGGTGGACACCTGTGGCGGCGCCCTCGAGGTGTACGTCGGGGCGGCGAAGGCCGAGCTGTACGACCTCGGCGCGTTCTACCCGACCGACGAGGACTGGGGCAAGAACGAGCGCGGCGTGACCTGCTACCTGACGCTGCTCGACGAGTCCCCGATGACCACCTCGGCCAAGGCCAAGGCCGCCTGACGCGTCAGACGAGCGGGGCGACCTCGCGAGCGAACCGCTCGGCGCGGGCGACCACCTCGGCCGCGTCCGTCGTGCCGAACGCGAGCGCCACGTGCGTGACGCCGACCTCGGCGAACGCGCGGACCTCGGCGGCGATCTCCTCCGGCGTCCCGCGCATCGAATACGACGTGTCGTCGGTCGGGCCGAAGACCACGTTGGCCCGCGCCGACAGCGACGGCATCGGCCGCCCGGCCGCCTCGGCGGCCGCCCGGATGACCGGGAGCCGCTGGGCGTACAGCGCCGGCGAGGTCGAGCTCGAGTGGTAGCCGTCGCCGACCCGGCCGACGCGCTGCAGCGCCGGCTCCGCGCGCCCGCCGATCACGATCGGCAGCGGCGACTGCACCGGCAGCGGCTCGAACTCGAAGTCGTCGATCGTGTGGAAGCGGCCGTGGAACGGCTCCTGCGACCCGGACCACAGATGGCGCCACAGGGCGATCGTCTCGTCGAGGTACGCGCCGCGGACGCCGAACCGCTCGGCCATGCCGAGATTGCCGAACTCCGTCCGGTTCCAGCCGATCCCGACGCCCACCGTCAATCGGCCGCCGCTGAGCCCGTCCAGCGTCGCCAGCTCCTTGGCCAGCAGCACGGCGTTCCGCTGCGGGACCACGATCACGCTCGTCCCCAGCCGCAGGGCCTGATGGCGGGCGCCCACCCAGGCCAGCGCGAGGATCGCCTCGTAGATCCGGCCGTACTCATCCACGCTCGCGTGGTCGACGAGGACGTGGTCGGTGGTCCAGACGGTCGACCAGTCGAGTCGCTCCGCGACGTCCGCGGCGGCCTCGATGCCCTCGGCGGAGGCGCGCGCCCGGAAGTTCGGAAGACAGAGGCCGTAGTCCATGCCCGGAATGGTATGCGTCTACACTCACCCAAGTCGGGCGCCCGGATCGTGGCGCTGACACGAAGCGAGGTCTTGATGGCAAAGCACTCCAAATACGAGCGAGAGCAGCGACTCGCCGAGACAGAACGCGTCAAGGAAGTCGAAAGCGCCTGGGTGAAGAGCCTCACGCCGGCGGCCGCCGCGGCCTTCACCGCCTCGGTCCAGGCCGCGCGGGAGCGTCCACCGGCCGAGCGAGCCCCGGACATGGCTCCCGGCACCGCGCCCCGGCCGCCCCGTCCGGGCCACGAGCCGAAGCCACCCAAGGACGCGCCTCGCTCGCGACGGGACTCCTAGGCGGTGCGCAAGCGGAAGGTCACCTATCCGGTGGCCCGCACCAGCCGACGACCCGCCCCCACCGACACCCCTGAGGTCACGTACGTCCGCCCGAGCGTCGTCGCCATCGACGTGAACGCCCAGAGCGGCCGCGAGGGGATCACCATCGGCCGCCGCGTCCGGATCATCGGCGGCGGGCTGTACAGCGGCGAGATCGCCGTCGTCGAATCGATGCCGGGCGGGCTGATCCCGTCAGCGCTCGTCCGCACCGAGGCGGGACGCACCCGCCGCGTCCGCACCATCGACCTCGAGCCGGTCGCCGACAACGTGACCGAGCGCCCCGCCGAACCGGTGGCGGAGGCGGCCATCGAGGCCAAGACGCCGGAGCCGAAGGCCGAGCGCGCCGACGCCTGAGGGCGAGATGGCTGGGAGGCCCGGTCCGCCCAGGCTTGACCTGGACCTGCATCTCGAGCTCGACTCGGTCGCAGAGGTCGACGAGCTCCGCCGAGCGCTGCTCAAGGCGCGTGCCGCCGAGCTCTCCGAGGTCCGCCGACGCGATGTCCGCCTGACCGCGGGCTACGGCGACGCCACGAACCGCGAGGTCATGGACGACGAGGCACGCCGGGCGCAGATGCGCTTCGACGTGCTCACCCGGCTCCTCGAGGCGCTCGACCGCGCCGAGCCGACCGCCAGGCCCGATCCGCCCCGCTGAGGCTCGGCGACCGCCGCCCGCAGGACGTTCCCGCGCGACAGGACGATGATTCGGGTCGGAGGGGCAACGACGATCGGAGGCGACACCCATGCGCGTCGAGTTCAAGCGGCAGCCGCACCCACGGGTCGAGGAGCGCAAGCGGAGCGGGCCGCCCACGAGAGCCGAGGAGCATGTCGGCATCAACGGCCGCATCGCCCTGACCCTGACCACCGTCGTGGGCACGATGTGGTGTGCCTACGCCTTCGCCTGTCTCGCCCTCCTGGTGCTCCCGCAGGCCGTCGGAGGCGGGTTGCTCGCCCTCGTCCAGTGGATCAGCCAGACGTTCATCCAGCTCGTGATGCTGTCGGTGATCATGGTCGGCCAGAACATCCTCGGCCGCGCCGCCGACAAGCAGGCGGCGATGACCTACAAGGACGCCGACGCGACGTTCCACGAGGTCGGCGTCCTGCACGACCACCTCAAGGTCCAGGACGACGCGATCAACGCGCTGCTCGCGAAGGTCGAGCAGCTGGAGGCCGCGCTCGCGAGGCCCTGACGCCCACGCGGGACCCGGAGGCCCGCTCAGAACACGAGGCTCCCCACCGCGAAACTGACGACCATCGTGCCGATGCCGATGGCGAGCGTGCGTACCACCGTCCGACCGACGTGCATCTGTCCTGTGCGGGCCCCGATGATCGACGTCCCCAGGAGGGAGACGACCACGGCACCGGCGATCAGCCAGGTCTCGATGGTCGCGGGCACGAAGATCGTGATCGCGAGCGGGATCGCGGCACCGATGGCATAGGCGACCGACGCTCCGACGCCCGCGAGCACCGCATCGGAGAACGAGATCGGCTCGAGGATGCCGTGCTCGCTCTCGAGCTGGGCCGCGATCGCGTCGTGCGCCATGAGCTCCTCGGCGACCTGTCGCGCGAGATGGGGCGACAGGCCCTTGGCCTCGTAGTAGGCGACGAGTTCTTCCAGCTCGACCTCCGGCGCGATCGCGAGCGACGCCGCCTCGTCGGCTGCGGCCGCGACCTGCGCCTCGCGTTCCGCATCCACCTCGGCGAACTTCGCCCCGCCTGCCGCGAGCAGGCCGGCGACGGTCGCGACCGTCGCCGCGACCACGAGCGCGTGATCGTCCGCGCCGGCGCCGGCGAACCCCTCGAGGATGCCGGCCGTCGCGATGATCGCGTCGTTCGCGACCGCGGTCCACGACCGCAACGACTCCGGGTCGGCGACGACCTCCCGGATCCGACCAAGAGGGCCGCGTCCGACGGTGGCCTCGGTCGTCATCCCCGGATACGGCTCCCCATGCTCCCGATGGTACGGCCGATCCCGAGCGGGTGAGCCGTCGGTTCGACGCGACGGCACGGGATGACGTGCACGCGAGGCCCCGCGGCCTGAGCGGCTGCTAGGCGCGAGCCTCGACCACGGGCAGGCGGCGCGACGTGACGGGCAGGGGGAGGGCCGGACCGACCGCGCCGGCAAGCTCGCGGAACCGGGCGACCGCCTGGGGACGGAGCGAGTACCAGATCCAGGTGCCGCGCCGCTCGCCCTCGATCCAGCCCGCGTCGCGGAGGACCTTGAGGTGGTGCGAGACGGTCGGCTGGCTCACGTCGCAGCACGCGGTGAAGTCGCAGGCGCAGACCTCGGCGGCGTCGCTCAGCTGGCGCAGGATCGCGAGTCGGGTGGGGTCGGCGGCAGCCTGCAGGAGCAGGACGTCCGGGTCGGTCTGTCGCTTCATCCCGACCAATGTATTGACAGATGTCTATATCGTCAAGTATCAATACAGTCATCACGGCCCGACCGCACCAAGGAGCTATCCAGCGATGACCACCGAGACCATCCACGAGACCGTCCGACAGCACTACGCGGACGCGGCGGTTCGCGCATCGCAGGGCTCCTCCTGTTGCAGCGATCCGGAGACCATCGGGGCGAACCTCTATTCGGCGCTCGAGCGCGATGCACTGCCCGACGCCGCGGTCCTCGCATCGCTCGGCTGCGGCAACCCGACGGCGGTGGCCGACCTCCACACGGGCGAGCGGGTCCTCGACCTCGGCTCGGGCGGCGGCATCGACGTCCTCCTCTCCGCGAAGCGGGTCGGGCCGACCGGCCGGGCCTTCGGGGTAGACATGACCGACGAGATGCTGGCACTCGCGCAGGCGAATGCCGCCCAGGCGGGCGCCACCAACGTCGAGTTCCTGAAGGGCCACATCGAGGCGCTGCCACTGCCCGCCGAGTCGATCGACGTCGTCATCAGCAACTGCGTCGTGAACCTTGCGGCGGACAAGCAAGCCGTGTTCGCCGAGATCGCCCGGGTCCTGCGGCCGGGTGGCCGCATCGGGATCAGCGACATCGTCGCCGAGGACGCGCTCAGCCCGGAGCAGCGCGCCGAGCGCGGCTCGTACGCCGGCTGCATCGCCGGCGCCCTGTCGATCTCGGAGTTCCGCGACGGGCTCGAGGCGGTCGGACTGATGGACGTCTCGATCACGCCGTCGCACACCGTCGTCGAGGGGATGATCAGCGCCATCATCAAGGCCACCAAGCCCGCGGATGCCCGTCCGCTGATCGACCTCTCCGCGCCCCGCGACCTGCCGGTGGCCGAAGCCGGCTGCTGCGGCGGGAGCGGCTGCTGCTGATGGCTGACCGGGCGACGGTCGCCGACTGGCCGGCCATCGAGTCGCTCCTGACCGCGTCGGCGCTGCCGCTCGATGGGGCCGCCGAGGCGTTCGGGACCGGCCTCGTCGAGCGCCGCGCGGACGAGGTCGTCGGATGCGCGGCGATCGAGCCCTACGGGGGTGCTGCCGTGCTTCGCTCCGTCGCCGTCCGCGACGATCGACGGGGCGAGGGTCTCGGGCACGCCCTGGTGCACGCGGCCGAGGGTCTCGCCCGGGAGACCGGCGCCGCCGAGATCATCCTCCTGACCGAGACGGCCGAGCCGTTCTTCGCCAGACTTGGCTACGAGGTCATCGACCGGGCGTCGGTGCCGGACGATGTCGCGGGCTCGATCGAGTTCTCGACGGCCTGCCCGACCAGTGCGGTCGCGATGAGCCGACGTCTGGGCTGACACGGAGTCGTGCCGTGCCGATCGATCGTCGCGACCTCGGAAGGCTGATCCTCGCCGCCACCTGCTGGGCTGTCGGCACCGTCATCAGCAAGGCCGCCCTTGGGGAGTTTCCTCCGCTCACGCTCCTCGCCGTCCAGCTCGCATCGAGTCTGGTCGTCCTGGCCCTGCTTCTCGTCAGGCATGGCGCATCCGTGGCCGGCGCGCCGTCGCGCCTCGGCCGGCTCGGGCTCCTCAACCCCGGACTCGCCTATGCCTTGAGTCTGCTGGGACTGACGACCATCACCGCCAGCCTGTCGGTCATGTTGTGGGCGCTCGAACCGCTGCTCATCGTGGCGCTCGCCGCCATCTTCCTGCGGGAGCGCATCACGCCCGCATTCGTCGCCCTCTCGCTCGTTGCCGTCGCCGGGATCGTGGTCATCCTGTGGGACCCGGGCGCGACGAGCGGGGAGCTCATCGGCGTCGCGCTGACGGTCGCCGGTGTCGGCTGTTGCGCCATCTACAGCGTCGTGACGCGTCGCTTCATCCCCGATGCGCCCGAGACCGGTCAGGTCGCGTTCGCCCAGCAGGCGTACGCGCTCGTGCTGGCCCTCGGCCTGCTCCTGGTCGTCATCGCCCTCGGGGGGTCGGCCCTGCCGAGTGCCGTGACTCCGCTGGGGCTCGCGAGCGCGGTCGGCTCGGGAGTCCTCTACTACGCGGGCGCCTATTGGTTCTACCTCGGCGCCCTGCGTCGAACCCCGGCCTCGTTCGCCGCCCTGTCCTTCTACCTGATCCCCATCATCGGTCTTGCGGCCTCGGCGATCCTCCTCGGTGAGCGTCTCGAGCCACACCAATGGCTCGGAGCCGCCCTCGCGCTCGGCGCGATCCTGACCATCTTCCGGCTCGCTCAGCGGCACGCGGATCGTCCCTTGGGGACCCGACCGTCGGTCGAGCCGCTGATCCTCGGTGACGAGTCGCACTGACGACTGCCGGGTTGCCCGTCGCCGTACACTGACGACGGCGCGCTCCCGCGCCCGACTGCCTGACCGAGCCCCCACGCGGCGCGGCGATGCGGCGGTAAAGGGGATCCGGATCCTCGGGACGAACCGGTCGACCATCCGACCGGCCGACGACGTGGCGGTGTGGGCGCGAGCGTCGCCGGCCGTGACGGAGGACCGACCGATGACCACCGACAAGGCCTTCAAGCGGGTCGTGCGTGCGCGCATGGCCAAGACCGGCGAGCGATACGCCGCCGCCCGACGCGCCCTGGTCGAGGGCACCACGGACGGACAGCACGCGATGACGACCGCCACCGCCACCGCGTCGGGCTATCGGCTGCGCGGCGGCCTGCACCCGGAGACGGCCACGCTGGCCAACGTCCTGGCGAACCAGGGCGTCGTCTCGGGCCTGACGGGCGAGCCGTTGACCGAGGCCGCGATCCTCGGCATCGGCGGTGGCCTGGGCGCGGGCTACATCCTCTGGGAGTTCACGGGCCGCGGCGCGCCGATCCTCACCCTCGGGTTCCGGAACCAGTGGCAATACCCGTGGATCCCCGGCTGGGCCGGCAAGACGCTCGATCGGCTCGGCATCGAGCCCGACCTGCACGAGACCGGCGGCGCGAGAGGGGCTCGCGAGGCGCTCGATGCCCGCCTCGACGCGGGCGTGCCCGTCATCGCCTGGGTCGATCTCCAGTCGGTCGGGACCTGGGGACAGCCCGACGCCCTGTCGGGACACTTCGGTCTGGTCGTCGTCGTCCTCGGACGGGACGCCGAGGGCTCGTACCTCGTCGACGACCGTGGCCGGGACCCGTTCCGGGTATCACCCGCCGTGATGGCCGCCGCCCGGGGACGGATCGGCTCGTTCAAGCACCGGATCGTCGGGCTGCGGACGACACCCGGGCCGATCCCGGCCGACCGGCTTCGGGTGGCGATGCGCGCCGGCCTGGAGGACCAGGTGGATCACCTGCGATCCCCATCGGACTCCTTCTCGCTCCCGGCCTGGCGCAAGTGGGGCCGGCTGATGACCGATCACCGGAACGCGAAGGCGTGGCCGCGGGTCTTCGCCGACGGCCACGGCCTGTTCGGCTCGCTCTCGGCGCTCCACGAGCTCGTCGACGGCGAGGTCGGCCCGTGGGGTGGGCACCTGCGGGAGCTGTACGCCGCATCGCTCGATGAAGCGGCCGTCGCGCTCGACAACCCTGCGCTCGGCGACGCGGCGCGGACATGGCGGGGCGTCGCCGACCGATGGGAGGAGCTGGCCGACGCGGCCGTCCCGCCCGATCTCGATGGTGCGGCCGAGGCGGTCGAGGCGGTCGAGACCCTGCACGAGGCCGTGATGGCCGGCGAACCGGGACGGTCCCGCGCGGTCGCGGCCGCGGAGACTGCGTGGGCGATCCGGGATCGCTACGCCGACGCCTTCCCCCTGCCACCGGACCGCATCGCCGCGATCCTCGAGGACCTCGGCGACCGCATCGCCGCGATCCATCAGGCCGAGGTCGACGCGCTCGCCATGACCGCTCGGGCCATCGGCAGGTGAGGCCGCAGCCCAGCGGCCGACCGGAGCGGGCGGCGCCCGATACCCCCATGGGGTATTGACAAAGGGGTTGACAAAACCCGTTCCGTCGGGCATCATTCGACTCAGCAGGGCTTGTCAAGACTTGACAGGCCCACAGTCATGTCCGGCGCCTGGCGGGCCGTCGGACGGGTCGATCGGGTGCTGCGGGGCGCCGGGTCGGATGGGAACCAGGAGGCGCCATTTGGCGGTCGGAGTCGCGGCGGAGGTCAAGAGCAAGCTGTCGGTCGTCGAGGTCGTCGGCGAGACGGTGACGCTCAAGAAGGCGGGCACCACCTACAAGGGGCTGTGCCCGTTCCACGGCGAGAAGACGCCGTCGTTCGTCGTCACCCCGGCCCGCGAGAGCTGGCACTGCTTCGGCTGCGGCCTCGGCGGCGACATCTTCAGCTTCGTGATGCAGCGGGACGGCGCCACGTTCCCGGAGGCCCTCCGCACGCTCGCCCAGCGCGCCGGCGTCGAGATCGACGAGCGCACCAAGCGTGAGGATGCGCACAAGGCCCGCCTCCGCCAGGTCCTCGACCACGCGATCGCCTTCTATCACGCGGTCCTGACCTCCTCGAAGACCGGGGCCGCCGCTCTCGAGTACGTCCACGGCCGCGGGATCACCGACGCCTCGATCGAGGCGTTCCAGCTCGGGTGGGCGCCCGGTGGCTGGGACCAGATGACGCGCACGCTCCAGGCGAAGCGCGACGTCCGCCCCGAGGAGCTCGTCGAGGTGGGCCTCGCGGCGCCCCGATCCAACGGCCGCCAGGGGGTCTACGACAAGTTCCGCTCGCGGGTCATCTTCCCGATCCGCGACGCGTCGGGCCACGCCGTCGGCCTTGGCGGCCGCCTCCTCGAAGGGGAGGGGCCCAAGTACCTCAATTCCGCCGCGACCCCGCTCTTCGACAAGAGCCGGACGCTCTACCTGATCGACAAGGCGAAGGGGCCGATCCGTCGCACGGGCGGCCAGGCCGTGATCGTCGAGGGGTACACGGACGCCCTGATGGCCCACCAGGCCGGCTTCGACAACGTCGTCGCCAGCCTCGGCACCGCGCTCACACCCGGTCAGGTCGCGCTGCTCACGCGCTACGCGGACCGGATCGTGCTCGCCTACGACGTCGACGCGGCGGGAGAGAAGGCCGGTACGCTCGGGGTCCAGGCGCTGGCAGGGCTCGTGGGCCAGCTCCAGCACGACTCGTCCGGGGTCAAGCTCGAGGACGTGCGCGTCGCGCGGCTGCCCGACGGCAAGGACCCCGACGAGGTCGTCCGCGAGGCGCCCGAGACCTGGACCGCGGCCATCGCCGCGGCCAAGCCGCTCGTCGAGTACCTCATCGGCCATCACGCGGCCCGCTTCGACCTGAAGCAGTCCTCCGGGCGCATCGGCTTCGTGGAGGCCGTCATGCCGTCCATCCGCGACATCGAGGACCCGCTCCGTCGCGACGAGGCGCTCCAGGAGGTCCGCCGCGTCTCGGGGGTCGAGGAGAAGACCCTCCGCCAGGTCCTCGAGCGACGGCTCGCCGCCGCCGGTCCCGGCCGCGCCGGCGACCAGCAGGGGCGGATCACCGCGGACTCGGTGCTCGCCTCGCCGGATGCGCTGCCGATCAACGACATCCTCCGCGCGGTGACGCCCGTCGAGGCCGAGCTGCTCCGCCTGCTGCTCCTGATCCCGGACCTCCAGCTCAAGGTCGTCGAGGAGCTCGGCCCGGACCAGCTGCCCTCGACGATCGCCCGCGAGCTGTTCCGCGCGATCGTGCTCCAGCGCGAGTCCAACGACCAGGGGATCCACCCGCCGTTCGATGCGGCGGCGCTCCTCGCCGGACTCGATGATGAAACGGCTGCCCTCGCTCGCGCGTTGTATGCGAAGCCGGGGCCGGACCCGCGGACCCTCGACGGCGGCCAGCTCGACTACGAGGTCGGCCGCCTCCTCCTCGATCTCGAGGACGAGCGGCTGCGCGAGCGCAGCGACTACAACGAGGCCGCCCAGGGGGAGGCCGACCGCGCCGGCGACGCCGAGGCGATCGCCCGCCTGATGCTCGAACGAAAACAGATCAACGAAGCGCGCCGGTCGCTCGACCGACGTCGAGACCAGACCCGGCTGCTCGTCAGCCACCGGAGGTAACCATGCCCGCAGATCCCCTTGACAAGCAGCTCGTCGAAGCCGTCCTCTCGCGCCCGCGGCGCGGCAAGGCGGAGATGGAGGAGGCCAAGCTGGCCGGCCTCCGGCCGTCGCGCGCCTCGGCCGCGGCCGTCGCCTCGGACGATGACGACGACGATGACGACGACGAGGACCTCGACCTCGGCCCGGAGGCGCTCGCCGAAGACGCCGATGCCACCGTCGGGGTCGTGATCGAAGAGGACGGCGCGGCCGATCCGGCCGCCAAGCTGCCGGTCGACGCCCCGGCCAAGCTGGACGCGGCCGAGCTCGAGGAGCCGTCCGCCGAGGACCTCGAGGCGATCTCTGCCGACATGATCGGCATCGACGACCCGGTCCGGATGTACCTCAAGGAGATCGGCAAGGTCGCCCTGCTGACCGCCGAGGAGGAGGTCGTCCT
>Ga0070674_100002276_pt1 | contig 10589 bp, 9 predicted proteins | sample KBSM33metaG_FD_65344 | JGI IMG/M metagenome (GOLD analysis project Ga0070674, IMG submission 65344) | Miscanthus rhizosphere microbial communities from Kellogg Biological Station, Michigan, USA - KBS M3-3 metaG | ecosystem: Host-associated > Plants > Roots > Rhizosphere > Soil ...
CGCAGGCGGAGCTCGACCAGCTGCGCGGGCAGATCGACGCGGCCGACGACAAGATCCTGGGGCTGCTCAACCAGCGGGCGGGCCTGGTGGGGCGGGTGGCTGAACTGAAAAGCGAGCTGGCCGTTCCTTTCTACGTCCCGTCGCGCGAGCGTCAGATCGCGGATCGCCTGTCGGCGACCAACCCCGGGCCGTTCCCGACGGAGGCGATCCGATCGGTGTTCCAGGAGATCTTCAGCGCCTGCCTCGCGCTGGAGAAGGGCGTGCGCATCGCCTACCTCGGTCCGGAAGGCACGTTCTCGCACATGGCGGTCAAGCAGCAGTTCGGCCTGTCGGCGCGCGCGACGCCGATCGGGACCATCCCGGGCGTGTTCGAGGAGGTGGCCCGCGGCGGCGCCGACTTCGGCGTCGTCCCCGTCGAGAACACGACCGAGGGCGGCATCATTCACACCTTCGACACGTTCCTCGAGAGCGACCTCAAGATCAGCGCCGAGATCGCGCTGGAGATCCACATGTGCCTGCTGGCGCGCGCCGGCGTCGCGCTGGCCGAGGTCGAGCGCGTGTACTCGATCCCCGTCGCCGCCGGCCAGTGCCGCCGCTGGCTGGCGACGCACCTGCCGCGCGCCTCGATCGTCGAGGCGCGTTCCACGGCCGACGGCGCGCGCCTGGCCCACGACGACGCGCGCGGCGCCGCCGTCGCCTCCGAGATCGCGGCGCGCCTCTACGACCTGGTGATCCTGCGGCGGAACATCGAGGACCTCTCGCACAACATGACGCGCTTCCTGGTGGTCGGCCGCGAACAGGCGACGCCGACGGGGAAGGACAAGACGTCGCTGCTGCTGGTGACGCGCGACGAGCCCGGCATCCTGTACCGCGTGCTGGGCGCGTTCGCGCAGCGCGGTCTCAACATGAGCAAGATCGAGAGCCGGCCGTCGCGGCGCCGGGCCTGGGAGTACGTGTTCTTCGTCGACATCGACGGCCACGAACGCGACGAGGGGGTGGCGGCTGCGCTGGCCGACCTGCGGGCGTCGTGCGAGACGCTGAAAGTGCTCGGTTCCTACCCGCGCGCCGAGGTTCCTGCCCCGCCGCCCGCGGGGACCTGAGGTCCCGCCAAACAAACGGCTCTCCGGTCCGCCAAACGACCGAAAGGGCTGAGGTTCCGCCCTGACGCGCGCGATTTCCTGAACGCTGTTGCGGACTTGTCAACAAGGGCCCCGCTCAAGCGACGGCCCCCTCGGCCGATGTCCTTAAAGGCAAATGGGCAAGTCGGTTCTCGTCGTCGGCAACGATCCTCAGATCGCCGCGGTGGTGGTCGGGGTGGTGCGCGCGATGGGTTTCGACGCCGCCGCGAACACGACGGCGGCGGGCGCCATCGCGCGCCTGGGCCATTCGCATTTCTCGCTGGTGATCGTCGACCTCGGGCTGCCGGCGGGCGAGGGCGCGGCGGTGATCATGAAGGCGCGCGCGTGCCGGCCGGCCGTCACCGCGCTGGCGCTGACCGCGCACGGGTCGGTCGCGGGCGCCGTCGAGGCGCTGCGCGCGGGCGCGGCCGCGGTCGTCGCCAAGCCGTTCCACACCTCGGCGCTGCAGGACGCGATCAAGCAGGTCACGTCGGACCGGTCGGCCGGACGCCCCACCGCGGGGGTCGCCGTCATCGGCGATCACCCGGCCATCCGGATGGTGCTGGAGCAGGTCGACCAGATCGCCGACACCGACGCCGCGGTCCTGATTCGCGGCGAGACCGGCACGGGGAAGGAAGTCATCGCGCGCCTCATCCACGGCGCCAGCGGGCGGCGCACGGGTCCGTTCGTCGCCGTCAACATGGCGGCCATCCCGGATTCGCTGGCCGAGGCCGAGCTGTTCGGGCACGTGCGCGGCGCGTTCACGGGCGCCGACAAGGCGCGCACGGGCCGGATGGTGGCCGCCCACCGCGGCACCCTGTTCCTCGACGAGATCGGCGAGATGCCGCGCAGCCTGCAGGGCAAGCTGCTGCGCGCTCTGCAGGATCGCGAGGTGACGCCGGTCGGTGGCAGCTCACCCATCCCGGTCGACGTCCGCGTCGTCGCCGCGACGAACCGGGATCTCGAAGGGATGATCGCGGAGGGGCAGTTCCGCGAGGATCTGTTCTACCGGCTGGACGTCGTGCCGATCGAGATCCCGCCGCTGCGCGCGCGCCGCGAGGACATTCCCGCCCTGGCCGAGCACTTCCGGCGCGAGGTGAACGCGCGCGAGGGGCGTTCGGTGCCGGGGTTCGCGCTGGACGTCATGCAGCGGCTGTCGAACTACGACTGGCCGGGAAACGTGCGCGAGCTGGAGAACTTCGTCGAGCGTGCCGTGGTGATCGCCCGGACGCGCATGGTCGTCACCAAGGATCTTCCGTCGCACATGCGCACGGAGATCGTCGACCTGGAACGGGCGGCCCGCGACCTGTCCATGCGCGGCGTCGACCTGCGCGTGCTGATGGCGGAGATCGAGGAGCGGCTTTCCGCCGAGGCGCGGCGCCGGAGGAACGTCGCCTGAAAGCGAAGAACGTACAACAGCGTTAAGTACAACATCTGCGCACATTCTCCGTCGGTGAACGAAGCTGGCGACCGTCAGCCGGATGACGCCGTCACGAGGGCGCAACCGCCAATCCAATGACGGTCGCAGATGTACGTGCGTAAGGAAAACCCCGAATTCGTTGGAGCGTGAAACGACAAGTTCGTGGCACGCGGCGTGCTCAGGGGCACCACCCATGGCGAGCACCAAGGCGACGACCAAGCGCAAGGCGACAAGCCGTTCCCCCAGGAAGGCTTCCCGGCGCGACGCGAAGAAGGACCTGATCACGCGACGGAACGAGTACGCAGCTAAGTTCTTTCCATACATCGAGAAGGTCGCGCGCCGGCTGGCGCGGCGCCTTCCGGCGCACGTCGAGATCGACGACCTGATCTCGTCGGGCGTCATCGGCCTGATGGAGGCCGCCGAGCGCTTCGATCCGGACCGCGTGGATCGCTTCGAGGCGTTCGCCGAGTTCCGTATCCGCGGCGCGATGCTGGACGACCTGCGCTCGCGCGACACGCTGTCACGCGACATGCGGCGGCTGTCGAACGAGCTGCGCGACGCCACCCGCCGCCTGGAGGCGCAGCTGGGCCGCACGCCGGACCACGAGGAGATCGCCAAGCGGCTGGGCGTCGGCGTCGACGAGCTGTACGCGCGCCAGCAGAAGCTTTCGGGTTCGTCGGTGGTCGGCATCGACGACGCGGGCCCGGACCTGCTGGAACGCACGGGCGACCAGTCCGCCGAGGATCCGTTCGAGATCGCGTCCCGCCGCGAGATGATGCAGCGGCTGGTGTCCGGCATCGGGCGGCTGCCCGAGAAGATGCAGCAGGTGCTGTCGCTGTACTACTGCGACAACCTGAACCTGAAGGAGATCGGCACCGTCCTGGGCGTGACCGAGTCGCGCGTTTGCCAGATCCACGGCGAGGCGACACGCCGCCTGCGTGACAACCTGGGCGAGCTGGCGGCCGAAGCCGCCGCTTGATCCACAGCCTAAATCCCCGAGAATTCGGGGGTTAGAGGCGTGTCACTTACATGGCGTGGCGGGTGAGGATGTGTCGCTAAAGTAAAACTCCACATCCGCCGAGGTTGTGGGTATGAGCGACACCAACCGCCACCTTCCCCGCCGTTCAGCCGTTTCGGCTCCTCGGGCCACGATGGGTGCACCGGTGAGCGCGCCCTCGCGGGTCGAGGCGCTGCGCAAGCTGGTGGCCGCAGGCCAGTACCACGTCAGCCCCCGCTGGCTGGCGACCAAGATCTTCCGCGCCGCCGGCGTGAAGGTCCCCGAGTAAAACGGGCGACGCCCGCCCGTTTCAGATTCCGTCACACACCTTGGGCGCGCACTGCGCCCCGCTGGTTCCCGGATCGCACGCGCCGCTGAGGCAGTCGTCGGCCACGGTGCAGGCAGCCCCCCCACCTTGCGGCGGCGCGCAGACGCCGGCGAGGCACGCGAGCGGCGGCGCGCACTCCACGGCGCTGGTGCAGGACGCGCCCTGGGCCTTCCACGTCGCGCAGGCCTGCGTCGTCATGTCGCAGAATTCGTCGATGCCGCAGACGGTGGAGCAGCCGCGCGTCGGCCCGCAGGTGCCGACGCTGATGTCGCAGTTCGAGCTGCGGCAGACGACGTCCAGGTCCTCGCACGTCGTGCCGATCTCTCCCGCGCCGCGGCTGACGAGGAAGCAGGAGGGCGCAAGCACGTTCTTGCCCACCACGAGAAGGTCGGGGCACACCGTCGCTGCGATCTCGTCGATGCACTTGCGCGCCGCCCTCGCGTCGTAGGACACCCACCCGAGGGCGAGGAGCTCGCTCAGGTTCATCTGAATTTCCGTTCCCGCCATCTGCCGACACTGCGCCTCGTCGGCGTATTTCCAGGTCGCGGCGAGCTCGCTGGCGTCGCAGCAGCCGAAGACCTTCGCGCACAGGGCAGCCGCGTATTCGCCGCCCCACCGGGTGGAAGGCAGCAGCGTCAGATCGGATGCGCCGGGTCCGGAACCGCAAGCCGACGCCGCCATCAACACCAGCGACAACCCCGACACCCGGACAGGTCCGCGCATCGCGAAATTCTGCACCTAATCGGGCGTCACGGATAGGCGAGCGCTTCGCGGTTCCAGCCGGCCAGCGTCGCGCCGGCGTCGTACGTGGTCTGCGCGAAGTCCAGGATCGCCGCGGCAGGATCCGACGCGCGGCGCACGTCGTCGTAGGGCAAGGTGAATTCCTTCAGCGTCGTGTTCCACGACCCGGCGGCGGGACGGATGGGCGACGCGGGCAGGCCGGCTGGTTCGGGCACCGTGTACGCGTAGAACATCGCGTCCGTCGCGCCTGTCCACGGGTCGCCCGGCCAGAACCCGAGCGAGATCACCTCCTCGTCGTACGCGTCGCGCTCGACCTTCCCCTTGCGTTCCGGCGCGCGGCGCCCGACGAACCGGCTGACCGCGAGATCGAAGGCGCCCCAGAAGAAGTGCACCGGGCTGGACTTGCCGCGGAAGCGCGCGCGGAACTGCTGGAACACGGGCTCGACGCGGCTCAGGGTCTGCCAGAAACGCTGCACCGCCGCGCGGTCATACTGCGCGTGCTCCCGATCGTCGGTGAACGGCGTCGTGACCGGGCACTCCTGCGGCTGCGGCCAGATGTGCGTGTCGACGCCGATGCCGCCGAGCATGGACATCAGCTCTCCGTAAAAGATGCACACCGCGCGCGGCGCGAGCGCCATCGACCGGACGTTGCCGACGCTGTCCTCGACGATCACGCGGTGATCGATCAGGTCCAGGCTGATCGAGACCAGCCGGTCGCCGTACGGCATCGGCGACGTGGTCAGGCCGCGCGCGTACAGATACAGCGTCACGTTCCACCACTGATTCATCTTGGGCGCGAGCGCGAGGCGGATCTTGCCGACGATCTGCGTGTAGAGCAGCAGCGTGGCGTACGTGTCACGCCAGTCGGCGACGCGCAGCTCGGGCCAGGGAGCGGGCGATGACATGGCCGAGAGCATAGCCACGATTCTTTGCGCGGCGTACGCTTTGGCGATGCGTCCTCGCTTAATGGATATCCGGGTGATCCTGTCTTGCCTGGCTTGCGCGGTGATGAGCGCGAGCGGCTGCAATGCTCTCAGCAAGGGGTGCACCCTGATCGGTTGTCAGGACAGCTTCGGAGCGACCGTGCGCAGCGCCGACGGCAGCTTTCCCAGCGGCGCACACCGGGTCGAGGCGCTGGCGGACGGCACGAGTCTGACCTGCACGTTCGTCTATCCGGATCAGGGCGCGTCGACGCACCTGTGCGACGCGCTGGACGTGATCGTGTGGCCCGAGACGACGTGCACGGACACGATGATGGACGGCGCGGTCTCGCACAGCTGCGAGCCGATCCCCGGCAAGTTCTACGAGTCGATCGCGCTGCCGGGTACGCCGGGGCAGGTGCACGTCTGGCAGTACGTCGACGACTCGGCGGTCCTCGACGCGGCGGTGGCGCCTTCCTACCAGGCGGTCGCGCCCAACGGATCCGAGTGCGGGCCGATCTGCCGCCAAGCGTCGGTGTCGTGGATGTTTCAGTGACTCGTTGCTTCAGGATGTGAGCGATCGCCACACTCGCGCGCACCGACGCGGACGCCGCGCGTCGCGTTCTGAGTGAGCCGTCTACTGTCGCAAAGGGATCCTCCCGATGAAGGGATCGATACACCTATGAGCAGCGACGGCATACGCAAGATGACAAAGGGATGGGAGATCAGTCCCAGCGGCAAGATGGTGAACATCACCGGCGGCGTTGACGGCATCGTCGTCGACGAGGGACTGCCGGTCACGGACTCGGCGGTCGTGAAGACCGAGCCGCCGCCGCTGCCGGGAATGTCGCGCGCGCCGGTGCCGCCCGCGCCGATGCCGCCGTCGGCGCCGGTGCGCAATCAGAAGAGCACGCTGGAAACCTTCAACGCCGAGATGTCCTTGCTGGAGCGCCCGCTGGAGGGCGAGGTCGAATATTTCGACGAGGCGCCACCGCCGTCGCGCTGGCGGCGGGTCGGCTTGTTCGCGGGCATCGTCGTCGTGATGGGATTGGGCGGCGGGCTGGTGCTTTCGCGGCAGCGTCAAGCGACCGCCGAGACGCCCGCGCAGGCGGCGGCGCAGCCCGCGCCGGCAGCGGCTCCGGCTGCACGCGCCGTTCTGGCGGCGACCGCGCCGGGAGCGGCAGCGCCGATGCCGGCGGCGGCTCCCGCTGCTGCGCCGGCCGCGGCGCCCGCGGCTGACGAAGGCGGCGACCAGGCGGAGGCGGATGACGAGCCGGCGCCGGCGAAGTCGTCCGCCTGGTCGAAGGTTCGCACCAGCAGCAAGAGCAGCCACGCGAAGCATGCGCGGTCCGGCGGCAAGAGCAGCCGCCGGCACGCGGTCGCCTCGAAGCGGTCGCGCCACCACTAACGCCGCGGCCACGCCGGCGGTTAGGCTGACCCGGTTGGCGGGGGTGGGGGCTCGTACGACGTGCGCGGTGCGCCATCGACGCCCCGCATCGCTGTCGAACCCTCAGACGGAGGCCGAATGACCCGCACCTTAGCTTTCCTGGCCGCTCTCACTTTGATTGGGTGTGGGGGTTCCGACGAACCGGGCGGGACGGGCGGTCACGGCGGCACGAGCGGCACGACCGGCCGCGGGGGCACGACGGGCGGCGGCGGCACGACGGGCAGCGCGGGCACGTCCGGCGCGGCGGGAACCAGCGGCGCGGCGGGAACCAGCGGCGCGGCGGGGACCAGCGGCGCAGCGGGTACGAGCGGAACCGCCGGCGGCGCGGGCACGGGAGCGCGCGGCGGCACGGGTGGCGGCGCTGGCACCGGCGGCAATGCGGGCACTGGTGCCGCGGGGCAGGGCGGTCGCGGCGGGAACGGCGGGACGGGCGGGACCGCGGGCGCGAGCGGCCGCGGCGGAACGACGGGTGGCGGCGGCACGACGGGAGGCGGCGGCACGACCGGCGCCGCGGGCCGTGGTGGAACGACCGGCGCCGCCGGCACGGGCGGCACCGCGGGTGCGGGCGGCCGAGGCGGAACGGGAGGCGGCGCGGCCGGGACGGGCGGCGGCGCGGCCGGGACGGGCGGCGGCGCGGCCGGGACGGGCGGCGGCACCAGCACGTACGACCAGATGATCCTCGCCGAAGGACCGGTCGCTTACTGGGCGATGAACAAGTTCTCGGGGACGGAACCCGATCTCACCGGCAATAACCACACGGGCACGTACCACAGCGGCACGGCGATGTCGGCGGCGATGCCCAACGGCGATCGCGCCGCTGACTTCAACGGCTCCAGCCAGTACGTGTCGGTCCCGTCGAGCGCTGCGTTCTCGGTGCCGACCACGCACAACCTGACCTGGGAAGCGTGGATCCGTCCCGACGTGTTGCAGTTCCCGAACAGCAGCGGCGGCTACGTCGACTGGATGGGCAAGTGCGAGGGCTACAGCCCGACGTGCGAGTGGGAAGCGCGCATGTACTCGACCACCAACAGCGAGAACCGCTGCAACCGGATGTCGGCGTACATCTTCAACACCAGCGCCGGCCTCGGCTCGGCCGCCGACTGGCAGCCGACCTGCGGTCTGATCCAGGCGGGGAGCTGGTATCACATCGTCGGCGAGTACACGACGCTCAGCCAGCCGTCGGACTGCCAGAACGCTTCGATGTATCCCGGGATGATCGACATCTGGGTGAACGGCGTGAAGTGGGCGCATTCCAGCCACGGTCAGACCGGCTGCATGAGCCAGTACGACGTCATCCCGGCCGCCACCTCCAGCCCGCTCAACATCGGCACGATGTCGATGGACGCCTGGTTCCCGGGCGCGATCGGCAAGGTCGCGATCTACAACAAGCTGCTGACCGCGGCGCAGGTGACCGCGCACTACCGCGCGATGACCGGCGCGTCACCGACGGGGTCGTGCGGCAATACTTGCAGCTTCTGAGCGCTACTTGCGGTTGATCGCCGCGTAGACGGCCTTGATCACGGGTTCGAACTTCGCCTTGAAGTGAGCGACGCGGATGGCGCCCAGCGCCGCCACCCGCTTGATCTCGGCGCGCGTTGCCTCGCCGTTCTGCTTACCGTCGACGACGTCCATGAGCATGTTGCCCAGGTTCTCGCCCAGCGACGTCAGCTCCTGCGTCCACGCGTGGCCTTCCTTGACGTAGTGGTCGGCGGCGCGCCGATCCTCCTCGCTGAGCGCGGCAGGGCCGGTGCCGGCGGGCGCGACGGCGGCGGCGATCAGGAAAGCGTGCGCGAGCAGCACGCGTGGATGTTACGACGATTGCGGCCGGCTCAGCGCCGTGCGCGCCGCCGCCGCGCGACGATCATCGCGAGGCCGGCCAGCAGCCACAGCCACGAGGCGCGCGTCGGACGCTCGACGCTGCACGCGCAGCCGGCCGGGCCCTCGTCGTCCGGCACCGCGCCGCCGGAGCCCGTGCCGCTGCCGCCGGTGCCGGTCGTGCTGGTGCTGCCGCCCGTGCCGCTGGTGCCGGCCGCCCCGGTGGTTCCGGCCGCGCCGCTGGTTCCGGCCGCGCCGCTGGTTCCCGCCGCGCCAGTTGTGCCGGCGCTGCCGGTGGTTCCGGCCGCCCCGGTGGTTCCGGCTGCGCCGCTGGTTCCGGCCGCGCCCGTCGTGCCGGCGCCGCCAGTCGTGCCGGCCGCGCCGGTGGTGCCGCCTCGGCCCGCGCTGCCGGTCGTCCCACCGCTGCCGCCGCGGCCCGCCGCGCCGGTCGTTCCCGCGCCGCCGGTGGTGCCGCCGCGGCCGCCCGCGCCCGTGGTGCCGCCCGCGCCGCCGCCGCCGGTCGTGCCGCCGGTTCCGGTCGTGACCGCGCCGTACTCGAACGCGCCGAGATCGGGCGCGCTGCCCACGAAAGGCAGGCCGACGTCCGTTCCCTTGTTGATCATCTGGCTGTTCGCCGCCAGGTGCATGAAGGTGACGTCGGGGAGGCTGCCGTCGGCCTTGCGCGGGCCCATGATGACGTTGGCGTCGCTGGTGCTGGCGAAGTCGCCGTTCGCGGGCGTGATGTTCAGGTCCCAGGTGTTGAACATCGTGTCGACGCCCATCATGTTGCTGTTGCGGTTCGGGAAGCCGATGTTGTTCCGCATCCGGTGGACCTTGTCGCCGGTGAGCGTGATCGTCATCGACGAATCGCCGGGCGGGCTCGCGAGCATGTTGTACTGCGTGCCGTTCATGTACGACGTGTTGTTGTACCAGTCGTTGCCGCCCGACGAATGGTTGGCGTAGAAGCCCGACGCGTAGTTCTTCCACGCCAGGCTATTCCGGACGACGTGGCGGATGCCGGTCTGGCTGCTGCCCATCTTGAAGCCGTTGCCGTTCGCCGACGACGGATGCCGCGTCCCCGAATCGGCGTAGCCGTTGGCCATCGCCCAGCAGTTCTCGAGGATGATCGGCACCTCCTGGCTGATCCAGTCGAAGCCGTCGTCGGAGTTCCACCACGCGCGGCAGCCCCGGTAGATCGTCGACGGGCCGGTCTTCTGGTAGTGGTGGCCGAAGCCGTCGGCGTTCTGCCCGTCGCCCTGGCTGGAGTTCGGATCGTAGTTGTCGTGCGAATCGCAGTTGAGGACCAGGTGGCCGCCGCCCGCGCCGTTGCCGTTGTGGGCGATGGACAGGCCCGGGCCGGTGATGTGGTGGATGTTGAGGTTCTCGTAGAAGTTGTTGGCGGCGGGGCTGGCGCTGGTGCCGTAGTTCCAGATGCCGTTGTTCGACGAACCGCCCGGCATCGGGACGTTCATGATCTCCAGGCCCTTGAAGTGCAGCCAGCTTCCCGTCACGTAGAAACCGGCGGCGGTCGACGTCGACAGCTGCAGCTGCGAGAAGTCGAACACCGGCTGCTCGCCCGGGTACGCCAGGAAATGGATGCGGTTGGTGTCCGACGTGCCGCTCTTCGAGAACACGAACCCCGCGTTGGACGCCTTGCCGGTGGTGGGCCGGTAGGTGCCGCCGCGGATCCAGACCGTGTCGCCCGCCGACGCGACGTCGTGCCCGCGCTGGATGGTCGCGAACGGCGCCGCCATCGTGCCGGCGGCCGAGTCGTTGCCGGTCGGCGCCACGTAGTACTCGGCG
>Ga0070674_100002285_pt1 | contig 10581 bp, 13 predicted proteins | sample KBSM33metaG_FD_65344 | JGI IMG/M metagenome (GOLD analysis project Ga0070674, IMG submission 65344) | Miscanthus rhizosphere microbial communities from Kellogg Biological Station, Michigan, USA - KBS M3-3 metaG | ecosystem: Host-associated > Plants > Roots > Rhizosphere > Soil ...
GCGATGGCGCGCGAAGGTGCGCTGATCGCGATCCTCTATCTGGAAGAGACCGCCGACGCAAAGGAGACCGCGCGCCTGGTCGAGGGCGAAGGAAGCCGTGCCCTTCTGTTCAAGGGCGACGTCGGCGACGAGATGTTCTGCTGGGAGTCGGTCGAGCGCATCAACGAGGAGTTCAGCCGCATCGACATCCTGGTGAACAACGCCGCCGAACAGCACGAGGTCGACGATCCGGCGCAGCTATCGTCCGAACAGCTCGAACGCACCTTCCGCACCAACGTGTTCTCCTACTTCCATATGACGCGCGCGTGCCTGCAATACATGCAGAGCGGCGCGAGCATCATCAACACCACGTCGATCACCGCCTATCAGGGCCACAAGACGCTGATCGACTATGCCGCCACCAAGGGCGCGATCGTGGCGATGACGCGCTCGCTGTCGCAGGCGCTGGTGGACAAGGGCATCCGCGTCAACGGCGTGGCGCCCGGGCCGATCTGGACGCCGCTCATCCCTGCCTCGTTCAAGGCCGAGAAGGTCGCCAGGCACGGCGAGAGCGTCCCGATGGAGCGCGCCGGCCAACCCAATGAAGTGGCGCCCTGCTACGTGTTTCTCGCCAGCGATGACGCCTCCTACATTTCCGGGCAGGTGCTGCATCCGAACGGCGGGAAGATCGTCAACGCCTGAAGGAGAAGTCCCATGGCACCGACCCCCAAGCCGAAACCGGACGGCGACCGCACCGCGGCCGATCCCGACAAGAACGCGCGGCTCGAGACCTACGAGCAGGAAGTGGAACGGTCATCGGTGGAAAGTATCGCCGAGCATCCGGAAGGCTCTGCGCCGCCGATGGAGCGCCTGGTGGATGCGCACCCGGAAAAGAAGCGCAAGTAGCGCGGTCGCCACCGGCCATGCCAATCTCGCGGCATGGATCTGCTGAACCTGTTCACCACGACGCAAGGACGGCTTGCGCGCAGGCCGTTCTGGCTCAGCCTGATCGCGATCTATCTCGCCGGTTTCGCCGCGCAGGCCCTGCTAGACGGAACGGTGCGGGCGCGCGCGGGTCTTACGCCGTTCGCGGTGGCGCAAGCGGCGCTGCTCTGGGCCTGGCTCGCGATCCACATCAAACGGCTGCGCGATGCGGGTCAGGGGCCGGCCGGCGCAATCGGCGTCGCGGTCATCTATGCGCTGGCGCTGGCGCTGCTGCTGATGCTGGTCGCCTTCCTGACCAATCCGAATGCCGCACCGGGCGTCGAGGCCGAACGGTCCGCGGACGATGTCGCGTTCGGGCTGATGCTGGTGATCATCATTTTCGGACTGTTGTTCTCGCCCGACTTCGGCACGTTCATGACGATCCTGAAGGTGTTGGTCTTCATCGCCTGTCTGCCGGCGCTGGTCTCGCTCGTGTTCTCGATCATCACAGGGACGCGCCAGAGTGTCGGGCGGCCCGCGTCATGACGCTTTATTTCGCCTACGGCGCCAACATGGAGCGCGCCGCCATGCGCAAGCGCTGCCCGGGCGCGACGGCGCTCGGGATCGCGGCGCTGCGCGGCCACTGCTACGTCATTGCGCGCGGCTACGGCGCGTTCGCGCGCGCGCCGGGTGCCTGCGTGTTCGGGGTGCTGTGGCGGCTGACGCCGCGCGACCTTGCGGCGCTCAATCTGTTCGAGAGCCTCGACAGCGGGCTGTACCGCCGCGCGATGTGCACGGTCGAGCGCGAAGGCAAGCGTGCGCGCGCGCTGATCTATGTCGGGCGCGGCGGCGGCCGGCCGCGTCCGATGCCGGGCTATCAGGAGCGCGTGATAGCGTCGGCGGCCGACTGGCGCATGCCGGAACGCTATCTCACCCAACTGCGCCGCCTCGCGCCCGGCTATCGCGGCGCGCGCCCGGCCGAGACCGGAGAGATCGCATGATCCGCCACGTCGTCATGCGCGGGCGGGTGCAGGGCGTCGGCTATCGCGCCTTCGTCGAGCACGAGGCGCTGCGGCTTGGCCTCGAGGGCTGGGTGAGGAACCGGCGCGACGGCACTGTGGAGGCAGTGCTTTCCGGCGCGGACGATGTGATCGCGGCGATGATCGACGCGTGCCGGCGCGGGCCGCCGGCGGCGCGCGTCGAGGCGGTCGATGCGGAGGAGGGCGATATGAAATTGCTTGAGCAGCGCCGTCCGGGCGAGCGCTTCTCCGTGCTGCGGACGGCGTGACATGCACGCCATCGCCACAGTCCTCGCGCTCGCTGCCTTGCTGCTGGTCGGCGCATCGGCGCAACAGCGGCCGGCGCCGCTCGATCCGAACTCCGAGGAAGCCTCGATGCTCGGCTATGGCGACCGCGAGAAGACTTGCGCCGAATGGACCGACGCCTGCATGACCTGCAGCCGGGCCGAGAACGGCGATCCGATGTGTCCCAATATCGGGATCGCGTGCCAGCCGAAGGCGATCAGCTGCGTGAAGCGCAGCGAGCCGCCGAAGCCGAACTAGGGCGGCGTGTGCGGGGGAGGGGCGCCCGCGACTCCGCGGCAACGGCCTTGCCGGGAGCAGCGGAAGGCGCCAGTATTTGGGCTCGGATGACATCCGAACATGCTCGACTTCGTCATCCTGGGGGGAACGATGAAATTCGCAAAATCTGCCGGCATCTTCGCCGTGATCCTGAGTCTTGCCTCGATGACGGCCGTTTGGTCCGCCGCCGCACAAGATCAACACAAGGCGCAGATCGATGCGCTGCGCAAATCGCTGGAGAAATACCAGGACTACAAAGTCGCCGTTCGCGACCTCTATCTGTCCACGGTCGGCTGCATTCATTACTCGGGTGAAAAAATCGCCGGCCACATGGAATACGCCAAGGGTGCGATGGGCGTGCACTTCGTCAATCTGACCGTCAAAGGTCCACCCGATCCGATGAAGCCGAACGTTCTGATTTACGAGCCGGTCGGGAAGAAACTGAAACTGGTTGCGGTCGAGTGGCTGGTGCCGCTCACGCCCGACACCAAGCAGGCACCTTCTTTGTTCGGCCAAACCTTCATGGGGCCGATGGAAGGCCACGAGCCGCTCATTCCGAAGGAATTCGTGCACTATGACCTGCATGCCTGGCTGTTCAAGGACAACCCGCTCGGCATGTTCGCCGCGACCAACCCGAAGGTGAACTGCAAGGGCTACGACTTCGAGCTCCTGGAAAAGCCGACCAGGATGATGCACGGGCATTAGACTCGGATTGCTAAAGCGAGATGACTTTTTCTTCGAGTCGTCATCTCGCTTTAGGTTCTTGGTGGAGCATGATCTTTTCCGAGAACCGGTGTCCGATCCCCGATCGGGGTCGAGGACATGCTTTTCGGGATCATGCTCTAGAGCTACCCGCAGACTGTGGAGGGAGCGTCATGAAACTTCCCCGTCGCACATTCCTGCATCTGGCCGCGAGTGCTGCTGCGTTGCCGGCCGTGTCGCGCATGGCGCAAGCGCAAGCCTATCCGTCACGGCCGGTGCGCATCATCGTCGGCTTTCCCCCCGGCGGGGCTACCGACATCCAGGCGCGCCTGATGGGTCAATGGCTGTCGGACCGCCTCGGCCAGCAATTCATCATCGAGAATCGCGCCGGCGCGAGCGGCAACATCGGCACCGAGGCGGTCGCGAAGGCACCCGCGGATGGCTATACGCTGCTGCAAATCGTGACCCCGCACGCGATCAATGCCGCGCTCTACACCAATCTCAATTTCGACTTCATCCGCGACATCGTGCCGGTCATCGCCGTCGCGCGGCTGGCATACGTGGTCGTGGTGCATCCGTCGGTTCCGGTCACAACGATCCCTGAGCTCATCGCTTATGCCAGGGCGAACCCGGGCAAGATCAATTACGGGTCGGCCGGCCCCGGCACGCCGCAAAACATTGCTTGCGAACTCTTCAAGATGATGACCGGGGTGAACCTGGTCCACGTCCCGTATCGGGGCGGCGCGCCTGCGGTCACCGATCTGATCGGCGGCCACTTGCAGGTGATTTTCTGTCCGGTGTCGGAAGGGATTGAACACATCAAGGCCGGCAAGCTGCGTGCCCTGGCGGTGACGACCGCGGCCCGACTGGACGTGTTTCCGGACGTTCCGACGGTGGGAGACTTCGTGCCTGGTTATGAGGCCAGCGGTTTTGCCGGCATCGGCGCGCCGAGGAACACCCCGGTCGAAATCATCGATATGCTGAACAAGGAGCTCAATGCCGGCGTCGCCGATGCCAAAGTCAAAGCGCGGATCGTCGAGTTGGGCGGCAGCGTGCTTGGGGGCTCGCCTGCGGAATTCGGGACGATCCTCTCAGAGGCCACCGAAAAGTGGGCCAAGGTGATCAAGTTCGCCGGCATCAAGACTGAATAGGGTCCATCGCCGCCCGGACTTCGCGTTACTTGCATAATCCTTTCGGGACAAAATCGCGTCTCGGAGTCGTTGGGTTGTGTGCGGCATCGTGGAGGATGAGAACGAGCGAGCGGCGCTGCTCCGTTCCCGTGGCGGTCAGATGCATCGGCGCACCGCCGGGGACAATCACAGGAGGGCCGCCTGCGCGGCCGATGAATGTTCCGTCGGGCGTCTCAAGACAGGTTTCTCCTGTGAGCGTATGCCAGGCTTCGGGTCCGGGATGCTCATGCGATGGCGCTGTCATGCCCGGATCGAAAGTCGCCTCCATGTACTGCGCGGCGTATCCGCGACCCGCGACGACCGGGAGCGGGCCTATTTCGTTGATGCGCTCGCCGCCGGATGGACGCCAGCCTTTAGCTTCGATGGTGAGCAGCCAAACCTTGTCATAGGACTCAACCACGGTGCCGCGTGGTCCTTTGGCCGCGTCCGCCGCCGCGCGCGTCGGAAAGGTGTCGAGATGCCAGAACACCTGCGGCTCGGCGAGCTGTCCCATTGAGCCGTGTGCGATGATCCAGCACCCGACATCGCCGGCCCGCGTTCGCTCGCTGACCGGTCGGCAAATTTGCGCTGCAGCTGCATCACAAAGGCCGAGGAAGGCGCAGAAACCGGCTAGTCCGAAAATAGAGTGGCGCATCGTCGCCTCCTGCGGCTCGCCCGCAAAGAAAGATAGTCAAGGCTAATGTGGGTTTTGGGCCAGAAGGCGGCCACAACCGCCGATGCGGCGAAGCTTCACCCGGCAAAGACCTGCGCGGGGCTGACGGGGTGGGTCGTCCCCGTCGGCGCCGTTCAAGGAACGGCCGCGCATCCCGAGAGGTGCGCTATGAGTACACGCTCCTAGATCGTGTGCTCGGCGGTCTTCACCGCGTCGCGCGTCGCTCCGAACAGTCCCTCGAACTCCCGCCGCAGTACCATATCGACCTCCGGCAGTGTGACGACGTGGCCGAGGTCCACCAGGCTCGTCACGCCATAGCGCGGATCGGCGACGCCGCACGGCACGATGCCGGAGAAGTGCGTGAGATCCGGATCGACGTTGAGCGCGACGCCGTGCAGGCTGACCCAGCGCTTGAGCCGGATGCCGATGGCGGCGATCTTGTCTTCGCTGCCCGCGCCCTTGTCGGGCCGTGCGACCCACACGCCGATGCGGTCCTCGCGCCGCCCGGCGCGCACGTTGAAGGCGCCGAGCGTGCGGATCAGCCACTCCTCCAGGGTCGCCACATAGCGCCGCACGTCCGGCGCGCGCCGCTTCAGGTCGAGCATCAGGTAGACCACGCGCTGGCCGGGCCCGTGATAGGTGAACTGCCCGCCGCGGCCCGTCTCATGGACCGGGAAGCGCGCCTCGATCAGGTCATTCGTGTTGGCGCTGGTGCCGGCGGTGTAGAGCGGCGGATGCTCGAGCAGCCAGACGAGCTCGGCCGCGCGGCCGTCCGCGATCGCGGCGGCGCGCGCATCCATCGCGGCGAGCGCCTGCTCGTAGGGCACCAGGCCGTCGCTCACCTGCCATTCCACGGGGGGCAGGCCGGCGCTTTTCAGGCCAAAACTGAGATCGTCGCGGATGTTAACCACCGGGTAACCATACCGTGGTGACCTCGAAAGGTCAGGGCGTTTCGCCCCAAAAGGATGTGTACCCAGTGGCGACGCTCGACAAGGTCACCCTCGACATCGCGGTCGTGCTCGGCACCACGTCCATGCCGGTGCACCAGGCGCTCCGGCTCGGCCGCGGTGCCATCATCGAGCTCGACGCCTCGGAAGACGACGAGGTGAAGATCCTGGTCAACAACTTCCCGGTCGCTAGGGGCGCCGTGGTGGTGAGCGGGAACCGGATCGCCGTGGAACTGAAGGAAATGCTGCCGCGGGCGGTCGGCGACCGCTGATTCGGGCTCCGCGCGTCGCCCTTGTCCCGTCCGAAGCGATTTGTTACATGCGCGGCGCCAATTGCCGGCCGTCAGCCGGTATTCCTCTTCAACATGCGGTCGTGGCGGAATTGGTAGACGCACTAGCTTGAGGTGCTAGCGGGGCAACCCGTGGAGGTTCGAGTCCTCTCGACCGCACCAGCCTACAAAATCCGATAGCCAGAGCAGGAAGTTATCGATCCTGCCTGGCTCCAGCCGCAGGCGGTGCTGCGCATTCCGCTACACATGACTACGCCCGCGAGCGCATCCCCGAGGACGTGCGTGAAGACTACGCGCGCCTGCCCGGCGCTGAGTGGGAGGCGCGGTTCACGTCAGAGCCGGGAAGACGAACTGCCGCATTGCAGCGAAATGACGCGATGGGCAAAGAGCGGGCCTTTGCAGTTTAGTATTCGTTCGGCGAACGACGTCGTTCCAAAACTGAAGTTCATCGACGATCCGCTGACGGAATTCATCCGGCGTGCTCGCCACCGGCTCATAGCCCAGCGCCATAAGCCGGACCTTCGACTCCGGCTCGTTCAGAATCGCGACGATCTCGCGATGAAGGACATTGATGATCTCCTTCGACGTGCCAGCAGGAAGGAGCACTCCCACCCAGCTATCGCCTGCAATGTGGGGAAATCCTGCCTCTGAAATCGTGGGTACGTCAGGCAACGCCCTGGCGCGTGCCTTGCCAATGACCGCAAGGGCCCGTAACCGGCCTTGATTGACTTGAGCGTCAACCGCCGCAAGCGAGATGAACCCGATCGCCGTATGGCCTGCGACGACCGATGCCGTCGCCGGCGCCGCCCCGCTGAAGGGGACATTGACGAGGTCGAGATCGAGAGCCAGCCTGAATTGTTCGCCCGCCAGGTGCGCCTGCGTACCAATCCCTCCGTGCGCGAAGCTGAATCTGCCGGGGTTCGCTCGGATCTGCTCGATCAGCTCTTGAACGGTGCGCGCAGGGACGGATGGATTGACAACGAGCACCGTCGGCGTTGTGACTGCAAGCGTAACCGGTGCAAAGTCTTTTTGCGGATCGACCCCGGGCTTCGCAAAAAGGCTCGGACTGATCACGAACGACCCGAACACAAACAAGACCGTGTAGCCGTCAGGCGCCGCCTTTGCCGCGTGGGCGGTTCCGATATTGCCCGCGGCACCTGCGATGTTCTCGACATAGAACTGCTGACCGAGGTGCTCGCTGAGCCTTGGAGAGATTTGCCGCGCCAGGATGTCCACGCCGCCCCCCGGCGCAAAAGGCACGATGATGCGCACGGGTCGCGCAGGGTAAGCCAGCTCTGCACATGAAGGCGATGCCGATACCGGAAGAACCAGCGTCGCGGCTACGCCTGCCAGCAAGCGACGGCGCGCGATATCGCCTCTGTCGATCGAGGACATAGAGGAAGCATCGCACGCGCGATCATGGTTCGCGAGTGTGATTCCGGGTCACTTGCTCGCCGAGTTTCTCCGCTCCGTGACGCGAAATTCGGTCAGCTCTCCTTCACGCCGGAAAACTTGACGGCCTTGCCCCATCTTTCGGTTTCGTCCGCGATCAGTTTGGCAAACTCAGCTGGCGAGCCGGGAAGCGCAGTGCCGCCCAGCTCGGCCATGCGAGACTTGATGATGGCATCGCGGAGAGCGGCGTTGATCTCCGCGTTGAGCTTTTCGATTATCGCCGCGGATGTGCCTTTCGGAGCGCCAAACCCGTACCACGTGGTCGCTTCGTAACCCGGCACGAATTCACTGACCGCCGGGGTATCCGGCAATGCCTCCGACCGCGCAGCAGACGTCACCGCGAGAGCGCGAAGCTGGCCGGATCTGACGTAGCTGATCGCGCCGGACGTCGAGCCGAAATAAACCTGCACCTGTCCGCCGATCAGATCCGTGAGCGCGGGCGGTGCGCCGCGATACGGCACGTGCAGCATTTTGATCCCCGCCATGGCACTGAACATCTCGCCTGCGAGATGCTGGGGGCTTCCTACTCCCGCCGATGCCATGTTGATCTGCCCGGGATTGGCCTTCGCATGTGCGATGAATTCGGCAGCCGTCGTCGCGGGAAACGATTGATTGACCAGCATCACCAGTGGCCCGCGGGTGATGCTCCCGACCGGAGCGATGTCGCGGATGAAGTTGTAGTTCAGCTTGTCGTAAAGGGTGGCGTTGATTGCATTGCTCGCGCTGACGAGGAGCAGCGTATGGCCGTCGGGCGGCGCATGCACGACGGTCTCGGTGGCGAGATTGCTGGCAGCCCCCGGGCGGTTCTCGATGACGAATGATTGACCGAGCCGCACGTAAAGCCGTTGTCCGATCAGCCGGGCCGCAATGTCCGACGCACCGCCTGCGGCATAGCCGACAATCACGCGCACCGGGCGCGTCGGGTAGGTTTGCGCACGCGCGATGCCGGAGACCGCGGGCACGGCGAATGCGCCGGCGGATAGTTTCAAGAATTGGCGGCGTGGTAGCTTCATGTGCGTACCTCGATCTCTGCGACCCCCTTGGCGCCAGCTTGCGCCCGGTGATCGCCATGCCGGATAGCACCGTTCTGTTAGATCAGATATGATTGCGAGAAGCGAAATCGATACCGATTGGGTATGGTTATGGAATTTCGAAGCCTGCGTTACTTCGCGGTCACGGCCGAAGAGGGTCACATCACACGCGCTGCGGAACGCCTCGACATGCAGCAGCCACCGCTCAGCAGGCAGATCAAAGCGCTGGAACGAGAGCTCGGTGTGCAACTCTTTCGGCGCAAGGCGCGCGGCGTTGAACTGACCGATGCCGGCAACACGCTCCTACAGGCATCTCGCGACATCCTTCCGCGAGTCCAGCGCGCGATCGAAGCGACACAGCGCACCGCACAAGGAGAACAAGGTCAGGTCCGCATTGGAGCAGCGCCGACTGCGCCGTTTCATTCCTTTGTGCCGCGGGTCATTCGCGCTTTCCGCGAAACCTTTCCCCGCGTGACGCTCACGTTGGAAGAGAGCCTCAGCAATGATTTGTTCCAGCGCCTGCACGACGATGAAATCGACATTGCGTTCTACCGCAGCGCGCCCGCTGACGAGGCGGGCTTGAAACTCGACCGGCTGTTGTACGAGCCGATGATCATGGCGGTCCCGAAAGGCAACCCGCTCGCCAAATCGGTTGGGCGGTCGGGCCTGCCCCTGCGCGCCTTCGCGGACGAGACATTCATCGTCTACGGGCGTCGCCTCGGACCGGGGCTGTACGACGCGACGATCGCCGCCTGTCACAAGGCAGGGTTCAGTCCTCGACTCGGTCAGGAGGCACCGCGCATCGTTTCGACTTTAAATCTGGTGGCGGCAGGACTGGGGGTCGCCATGGTGCCGGCTTCACTGCAGCACATGAGAGTGGATGGCGTTCGCTACTGCCCGTTGAAAGGCCCCGTTCAACCAACAGCCCTTTTGGCTGTCGCATCGCGGCGCGGCGATCCTTCGGCCGCCGTGCGTCAATTCCTGAGGCTGGTTGGGCGGATGGCGCCCGACCCTTCACGTTCGCAGGTTTAGCCTACTCCGCTACACAAAGCGCTACACGAAACTCGTCAGTCGTTTCAGTGGCTTCCCCGAGAGCCGTTGGCTTCCTTTCGACCGCACCACCTTACAAGATCCGATAGCCAGAGCAGGAAGTTGCTGATCCTGCTTGGCCATTCGCTTGCATTTTAACGAAACGATGAAACGCGCTCTCACACTTTCCCGCTAAGACGCCTCGTCTGGAGGGGAAGAAGTAAAAGTATATGATCTGTCTTGCTCGCACGTTTGGCGCGGCGTTGTGGTTGGTAGCCGTTGCGGGAAGCACCGCAGCCAGCGATCTGACAGTCGTAGGAACCGGCGACGGTCTGGAAGTCCTGCGGTCGGTCGGTGCGGCCTACACGGCGGACCACCCCCAAACGAGCGTCATCGTTCCGCCAAGCGTGCATTCCAGCGGCGGCATTGCCGCGGTGCGCTCCGGGGCGGCGGTATTGGGCCGGATCGCCCGTCCCCTGACACTGGAGGAGAGAGCCGAGGGCATCACCGAAGTCCCCGTGTTCCGCCTTCCCTCCGCCTTCATCATCAACGCGGCGGCCAACGTCCGTCATCTCACCTCCGAGCAGGCGACCCGGATCTTTCGCGGCGAGATCACAAATTGGCAAGACCTGGGCGGCACCGATTTGCGGATCAAGATCGTGCGGCGGGACGAGGCCGACAGTACGCTCAAGGTCCTGCGCGCAACCGTACCCGGATGGCGCAGCCTGGTAGTGACGGACAGATCGAAACTGGCCGCGACCACTCAGGAAGCGTCCGACCTGGTTTCCGAGGTGCCCGGCGCCGT
>Ga0070674_100002286_pt1 | contig 10579 bp, 3 predicted proteins | sample KBSM33metaG_FD_65344 | JGI IMG/M metagenome (GOLD analysis project Ga0070674, IMG submission 65344) | Miscanthus rhizosphere microbial communities from Kellogg Biological Station, Michigan, USA - KBS M3-3 metaG | ecosystem: Host-associated > Plants > Roots > Rhizosphere > Soil ...
GAGCAGACGCGCGAACAGGAATTGATGCGCGCCGAGCACGAGCGCGCACTCGATCGTTTGGTCGCCGAGCATCAGCGGGCTCTTGCCGACCTCCAGACCAACAAGCGCGACGAGCTGGAGGCGCTCGAGCGGCGCCTGCAGGCCGCCGCCGCCGAACACGGGCGCCTCGAGGCTGTCGCCAAGGAAGACGAGGTCAACCGCGAACGTACCGACGCCGACCATCGGGCGGCGGTCGACACGCTGCAGCAGTCGCTAGCCCGTACGCGCGAGGAAGCGGCGCTCGACATCGAGCAGTCGCGCCAGGCGTTGGCCGAATCGCGATTGGAGCTGGCGCAGGCGTTGGCCGAACAGACCCGCGTCGCCGCGCGTGTCGAGGAGCAGACGCGCGAACAGGATCTGATGCGTGCCGAGCATCAAGGCGCCCTGCTCGACCTTGAAGCCAGCAAGGATGCAGCGCTGGCCGGGCTACGCTCGCAGCTGGCGCACACGTCGGCCGAACAAGGCAGTCTGGCCGCGCGGCTCGAGGCGGCCGAGCGCGAGCTGGAAGTTCAGCGCGCCGAGCACGAGCGTGCACACGACGGCCTGATCGCCGAGCATCAGCGGGCTCTCGAGGACGTCCAGACCGGCAAGCGCGACGAATTAGAGGCCCTCGAGCGGCGCCTTCAAGCGGCGGCCGCCGAGCACCGGCGCCTCCAGGCTCTCGTTGAAGAAGACGCGGCCGACCGCGAGCGCATCGCCGCCGACCATCGGGCGGCCGTCGACACGCTCGAGCAGTCGCTGGCCCGTGCGCGCGAGGAAGCGGCGCTCGACATCGAGCAGTGGCGCCAGGCGTTGGCCGAATCGCGATCCGCGCTGGCGCAGCGTCTCGCCGAGCACAGCGCCATCGCCGCGCGCGTTGAGGAGCAGACCCGCGAACAGGATCTGATCCGTGCCGAGCATCACCGGGCCCTCGCCGACGCGGAGACCAGCAAGCGCGAGGCGCTGGACGAGCTGCGAGCGCAGCTGTCGCAGGCGCTCGTCGATCAACGCCGTCTCGCCTCGCACGCCGACCAGCAGGAGCTGGAATTGGACCGTCTGCGAGCCGAACACCAGGCGGCCCTCACGGACACGGAGACCAGGCACCGCGACGAGCTGGCCAAGTTGGGAAGAGAGTTGGCCCACACCGCCACACGCGCGGAGCAGTACGAGCACGAACGCGAACGCATCAGCGCTGAGCACGCCCTCGCCATCGCCGGCCTTCAGGCCGGCAACGAAGCCGCGGCGGCGGAGTTGCGCTCGACGCTCTCTGACGCGGTGGCCGAACACCATCGTCTGACGGCGCTGCTCGAGGAGCACGACCGCGAACGGGAACGCCTGGCCGACGAGCACCGCCGTACTATCGCCGACCTGCAGGCCAGCAAACAGGAGACAGTGGCGGAGTGCGAGCGGGTGTTGACGGAGGTCCACCAGGCGTTGCTGGTCAGAGATACCTCGCGCCACCTCCAGATTGAGCGCCGTCTCGTCGACGGGATCGACGACGGTCCGCAAATGAAAGTTGACGGAGATCGCCTTGTCGCTCTCCAGCGTGGGTTGACGCAGGCCTTTTCCAAGATGCAGGTGGTGTTCAAAGACGAACCGGCGCAGAAGCCGCCGCTCGAAGCGGAACCCGAGCGTGCCGAGGATGCCGATCTCCTGCATGAACCCTTCGATGATGCGGACGACGCCTTCATCCAGCAGCTTCTCGAGGGGACCCATGCGAATCGAGGCCCCGAGACTCGTCCTGAGCCCAAGACCGGCCGGCCCGCGCCACCTGTCTCCGGGATGCCGGCCCTGGAGACTGACGACCAGCTCGGGGACGATATGTTCGACGCTAAGGACGCCACATTCGCGCGCCGCCTCATGGATTCACCAGGCCCGCTGCCAGAGTCTCCCGACGCGGAGGATTCATAGGCGAGGCACGCCCGCGGATCACTTCTCTCCAGCTCACCTCATGAAGTCGTCACCTGCCGCCATGGCCGCCTGCCACCTCTCGCAGCAGGATGAGGATTTTTCGCAGGACTGCTGAAAAAACCAGTTATGTGCGCGGGGCGGCTGGGTGTATAACGGGCAGCACTCCTGGCGAAATTGGGCCATTCGCGTCGTCCGTCGTCGGTAAGTTGACGAAGCCAACAAGTCACATCCGTTGGGCTAAGGGAGGACGTCGTGCCACTGCTTTCCTGGATCGCCGACCTGCTGAGGGCCGAACGGGTCCCGTATACCTGCTTCAGACATATCCCCGCGTACACGGCCCAGGAAGAAGCCGCCGTGTCACACATCCAGCAACGGTGCTGGGCCAAAGTCGTCATCTGCATCGCTGACGACCATCCTCTGCAGGCGCTGCTCCCGGCACACCACATGGTGGATCTCGAGCAGCTCCGCCTGCTCGCGAACGCCGTGACGCTGCGCCTGGCGCGCGAGGACGAGATCGCCGCGCTGTACCCCGAGTGCGAAGTGGGCGCCATGCCCCCGTTCGGCGCGGCGTACGGGCACCGGGTGTTCGTGGACCGGTGTCTGGTCGGAGAGCCGGAGATGGTCTTCAACGCCGGCACCCACACTGAAGCCATCTGCATGCATTACGGTGACTTCAGCGAGTTGGCGAAGCCCATCGTCGGCGACTTCGGGCGCGCGCCGGACCGCCGACAAACCACCCCACCTGAAGTCCGGCGGCGGAGCTCGTCTCGCGTGCTAACCCCAACGGCGTGGAGAGGTGTGATGAAGAGCAGGCCTCCATACCCTGGAATCCGGGTGACTGCCAACGGGAATCAACTGGTTTCGTACCACACGGAAACGCGTATCGCCGACGCGGGTGTCTTCTATCCCATCACGCCATCGACTGAAGGCGGCGAGCTGTACCAACAGGCATTTGCCGAGGGCAAGCTCAACGTCTTTGGCGGGAACTCAATCGCCGTGGAGGCGGAAGGGGAGCACGCGGCCCAGGGTGGCGCGATTGCGCACTCTGTCTGCGGCAAGCGCGTCGTCAATTACACCTCGGGCCAGGGGGTGGTGTACGGCGTCGAGCAGTATTACCACGCCCCTGGCAAGAGCTCCACGATGGTCCTGGAAGTGGCCGCGCGGGCTCTCACCAAGCACGCCTTGAACGTGCACTGCGGGCACGACGACGTCTACGGAGCGCTCGATACCGGGTGGATCATCGTCTTCGGCAAGGACGCCCAGCAGGCGGCCGACCAGGCGCTGATCTTGAGGCGGGTGACCGAGCTCAGCCTGACTCCCGGGATGAACGTCATGGACGGCTTCCTCACGTCGCATCTCGAACGGACCTTCTACAAGCACGAGGCGGAGCTCATTCGGCGGTACCTCGGCGCTCCGGACGACATCATCGACTGTCCGACCACGAGCCAGCGTGTCCTCTTCGGCCCGAAACGCCGCCGTGTGCCCAAGATGATCGACTTGACGAACCCCGTGCTCCTCGGCCCGGTCCAGAACCAGGAGCATTACATGCAGGGGGTCGTCGCCCGCCGGGACAACTTCACCGAGCCGATTCTCAAGTTCTTCGAAGACGCGTATGAAGATTTTGCCGGGCTGACGGGCCGCGACTACGGTCTCATCAGCGAGTACAAGACCGGCGACGCCGACACGGTCTTCGTGTCGCTCGGATCGGCCGCGGAGAACATCGAAGCGGCTGTCGACTACCTGCGCGAGCACCGGAACGCGAAGGTCGGGTCGATCCACGTGAACGTCTTTCGCCCGTTCCCGGACGCGGCGATCGTCAAGGCGATCGCCGGCAAGAAGCGCGTCATCATCCTCGAGCGCACCGACGAGCCGATGGCGGGAGACAACCCCATGGGGCGTGACATCCGCACCGCGCTCAACAAGGCGCTGCAGCGGGAAGCGGGCCTCCCGGCGATCACCGCCAACCAGATGCCGCGTCTGTTCGCCGGCATCTACGGCCTGGGCTCCCGCGACTTCAGGCCCGAGCACACGATCGGCGCCTACGAGTACGCCACCGGCACCCGCGCGCGCAGAGACGGCAAGCGCGCGTCGGACGGCGCGTCGTTCATGGTCCTCGGCGTGGACCACCCGTACGAGGTGAAATCCGACGAGACGCCGTCGCTTCTGCCCGAAGGGTCGATTGCCGTCCGCTTCCACTCGATCGGCGGCTGGGGCGCCATCACGACGGGCAAGAACCTCGGCGCGATCATCGGCGACTTCAACGATTTCCTCTACGAGCGCGACCGGGTCGTCGACGATTTCGGCAATCCTAAAGAGATCATTCACGTCAGCGCCAACCCGAAGTACGGCTCCGAGAAGAAGGGGGCGCCGACGTCCTACTTCATGGTCGCGGCGCCGGAGCGGATCCGCGTGAACTGCGATCTGCGCCACGTCACGGTGGTGCTGTGCTGCGACCCCAAGGCGTTCACGCACACCAACCCGCTCGACGGCATGTCGGAGGGCGGCTGCCTGGTGTGGGAATCGGAAGAAGAAGGCGAGCAGGCGTGGGAGCGGCTCCCGTTGTGGGCCCGCAAGCAGATCATCGACAAGAACATCCGGGTGTTCACGCTGCCCGGCTTTCAGATCGCGCGCAAAGCGACCGATCGCGGCGACCTCCAGCTGCGCATGCAGGGCAACGCGTTCCTCGGGGCGTTCTTCGCCGTCTCGCCGCTGCTCGAGGAGTTCCACATCAGCCAGGAGCAGTTCCGGGAGGTCGTCCACAAGCAGTACGTCAAGAAATTCGGCCGGCTGGGTGAAGGCGTCGTGAAGTCCAACATGGAGGTCATGACCCAGGGGTTCGATCTCGTCCGCGAGATCCGGATCGGCGAGCTCAGCGCGCCGGATCGATCGACGCTTCGCGGCCAGGCTCTCCTCCCCGTCGTTCACGGGGACGGAGACGGAGGCGGGTGCGGGTCAGGGTGCCGATCGCACCCGGTCCCGGAGGGGCAGCACGAGCGGACGCCGCTGACGCAGCTGGCGTCGTTCGACGCGCTGTTCCGCGCCGGCCTCGGCTACAACCAGCCCGCCTCGCCGCTGTCGTCGCTCGGCGTGATGGCCGCCGGCAGCGGCGATACCGCGTCGAAATACGTCGCCCGGCGCGAAACGCCGCTCTACATTCCGGAGAATTGCACGCAGTGCATGGAATGCATCGCGGTCTGTCCGGACACCGCGCTCCCCAACTGCTCGCAAGACCTCGAGACGATCCTGCGAACCGCGGTCACCAACTACGTCACCGACGCCGGCGAGCGGAAGAAGATGCTCCAGCTGATGCCGGAAATCGAGAAGCGCACCCGCGACGTGATGCGGGCCGGTCTGGCCAAAGACCCGCCGCCGCTGCAGCAGATCATTCAAAAGGTGACCAACGAGGTCAACGGCTTCTCGCCGGAGGCCAAACGGCAGTTCTTCGACGTCATCGACAAGGTGCCGATGGCGTATCAGAAGGCGAACGCGATCTTCGCCACGCCTGAGAAGAAGGCGCCCGGGGGCGGCGGCGTCTTCTCGATCTTCGTGTCGGACCTCTGCAAGGGCTGCGCGGCCTGCGTCACCGCCTGCGGCGAGCACCGGGCCCTCAGAATGGTGCAGGAGACCGAGGACGTGAATGCGGAGCACGAGACCGGCACCGCGTTCCTCAACCTGCTGCCGGACACGCCGCAAAAGTACCTGGGCCTCTACAACGACACGCGTCCGCAGGACTCGAAGACGGCCACGCTGCGCAACATGCTGATGGTGCGCAGGAACTACGACGCGCTGGTGTCGGGCGACGGCGCCTGCGCCGGCTGCGGCGAGAAGAGCATCCTGCGGGCCATCGCCGCGGTCACCGAAGCCTACATGCGCCCGCTCTACCATGCGAAGGCCGATCGGCTGCGGGGGAAAGCCAACGAGCTCGATCGGGATGGCGTGCAGAAGCTCGCCGACATGAAGGCGCGGAGCGAAGAGGAGTACGACCTGTTCCGCCAGGCCGTCGCCCATCTGCTCATGGGCCTGGGTGGCGAGGACGACAAAGACACCAAGGCACGGATCGCCAGCCACGGCCCGATCTCCGACAAAGACGCCGTCGACGCCATCACGGCCGTCATGAGGCAGGAGGCGTTCAACCATCGGGAGCTCCAGCCGATCGACGGCCGCCTCGGCAACGGCATGTCGGTCATGGCCATGGCCGCGCATACCGGCTGCAACACCGTCTACGGTTCGACTCCACCCAACAACCCGCACCCTTACCCGTGGATGAACTCGCTCTTCCAGGACGGGATCACGGTCGGCTGGCTTTTGGGCGAGAGTTTCATCGTCGATCACGGGCGCCGGTCGGTGATCCCCGAGCGGCTGGCCGACGCCCTGCTGCATCGCCAGAGCGACGTGATCAGCCCGCGCGAGTACTACGAGTACGTCCACTTCAGCGACGCGGTGATGACCGACCAGGAGATTCTCGAGCTGCCCAAGGCGTGGGTGGTCGGCGGCGACGGCGGCATGGGCGACATCGGCTACCAGAACACCTCCAAGGTGGTGCTCCAGAATCGTCCCAACGTCAAGGCGCTGATGCTGGACACCCAGGTCTACTCCAACACCGGCGGCCAGAACTCCGATTCGACGCCGATGCTGGGCGGCAACGACATGAACGTGTTCGGCGCCGCCACGCAAGGCAAGAACACCGAGAAGAAGACGGTCGCCGAAACCTTCCTCGCCGGTCATGGGTCGCCTTTCGTCGCGCAGGTCTCGATTGCCAATGCGCCGAAGCTCTATCGCGCGATCCTCGATGGCCTGGAGTACCGCGGCACGATGTTCATGCAGTGCTTCACCACGTGCCAGCCCGAACACGGGGTGGCCGACGACATGGCGCTCGACCAGGCGCAACGCGTGCGCGATTCGCGCGGCGCGCCTGAATTCGTCTTCAACCCCAGGCTGGGCGAAACCTACCAGGAGGCGCTCGACATCAAGGGCAATCCGTCGATCGACATGGATTGGTACGAGACGAAGTTCAAGGGCACCAGCGAGCCGTATCGCTACACGGTGGCCCACTGGTGCGCGACCGAAGCCCGGTTCCGGAATCACCTGAAGAAGATCAAACCGGAAGAGGCGGCCCGGCTCGTCCCGCTCGAAAACATGCTCGTCCGTATCACGCAACAGGATGTGGTCTACCGGCGTTACCTGGTGCCCGACCACCGCTCGCACGTGCCCGATTTCGGCGTCTACATCCGGGTGCAAGGACCGAACGGCATCGAGTACCGGTCGCTCTCGCGCCAGCTGGTGCTCTTCTGCGTCGAGCGCCGCAAAGCCTGGCGGATGCTGCAGAGCAAGGCGGGCATCGAGAACCGGGAATACAAGGCGCAGCGCTCGGTCCTTGCCGACGTCGACGCGGGCAGAATCTCCAGGGAGGAGCTGTTCGCCCGCGGCGAGGAATTGATCCGGGAGCGGATCAAGGGCGCGGCTGGCTCGCCGGCGGCGGCGGGCCATGCGCCCAAGCCCGCCGCGATGACACTGCCCCGTCCCCCGGCAATTGACGGCAACCTTGCGACAACGTGAGGGAAAGGAGCGTCAGACGTTATGAAGCGAAGCGCGAGCGCAGAATGGAGTGGTGGACTGAAGGATGGGAAGGGGACGGTGTCGAGCGAAAGCGGCGTCCTGTCTGCCGTGCCCTACAACTTCAGCAAGCGGTTCGAGAATGAAAAGGGCACCAACCCGGAAGAGCTGATCGCCGCGGCGCACGCGGCGTGCTTTTCCATGGCGCTGTCGATGATCCTGGGCCAGGCGGGGATGACGGCTGAGAGCATCGCCACGAAGGCGACGGTCTCGTTGGATCAGGTGGACGGCGCCTTCAAGGTCACCTCGAGCCACCTCCAGACGACCGTCAAGATCCCGAACGCCGACAAGGCGGCGTTTCAGACGGCGGTCGAGGCCGCAAAAAGCGGATGCCCCATTTCCAAGCTGCTCAACGCGACGATTACGCTCGACGCCAAGCTCGCTTAAATGTGGAGCCACAGATGACCGACACGGTCAGCGCGATTCTGCGGGACAAGGGCCACGACGTCTGGTCGGTGAGCCCCGACGAATCGGTGTTGCAGGCCATCAGCCTGATGGCCGACAAGGGGATCGGGGCGTTGGTCGTGATCGCCGGCGAGACGCTGGTCGGCATCGTGACCGAGCGCGATTACGCCCGCAAGGTCATTCTTCAGGGAAAATCCTCAAAGGACACGCCGGTCAGCGAGATCATGACGAGCCCGGTCGTGTCCGTCACCCCGAACCGCACCGTCAGCGATTGCATGAGAATCGTCACCGCCAACCGGATTCGTCATCTTCCGGTCGTGCAGAGCGAGAAGGTCGTCGGTGTCGTCTCGATCGGCGATTTGGTCCGGAAGGTCATTTCGACGCAGGGCGAAACCATCCAGTATCTCCAGGAGTACATCGTCGGAAGGTGCTCGGTATAACGTTCTCTCAGGTTACGGCAGCTGCACTCTCACGTCGTCGAACAGTGCCGTCGCGACCGCAGCAGCGTTGTGGCTCGTCACGACAAGGCTGTTGCTGGAGGGCGACATCGACAGCGTCACCGTTCCCAACGTCACCCATGTCACACCGTCGCTTGACGTCTGGCCCGTGTAGGTAGTGCCGCGTCGTATCAGACGTACCCAGGCCGGCGCGGCTCCGCCGCGCGGTGTGGTGCTCGTGCTCGGGCCATCTCGGTCGGCGCGCCACTGCATCGCCACGCCCTTACCCGGCGAGACGATCACCATCACGTGCCTGCCGCCCGGATCCAGCGTTTCGCGGATCATCACTCCCGCTTTTGCCCACACATTCGTGTTCTCGAGGCTGAGCACTCGCGCCGTGAAGGTTTCGTCCGGCGCGACAAATCCCGCCCACACCGCGGTGAATCCGTCTGCCGTTCCCCAGATGTCGGCGCCGGCGCCGTCGACCGAGAAGCGCGTGTGGTCGAAGGTGGCGCTTCCCTGCGTCGTCCCCACCAGCGTTGTGGTCCATGCGGGAAGGTTGTTCGCCGTGACCGAGCTGAAGACCGCTTCGGCCAGGCGGCCGTCCACGTGGCTGGACACGGCCAGACCGAAGAGCGCCGGTGACCCGAAGCCGGGCACCGTTTCCTCCCCGATGAGCGTCCACGCGTCCACAGTGTTCTTGCGATAGTAGGAGCGGAACACGTCGCCGACGCGCGTCAGCCGGAGCCACAGCGGTGCGGTGATCGCTGGACCGGACGTGTGAACGCTGGCGCCGCCGGTCGTCGTGCGGCGCTGAAAGGCAACGCCTTTCTCGGTGGTCGGGGTCGCAAAGAGAGAGATGTGGCGTGCCCCCGCGCTGGCTGATTCGCGGATCATCACGCCGGCCTTCACCCAGCGGTGGAGGTTCTGCACGCTGTCAACGCGCGCGGTGATCTCGCCGTTCTCTTCCAGCGTACGGTAGGCAAACTGGAACTCGTCAGCGTTGTCCCAGATGTCCGCGCCCGAGCCGCGAATCGTGAACCGGCCGGCGGCAAACGCCGAGCTGCCGGCGGCTCCCACCGCGCCGACGTCGCGATTCGTCCACCCCTGCGGCAGTGAGCTCGGCGGCACCGTGCCGCGGATGAAGAATTGTCCGCTCGCAGCAGATCCGACATTCCCATCGGTATCGTTCGCGGTGACGACCACGCGTGCCGCTTCGGTGGGCGGCGGGTTGCGCCACGTGCACTCGGTGGCGGTGGGCGCGAGTCCCGTGCACTCGGAAATCGGCATCGTCCGTCCATTCGGTCCGACATCGATAAAGGCCTGCAGGTCGAATCGCGCGATGCCGCGGTCATCACTCGCCGTCCAGCGGATGGTGTACGGCGCGCCGGCGGTGACGACTTCGCCTTCGGCGGGTCGAAGCACCTGGATCTCCGGCGGAACCGATCTGTCCTCCAGCGTCATGACCACCGAATCGTCGTCGCGGCCACCGTGTGCGTCGTCCACGCTGAGCGTGAACGTGTGCGCGCCAGGCGTGAGCCCTTCGAAACAGAAGCTCGATGGATGAATGATCAAGCCGTCAGTCCCTTCCGGACCTCTCCACACGAAGTCGAGAAGATGGTGGTCGGGATCGGCCGCCGTCCCCACGAGCTCGACGAAGGACGAATTCACGATCGTGACATCTGGTCCGGCGTTGGCGATCGGCGGGCGATTCGCCGCCGGCGCTCGCGTCAGGAGCAGCGCGCCCTGCGACACGATCAGGTCGGGGAAGCGATCCCGATCGAGATCGGAGGTGTTGAGCGACAACACCGTGTTGCGGAAGCGGCCGGTGTCATCGTTCACCGGGATCGATTGATCCTCGAGCGCGAAGCTCGTCGGCGCGCCAAACACGCCGTTGTTCCCTGGCAGGATCGACACGCTGTCGGAGCTTTGCAGGAACGGTCCGCAATTCGGCCAGAAGATAAACGAGCGATTTGCCGTGGCGATGTCGATCTGGCCGTCATGCGTGAAGTCGCCGACGACCACCTGGAACGCGCCGTTCCCGGTCCTGTAGCGCACGGCAGGCTGGAAGGTCCCGTTGCCATTGCCCTTCAACACGTCCACGGATCCGGTGAAATACATCCCGTTCTCAGGCGATGCGACGCTCACGACGAGGTCGAGCGCTCCGTTGCCGTCGAGATCGCGCGCCGTGACAT
>Ga0070674_100002287_pt1 | contig 10579 bp, 10 predicted proteins | sample KBSM33metaG_FD_65344 | JGI IMG/M metagenome (GOLD analysis project Ga0070674, IMG submission 65344) | Miscanthus rhizosphere microbial communities from Kellogg Biological Station, Michigan, USA - KBS M3-3 metaG | ecosystem: Host-associated > Plants > Roots > Rhizosphere > Soil ...
CGCCTCCCCCGCAAGGCGCATACTATTGCGCCTCCATTCCCAACTCCTGTACGAGATCGCGCCAACGCTCCTGCTCGCCTTTAATGAATTGGGCGGTCGATTCCGGTGTGCCGGCGTCGCTCACCGCCAATCCAAATCCCAAAGCTCGCTGCCGAATTTCCGGTGATTTGAAAACCGCGTCGATCTCCCGGTTGAATCGCTGCAAGATTGCGTCGGGCGTTCCTGCGGGGGCGACGACTGCGAACCAGCCGTCGATGCGAAACCCAGGAAGCGTTTCCGCGATAGCGGGGGTGTCTTCTAGACCGGGGAAACGACGGTCGGAACTGACTGCGATCCACCGAAGCTTTCCCGCCTTCACGGCGCCAACGGTCGGAGGCATCGAACCCACCAGCAGGTGCGTTGTGCCGGAGATGGTGTCCTGCACCATCTGGGGGCTGGAGCGATATGGTACTTCGACCATTCCAATCTGCCCGCGCTTGTTTAAAAGACGTGCGGTCGCCAAAGCGAATCCGCCGCTGGCATCGACCGCATAGGACAGCTTGCCGGGGTTTGTCTTGCCGAAGGCGATCAACTCGGGAATTGTCTTGATGGGCATGTCCGGGTTGAGTGTCACCAGTATCGGGCCTCTGTCGCAGACCATCGCAACGGCCGCGAAATCACGAGCAGGATCATAGGGCAGCGACTTGACCAGATACATGTTCGACGACAACAGCGATGCCGGCGCGAACAGGAACGTATAGCCGTCCGGGTCTGATCGAGCCGTCGCCTGCGCGCCGAGAAAGCCAGAGGCGCCCGGCATGTTCTCCACGAAAACGGTCTGTGCAATCGTCTGCGAAACCCCCGTGGAGAGGATGCGCGCCATGACGTCAACTGCGTGTCCAGCGCCGGTCGGCACGATCAACTTGATCGGTCGCGTGGGCCAGTTTTGGGCATGAGCTTCGCCCGCGGGGGCGAGCAGAATCACAAAGAGCAGCGCCTGAGAAAGTTTAATCATGATCAGTCGGTTCCATTCATCTGCGCTAGCGCATGCCTTCATCACGCCGAGACTCCAGAAAGAGTTCGGCGCATGGTCTAAGGCCGATTACCTCTGGCCGCCGATTGAGCGAATTTAGGCCGCAGCCGCCTTTGCAACTTCGTCCACCGGAGGCTCCGTATAGATGACCTCACCGCCCGGATTCTGCATGATTGCGAAGGTGGTGAAGTACTCGATCTCCGGATAGACGCCGTAGCGCGACAAGATGCCGTCCAGCCATGGCCCTTGATAGAAGGCTTTGGCATCGGCCAGCGTATCCCATTGATAAACACCGCCCGCGATGCCGTTCTCACCCCAAATGAATTGCTTGCGGATCAGGCCCTTTTGGCCGGTGAAGCCGGGCGCAATCTTATGAAAGTGCGCCAGACATTCGTTTCTGCCGATCGTTGCCGGAAGCTTGTAGCGGACAATTGCCGTGATCATGCCTGGGTCTCCTGTTTCACCATTGATTGCGAATATTATGCCACGTGGGTTTCATTTTGTGCGTCGTCGGGAAACCATCACGGTACACGTCCGAGACGTTTCTAACAGCCTTCATAAGCCGGTGCCTCACAAATCCAAAACGAGCCGTTCGCTCTTACACCCGGAGCAGCAGATCATCATGCTCCTGTTGGCGGCATGTTCGTGATCAGACAGAACGGCGTCCCGATGATCGGGAATTCCTGAAATCACTGCAGTCTCGCATACGCCGCATATGCCTTCTTCGCAGGATGAATCGAGGCTCAGACCGGCCTCGCGCAGTGTTTCCAGGATGGATTTGCCAGGCATCACGACGACCTCCTGGCCGGATCGCGCCAGCTTAACAACGAAGCCGCCAGTCTTGCTCGCTTCATCTTTGGGCGAAAAATACTCTACGTGAACCCGTTCCGGCGGGATGGACGCGGTGGCTCCACGGAATGCTTCCAGCATCGGTAAGGGTCCGCAGCAATAAAAATGGCTGCCAAGGGGCGCTTGCGTAATTATGCCAGCAAGGTCAAGCAGCGCGCCCTTATGTTCGTCATCGCAATGAATGTGTGCGAAGGGGGCATCCGCAAATTGATCGAGAAAGGCCAACTGGCTGCGCGACCGGCCAGCATAGTGCAGTTCGAAGCTCGATCCATCTGCACGCAGTTTCTGAGTCATTGCGAAGATCGGCGTAACACCGATACCGCCAGCGGTGAGCACATGATGCGGAGCCACGGCAATCAGCGGAAAGTGATTGCGCGGTGCACTAATAGTGAGCGCCTGCCCAATTCTCATTTCTTCGAAAATGTAGCGTGAGGCGCCGCGGCTGTTGGGGTCCCGCTTGATACCAAGCGTGTAGCTGCAAGGAAACGCACCGGGAACCACGAGCGAGTACTGTCGCGTCATGCCGTTTGGCAGATGCAAGTCGATATGCGCGCCCGGTTCTGCTGCAGGCAGCTGTGCGCCATCGGGGCGGGTAAGTTCGTACAGGTTGGTTCCATCCGCAGCCGGACGAACAGCCGTGACAGTAACGTCAATCGGGTGCACTGCGCCGTCGGGGTTCATCGGTGTCGCTTCGATAGCGATAGACATGACCCTTCGTCCACTATTCGCTCAGAAGGCTATAATTATCGATGATTATTGACAATGCATAATTTGGCGGTAATTTGATTGCCTTCAAAGCCGGAGGTCGAATGATGCTGGCGCCGCGATCGGACATTGCAATCGAGGAAGCGGAACGGCTGATCTACCTCGAAGGAGAACTGCTCGACCATTGGCGGCTCGACGACTGGCTCAAGCTCTACACCGACGATATGACGTATCTGGTGCCGACGCCGGGCATGCCGATGGATTGTTCGCCGGACACCAGCCTGTTCCTGATCAACGACGACCGTTTCCGCATGGAAAGCCGCGTCAAGCGGCTTAAGAAGAAAACCGCCCATTCCGAATATCCGCACTCAACCACTGTGCATATGTTCTCGAATTTGCGAGTGGCCGGCCAGGATGGCGAAGGGACGCATGTTCATGGCGTGTTTCATGTCTCGCGGTACCGCGACGGGATCACGGATATTTTCATGGGGCGGGTTCGTTATCGCCTGGTGAAACAAGGCGATGACGTGCTGATCCGCTACAAGCGGTGCGATCTCGGTGTAGACGAGCTGGTTCCACAGGGCCGGCTGACCATCATCCTTTAAGGCCTCGCTTCAATCTTCCGCACGTTATGGAGGGCGCCATGGATCAATATATCGGAACACCACTTGAAGTGAGGTCCGACAAGGACGCAGGAACCTTCCAGGTTTCGCGCCGCGTCTTCACCGAGCAGAACATCCTCGATCTCGAAAACGAGAAGATATTCCAGCGCTGCTGGCTCTATTTCGGTCATGACAGCGAACTGCCTGAGCCGGCATCATTTCTGACCCGCACGGTCGCCGGTCGCGACTTCATTTTCAATCGCGATACGCGCGGCAACGTCAACGTATTCTACAATCTCTGCGCGCATCGCGGCGGCCGCGTCTGCCGCGAGAAGACGGGCAAGGCCAACGTGTTCCAGTGTTTCTATCACGGCTGGGTGTTCGGCTCGGATGGCGGCCTGCGCGTGATCCCGCAAGAGGGCGCCTATCCGGAAGGCTACAAGAACGACAGCCGCGGACTCGTGCGCGTGCCGAGGCTTGAGCAGTATCGTGGCTTCTGGTTCATCTGCCTCGACGCCAATGCGATGTCATTGTCTGATTATCTCGCTGGCGCTAAGGAATATATCGACAACATCGTCGACCAATCCGAAATCGCTATGGCAATATTGCCCGGCGGTCAGAATTTCCAGGTCGACGCCAACTGGAAACTCTGGCACGAGAACGGCATGGATCCGTTCCATGTGCACAGCGTGCATTCAACCTATTTCGAATACTCCGCCGACGCCACCAAGGTCGGCACCGAACGCGCGAACGCGCAGGGCGTATCGACAGCCGAATTTGACACCAAGGCCAGCGCCGAAGTCATGATGAAGGGCCGCTACAACGCCCTGATGCAGACCAAGACCAAATTCGCCTTCGATCTGGGCAACGGCCACATGGCCTACGACTATCCATCAACGCATGGCCGGCCGTTCGCGCAATGGCATCCGACCTGGGACCCGAAATACAAGGCGGAGCTCGACAATGTGTTCGAAAAGACGGTCGCGCGGGTGGGGTTTGAGCGCGCAAAGAAGATGGCGCATTTCGACCATCACATCTTGATCTTTCCGAATCTCGCGATCGTCGACAATCACGGCATCATGATCCGCACGTATTTCTCCAAGATACCCAATGAGATGCTGGTGCAGAGCTGGACGATCGCGCCGCAAGAGGAGTCGACGGAAATCCGCAAGCTTCGCCTGTTCAGCTATATGGATTTCCTGGGTCCGGCCGGGTTCGGCACGCCGGACGACGTGGAGGCGATCGAAGCGGCACAACGCGGCTACAAAGGCGCGGAGGATTACGGCGGTTGGAACGACATTTCTGCCGGTGTCTCGCCGAAGGACCCGATGAACTTCGTCAAGCATGGCGACGAGGGCCGGATGCGCGTGTTCTGGACCAAGTGGCAGGAATACCTGGCAAGTTGAACGCCGAAATCCGAGTTAACCGATGAGCAAAAACGCACGTGCTGAGCAGGAGATCGGCCCCTCCGGAAGCGCCACGCGCGCAACCAAGCTTTATCGTGCGCTCAAGGAAGACATCATTGGCGGGGCGCTCACGCCTCGCCAATGGTTGCGCATCGATGTGCTGCGCAAGCGTTACAATGCCGGCGCCAGTCCCTTGCGCGAAGCACTCAACCGCCTCTCAGCCGAAGGCTTTGTGGATCAGAAGGATCAACGCGGCTTTGTCGTTGCCGATATCAATGAACGCAGCCTCGATGAGTTAATCTTTACGCGCTGCTGCTTGAACCAAATCATGTTGCCAACCGTGCTTGAACGAGGCGATACGGCATGGGAAGAACGCGTTGTTCTGGCTCATTATCATCTGTCAAAGATTCCGCCGTTTACGTCGGACGGCCGAGTGAACGGTGACTATTTGATACGTCACCGCGAATTTCATATGTCGATTCTGGCGCCGTGCGGCTCGCGTTGGCTGTTGGAATTGTCTGAAAAGTTGTTCGACTGGACACAATGCTATCAGAGTTTGGCGTTACGCAGTGATGTCGTGGGCTCTCGCGACGTGGCTAGCGAACACAATGAACTCGTTAAAGCGATACTCGCGCGCGACATAGCAAAGTCAATCAGCTTACTAAACGCACATGTCCGGACAACGGGTCAATTTGCACGTGCTGCAGGAGAGAAGGCGTCAGTCGAAGTGACGTAAGAGCGTCGGGGGCGTTGTTGGCTCACCGTCACTGCCGACGGGGCCAACCACTTGTAGTCCGACCGGCATGCCGTTGGGCCTTCGAAAGCCGGTATCGTTACGCACGGATCGTGGCACCCGCGTCCAGATCCGGTTGCGGAGTTCGACACCGGGCTGGGCTTGGCTCCAAACCCTCGTAAGACCGATAACGATCCGTCATGTGCTGATGGTGGCCCTTCGCCGCCCTTCCACCGCAAGCACTTGACGTGCAGGTGCCGTCAGGATAGTTGGTGAGAATGAACGTTCATTCTCATTGCGTTTGCGACGCGGTAAATACATGAACCGGCTTACTATTCAGCGGCAAGCGGACCGCAGGGACGAGATTCTCAGCGCAGCCCAGCGGTGCTTTGTCCGCTCCGGGTTCCATCAGACCTCGATGCAGGAGATTTGTACCGAGGCGGGGATGAGCGCCGGCAACTTGTATCGTTATTTCCCCTCCAAGGAGGCGATCATCGCCGGTATCGCTGAGAGGGACCGCGCCGAGGTTGCGCAGGATTTCGCGCGTGCCGATCTCTCGCAAGGTCTTTTTGCTGTGCTCGAAGGCATGGCGCGTCACCACTTCACTGTTCGCTCGATCGAGCAGGTGAAGTTGTGCACTGAAATCATGTCGGAGGCCCGGCGTAACACAGAGATCGCGCGCATATCCGCGGCGTTCGACGCTGACGTACGGAAATGGCTTGTCGGCATGTTCAAGACCGCGGCCGAACGAGGCGACATTTCCGAAGACGCGGACATCGATGGCGCGGTCGACATGCTGCTGATCATCGCCGACGGCGTGTGGTGGCGGCGGGCGCTCGACCCGAACTTTAGAGCAGATGCCATGGTGCCTGTTTTCATGGATGTTGCGCGTCACTTGCTGCGCGGCCGCGCGCCGCTTGCCGTTGTGGATGAGGGGAAGTCGTCATGAAGGCAAGCCGCATCACAGCGGTCGGTCTGGTCGTTGCGGCCGCTTTATGGATTCTGTCGGGACATCTCATTCCCCACGAATCCGCAGAGAGCAAAGCGGCGCTTCGGGTGGGCGAAAAGACCGAGAAGCGTTTCCGCGTGGCGGTCATCGACACCTACGTGGTGTCGCACAGCCGCAAGCTCGTTCTGTCCGGCCGTACCGAAGCCGACCGCAAGGTCGTGAGCTTCGCCCGTACCAACGGCTTGCTCCAGGAGTTGCGGGTTCGCCGCGGCTCGATCGTGAAGAAAGGCGACATTATCGCCATCCTGTCAGACGATGCGCGAGAGGCCCAGGTGTTGCAGGCAAAAGCGCTGCTCGAGCAGCGCACGATTGAACTGGATGCGAAGCGGCGGCTGGTTGCGACCAACGCGATTCCGAGGTTGGAACTCAACAACTTGGAAGCGCAGCACAAGGCTGCGCAGGCCGCGCTTGCGACGGCCGAAGCCGAGCGCGACCGTGGCGTCATCACCGCACCCTGGGACGGCGTGATCACTGAAGTCTCGGAGGTCGGCACTTCAGCGTTCGCCTTCGCCGGCAAAGAGATCGCCCAGATCGTCGGTCTCGATCCGATGCTTGCCGTGGTCGAGGTGTCCGAACGTAAAGTCGCCAACGTCAAGGTCGGCGACATCGCCGAGGTGAAGCTCGTGTCCGGTAAGACCCGCGAGGGCCGCATCCGTTACGTGTCCAAGTCCGCGATCCCGACCACCCGCACCTATCGGGTTGAAGTCGAATTACCCAATGCCGATAGCGCCATCCCCGATGGCATTACGGCGGAAGTCATCATCCCGCTTTTGCCGATGCCTGCGACCCGCGTGCCGCGCTCCGCGCTCGTTGTTTCGTCCACAGGCGACATCGGCGTCCGCACGGTCGATGCAGAATCCAAGGTTGGGTTTGTTGCTGCGACCATCGTCGAGGACGATCATCGTTCCATGTGGCTCACCGGTGTGCCGGATGGTGCACGCGTTATCGTGCAGGGCCAGGACTTCGTGCGCGAAGGTAATCTGGTCGAGCCGGTCTTTGCACCGCAGCCAACCGCGCAGCGCTGACGAACACAGAGACCGCCGTGATGTCGAGCCTCATCGATTACGCCATCAGCCATGCCCGTTTGACGATCGTCACCCTGCTGTTTCTGCTGGGCGCTGGCTTCGTAGCTTATGTGACAATTCCGAAGGAGGCCGAGCCGGACGTTCGAATCCCAATCGTGTACATCCAGCTCACGCAGCGCGGCATAAGTCCGGAGGATTCCGAACGTCTTCTACTGCGGCCGGTTGAGACCCAGCTCAAGTCTGTCAGCAACGTCAAGGAAATGCGCTCGACGGCCTATGAGGGCGGCGGTTACGTGCTGCTCGAGTTCGAGGCTGGTTTCGATTCGAAATCCGCGCTCGCGGATGTGCGCGCCAAGGTCGACCAGGCGAAGCGCGATCTGCCGAAAGATGCCGACGAGCCGAGCGTGCAGGAGGTCAATCTGTCGCTCTATCCGGTGCTGGTTGTCGCCCTGTCCGGCCAAGTGCCGGAGCGGACCATGCTTCAGATTGCTCGCACCGCCAAGAATGCTGTCGAGCAGGTTCCCGGCGTGCTGGCGGCGGAATTGCGCGGCTCTCGCGACGAGTCGGTGGAGATCATCGTCGATCCGACATTGTTGAAGGCCTACAATCTTCCTCTCGACCAACTCATCGTCGGCTTCAACGCATCCAACAGTCTGATCGCGGCGGGCGCCCTGGAGGGCTCGACCGGCCGCTTCGCCGTGAAGGTGCCGAGCTTGATCGAGCGTCCGCAGGACGTTTTGAAGATTCCGATGGCGGCCTCCAACGGAGCCGCCGTCACCGTCGGCGACGTCGTGACTATCAGGCCGACCTTCAAGGATGCGACATCAGTCACGCGCGTCAACGGCATGCCCGCGATGACGATTGAGGTGTCCAAGCGCACCGGTGCCAACCTGATCGAGACCGTGGACGGCGTAAAGAAGGTGATCGAAGGCCTGCAGGCGGCGTGGCCCGAGGGCGTTCAGGTGACCTTCACCCAGGACAAGTCGAAGGTCATCCGCCAGATGCTGTCCGATCTGCAAAACTCGGTCCTCACCGGCGTGCTGCTGGTCGCAGTCATTATCCTATTCGCGTTGGGATTCCGGGCATCTCTGTTCATTGGCATCGCTATACCCGCCTCGTTTCTCGCGGGCGTGCTTGGCCTGCAACTCGCCGGCTTGACGGTCAACATCGTGGTGCTGTTCTCGCTCATCCTCGCTGTCGGCATGCTAGTCGACGACGCGATCATCATTTCAGAGTTCGCGGAGCGGCGTATGGCGGAAGGCATGCCGCCGAAGGAGGCCTATTCGCTCGCTGCCAAGCGCATGGCCGGCCCGGTGATTGCAGCCACGGCGACGCGCGTGGCGGCATTCTCACCGCTGCTGTTTTGGCCGGGCGTGGTCGGCGAGTTCATGAAATACCTGCCGATTACGCTCATCGCGACGCTCTCGGCATCGCTTGCAGTAGCGCTTTTCTTCACGCCGACACTTGGCGCCTTGCTCGGCAAGGCTTCCGCCAAGCAGCACGACGAGCGCGCTCGCGAGGACGGCCTTTACATGCGCCTAGTTCAACTAGTATTGCGCCGGCCGGGCGCGACGCTGGCGCTCGCCGCGCTGCTCCTCGTGGCGGTGCAGGTCGGCTACGCAAAATTCGGCAGCGGCGTCGAGTTCTTCCCGGCCGTCGAGCCCGATTTCGGCCAAGTCATCGTCCATGCACGCGGCAATCTAGCGTTGGACGAAAAGAACCGCTTCCTCGCTGAAGCCGAAAAACACGTGCTCGAAGCCAAGGGTTTGAAGACCGTCTATACCCGCGTCGGCGAGCAGCCCAGGGGTTCAAGCGAGCTCAGCGAAGACACCATCGGCGTGATCCAGTTCGAGTTTTCCGACTGGCGGACACGCCCGCCGGCGCACGAGATCATGGAGGGCATCCGGACGGCGACCGCCGAAATTCCCGGCATCCTGGTCGAGGTGACGGCGCCGCGCGCCGGCCCACCCACCGGCAAGCCCATTCAGCTGCAGATCGGTTCACTCGATCCTGAGCTGTTGCCCACGGCCGCCAAGAAAATCGCCGCGATGCTCGCCCGCCATGCTGATATCCAGGACCTCGATGATGGCTTGCCGCTGCCAGGCATCGACTGGAAGGTCCACGTCGATCAGGCGGAGGCGGCCAAGTTTGCCGCAAACCCCGCGATCGTCGGCTCGGCGCTTCAATTGGTCACCAACGGAATCAAGGCAACCGAATTCCGCCCCGCCGGCAGTGACAAGGCTGTCGATATTTTGGTGCGCTTCCCCGAGGACCGCCGCAGCCTCGACCAGATGGACGAGTTGCGCGTGCAAACGCCCTCTGGCTCCGTCCCAATCAGCAATTTCGTTGAGCGGGTTGCGGCGCCGCGCGTCGGATTCATCAACCGAGTCGCTGGCAATCGCGTCATGACGGTGTCTGCAAACGTGGCGCAAGGTGTGCAGTCAGCCAAGGTGCAAGAGGAGATCGCCAAGGAGCTTGCGACGGCCGACCTTGGCACCGGCGTCACCTGGCGCCTGAAAGGCGAAGACGAGGAGCGCGCCAAGGCCGGCGTCTTTTTGATGAAGGCGTTTGGCACTGCGATCTTCATGATCTTTGCGATCCTGCTGGCGCAATTTAACCGGCTCACCTCGGTTGGCCTGGTGCTGTCCGCGGTCGTTCTGTCGACCATCGGCGTGCTGCTGGGACTTATGGTGATGGGTCAGCCGTTCGGTGTGGTGATGACCGGGATCGGCGTGATCGCCAACGCGGGCGTGATCGTCAACAACAACATTGTTCTGATCGATACCTACGACCGCTTGCAGAGCGAAGGGTGGGAGGCCTACGACGCCATAGTCGAGACGTGCCGCGAGCGTGCGCGGCCGGTGGTGCTTACGGCAGTGACTGCGGTTCTCGGTGTGCTGCCGATTGCCTTCGGCGTCAACATCGAGTTTCTCACCCGCGAGATATCGGTCGGAGCACCGGCGACCCAGTGGTGGATCAGTCTCTCCACCGCGATCGTGTTCGGCCTGGCATTTGCGACCGTACTGACGCTTGTCGTTACGCCAGCCGCTCTCATGGCGATCGAGCAGGGGCGCCAGCGGCGCGAGACCTGGGCCGCAGCTTTGCGCGCGCGTTTCGCGCGTGCCGCACGATAGCATTGATCGGACACGGGACACGAGCATCCCAGGGGAACGATGGCCCGCAAGCGGAGTTGCCTTTCAGTTGATGCAATAAGGAGGCACACGTGGCCAATTACGAG
>Ga0070674_100002288_pt1 | contig 10579 bp, 11 predicted proteins | sample KBSM33metaG_FD_65344 | JGI IMG/M metagenome (GOLD analysis project Ga0070674, IMG submission 65344) | Miscanthus rhizosphere microbial communities from Kellogg Biological Station, Michigan, USA - KBS M3-3 metaG | ecosystem: Host-associated > Plants > Roots > Rhizosphere > Soil ...
ACACGTTCTTGGCGATATCCAAACCGATCGTGGTGATTTGCATGTCGAGGCTCCCTGATGTGATTCGATCGCAACGATCACCCTAGGGGCAGCTCGTTGCCGGGAGCGAGCGCCGTCCACCACATCACAAGCAGACTCACGCCGCGCAGATCATCCTGCTCGCCCCATAGCTTCGCTGAACCGCGCTTACTTCGACCGCGCGATGATTTTTCGCAGCTGCTCCGACAGCAACTTGCAAAATTCTTCAGCGTAGCGGGGCAAGGGGCGGCGGCGATCCCAGATCGCGACCATGGGCAATCGCATGGGCTTCCGTTTCTGGGCAACGCGAAGAACCCGCACTTTGTAGCGACTGGTCGGGGTGATCGTCTGAATGATTGCAACGCCGTGTCCCGCCTCGGCGAGCGCGACCAAGGTGTGTGGCGCGCGGCTCTCGACGATGACATTTGGTTCGAGCCCGGCGAGACGAAAAGAGGCGTCGAACAGCCTTCTGAATGCATAACTCGAATCGAGAAGTAGCAATGGATACCGGCCAAGCGTAGCAATCTCGACAGTCTTTCCTTTCGCAAGCTCATGGGAGGGATGGCAGGCGGCCAAGATCTCTGCCGTTCCCAATGGATGGGTTGCAAAGCGTTCCTCTGCCGCTACCTGTCCCAAGAGCCCAATTCCAATATCAATGTCACCTCGCTGCACCATGATCAACTGATCGCGCCCGACGACCTCCACCAACTTCACCTCGACCAATGGAAAGGTCTTCACATATGAGGACATGGTCGCGGGGATCACACTTTCCATCACCTGCGGCGACGCGCCAATTTTGAGTGAGCCTGCCTGTCCGCCCTGCAACATGCGCGCCTGCTCTGTAATGCCACGCACCTGACCCAACACCCCTCGACAATGTTCGACCAACCCTTCGCCTTCTCTGGTCAACAACAGTCGACGGCCGATACGGTCGAACAGCTTCAAACCAAGCTCTTTTTCCAGATCCATGATCTGCCGAGACAGTGCCGGCTGCGCCACGCGCAGTCTGAGTGCGGCTTTAGAGACCGAACCGAGCTCGGCGACGGTGCTGAAGGTCCGCAGATGCTTCAAGTCCATAAGCGGGCCTTATGCCATGCCAGCATAACGCCGTATAGAATTAATGTATTGGACACATGTTGGCGGGAGGCACAGTGTTTGGGCGAGCCTGCCAATCTATTCGCTGAGGAGGAGCACCATGAAGCTTCCTCGCCGAGAATTCCTGCATTTACTCGCGGGTGCAGCCGCGTTGCCGGCTGTGTTGCGTAGCGCTAGGGCGCAATCCTATCCAACGCGGCCGGTCTCCCTTGTGCACGGTTTTGCACCCGGCGGAGGCGTGGATACGACCGCGCGTATTGTTGCCGAGGGTTTATCGCGGCGGCTCGGCCAACCATTTATCGTGGAGTCCAAACCAGGTGCATCGACGACGATTGCCTCGGCTCAGCTCGCACGCGCGGCGCCCGACGGCTATACGATCGGCATGTTCTCCAGCACCTATGGGGCTGCGGCGGCGAGGTATAAAAAGCTGCCATTCCGGCCGGTCGACGATTTCTCGATGATCGGCCAGATCATCGAGTACCCCTTCGTCCTGGCCACGCACGCCGATCATCCGGCACGAGACATCCTGGACTTGATCAACGCGGCACGGGTCACGCAGACACCGGTGCTTTACGGCACACCTGGGCTGGGATCGATTCAGCATTTGCTGGTTGAACATCTGGCGCAACAGGCAAAGGTCCAATTTCAACACGTGCCTCATCGTGGTGGTGCGCAGGCTCTCACAGAGCTACTCGGCAGACGCATCGACTTCATGGTCGATCCGGCGATCATTCTGCTGGAGCACGTCAAAAGTGGCCAAGTGCGCATTCTGGCGGTGACCACCGCGACGCGGTCCGGCGAATTGCCCAACATTCCGACCATTGCGGAAGCGGGATTCGCAGGATTTGACGTCAACGGCTGGATGGGACTCGTGGCCCCGGCGGGCTTGCCTCAATCGATTGTGGATCGGCTCAATTCCGAACTCACAGGGATGCTCGCTGAACCAGGCGTGATTGATCGTATCCGTGCGTTCGGCAACGAGCCCCGCTATTCGACTCCGGACGGGCTGAAGACTCGTATCACCGACGAAATCGCCAAGTGGTCCGCAGTAATTGATGCCGTGAAAATAGAACGTATCTGACCTGTGGGGTCTGATAGATCGTACTGTTACGACATTCCATCAGGCGAATCCCTGCGAGCCGAGAGTTGCCTCGGGTCACGAGCCGAAGAACTCAAAGTGAGCATAATGCACCTGTTTTCGAGCGCATCGCGACCAAATCGCCGTTGACGCCTATGGCTGCGCGTTAATGAGTCCGGGTCCCAACTAATCCTTGAACTCCAGATTCGCGGCCTTCACCACGTCGGCGACGGTCTTGATGTCGGCGTCGATCATGGCGCGGAATTCCTCCGACGGACCGCCTCCCGGCGTCACCGCCATCGCCTTGAGCTTGCCGTTCACGTCCGGGTCGGCGATCACGCGGCGCAGCGTCTCTTCGAGCTTCTTCACGACCGGCGCCGGCGTCGCGGCAGGCACGAACAATCCGCTCCACAGCCCGGTGTTCACGTCGGCAAAGCCGACCTCCTTCATGCTCGGCACGTCGGGAAGCTCGGCCGAGCGCTCCGATCCGGTCACCGCGAGCGCACGCACCTTGCCGCCCTTCACCAGCGGCACGGTCGGCGGACCGTCCGCGATGGTGAGCAGCGTCTGCCCGCCCATCACGGCGACGAGCGACTCGCCGCTGCTCTTGTAGGGAATGGCCTGGCTCGGCGCGCCGGTCTTGAGCTTGAACAGCTCGGTCGCGATCGTGAATGCGGGCGAGGACGTCGCGTAGTTCGATTTGTCCGGATTGGCCTTCATCCAGGCGACCAGCTCCGGCACGGTCTTGGCCGGGTGCTCCTGCGGGATCGCGAGGATCAGCGGGAAATTCGCGATCATGGTCAGCGGCACGAAGCTCTTGGTCGGGTGATAGCCGAGCTTCGGGTAGATCGCCGCGGCGATCGACATCCCGCCGCTCGCCGCGACCAGCAGCGTGTAGCCGTCGGCCGGCTGGTTCGCGGCGTATTCGTTGGCGAGCCGGGCGCCTGCGCCCGGCTTGTTCTCGATGATGACCGGCTGGCCGATCAGCTCCTGCAGCTTGGCGCCCACTAGCCGCGCGAAAATATCGTTACCGCCGCCGGCCGCAAAGCCGACCACGATGCGGATCGCCTTGTTGGGGTAGTCGCCCTGCGCCGAGGCCGGCGCTGCTGCCAGCGCGCTCAATCCGAACAGAGCGGCGATCAGCACGTTGCGGCGTGCGGTCATCGAAATCCTCCCGAGACAATCTGGGTTCTTGCCCTTGGCCCAAGTCTAGCGCGGCGAAGCGGGATCGCGCTGAGAAAATCGACTTGGTCGAGCATGATCTTTTCCGAAAACCGGTGCTCATCCCGATCGGGGTCGAGGACATGCTTTTCGGGATCATGCCTAGATCGGCCAGCCATAGCGCGGCACCTTCGCGCAGTACCGACGGTAGTCGTCGCCGAATTTGGCCGCGAGATAGCGCTCCTCGCGCCGCACGACGCCAAAATGGATGACGAACGCGCCGACCGGCAGCAGCAGGAAGGTCCAGTCCGAGGCTAAGGCGAACGCCAAGCCCAGCGCGAACAGCCCGAACGCCTGATACATCGGGTTGCGCGTGCGCTTGTAGATGCCGCGGACGACCAGCGCGGATGTCGGCTTCCACGGCTCGACGGGCGTGCCGGCGAAACGAAAGCGCAACAGCGCGCGCGTCATCGGCCATGCGGCGAATGCGATCAGCACTGTCGCGACGGCGAAGCGCACCGAGCGCGGAAACACCGCATTGGCAAGACCGACGGGTGAGAGCTTATCGAGCGCAAACCCGAGCAGCACGACGCCGACCGCGATCAGCGGCGGCGGCGCGATCACGCGCGCCGTGTAGCGCGTGCCACTCACGCGTTCATCCAGGTAACCATCTCCCTGGTCACCGCCTCCGGCCGTTCCATCGCGGACAGATGGCCGCACTCCGGAACCTTCACCAGCCGCGCGCCGGGAATTGCCGCCGCCATCTCGTCCGACAGCGCCGGCGGTGCCGCCTCGTCCTGCGCGCCGACCAGCACGAGGGTCGGGCAGCGGATCGCCGGCAACAGCGGGCGCGAGTCCACACGGGTCATGATCGCCTTCTGCTGTCGCACGTAAGCCTGCGGGCCGACGTCGTGGCACATGGCCAGATAGTCGGCCTTCAGCGCCGCGTCATTGGCGCGGCCCGTATGCACGTACAAGGGAAATTGCGGGTCGATGACATCGGTAAAGCGCCCCGCTTCGGCGAGCGCGATGTTGGTGTGGCGCTTCGCGGTCGCCTCCGGCGTGTCCGCGCGCGAACCGGTATCGAGCAGCGCGAGCTTTGCGACGCGGTCGGCGGCTTGCCGGATGATCTCGAGCGCGATGTAGCCCCCCATCGAAAGCCCGGCGAGCGCGAAGCGCGGCGGTGCGTCGCCGAGGATGCGCCGCGCGATCGCCGCCATCGTGTCGTCGCGCGTGTGGTCGGCGACGGTCACCGGTCCAAACCGCCAAAGCTCCGGCATCTGCGCTGCGTAAAGGCGCAGCGAGCAATTCAGTCCCGGCACGAGGATGATCGGCAGGCTTTCCGCCATCAGGCGCTCCTTATTGGGCAATTTGCCATGAAAAATTAGGCTTTTTCGTCACTTGTTGCAGTGCAACATATTGACTTTGCGGCACGAATGACTATGTTCCGCGGCGACCGGTCTGAAAAGTCAGATTCGACCGCCCTCCCCGCGCAGCCAAATGCCATCGTTCCATGTCCGGCGCGGTGTAGCTCCGAGGGCAGTCATTTATTCGAGGATTCATGTCTTTCGCCAATCTCGGCTTGTCCGAAAAAGTTCTCTCCGCTGTTGAGGCTTCCGGCTACACAACGGCAACCCCCATTCAAGAGCAGGCCATCCCGCACGTTCTCGCGCGCAAGGACGTGCTCGGCATCGCGCAGACCGGCACCGGCAAGACCGCCGCGTTCGTGTTGCCGATGATCACCATGCTGGAAAAAGGCCGCGCCCGTGCCCGCATGCCGCGCACGCTCATCCTGGAGCCGACGCGCGAACTCGCCGCGCAGGTGCAGGAAAGCTTCATCAAATACGGCGCCAAGCACAAGCTGACCGTCGCGCTGATCATCGGCGGCGTCTCGTTCGACGACCAGGATGCCAAGCTCACGCGCGGCGTCGATGTGCTGATCGCCACGCCCGGCCGCCTGCTCGACCATCACGAGCGCGGCAAGCTGCTGATGACCGGTGTCGATCTCCTGGTCATCGACGAAGCCGACCGCATGCTCGACATGGGGTTCATCCCGGACATCGAGCGCATCTGCAAGCTGGTTCCTTTCACGCGCCAGACGCTGTTCTTCACCGCGACGATGCCGCCGGAAATCCAGCGCATCACCGAGCAGTTCCTGCACAACCCGGTCCGCGTCGAAGTCTCGCGGCCTGCGACCACCGTCGCGAACATCACGCAGCGCCTGGTCAAGACCGGCCGCGAGTCGCATGACAAGCGCGATACGCTGCGCCGGCTGATCCGCTCGGCCGAGGGGCTGACCAACGCGATCATCTTCTGCAACCGTAAGCGCGAGGTCGCGACCCTGCACCGCTCGCTGGTGAGTCACGGCTTTTCGGCGATCGCGCTGCACGGCGACATGGATCAGTCCGCCCGCACCGCCGCCCTCGATTCGTTCCGCCGCGGCGAAATCAAGCTGCTGGTCGCCTCCGACGTCGCGGCGCGCGGGCTCGATATTCCCGCGGTGAGCCACATCTTCAATTTCGACGTGCCACATCACCCGGACGATTATGTGCACCGCATCGGCCGCACCGGCCGCGCCGGGCGTCTCGGCACCGCGATCACGATCGTGGCGCCGCTCGACGGCAAGGCGGTGACGGCGATCGAGAAGCTCATCGGGCAGACGATCGAGTGGGCGGGCGAGCCCGCGCCGTCGTCTGAGCCTGAGGCGGAACCTCGCGCGCGCGAGCGGCATCACGGGCGTGAGGGGCGGCCGCCACGTCAGAATCGTCCGCAACGTTCGGAACGCCAGCCGCGCCAGCCGCGTGAAGCGCACGAGCCCCGTGAAGAGCGGGTCACGCCGACCGCCGGACAGCGTCATGAACCCGCTGCGGTGAAAGTCGCGCGGATCGACGAAGCGCGCTCGCGCCGGCCGCAGTCACAATCTCCCGTAGAGGAAGGTGACAGTTCGCATCTACCGGCCTTCCTGCTTCGGCCAGTGCGGCTGAAGGCCTGAGATTTTCCCGACAATAGTTTTGGTGATTTCACGGCCGCTTCCGTAGCGTTCGACGCACGCGGAAGCGAACCCGTCAAAGACGTTTTGATCGAAGCTGCGGCGCGAATTCGTTATCGGTCATTCACGCGCGCGATAATTCCCCGTTTACCTGCCGTTCAGCCCTCTTCAATAGGGTGAAAACACGGATGGTTGGGGTCGCGGCGCCGACGGCGTCGCGTGGAGCGCTAACAAAAATGACGGCATCGACGGACGAGCACGTGCGCACACTCGCGTTCGCGGAGATCGCGCTCGGGCAGATCAAGGCGTTGCGCCAGCCGGCCTATCCGCGCAATTACGAAGTCTGGTACGCCTATGCGACGGGCTACAATCCGCCACTCAATCAGACCATCAACGAGACACTGACGCGCAACGGCACGCTGAGCACGTCGGATATCGACCAGATCTACGAGACCTATCTCTCGCCCGCGCGCCTGACCGCCCGCCTCGACAACGTCGGCGGCCAGATCGTCGACGAGATCGAGCAGGTGATGTCGATGATCGACGCTGCGGTCGGCTCGGCCACCCACTATCATGAGAGCCTGGCGCACGCGACGCAAAGCCTCGGGGCCGCGAAGGATCGCGATGGGCTGCGCTCCATTGTCGAGTCGCTTGTGCTCGCGACCCGCAGCATGGAAGAGCACAACTCCCGGCTGGAACAGAGCCTGAAGGCGTCGCGACAGGAGATCAGCCAGTTGCAGGTCAATCTCGAAGCGGTGCGCAACGAGAGCCTGACCGACCCGCTGACCTCGCTCGCCAACCGCAAGTATTTCGATCAGTCGCTGGACAAATGCATCGCGCAGAGCATCGCGGCCAGCGAGCCGATGGCGCTGATGCTGACCGACATCGATCACTTCAAGGCGTTCAACGACACGTTCGGACACCTCACCGGCGACCAGGTGCTTCGCCTCGCCGCGCTTGCGGTGAAGCAGAACGTCAAGGGCCAGGATATCGCGGCGCGCTACGGTGGCGAGGAATTCGCTGTCATTCTGCCGGCGACGACCTTGCGAGCGGCGCTGACGGTTGCGGACCACGTCCGCCGCGCCGTGATGACCAAGGAACTGATGAAGCGTTCGACCGGCGAGCATCTCGGCCGGGTGACGGTGTCGATCGGCGTCGCCGCTTTCAAGAAGGGCGAGACTGCGCAGTCGCTGATCGAGCGCGCCGACAACTGCCTCTACGCGGCAAAGCGCGCCGGCCGCAATCGCGTCATATGCGAGACCGATCCGGAGGTCGCCTCGGTTGCTTCACCTTCGAGCGCGAAGGTTGCCTGAGCGGCGCGGATTTTCCGGCCGCTGGTCTTGCTGGTTTCTTCTTCGGCTTGACGGCCGCGCGCAACGCGACCGAATGCGCGGCATGTGCCCATCGTGCAAGCTCCTCCACGTCGTCGTAGAGGCGATCGGGCATGCGCCAGTACGACGTCAGCGTATGCGCGCCGTTCCTGGTGGGGTAGGTGAACGGCGCCTGCCCTTCGCGCTCGAATGCCGGGATGGTTTCGCTGTCGGCCTTGAGATAGATCACATCGTCGGACACCAGGCCGATCATCAGGCCGTCGACGAAAATGCCGGCGCCGCCGAACATGCGGCGAACAGATACGGATCCGAACTCTCGAAAAAGCTCGCCGATCGCTTCGGCGTCCACGGCGTGTCCTATTGGTGGAGCATGATCTTTCCCGAAAACCGGTATCCATCCCCGATCGGGGTCGAGGACATGCTTTTCGGGATCATGCTTCAGTGCGCTTCCACGGCCGCCGGATCGGCGGCCGGCGTGAGCTGCACCGACTCGCCGCAGCCGCAGGCCGAGGTCTGGTTCGGGTTGTTGAACACGAAGGTGGACGAGAGCTTGTCGACCTTGAAGTCCATCTCGGTGCCGAGCAGGAACATGACCGCCTTCGGGTCGATCAGCAGCTTGACGCCCTTGTCCTCGACCACTTCGTCGAACTTCTGCGCGCTCTCGGCATATTCCATCGTGTAGGCCATGCCGGCGCAGCCGCCGTTCTTCACGCCCACGCGCACGCCCGCGAACGGCTTGTCGGCCTTCGCCATGATCGCCTTGATGCGATCCGCGGCGGCTTCGGTGAGCTTCATCACCTGGGGTCGGGGCCGGAGGCTTGCCATGATCGTTCTTTCAAACCGTTACAATCTCAGGCGATTCACAGGATAGCAGAAACGCCTTACCTGTCTATTTGGGCACTTTCCCTGGTCGCCGCAACCTCACCACATGTTCAAGGTGGCGCGCGCCTCGTCCGACATGCGGCTCTGGTCCCAGGGCGGATCCCACACGATGTTGACCGTGACCGGGCCGACGCCCGCGACACTCGACACCGCGTTCTCGACCATGATGGGCAGTTCCTGCGCCGAGGGGCAGTTCGGCGTGGTCAGGGTCATATCGACGGTGACATTGCGGTCGTCGGCGATGTCGACCTTGTAGATCAGGCCGAGCTCGTAGATGTCGGCCGGGATTTCCGGATCGTAGACGGTCTTGAGCGCGCCGATGATCTCGTCGGTGATGCGCGCCAACTCCTCGGCCGGGATCGCCTCCGAGCCGGTGGTCTGCACGGCATTCGGGGTCGGCGCGTCGGCAGTCTTGGTTTCGTCGGTCATGCGAACATATCCTGCGCCTTGATGAGAGCCTGGGCCAGGCTGTCGACTTCCGCCTTGGTATTATACAGGGCGAACGATGCCCGGCAGGTCGCGGTCACGCCATAACGCGCGAGCAGCGGCATGACGCAATGCGTGCCAGCACGCACGGCGACGCCGGCGCGGTCGATGATGGTCGCGACGTCATGCGGATGCGCGCCCTTCAGCTCGAACGAGACGATCGAGCCTTTTTCCCTCGCGTTGCCGATGATGCGCAGCGAGTTGATCTGGCCCAGCCGGTCATGCGCATACCTGACCACGTCGGTCTCGTACGCGCGGATGCGCGCCTTGCCAATCGACTGGATGTAGTCGAGCGCTTCGCCGAGCCCGATCGCCTGCACGATCGGCGGTGTGCCGGCCTCGAACCTGTGCGGCGGCTCGCCGTAGGTGACGCGATCCTGGAACACGTCCTTGATCATCTCGCCGCCGCCGTTGAACGGCGGCATCGCGGCCAGATGCTCGTATTTGCCGTAGAGCGCGCCGATGCCGGTCGGGCCGTACAGCTTGTGACCCGTGATGACGTAGAAATCGCAGCCGAGGTCCTGCACGTCGACCTCGAGATGCACCGCGCCCTGCGCGCCGTCGACCAGAACCGGAATGCCGCGCGCATGCGCGAGCCGCACGACCTCCTTGATCGGCGTGATGGTGCCGAGCGCATTGGACATGTGCGTCATCGCGACGAGCTTGGTGCGCGGGGTCAGCAGCTTCTCGAATTCGTCAATGAGGAAATTGCCGTCCTCGTCGACCGGCGCCCATTTGATGACGGCGCCCTGCCGCTCGCGCAGGAAATGCCACGGCACGATGTTGGAGTGGTGCTCCATGATGGAGACCACAATCTCGTCGCCGGGCTGGATGCGCTCGCGCGCGAACGTATAGGCGACGAGATTGATCGCTTCCGTTGCGTTGCGGGTGAATACGATCTCTTCCGGCCGCTTCGCATTCAGGAATGCGCGCACCTTCTCGCGCGCACCTTCATAGCCTTCGGTCGCAGCGTTCGCGAGATAATGCAGGCCGCGATGCACGTTGGCGTATTCGGAGGTGTAGGCCTGGGTCAGCCGGTCGAGCACGGATTTCGGCTTCTGCGCGGAAGCGGCGTTGTCGAGATAGACCAGCGGCTTGCCGTAGACCTGCATCGAGAGGATCGGGAAGTCCTCGCGGATGCGCCCCACGTCGTAGCTGCCGTTGCTGACCGCGGGATGCATCTCAGCCTCGCGCCTTGAGCCAGGCGGCGACCGCCTCGATCAGCGCCTCGCGCAGGCCCGCATGTTCGATGCCTTCGATCGCCTCACCGACGAACGCCTGAATCAGCAGCGCTTCGGCTTCGGCGTGAGGAATGCCGCGCGCCTTGAGATAGAACAGCAGGTCCTCGTCGAGGTCGCCTGCGGTGGCGCCGTGGCCGCACTGCACGTCGTCGGCGTAGATTTCCAGCTCCGGCTTGTTGTCGGCCTCGGCGTCTTCGGAGAGCAGCAGCGCGTGCGAGGCCATCTTGGCGTCGGTCTTCTGCGCGTGCGGCCGCACGATGATCTTGCCCTGGAATATGCCGCGGCTCTCGTCGTCGAG
>Ga0070674_100002294_pt1 | contig 10562 bp, 9 predicted proteins | sample KBSM33metaG_FD_65344 | JGI IMG/M metagenome (GOLD analysis project Ga0070674, IMG submission 65344) | Miscanthus rhizosphere microbial communities from Kellogg Biological Station, Michigan, USA - KBS M3-3 metaG | ecosystem: Host-associated > Plants > Roots > Rhizosphere > Soil ...
GGAGTCCGGCAGCAGCGACCGGTCGCAGTTGTCGGGGAAGTTGACCTCGACGCTGACCGCCCCCACCGCGACCGGGATCGTGTGGATCGTGCCCTCGTCGCCGGCCGCATCCGTGCCCTGGTTCATCTGGCTGACGTCGGTCGTGCTCGGCGCGTCGTCCGTGCCGCCGAAGCGGATGCCCTGGTTGCGGCTCTTGCTGCCGTCCGCGTTGTCGCCCGTACGCACGCCCATGCGCCGCAGGCCCTCACCGCTTCCGTTCGGGAGGTAGGTGATGGTGGGGGACCCACCGCACTGCGCGTTGAAGAGCGGCTTCCAGACGTTGTTGTGTGCCCCGTTCTGGAAGGACGCCCCGTCACCTGTGACGTTGCTGCCGCCACACGGCGGAGAGGTGAAATTCGCCTCGCTGGCAGGAGCGGTGGCGGCGAAGGCCGCCAAGACTGCCCCCAGCGCAAGCACCGGCCGCATCCGGCGGCCGGCCCAAGAGGTTGACCCTCTTCCCATAGGTGCTCGTCCTTTCGGTCGTTGACTTTCGGTCAAGCGGGCCGATTTTTAGGCGGGTCGGACGCGGGGCGCAATGGGCTTCACAACAGTCAAACAGGGCCTTCACGGGTCGGAAACGTCGTCTTATCCAGACCGTTTCCAACTGGTCTCCGGTTGGTCTCCAGACGTTCACCAGCCGCGGTGACGCGGACGATCTACGGTGAGAAGACGACCGGCCGGCGCACCGAGACGGTGCTGCCGCGAACGGGGGTGAAGCTCACCTCGAGGGTTGCGCTGAGCGTGTGGCCGCGACGGACCGACTTCCGGTAGCGGGCACTCGGACGCAGGAGCAACGTGGCCTTGCCGGCACGCGTCACCTTGAGCGACTTGCGCGCGACCAATCGCAGCTTGGCCCGGGAGTCGCTCGCTTTCATGAGCGATCGCGCCCGGGCGCGCAGGATCCCGGCCCCCGGCGTCACGACCTCGACACCGATCGCGCCCCGCCGCTTTGTGGTCTTCACCTTCAGCAGCCCGGCGCTGAGGGCACGGACCGGCTGCATCACCGGCGGGTCGAAGGGCGGCTCAGCGGCCGCGCCGCGCTCCGTGGGCGGGGGCTCGGTGACGACGAACGCGTCGGTGCTGTTGTTGCCGTCGCCCGGGAAGAGCTTCGCCGACCCCGACACGAAGCCGATCCGCTTCCCGTCGCCGGATATCGACAGGGAGGAGGTGTCGCCGCGGGGGTCGTCGTAGTCGGTGCCGTCGAAGGAGCGGGTTGCGCGCTGGATGCTCATGCTCGGCAGGTCCAGGACGTAGACGTTCACCGGCCCCAGGCTCACGGCAGGCGGATCGACCAGCCGCGGTGAGGGCAGGACGAAGTTCGTCCGCTGGGTCGCGAAGGCGATCCGCCTGCCGTCGCCCGAGATCGCCTTGGCGGCGATCGTCCCGCCAGTCGCGGTGTCCGAGTTCGTGTCGCGCGTCAGCTCGACCGTGCCGGCCTTGCGGCTGACGCCGGCCGACATGTCGGTCACGAACAGGTCCGCTGGCGGATTGGCGGCCAGCGGCCGTGCGTTCGCGGTGGTGATGAAGGCCACCGTCCGCCCATCCGCGCTCAGCGAGGGCGTGTTGGTGATGTCGGTGACCTGCTGGTCGTCGCTCTCCTGGCGGTCGAGGGGCCCGTAGCAGGGGCCAAGGGCGCCCGGGTCGTACACGAACAGCGCAGCTTGATCGCATGCGGGGTCGTCGGCGTCCGCCGAGCCCGTGATCCGGCGGGTCGGCGCGGAGGGACCGTCGGCGACTCGCTGCCAGAGATAGAAGCTGGTCGTCGGGCTGCGGCTCTCGCCGTTCAGCAGCGTCGTCTGGGCGGCGGCGTTGATTCCCACCCAGGCGACGGTCGTGCCGTCGGCGCTGATGCTCGCGCTGTTCGCCCCCCCGGCCGCCGCACCCTCGGCCATCGTGCGCGTGACGAGCGTCGTCGTGCGCGCCTGGAGATCACGCACGAAGAGGTTCCCGAGGCCTGTGCCCGGCCCCGCGAGGTCGGAAGTCGTCATCGTCCGGAACACCACCCGGTTGCCGTCGGCGCTCAGCGCGACTCCGGGCGTGACGTCGGACCCGCGGCCGCTGAACGACGAGCCGTACGAAGGCGCCATGTCGCTGCCATCGAGGGCCGAGACCAGCCTGTAGGCGCCCGGATCGGTGCGCGGAAGGCTCATGTCGCGCACGTACACGTCGCCCAGGGTGTTGGTGTCGCCGGCAGCGAGCTGTTCTGCAGATGAGAAGGCGATGAACCGGCCGTCCGCGCTGATCGAAGGGTTCTCCGCCCCCCGGAAGACGGTGGTGCCGCCGTTCGTGACAGTGCCGGATGCGACGTAATCGAGCTCGCCGGTTTCGATGTCCTTGCGGAAGGTCGCGCCCTGGCGGGTCCAGCCGGCTGGCGTGTCGAGGTCATCGGGGAAGAGGTTGGTCGCCGTCGTCTGGAAGACGACATAGCGCCCGCCGGCGGCCAGGGCTGCGTTGCGGGTGCTCGAGTTCGCGGGCTCGACCGTGGAGGCCGACACGACCTGCGCCCCCGGGCCCCAGAAGGCTTGGGCGGAGGCGCCGCTCGCGGCCTGGATCGCCAGCACGCCGAGCAGCGCGACCAAACCGGCCCGTACGCGCACCCCGCTCACCCGACCCTCACTTTCCGCTTGACGGTCAGCCTGTTGCCGACGCGATCGCCCGTCTTGACCACGATCTTGAACCGGCCGCCGCGCTTGTAGCGGTGCACCGCGCGCGCCTTGCGGCGCATCTTCTTCCCGTCGCCGAAGCTGATGCTGGTGCGTCGCGCCGACGGGCCCGAGGTGGCGTCGGTGACGCGCACCGAGACCCGGTGGCGGCGCAGTGTCTTGATCTTGACCCTGGGGCGCGTGCGGTCGAGCCGCACGACGGCGCTCAGGCCCTCGGTCTCCTGGCCGAGCCGGTCTGTCGCGATCACCCTGACCGGATGCCGGCCGTCGCCGAGCTCCGCGGCGGGGATCCGCAGCGAGCGCGAGGTCAGGCCACCGGCTAGCCCCTGACCGCGTGACGCCACCGTGTAGGTGACCGGGCCGATCGCATTGGGAGCCGGGTCCCAGGTGATCCTCACCGTGCGCGAGCGCACGAACGGGATCGGTGCCTGGATCTCGAACTGGAGCGGTGGCGCATCGGTGACCGCCACCTCGACGCGCGCGGACTGGTCGTCACCGGACCGGAACGCGGTGATCGCGTCGCCGAGTCCCGAGCCGGCGATCAGCGGCGGGCCGGCCGGGCCGGTGTCGGCCGGGTTCACGTTGCGCGTGAGGCTGCCACCGGCCAGCGGGCGCTCCTGGACGGCGACGTGATCGGTTCGCGCCCGCCAGGCCAGGACCGCCGAGCCGCTGTCCGCGACCTCGACCGAGGGCTCGCCGCTGATCCCGCTGCCGCCGTCGTCGAGGCGCTGCGGCTGCCCGGGCACGCCGGCGATGCCGGTCGTGGCCAGGGATGCGTTGCCCGCGCCCCAGGTCGCGAGGAAGTCTCCGGGCGGAGTGATGCCCACCTGCGGCGCGCCCGCCCCGGCCGCGCCGGGGCCGTCAACGAGCCGGGCTCCCTCGAAGGCGCCGGCCTGGTCGGAGAACGCCTCCGGGATCGTGTTGACGAAGATCCGCGCGGCGTTCAGGCCCGACCCCGGCGCGGGCTGCTGGCGAAACGCGACCGCGCCCTCGCCGAAGCCGGTCTCGTCGAGTGCCAGTGCGTCCGCTGGGGCTCGCAGCGGGGCGCCGCCTGCGCTCTGGGGGCTGACCAGCAGCGGGATGCCGAGCGTCGAGCCGAAGACGCGGCGTGCCCAGATGCGGTCGATGAAGTCGTCATCGGGCTCCTGCCAGGCGACCAGCGCGTTGCCAGTCACGTCGACCCCGACCCGCGGGGAGTTCTCGCGCGTCGGAGCGCGCTGCGGGGCGGCGGCGTTTCGGTCGACCGGGCCCAGCACCGACCACAGGGAGCCGTTGTACCGCGCGACCCGCACGTCGGCCTCCACGTATCCGGGGAACGTGCTGGTGGCGGTGACGACCCGGTAGGCGAGGTACGCCGTCCCGCCCGGGCTCATGGCGATCGACGGGAACGTTGCGGTCGCCTCGCCGACGTTGAGGTCGAGGACCAGCGCGGGCTGGAAGAGCGTCGCCCCCGGGTCGAGGGAGGCGGAGAACAGCCGGTCGCTGCCCGCGCCGAACTCCTGCACCCAGGTCGCGACCAGGCGGCCGCCGTTTCCCGCCGCGATCACCGGCCACGAAGACGCGAAGTCGTTATCGGGATCCAGCCGCTGCGGCGGGAACCAGTGCCCGTTGACCGTCCGGGCGGCGAACACGTGCGGACGGCCGTCCTCGACCTTGCGGTAGACGACCCCGCCCGAGCCGTCGGGGGCCATCGCGACTCCGCCCACGTCGAGGATTCCCGCGCCGGGGCCGTCGATCGTCTCGGCGGCGCCCACGTAGGCGGTCGCCGTGCCTGCACACAGGAGGCAGGCAAGCAGGGACGTGCCGGCGGCGAACGCGAGGCGCACCCTCGACACGGTCCAACAGGGAGCCGCCCGGCGTGTGAATCACCAGAGAAGTTTTGGTGAAAGGCCTAGACACCACTTTTTCACCAATCCAACACATCGCGTTTACTCGACCACCGGCCCGGTCCTTGAGAGTGCGCGCCGCAGGCCCCTTCGGGTCACTCACGCACCGCTGTCCGTTCTCGCACTCTCCAAGGGAGGATCCGTGCGCATTCGTTTCATCGCCCTCTGCACAGGCTTGCTCATCCTCGCCGCACCGGCCGCCGCGCAGGCGAAGTCGACGATCACGCTCAGCGGCTCCACCTCCGTGACGCCGCTCGCGTCCAAGCTGGCCAAGGCCTACGTGAAGACCAAGCGCGGCAAGGTCGGGTTCAAGATCCTCCAGGGGGGATCCGACATCGGAGTCTCGGACGTCGCACGAGGCCGCGTGACGCTCGGCATGTCGTCCCGTGATCCGCTGCCGACCGATCCGGGCGGCCTGCGGTTCAGCCGGATAGCGCGCGACGGCGTCTGCATCGCAACGAATGCCGGCAACGGCATCGCCGACATGTCACAGGACACGGTGCAGGCCATCTTCTCCGGGCGGATCCGCAACTGGTCCGATGTTCCGGGCGCCGGCAAGAGCGGCGCGATCGACCTGGTCGTGCGCAACCCCGCCTCCGGTACGCAGGACGCGTTCCAGAACATCTTCATGGGACAGAACCTGCGCGTGTCCTCGAGCGCCAGCCAGCGGCCGTCCAACGGCCGCGTGCAGCAGGCGATCGCCTCCAACCCGAACGCGATCGGCTATGTCGACTTCGCGTTCACCAAGGGGCTGCACACCGTCTCCTACAAGGGCATCGCATGCAGCCTGCGCAACGCCAAGTCGGGCCAGTACGGAGGCGTGCGTAGCTTCTGGCTCGTCTCGCGCGGCGCGCCCACGGGCGCGGCGGCCGCCTGGATCAAGTGGATCAAGTCCGCCAAGGCGCGCAGGATCATCGCCCAGAACTGGGTCCCCATCAAATAGCCGGGGAGTGGGAGGGGTGACAACCGAGGTCGCACGGGGCGAGGCCAGGTTCTCCGGCCTCGCCCGTGCGCTCAGAGAGCCGTGGCCCGACCGGCGCACCGAGCGTGTGCTGGCCGGGGTGTCGTCGCTCGTGCTGGTGACGATCGCGGGGATGGTGCTGTTCGTCTTCGTCAAGGCGTGGCCGTCCTTCTCGCACAACGGCCTCTCCTGGTTCGGCTCCGGCGGCAACGTGGACCAGCAGCTCGGCGACATCTTCAACTCGCCGGCCAACCCGGACCACTACGTCTACAAGCTGCGCGCCTGGCCGCTGTTGTACGGGACCTTCATCACGACGGCCGGCGCGGTGATCCTCGGCACGGTGATCTCGGTCCTGTCCGCGATCTTCCTGGTCGAGTTCGCGCCCCGCCGCGTGCGTGCCGTGATGGGCCCGGTCGTGCGGCTGCTGGCGGCGGTTCCCTCGGTGATCTACGGCCTGATCGGGATCCTGGTGATCGTCCCCTTCGTCGGGAACCACCTGATCAGCTCCGGCCGCAAGGAGTCGGTCATCAACGTCGTGCAGCTGACGGGGGCCAGCCTGATCGTCGCGGTGCTGATCCTCACCGTGATGATCACGCCGATCATGGTCGCGATCGTCTCCGACGCGCTGCGATCAGTGCCGCGCGGCTGGACCGAGGGCGCAGCGGCGCTCGGCGCGAACCGCTGGCGGATCATGTGGACCGTCTCGGTGCGGGCGGTGCGGCCCGCGATCGTCGCCGCCGCGGTGCTGGCGACGGCACGCGCGCTGGGCGAGGCGATCATGCTCTCGATGGTGTCCGGGTCGGTTGGCTTCGCGCCCAACCCGGTCGACGGCATCACGTTCTTCTTCGAGCCGACGCGGCCGCTCGCGGCGACGATCGTGGACAACGCCGACGGCCTGTCGGTCGAGCCGTTCGGGCAGACGCTGTACGCGTTCGCCGCGCTGCTCCTGCTGTCGGCGATGGCGCTTTCGCTCGCGGGCTGGGCCGCCAAGCAGCCGTTGAAGCGCTATGGGATCGGCGTCTGATGGAGGTGCGGGGGGCGCAGTCCTCGAAGTCCTGGCCCCTGGTCGACCGGATCGCGCTGTGGGCGTGCTGGGCGGCGGGGATGCTCCTGTTGGCGGCCGCCGCCGCCATCGTCATCTACATGGGGATCCGCGGGATCCAGTACCTGCGGCCGGAACAGATCTTCTCCTCGCCCCAGGCGGATCTCGACCAGAGCAAGTCGGGCGGCTTCCTCGACCCGCTGATCGGGACGTTCATTCTCACCGTGCTGGGGACCCTGCTGGCGGCGCCGCTCGGCGTCGCGATCGCGGTCTGGCTGGTCGAGTACGGCCGCCCCTTCGGACTTGCGAGGCTGGTCGAGTCGGGGGTCGAGGTCGTGGCCGGCACGCCCAGCATCGTGCTGGCGATCTTCGGGTTGATCCTGTTCTCGAACGGGGCGTTCAAGATCCTCTCGTTCCAAGCCGAGGGCGGCTCGGTGTTCGGGCGCTCGTTCCTCGTCGCCGGGGTAATGATGTCGCTGATCGCCCTGCCGCTGGTCGTCGGCGGGACGCGTGAGGCGCTGCAGGCCATCCCGCGCCATGTGCGCGAGGCCTCCTACGCGCTCGGCAAAACGAGGGGGGCGACCATCCGCCGCGTCCTTCTGCCCGCGGCACGCCCCGGAATCGCCACCGGCACGGCGCTCGGCATGGGCCGCATCGCCGGTGACACCGCGGTGGTCGTGATCCTGCTCGGCGCGACCCAGCAGCTGTCGTCCTTCGACGGGGCCCCGTGGCCGTTCAGCACGTTGCGGGGTACCGGCAGCACGCTCACCAGCTATGTGTTCAACAACTCGCCCGCCGGCGAGGGCAACGCGCCTGACAAGGCCTACGCGGCCGCCTTCGTGCTGCTCGGCATCGTCGTGTTCCTCAACTTCGCGGTCGACACGATCGTCCGCCGACGGGGAGCTCCCGCATGGAGCGAGTGACGCCGCCACCGATCCGGCGCATCGTTCTGGACCGGGAGCCCACGGTGGCGCCCCCGCGCCCCGTGCCGGCGCCGGCGCCCGCGGCTCCGGCCTCTGCCGCGGGCGCCAACGGCGCAGCCGCGCACGCCGCCGGCGCAACGGCGCTGCGCGGGCGGTTCCGCCCCAGCGCCGGCCCCAAGGTGGAGCGCATGCGGATCGAGCAGCTGTCGGTCTTCTACGACGGCAAGCCGGCCGTGCGCGAGGTGTCGCTCCCGGTCCGCAAGGGCGAGGTGCTCGCGCTGATCGGGCCGTCGGGCTGCGGGAAGACGACGTTGCTGCGCTCGCTCAACCGGCTCGTCGAGCTGACGCCGTCCGCCAGCCGCACGGGGCGGATCCTGCTCGATGACCAGGACCTCGATGCGATCGAGGTGACGGACCTGCGGCGGCGGGTGAGCATGGTCTTCCAGCAGCCGAACCCGTTCCCGATGAGCGTGTTCGACAACGTCGCCTACGCGCTGCGCGAGCAGGGACGCGGACGCCCTTCCCGCGGCGAGCTCGCGCCTGCGGTGACGGATGCGCTTCAGCGAGCGGGCCTGCACGACGAGGTCGCCGCGGACCTGTCGCATCCGGCCCTGCGGCTGTCGGGCGGGCAGCAGCAGCGGTTGTGCATCGCGCGATCGCTTGCCGTGCGGCCAGAGGTGCTGCTGCTGGACGAGCCGTGCTCGGCGCTCGACCCGATCTCGACCGAGACCATCGAGAAGCTGATCGTGCGCCTACGCGAGGAGGTGGCCGTGGTGATCGTCACGCACAACCTCCAGCAGGCCCACCGGGTCGCCGACCACGTCGCGTTCATGTATCTCGGCGAGCTGGTCGAATACGGCCCGGCCGAGCAGCTCTTCTACTCGGCCCGCGAGCGCCGCACGCAGGAGTACGTGAGTGGGGCCTTCGGATGACGCGCGCGATAGCGCTTCTGGTCGCTGCGGTCTCGGCCGGCGCGACGTTGGCGGCATGCCAGTCCACACAGGACAAGAGCGACCGCATCGCGCGCGAGGGCGGCGGAGTGAAGCTGGCCGCGAAGGGCCGCGCCGTGGCGCATCAGAGCCGCGACGTCAAGGTTCTCCGCACGGCGCTGCTGCAGGACTCCAACGGCGCTGCGGTGGTGGTGGCAATGCGCAACCGGACGAGCAGGCCGCTGATGAACGTGCCGGTCACCTTCGATGTTCGCGACCGGCGTGGCCGGAGCGTGTATCGCAACGACGCGGCGGGCCTCGAGCCGTCGCTGATCGGCGCGCCACTGCTGCCCGGGCACGGCACTCTCTTGTGGGTCAACGACCAGGTGCAACTCCCCGCGCCCGGGCGGAACGCGCGCGCCCGCACCGGCGCAGGAAGGCCGGGGCCCGCGGCCAAGCGCATCCCGCGAATCGTCGTGTCGCGCCCGCGCCTGGAGCAGGATCCCGTGTCGGGCGTCGCCGCCAACGGCAAGGTGACGAACGACAGCAAGGTCGAGCAGCGCAAGCTCGTCGTCTACGCCGTGGCCGTCAAGCACGGGCGCCCCGTGGCGGCCGGCCGCGCTCAGGTGAACAAGCTCAAGCCCGGCAAGCGCGCGAACTACCAGATCTTCTTCATCGGCAATCCGCGCGGCGCGAAGGTGCAGGTCGTCGCGCCACCCACCCGGTTCTCGTAGAGAGGTGACGCCATGACAGCTCCGACAAGAACCAGCACCCTCAATCCTCCGGACCTCGCGCCCGACGGCGAGCCCTGCTCCGGGTGTGGGCTCCCGCTGGGCGCCGATCAGCGCTACTGCCTCGAGTGCGGGCAGCGGCGCGGCGCCCTGCCCGGCTTCATCTCAGCGGCTGGCGCTCCGCCGCCTCGAGCAAGCGCGCCGCCGAAGCCTTGGTACGCGGAGATCCCGCGCCAGACCGGGCTCGCGGCGGCCGCCCTGCTGCTGCTCGCACTCGGGCTCGGGGTCCTGATCGGCTCGCTCGGCGACGACTCGGCGCCGGCGGGCCGGCCGGTCGCGGCGGCCCGCCCGCAGGTGATCACGGTCCAGACCGGGGGCGGCGCCGCCCCGGTGGCGCAGTTCACCTCCGACTGGCCGAGTGGGACCGACGGCTACACCGTGCAGCTTCAGACACTGCCGAAGGCCGGCAGCGACCCCGCCGCCGTCACCGCGGCCAAGCAGGCGGCCACCGGCAATGGCGCGACCGATGCGGGCGCGCTCGACTCGGATGAGTTCGGCAGCTTGGACTCGGGCAACTACGTCATCTACGCGGGAGTGTTCACGACCCGCAAGCAGGCGGCGAAGGCGCTCAAGAGGCTGAAGGGCAAGTTCCCGGACGCGACCGTGGTCAAGGTTTCCTCCGGCGCCGCGAGCAGCTCCGAGTTGTTCTCCGGCAAGAAGAAGAAGTCGGCCACCGTCGACCGCAGCGCGCTCAAGGACCTGCAGAACTCCAAGGGCGGCGACTACAACAAGAAGTCGGCCAAGCTGCCCGATACCACGAAGCTGCCCGGCAAGGCGCCGCCCAAGGACAACAAAAAGCCCGGCGGCGGCTCGGACCAGGGCGCGATCGAGATCAAATGAGCCTCGCGGAGCGGCGTGACCGGCTGGCGGCCAGGGTGGCCGAGCTGCAGTGGGATCTCGGAGGTCTCGCCTACGAGATGGCGATCCGCGACCACTTCCGGCCTGACGTGCTCGCGCGGCGCGCGGCGGAGCTCCAGCGGGCGGACGCCGAGCTGGGCGAGGTCGAGCGTTTGCTGCGGCTGGAGGCGGCCGCCGCGGCGGGCGAATGCTCTGGATGCGGAGCGGTTCACAGCCGCGGCGCGGTCTTCTGCTGGCAATGCGGCGCCCGGTTGGTGGAGGAGGTCCGAATCCCGTCCGGGCAGGACGACCCCACGCTGGTACGCTAGCCACGGACCCGCTTCAGACCGGTGCAACGGCCGTGGAGACGCGTCGGCTGGAGGCTTGGAGGTAGGCGTTGAGCACTGTTGATCAGACGGCCGCTGGGACAGCCGCTGAGCAAATCGCGAAGACAGAAGACCGCTTCCTCAACCGGGAGCTGTCCTGGATCG
>Ga0070674_100002295_pt1 | contig 10558 bp, 9 predicted proteins | sample KBSM33metaG_FD_65344 | JGI IMG/M metagenome (GOLD analysis project Ga0070674, IMG submission 65344) | Miscanthus rhizosphere microbial communities from Kellogg Biological Station, Michigan, USA - KBS M3-3 metaG | ecosystem: Host-associated > Plants > Roots > Rhizosphere > Soil ...
CACGCAGCGCTTCGATTCGGCGCGCAAGATCGACAAAGTGCAGGTGCCGGTGCTCGTCGTCCACGGCCTGCGCGACACGCTGATCCCGTCGGCCCTCGGACGTTCGCTCTACGAGCATGCCCGTGGCCCGAAGCGGCTCGTGCTGGTCGAGGGCGGCTCGCACTACAGCACCAACGCGGTCGGCGCGGCGCAGTACCGGCACGCGCTGCACGAGCTGTTCGGGCTTGGCAGTCCGCCCGAACCGCTCGTGTCGGTCAACTGAACGACGATGGCGACGCTCAAGCTTCGCAAGCCGGCGGCCGCTGCCGGCACTCCGCCGGCGCAAAAGCGCGCACCGGTGCGCGGTCACGCGAACCGAGCGCGGCCGACGCTGAAGGAAGCGCAGGCACAGCGCACGGAGCGCGAGGCGTTCGCTCCGGCGACGCACCCATCGAGCGACGCGGACAAGCGGCACGACACGCAGGCACGGCGCGACACCCATCAGCCGGGTGACACCCATGAGCGACGTGATGCACGCCGCCCACGTCATCCGCATGACACGCGTGAGCAGCGTGACCCGCGAGAGACGCGCAACGCACAACACCAGCGCCCGGCCTCCGCACCGTCGTCAGCAAAGCCGGGGCGGCCTGTCGAGCGCGGTCCTCGCCGTGAACCCGACCGCACGACCGATCGTCCAAGCGGTCGCACGACCGATCACGCGAACGATCGAAAGACCCAACGCCCGACCCACCGCCCAGACTCCCGCGACGATCCGCGCGCCGGACCGGTATCGCGACGTCCTGCCGCAGGTCACGCGAACTCCTTCTCCCCCACCCGCGAGCCCGCTCAGCGCCGCTCGGCTGCAGAGGCTCGTTCTCCGATCCGCGTGCAAAGGGCACCTTCCACAGAGCGCGAACCCGCACGCCCCGCATCGACGCCCGCCGACGACACACTGCGCCTGTCGAAGCGCATGAGCCAGCTCGGCATCGCATCGCGCCGCGAGGCCGACGAATGGATCGCCAAAGGCTGGGTCCGTGTCGACGGCCGCATCGTCAACGAGCTCGGTTCGCGCGTGCTGCCGGAGCAGCACATCACGGTCGACGCTAAGGCGCGGCGCGAGCAGGACGCGCGTGTCACGGTGCTCGTCAACAAGCCGGTCGGCTTCGTCAGCGGCCAGGCCGAAGACGGCTACGAGCCGGCGGTCGTGCTGGTGACACCCGAGAACCAGTGGCGCGAGGATCGATCCGGCACGCGCTACATGCGCGAGCACCTGCGCAGCCTGGTGCCGGCCGGCCGACTCGACATCGACTCGGTCGGCCTGCTCGTCTTGACGCAGGACGGCCGGGTCGCGCGCCAGCTGATCGGCGAGGACTCGGCGATCGAGAAGGAGTACCTGGTTCGTGTCGCGGCCTCGCCGGACGCGCCGGTTGCCGGCGACGTGCTCGAGCGCCTCCGCTACGGCCTCGAGCTCGACGGTGAGGCGCTGCGGCCAGCGCAGGTCGACTGGCTCAACGAGGACCAGCTGCGGTTCGTGCTCACGCAGGGTAAGAAACGACAGATCCGACGCATGTGCGAAGCGGTCGGCCTGCAGGTGATCGGCCTGAAGCGGGTGCGCATCGGCGCCGTGATGCTCGGCGACCTGCCGCCCGGACAGTGGCGCTACCTGCGCGCCGACGAGACGTTCGCGCCGCGCTGACGGCCATGAAGCTGTCGCGGTTCGCGGCATCCAGCTGCGACCGCAGGTGATGGCGCCTACCCATCGTGCCGAAGCCCGCTGGATCTGCTCTCATGAAACGGGCTGCTAACCTCCAAGGATGGCCGTTTCGTTCGCCGCGCATCGGCACATGTCTCCCGCCACCGTGGTCGTGCTGCTTACGTTGCTGCTCGGCATCCAACCGATCACCACCGACCTCTACCTGCCGGCCTTGCCGACCGTCCAGGCCAGCCTCGGTGCCTCGATCGCCGCAGCGCAACTAACCCTGTCGGCGCTCGTCATCTGCTTCGGGCTCGGGCAACTCGTCTGCGGTCCGTTATCCGACCGCTTCGGCCGGCGTCCGGTGCTGCTCGGCGGCCTCGCGCTGTACTGCGTCGCCAGCGTGTTCGGTGCCGCCGCCTCGAGCATCGAGGCGCTGATCGGCTGGCGAGCGCTGCAGGGAGCTGCGATGGCCGCGGCCGTGACCTGCGGCCGCTCGATCATTCGCGATCTCTACGAGCCGGGCGAAGGCGCGCGCGTGATGTCGCGTGCGCTCTCGGGGCTCGGCATCATCGCCGCGCTGAGTCCGCTGCTCGGCGGCCTGCTGATCGAGCGACTGAGCTGGAACCTTGCGCTGCTTGCACTCGCGCTGTTCGGCGCCGGTGCGCTCGCTTTCGTCGCTTGGCGCTTCACGGAAACGATCCCGCGCCGCGATCCCGGCGCGACGCGCCTGCGAAGGATGCTGTACAACTGGGCCCACGTCGTCGCGAATCCGACGTTCCGGGCCTGGGCCCTGCTCTCGGCCTGCACCTACGGCGGCCTGTTCTTCCTCCTTGCCGGCTCGTCGTTCGTCTTCATCAACGTGCTCGGGACGTCGCGCGTCATGTACGGCGCGATCCTCGGTTCGATCTCGCTCGCCTACATCGGCGGGACGATACTGTGCCGGCGGCTGCTGACCCGCTACGGCCTGCGCGGCGCAGTCAAGCGCGGCGCCTGGTTCACGCTCGCCGGTGGCCTCAGCATGGCGGCGCTCAGCCTGGCCGGCGTCCACACAGTGTGGGCGATCGTGCTGCCGCAGTACCTCTTTGCGATCGGCCATGGCGTCCACCAGCCGTGCGGCCAGGCGGGCGCGGTCGGGCCGTTCCCTGAGAAGGCCGGCACCGCGGCATCGCTGTCGGGCTTCGCGATGACGTTGTCGGCGCTCGGCGTCGGCCTCTGGCTCGGCCGCAATCTTGACGACACCGTCTATCCGCTGACGCTCGGCATCGGCGCGGTCAGCGTCGTCCTCGCGCTGATCGCGTGGACGCTGGTCCAGTGGCACGGCGAGCCGGGCCGCGGCTCGCTGATCGCGCGGTCCGGTGCGCGGCCGGCCTGAGCACAGCGCCGGTCGCACGATGCCCGTCCCGCGCTACCTGTGCCTCGCCGGGCCGACCGCCTCGGGCAAGACCGCTGCCGCGCTCGCGATCGCCGAAGCGTTGGCACCGACCCGGCCGGTCGAGATCGTCAGCGTCGACTCGGCACTCGTCTACCGCGGCATGGACATCGGCACCGCGAAGCCGAGCGCCGCCGAGCGCGCGCGCGTCGTCCATCACCTGATCGACATCCTCGATCCGGCCGACGCGTACTCGGCCGCGCGCTTCGTGCGGGAGGCACAGCGCCTGACCGATGCCATCGCCGCCCGCGGCCGCACTCCGCTGCTGGTCGGCGGCACGATGCTCTACTTCAAGGCGTTGTTCGACGGCATCGACGAGATGCCGGCCGCCGATCCGGTGATCCGCGCCGAACTCGAACAGCGCGCGTCGAACGAAGGTTGGCCGGCGTTGCATGCCGAACTCACGCTCGTCGATCCGGTCGCCGCGGCCCGCATCGCGCCGCGCGACGCGCAGCGGATCCAGCGCGCGCTTGAAGTGCATCGCGTGACCGGCGCGCCGATCTCGGAGCGCCAGACGCGCGTCCGCGGCGCCGCGCATGCGCCGCTGATCGCGCTCGAACCACGCGACCGCGCCTGGCTGCACGCACGCATCGCGCAGCGCTTCGCGGCGATGCTCGCAGCCGGCTTCGTCGACGAAGTGAAGTATTTACGCGCGCGGGGTGACCTTCATCCCGACCTGCCGTCGATGCGCTCGGTCGGTTACCGACAGGCCTGGGGCGCGCTCGACGCGGGCCGACTCGACACGCTGCTGGAGACCGGAACCGCGGCGACCCGCCAGCTCGCGAAGCGCCAGCTGACGTGGCTGCGCAGCATGCCGCAACGGCACGTCATCGCCTGCGACGATGACGATGCGATCGATCGGGTCGTGCAGTCGGCGCGCGCATGGGCAGAAGGCATCGATCCGTGAGCCGTCACGCGGGACCGCTCCCAACGGAGAGCTGCTATCGCTCGGCGGTTCTGCCCAAGAGCCGCGGGGTGCAGCCGTGAACGCTCCGCCCGACCGGTCGACCCGCGTCCTCGCGGTGAGGGGCCTCACCAAGCGCTATGGCGACGCCGTCGTCTTCAGCCACGTCGATCTCGACGTCGCCCGTGGCGAGTTCGTCGCGGTGGTCGGCGAGTCGGGCGTCGGCAAGTCGACCTTGCTGAACTGCATCGCCGCGCTCGACTCCATCGACGCCGGTTCCGTGCGCATCCTCGACGTCGACGTGACGAGTCTTGACGAAGCCGCGCAGGCACGCCTGCGCCGCGAGCGGCTGGGGTTCGTGTTCCAGGCCTTCCACGTGCTGCCGCACCTGACCGTCGCCGACAACGTCGCGCTGCCGCTGCTGCTGCAGCGACGACCCGATGCGGCGCGCACGCGCGAAGTCCTCGCGGCCGTCGGCCTCGACGGCTTCGACGAGCGCCTGCCGCAGACCTTGTCGGGCGGGCAGCTGCAACGCGTCGCGATCGCGCGCGCACTGGTCCACCGGCCGCCGCTGATCCTGGCCGACGAGCCGACCGGCAATCTCGACCCGCGCACCGCCGAACGCGTGCTCGCGGTGCTGCACGAGCAGATCCGCCGCGAAGGCGCGGCGTGCGTGCTGGTGACGCACTCGGCCGCCGCCGCCGCGCGCGCCGACCGCGTCGTAACGTTGACCGCATCCGGCATCCGGAGTTGACGGCGTGATCGCGTGGCTGCGCCAATTGTCGTGGCCTGAGCTGCGCCATCACCCGTGGCGCGCCGGCGCGGCGTTCATCGCGGTGCTGCTCGGCGTGGCGCTCGCGTTTTCGGTGCACCTGATCAACCAGTCGGCCCTCGGCGAATTCAGCGCGGCGGTGCGCTCGATCAACGGCGAGCCCGACTTCGAGCTGCGCGGTCCGGCGGCCGGCTTCGACGAGGCGCTTTATGCACGCGTCGCGGCGCACCCGCGTGTCGCCGTCGCCAGCCCGATCGTCGAGATCGAGACCGCCGTGCTCGACCCGCAGGGCCGAAGGATCGCGCTGCGCGTCCTCGGCGTCGACGCGCTGGTCGCCGGCACGCTCGCACCCGCGCTGCTGCCGCGGGTCGCGACGGGTCAAGGCCGCTATGCCGTGATCGACCCGGCGACGATCTTCCTCAACCCGCAGGCCCAGCAGCGCCTCGGCGCGACCGGCAAGACGACGCTTCAAACAAAGACGCCGCGCGGCCCGGTCGACTGGCGGATCGGCGGCGGCATCACCGCGCCGGGCCCGCCGCTCGCGGTGGTCGACATCGCCGGCGCTCAGGCCGCGTTCGACCGGCTCGGCCGTCTGCATCGCATCGACGTGCGGCTGGTGCGCGGCGCGGATCGCGCCGCGGTGCTGCGCGAGCTCGCGCTGCCGGCCGGCGTTCGTGCTGCCGACCCCGACGAAGCCGCACAGCGGGTCTCGAACGTGTCACGCGCCTACCGCGTGAACCTGACGGTGCTCGCGCTGGTCGCGCTCTTCACCGGCGCGTTCCTGGTGTTCTCGATCCTGTCGCTGTCGGTTGCGCAACGCCAGCCGCAGCTCGCGCTGCTCGGCGTGCTCGGCCTGAGCGCGCGCGAGCGGCTGCGTCTGGTTCTGGTCGAGGCGGCCTTGCTCGGCACCGTCGGCAGTGCGGCTGGCCTCGCCGTCGGCACCGCCCTCGCCGCGCTCGCGTTGCGCCTGCTCGGCGGCGACCTCGGCGGCGGCTACTTCGCCGGCGTCTCGCCGGAGCTGCAGTTCAGTCCAGTCGCTGCGCTGGTCTATGGCGCGCTCGGAGTCGCCGCCGCCGTCGTCGGCGGCTGGCTGCCGGCGCGCGCGGCCGGCCGCATCGCGCCCGCGCAGGGCTTGAAGGGACTGGCCAGCACGTCGGACGATACCCCGATGACGGCGCTTGGACCGGCGCTGCTGGTCACCGGCGTCGCCCTCGCGCTGCTGCCGCCGATCACCGACATTCCGCTTGCGGCCTACGGGTCGGTCGCCTGCTTGCTGCTCGGCGGCATCGCCTGCGTGCCGGGCGCGATCGGCCTCGCGCTGCGCGGCGTGCGTGCGCCGCGCCATCCGCTCGCGCTGCTCGCGGTCGAGCGCGCACGCCGGCAACGCAACACCGCGACGATCGCGGTCGCCGGCGTCGTCGCGAGCTTGAGCCTCGCGGTCGCGTTGACGGTGATGGTCGGCAGCTTTCGCGAGTCGGTGCTGGCGTGGCTCGACACGGTGCTGCCGGCCGACCTCTATGTGCGCAGCGGCAGCGGCGGTCCAGGCAGCGAGCCGGCGACGTTGCCGGCCGAGTTGGCGGCGCGCGCCGCCGCGATCGATGGCGTCACGCGGGTCGAGTCGCAGCGCGTCACGCAACTGCAGCTCGACCCGACAAAGCCGACCGTCGCGCTGATCGCCCGCACGCTCGACGATCCGGCGGCGCGCCTGCCGCTGGTCGGCACGCTGGCCACTTTGCCGCCGGGCCGGACCGCCGCTTACGTCAGCGAGGCGATGGTCGACCTGTACGACGCCCGGCCCGGCACCGACCTGGTCCTGCCGCTGCCCGACGGCACGCGCGCGCCGGTTCATGTGCGCGGGGTCTGGCGCGACTACGCGCGCCAGCATGGCGCGGTCGTGCTTACCAGCGCCGACTACCAGCGCCTGACCGGGGACCTGCGCAGCACCGATATCGCGCTCTGGCTGCGCGCTGGCACGGAGGTCGACGCGGTCCGCACGGCGCTGCGCCGAACCGCCGGCGAGCTCGGCTTCGACCGTGCGCTGCTCGAGTTCGCCGAACCGGGCGCAATCCGCACCGCGTCGCTGCGCATCTTCGATCGCAGCTTCGCGGTGACCTACTGGCTGCAGGCGGTCGCGATCGGGATCGGCCTGTTCGGCATCGGCGCGAGTTTCTCGGCACAGGTACTGGCGCGCCGCAAGGAGTTCGGCCTGCTCGCCCACCTCGGCTTCACGCGCCGCCAGGTGCTCGGCATCGTCGGTGCCGAATGCGCCGTCTGGACCGCGGCCGGCGCACTGCTCGGCCTGCTGCTCGGCCTCGCCGTCAGCGTGGTGCTGGTCAAGGTCGTCAACCCGCAGAGCTTCCACTGGACCATGGACCTGTCGGTGCCGTGGGGCCGCCTTGCGCTGCTGTGCGCCGCCGTACTCATCGCGGGCACGGCAACCGGCTGGCTGGCCGCGCGCGGTGCTGCGTCGCGGCAGCTTGCATTGGCAGTCAAAGAGGACTGGTGAACCGTGCGACCCTGATCAACAGGCGCGACAGCCGGCGACAATCGACACCATCCCCCGACCCCGGAGTTCCCATGCTGCTGACCGCCCAAGCCCGCGGTGTCTACCCGATCGCCCCGACCCCGTTCTTCGACGACGGTCGCATCGACACCGAATCGATCGACCGCCTGACCGATTTCTATGGCCGCATCGGCTCGACCGGCATCACCGTGCTTGGCCAGCTCGGCGAGGCGCCGAAGCTCGGCCATGACGAGAGCGTGCAGATCGCGAGCCGGATGATCAAACGCGCGCCGTCGCTGCCGGTCATCGTCGGCGTCTCGGCGCCGGGTTTCGCGGCGATGCGGGCGTTGACCCACGAGGTCATGAGCGCGGGTGCGGCCGGCGTGATGATCGCGCCGCCGAACACCTTGCGCACCGACGACCAGATCGTCGGCTACTACCGCCAGGCGGTCGAAGCGATCGGCGCCGACGTGCCGTTCGTGCTGCAGGACTATCCGCTGACCTTCAGCGTGCAGATGACGCCGGCGGTGATCCGCCGCATCGTCACCGAGCTGCCGTCGTGCGCGATGCTGAAGCACGAGGACTGGCCTGGCCTCGAGAAGATCACGACCTTGCGCGGCTTCGAGCGCGACGGCTCGATGCGCCACATCGCGATCCTGTGCGGCAACGGCGGGCTCTTCCTCGACTACGAAATGGAGCGCGGCGCCGACGGCGCGAACACCGGCTATGCATTTCCCGACATGCTGTGCGACGTCGTGCGGCTGTCGGCCGACGGCCAGCGCGACGCCGCCCACGACCTGTTCGACGCGCATCTGCCGCTGCTGCGCTACGAGCAGCAACCGGGACTCGGTCTCGCGGTGCGCAAGTACGTGATGATGCGACGCGGCATCCTGACCAGCTCGGCGCAGCGCAAGCCCGCGGTCGCGCTGACCCCGGCCACGCGCGACGAGGTCGATCATCTGCTCGGCCGCCTCGCGCGCCACGACGAACGCGCGCGTCTCGCGCCGGCTTGAGCTTTGCGCGGCGCGCATCGACAACGCGCCGCATTTCAATTCCATCGATGAAGCGTCGCTCGCGAAAGACGCTGGGGAGCGTCTGGCAGAAGGCCATGACCTCGATGACGCGGACGGCTTTGCGCAGTGGCGCGAAGACGTTCCGTCAGGCCCTTGCCAGCGTGCCGAAGGTGCAGGCGGCGGCACGTCCGAAGGTCATTCGGGCGAAGAGGCGACGTTCGACGTCCGCGAGCGTCAAACGCGCCAATACCGCGTCACTGGCCAAGACTCGACGCAAGGCATCGACGCGCGCGGCTTCGCGCGAGATTGGCTGGTCGGCCGGCGTCGCGATCGCTCCGGCCGGCGTGCGCCGCTTCCACCTCTACAAGCCGCCGGGCACGCGCCGCGGCGAGCGCCTGCCGCTGCTGGTGATGCTGCACGGCTGCGGACAGGACGGTGCAGCGCTCGCCGAGAGCTCGAGGATGAACCGCCTCGCGAAGAGCGAGCGCTTCCTCGTGCTCTATCCAGAGCAGGATCGCCTCGCCAACGGCCAGGGCTGCTGGAACTGGTTCGACACGCGCAACGGCCGGGCCCAGCGCGAGGCCGCGATCATCCATGCAGCGATCGAGCAGGTCTGCATTGCGCAGCCGGTCGATCGCACGCGCATCGCGATCGCCGGGCTGTCGGCAGGCGCCGGCATGGCGGCGTTGCTGGCGACCTTGCGGCCCGATCGGTTCTGCGCCGTCGCGATGCATTCGGGGATTGCGCCGGGTCTCGCCCATTCGTTAGCGACCGCGCTGCGCGCGATGCGCGGGCGGCGCAAGTCGATGCTGCCGCTGCCGTCCGCAGACAGCGTGTTCGGCTGGCCCCCGCTGCTCGTGATTCAGGGCACTGCCGATCGCGTTGTCGACCTGGAGAACGGGGCTGAGGCGGTGCGCCTCTGGGCCGCGCATGGACAGGCGCGCACCGCGCCGTCACGCGTTGTCCAGCGCGGCACCCGGCGTGCGGCGACGTTGACCGACTACCGCGCCGGCTCGCGCCTCATCGCGCGACTGTGCATCGTCAAAGGGCTCGGCCACGCCTGGAGCGGCGGCGCGGCCGGTGTCGCCTACAGCGACCCGGCCGGACCGGATGCGTCGCGCATGATCTGGCGCTTCATCGCGAGCCGATTCGCCCGCGCCGATGCGCTTTGACGGTCAGTTCGTAGCGAAGCAGTAGAGGCGCGCGTCGCCGCCAGTCGCCTTCAGCGCATCGATGCCGCAGGCGCGCGACTGGTGCGATGAGTTCCACGACTTGGCCGGCGCGCTTTCGTCGAGGCCGGTGCGGTCGTGGTGGCCGACCATCGCGGCGCCCTCGCCGTTCTTGGTCCAGTTGCCGCAGGTCGTGTCGGCGCTGCCGGCGATCGCGGTGCCGTCCGGCTGCGAGCCGGTCAGGATGTCGTGCTGGTTCGGCGTATCGCCGCGGCCGTTGACGACGGCGCCGGTCTCGGTCAGGGCGGTCTGCTTGGTGATGTTGTTCGCGCCATGCAACTGCGCCACGTCGTTCGCGATGACGACGCCGTTCGCGTTGCGCCAAGGCCCGCGGCCGATCCGGTCGCGCGCGTTGACGGCCGCGGCGCCGTCCGTCGTGGCCTGTGCGCTCAGGTAGGCGCGCCAAGTGCGGCTGCCCGCGCCCGCCGCGGACGCGAGCGACTGGCACAGACGGTCGGCACCGGCCAGCCCGCCGAGATTCGCGCCGTTGCCGCCGTTCTTGCTGGTCACGAAGAAGCTCATGTCGTTCTTCGCCGCCGGCGAGCTCGCACACGCCGCGAGCACGGTGACCGCCACCGCAGCCGAGGCCAGCAGGGGCCGTTTGATCGAGAGTCGCATGATGATTCCTGAGTTGTTGTCGGGGGTGTGGCCGACGAGGGCCGGCGCCGGCGAGCCTAGTGGAATCCGACAGGCAGTTCAAGCGGCATACCCCGGTGTCGGAGAGGGTCGGCACCCGGCCGCGCGCTGTGCGATGCTGGTGCATGCATCGGCGCCGCTGGATCCTTTCGCTGCTCAGCTCGGCGACCGCGCTGTCGGTGCGCGGTGCGTCGGCGCAGGGAGCGACGAGTCCTTCGCCGCTCGCCTTCCCACGCGATTACGGCGCCCACCCCGAGGCCCGCATCGAATGGTGGTACGCGACCGGGGCGCTGCAGTCCGCGAAGAGCCGCTACGGCTTCCAGATCACGTTCTTTCGGGCGGCGACCGGCGTCGCGGAGCGGCATCCGAGCCGGTTCGCGGCGAACCAGCTCGTCTT
>Ga0070674_100002297_pt1 | contig 10555 bp, 9 predicted proteins | sample KBSM33metaG_FD_65344 | JGI IMG/M metagenome (GOLD analysis project Ga0070674, IMG submission 65344) | Miscanthus rhizosphere microbial communities from Kellogg Biological Station, Michigan, USA - KBS M3-3 metaG | ecosystem: Host-associated > Plants > Roots > Rhizosphere > Soil ...
TCGGACGCGCCACCGAAGAAGGCCTGGAAGAAGTCACTGAAATCGGTGTCGCCGGACGTGTGGAACTCGTAGCGAACGTTGCCGCCCGGCCCGCCGAACCCGGCGAAGGGGTTGCCAGCCGCGCCGCGCGCGCCTCCAGCTGAGGCGCCGGCACCGGCCGTTGCGCCCGCGCGGGCGTAGGCCTCCCAGTCCTTGCCGAGCCGGTCGTACAAGGTGCGCTTGTCCGGATCGGATAGCACCGCGTTGGCCTCGTTCACGGCCTTGAACTTCTGCTCAGCCTCGGCGTCACCCTTGTTCGTGTCGGGGTGGTGCTGGCGAGCCGCCTTCCTGAACGCCTTCTTGATGTCGGCTTGTGAAGCGGTCCTCGGGACCCCGAGGACCGCGTAGTAATCCTGGAACTCCACGGCAGCGCCCTACTGCCTTGGCGCCGCGATCTGCGATTTCGCTGCCAGGGCGTTCGAGGCGATGACGTCGCCCGAGGAGCGGAGCGCGCGCACTTCCGAGTGCGTGAGCGAGCACCGCAGGCGACGACGCCCGCGTCGGCGTTCTGGCAGCGAACCCATGATCAGTGGCTCTCGACCACGACGGGGGGCTGGTCCGTGGGTGGGAAGTTGGTCCGGCGAACGCGGGTCTCGGGCTCGGGCTCGACCGGATCGCCGCCCTTGACGACCTTCGGTGGCTCGGTCTCGAGGGCCTTCGGCTTGCGCCGAAGGGCGGCCTCGAGGACCTGGTCCATCGTGTCGACGAGGACGATCTTGGTGGACTTGCGGATCTCTTCGGGGATATCGCGCAAGTCCTTCTCGTTCTTCCTCGGGATGATCACGGTCTTCGCCCCCGACAGGTGAGCGGCGAGGATCTTGCTCTTCAGCCCACCGATCGGCAGCACCCGGCCGCGCAGGGTGATCTCACCCGTCATCGCGACGTCCTTGCGGACGGGGATGCCGGTGAGCGCGCTTACCACCGCGGTGGCCATCGTGATGCCCGCCGACGGACCGTCCTTGGGGATGGCTCCCGCAGGGACGTGGATATGCAGGGTGTTCTTCTCGAAGATCTCCCGGTCGACGCCGAGCTCGCGAGCATGTGCCCGCGTCCACGACAGGCCGGCCCGTGCGCTCTCGCGCATGACCTCGCCGAGTTGACCGGTGAGGATGAAGTCCTCCTTGCCCTCCATGCGGGTGACCTCGATCGCGACGACGTCGCCACCGACCTCGGTCACGACCAGCCCGGTCGCAGAACCGATCTGGTCCTCCGCCTCGAGCTCGCCGTATTCGAACCGCTGCGGGCCGAGGAACTCGGCGAGCTTCTTCTCGTCAACGACCGTCTTGCGCTTGCGGCCCTCGGCGACCTGCCGGGCGACCTTGCGCATGACGTTGGCGATCTCGCGCTCGAGGTTCCGGACGCCCGCCTCGTGCGTGTACGAGCGGACGAGCTCGGTCATCGCGCCGTCGGTGATCTCGATCGTCTTCGCCGACAGCCCGTGGTTCGTCATCTGCTTGGGGATGAGGAAGCGCTTGCCGATCTCGATCTTCTCGGTCTCGGTGTAGCCGGGCAGCTGGACGATCTCCATGCGGTCGCGCAGGGGCGGCGGGATCGGGTCGAGGAGGTTGGCGGTCGCGATGAACAGGGTCTTGCTCAGGTCGAACGGCACCTCCAGGTAGTTGTCCTGGAAGGTGTTGTTCTGCTCCGGGTCGAGGACCTCGAGCAGCGCGGACGACGGGTCACCCCGGAAGTCCATGCCGATCTTGTCGACCTCGTCGAGCATGAAGACCGGGTTGTTCGAGCCCGCCGTCTTGATGCTCTGGATGATCCGGCCGGGCAGCGCGCCGATGTAGGTGCGGCGGTGACCGCGGATCTCCGCCTCGTCATGGATGCCGCCGAGGCTCATCCGGACGAACTTGCGACCCATCGCCTTGGCGATCGACTTGCCGAGCGACGTCTTGCCGACGCCCGGGGGTCCGACGAACGCAAGGATCGGGCTGCGGATCTCGTCCGCGAGCGTGCGCACCGCGAGGTACTCGAGGATTCGCTCCTTGATCTTCTCGAGGCCGTAGTGGTCCTCGTCGAGGATCCGGGCAGCCTCCTTGATATCGAGCTGATCGTCGGTCGAGACGTCCCAGGGAAGCCCGACCAGCCAGTCGACGTAGGTGCGGATGACCCCGACCTCGGGCGACGCCGACGGGATCCGGCTCATCCGGTCGATCTCCTTGATCGCCCGTGCCTTGATCTCCTCCGGCATGCCGGCCTGCTCGACCTTCTCGCGGAGCTCGTTGACCTCGGCCTGCTGCGGATCGTCCTCGCCCAGCTCACGCTGGATGGCCTTGAGCTGCTCGCGAAGGATGTACTCGCGCTGGGTCTTGTCCATCTCCGACTTGACTTCGGACTGGATCCGACCCTTCAGCTCGAGGATCTCGACCTGGTTCGCGAGGAAGTTGGAGACGAGCTTCAGGCGCTCGGTGACATCGATGGTCTCGAGCAGTTCCTGACGCTGTTCGGTCGACATATCCGGGCTGTAGGCGACCATGTCGGCCAGGAGCCCGGGCTCACTGATGTTGCGCGCGGCGACCGCCGCCTCGGGCGGGACCGGCGCGCCATTCGCGACGTACTGCTCGATCTGCGCCTGGACGGTCCGCATCAGGGCCTGGACCTCCAGGCCGTCCGGGGACTCGTCGGGAAGCTCCTCGATGGACGCGCGAAGATACGGATCTGACTGAGTGAAGCCGTTGAGGCGTAGGCGTGATTGGCCCTGGACGATCGCCCTGACGGTGCCGTCCTGGAGTTGGACGACCTGGGCGATCTTGGCGAGCGTCCCGATGCCGTAGAGCTCGGAGGGGTCGTTGATGTCCTCTTGCTCGGCCTGACGCTGGGTGACGAGGGCGATGGGTCCGCCTTCGGCGACCGCGGCGTTGAGCGCATTCACGCTCTTCTCGCGGCCAACCTGGAGCGGGACGATCATCTCCGGAAAGATGACCGTCTCCCGGAGCGCGACGAGGGGCAGGTCGGTGCGACCGCTCTCGGTCACGTCCTGCGTCTCATCGTCCGGGTCGGACGGTCGCTTTGCCATCGGTGGAGTCTCCTGATGTTCTGGTTCGATGCCGGCGGGGCGGCGCCTCGTCGACTGGTTGATCGGTCGTCGGTCGGTCAACGGTCGGCCGTCGATCGATCGAGTTCGGGTTTGGGTTCGCTGGCATTCGGTGCGGGGACAGGAGAAGCGTCGCCGGTCCCCTCGGCATAGAGCGCTTCAAGGATGCGAGCGCCGACGCGCTCCTCCAGCTCGAACAGGATCCGGATCCCGGCGAGATTCACCCCTCGCTCACGCGTGAGGTGGCGGATCCACATGATCCGGCGGATGTCGTTCTCGCTATAGAGCCGGATGTTGGTGGGAGTGCGAGCCGGGCAGAGGAGACCCTCGTCCTCGTAGATCCGCAATGTCCTCGGATGCACGCTGACGATGCTCGCCGCTACGCTGATCACGTAGACGGGTCGCTCGGGATCCCGCTCGGGTCGGGGTAACGCCGTCACCGTCGTCAGTCCCGTTCGGTGGTGGCAGACTCGACGGGGTCGCCGCTCGAGCCGGTCGTTTCAGACATGCCCGGATGCTAGAACCCTGACAATCACGTTGTCAAGAGTTCGGGGCGCGACACTTTATGAAGTTTTGGCAATGGGTATCCCGGGCGACAGGTCGATGCCGGCCGGGATGGTGGTGCCAGACGGAGCTGATCAGGTCGTCGCGGAAGGCGGCGTCAGCTCGGTCTCGGCCAGCATGTCCGTCGACCGGCAGGGTCTGAACGTGTGCATCGTGTCGACGGGTGCGGCGGTGGTCCTCGTAGCAGTCGTTGACGAGGAGTCGGGTCAGCCAGGCCTCGAACCGACCCGGATCGCGGAGGCGGGGCAGCTCACGCCAGGCGATCACCAGCGCGTTCTGGACCGCGTCCTCGGCTCGTTCGTGGTCTCGCAAGATCCGTCGCGCGATCCCGAACAGCCGGTCACCGCTGGCGCGAGCCAGGATGGCGAACGCCTCCCGGTCACCGCCTTGGGCTGCGACGACAAGCTCAGGATCCACGACCCGCGCTAAGGGCCGCTCGGTCGGGAGCGGCATCCACCAATGCAGACTCTAGGGGGATCATCCGTTCAAACTCTCCGGCGCACCCAACTCGGGTTCGTCGGCGGAGTGCGTCAGCCCGCGGCAAATGGGTCGGAGGCTGCCGCCTATCAGATCGTCGCGGCAGCCTCCGGATCGCCGATCAGCTGGCCGTGGAGGAGGTCCTCGCATTCCTGTTTGCCGATCGCGATGACCTTGTCGCCCTCGCGCAGGACCGTGTCCGGTCGGAGCGGAGACGCGACGCCGTCGCGGATCACTGCGAACAGCGAGCAGCCGTCCGGGATGTCGAGGTCGCGCGGAGCGCGGCCGATGGCCGGCGAGCCGGTCTGAAGATGCGCTTCGATGAGCTCGAGCTCGCCCTCGCCCAGTGCGGCCAGATGGAGCAGCTCGTGGACCGGGATGTCCTGCTCGATCGAGCCGAGGATCATCCGGGTCGGGCTGATGAGCTCGTCGACCCCAAGATGGCGGAACAGCGCTTCGTTCTTCGGGTTGTTCACCCGCGCGATCGTGCGCGGCACGTCGAAGTGATGCTTCGCCATCTGGCAGATGACGAGGTTGTCCTCGTCGTCGCCGGTCACGGCGGCGATGGCGTCGGCGCGATTGGCCCCAGCTTCCCCGAGGTACTTGCCCTCGCATCCGTCGTGCGCGATCACGATCGACCCGATCTCGTCAGCGATCTGCCGAGCGCGATCGGGATCCTTCTCCATCAACGCCACTTCGTGGCCCGAGTCGAGCAGCTCTTTGGCCAGGTAGTACCCGACCTTCCCCCCGCCGACGACCAATACGAACACGATCTACGCCTCCATCGACGCACCCGGCGCCGGCGTCGGGCCGGGCACGGTCGTCGTCACGACTTCCTGGGATTCGGGCAGGAGGTGATTCTCCCCGCCCGGGTGGTGACCGCTCGGCGCGAGCATCCCCGCCAACCCTGAGGGCGGGAACCCGAGCTGCGCATTCATCGCGTCGATCATCAGGCCGGTCCGACAGAGCGTCGAGATACCGAGCTCGGCGTACGCGGCGGCGCGTACGGGGTCGTTGATCTTGGCGATGACGCGCGGCACCTCGAACGCCTCGACCGCCAGCTGGGCGGCCATCACGTTGCGGTTGTCGCCCTCGGTCAGAGCGAGGAAGATGTCGGCGCCTTCGATACCCGCGCGGCGCAGGACATCCTCGTCGGTGCCGTCGCCGCGGACTGCGTGTCCGCTGAATGAGGTCGGCAGCCGCTCGAATGCCCGGGTCGATTCGTCGAGGATGATGACCTCGTGTCCGGCGCGGTCCCACAGCTCGGCCGCTGACGAGCCGACCCGACCGCAGCCGACGATGACGATCTTCATTCGACTCCCTCGTTCATCGGCTCGCGCACGACCCACACGGAGCACGGCGCGTTCTGGAGGATGTACGGGATCGTTCGGCCGATGGCGAACTCCCCGCCGAAACGCTTTCTGTATGGCAGCCCCACGACGAGCAGGTCGGCACCCCGCTCGGTGGCTTCATCGACGATCGCCGCGGCGACGTCGCGTGCCTGCAGGAGCACCGGTTCGAGTTTCACCTTGAACGCCTCAGCGATCTCCTCGGCCGAGTCCAGCACGCGCTGCACATCCTCCGAGCGACCGGCGATGTCCGCGTCGAGCGGCAGCGTCCAGTCGATCTCGACGACGTGGACAGCGATCAGCTCGATCTTGGTCTTGGTTGCCGCGCTCGCCAGGAGCCGGACGATCCGTGCATCGCTGGCGCCGCCGTTGAGGGCAAGGACCGCCCGATGGAACTGTGCGGTCTCGATCTCCGGCATGGACGGCCACGATACCACCGCATGCCGCTGCGGCTGGGGCGTCAGGACACCACGGCTTCGGCTCGGTGCGACCTCAGTCGCGACGGTACGGGACGTCGGCGATGACGGTGTGCTCGCGACCGAGGATGGCCTGCTTGAGGCGCTTGGACGTTTGGTTGTACAGGAGCCGCTCCCACCAGTGACGCGCGACGTACTCGGGGAGTACGACGATCGTGATCGGTGCCGGCTTCTCCGGTGGCCACGCCTGCTCGAGGACGTCGAGATAGGCGATCACTGGTGAGATGACGGCGCGATAGGGCGACTCGACGATGACCAGCGGCACGCCCGGGATCTGCCGTTCCCATCGGTCACGGATCGCTTCACCGCGTTCAGGATCCTCGGTGACGTACACGGCGCGGACATCGGGGCTCACGGTGCGCCCGAAGTTCACCGCCTGGATGACCGCGCGGTTGATGCCGTTGACCGGGATGACGACACGCTGCTCGCGGTGCGGCCCCTCGACGACCAGGTCCTCGCGGACGTGGAGCTCGCGCTCCTGACCGTCGTACTCGCGGCGGATGAACAACATCATGCTCACCAGGACCGGGATCAGGACGACGACGAACCAGGCGCCGTCGACGAACTTGACGCCCGTGACGACCACTGCGACGACCGCGGTCGCGGCACACCCGATCGCATTGATGACGAGGCGGTAGCGCCATCCGCGGTCGCGGGTCCGGAGCCAGTGCCGGATCATGCCGGCCTGGCTGATCGTGAAGTCGATGAACACGCCGACGGCATACAACGGGATCAGCGCATGGGTGCGGCCGCCGGCGATGACGACCAGGGACATGGCGATCAGGCCAAGGAGGACGATCCCCATCGAAAAGGCGAGCCGGTCGCCTCGCAGCGCGAACTGGCGCGGGAAGAAGCCGTCTTCGCCAAGGACCGCGGCGAGCCGCGGGAACGCGGCGAAGCTCGTGTTGGCAGCGAGGAACAGCAGCAGCGCGGTGAACGACTGGAACAGGTAGAAGGCGATCGACCCCGAGCCGAAGACAGTCTCCGATACCTGGGCGATGACCGTCTTGTGCTCGACGTTCGGACCGAAGATCTCAGGCACCGTGGGGTAGATCGCGAAGTTCGTCGCAAGGAACGTGATCCCGATGAACAGGATCGCGAGGACACCGGCCATCACGAGCAGCGTCGCTGCGGCGTTCTTCGACTCGGGCGGCTTGAACGCCGGGACGCCCGTCGCGATCGCCTCGGTGCCGGTCAGGGCCACCGCGCCGGAGGCGAACGCGCGCAGCAACAGGAAGACCGATACGGTGCCGGCCGTGCTTGCCGTGGCAGCGACCACCTCCGGCGGCGGCGCGTGGTGTTCGCCGAGGACGATGATCCGGTACGCGCCGATGGCGATCATCGCGAAGGCACTGAACATGAAGAGGTACGTCGGGATCGCGAAGATGTTGCCGGCCTCGCGAACGCCGCGCAGGTTGGCGAGCGTGATGAGCCCGAGTGCTCCGACGCCGATCAGGACGCGGATATCGCCCAGCGCGGGGAACGCGGAGACGATCTGCTCGACCGCCGAGGATGTCGACACCGCCGCGGTCAGGTTGTAGTCGATGAGCAGCGCCGAAGCCGCGATCAACGACGCATATCGGCCGAAGTTCGCCTTGGAAACGGAGTACGAGCCGCCGCCCGTCGGGTAGGCGATGCACACCTGGCGGTAGCTGAAGGCGACGACCGCGAGCAGGCCGGCGATCGCGATCGCCACGGGCAGCGACCACTGGAGCGCCGCGAGGGCCGCTCCACCGAGGATGAAGGCGAGGATGACCTCCTCGGTCGCGTAGGCCGAGGAGCTGATGGCGTCGGAGCTGAAGATCGCGAGCGCCTTGGTCTTGGAGAGCCGTTCGCCGATCTCCTCGTCCTGGTGGAGTGGCCTGCCGAGGACGATGCCCCGGCCCTTCGCGATGAGCCGGCCGCTGGGTGTCGTGGGGACACTCGCCGCCTCCTTGGCAGTGAGCTGGCCCTTCCCGGTGTACCGGAAATACGGCGCGTGAGGACGCTCGACGCGGACGCGTTTGTCGCCGGGCTTGCGGCCCTGCAGCGATCGACGACCGCCGATCATGCGGCGGTCCTCGGCGATGGCTCGGTCACAGGCCGAACGACAGCCGCGCGGCGAGCCGCTCCGGCAACCCCGCGGCACGCATGTCGGCCTGGACGCGATCGATGTCGTACGCGACGCGGTGCCAGGTCACCCGCCGTATCTCCCGATCGAGCACGAGATAGGAGGCACGCGCGTCACCGTCTCGCGGCTGGCCGACGCTGCCGGGGTTGATCAGCATCCGGTACGTGCCGAGGTCGATCGCGTCCGTGGCTCCAGGTTGGATCAAGGCGACCCGGTCCGGCGTCGCAGTCCAGGCCGCGGGCACGTGGGTGTGGCCGTGCAGGGCGTGCTGGGTCTCCTGGACGGCCATGTTGTCCTCGGCGGCGGCACGATCCGTGACGTACTCGCGCAACGGATCGCGGGGGCTTCCGTGGACGAGCAGTACGTCATCGACGACGCGTCGCTCCGGGAGGGCGCTGAGCCAGGCGCGGGTCGAGTCCGCGATGGAGTCTCGTGTCCATTCCGCCGCCGCGCGCGCCTCGGGGTTGAACCAATCGATCTCGGGTCCCCCGATCGCTGCTGCATCGTGATTGCCGCGAACGCCCGTCGCGTCGCGTTCGTCGAGGCGAGCCACGACGGCGTCCGGCTGCGGACCGTAGCCGACCACATCGCCGAGGTGCCAGATGGCATCGACGTCGCCGGCGTCGGAGAGGACCGCGTCGAGGGCCACGATGTTGCTATGGATATCGGATAGCACGGCCACGCGCATCCGCGTGAGGGTAGCAGCCGCCGACCGAGCGCCGAGCCATGCTTACCACGGCCGTCGTTTGCGGACGGCGGGGTCGCGCGGATAGGCCTCCGGAACGCTGCCCGTCGTGGCCCGTGTGATCGTCACGAGACGGTGCTCGGCCAGGCCGGCGACCGTCACCTCGGTGATGCCCAGCGACCCGCCCCCGAGCGCCTCGATCGCTCGTCCTGCGCCCGCGAGCTCATCGGCGATGTCGCCGCGCTTCCACGCGATGAGGGACCCGCCGGGCTTGAGCAGTGGGAAGGCGAGCTCGACCAGGTCAGCCGTCGCCGCGACGGCGCGCGCCGTGACGATGTCCCAGGACGATCGCGAGAACGGATCGCCCGCCAGGTCCTCCGCCCGTCCGGCCACGACGCGGACGGTCCTGCCGAGGCTCGTCGCCGCGACGGCCGTCTCGAGGAAGCGTGCCTTCTTGGCGATCGGCTCGAGCAGCGTGACCTCCAGATCCGGGCGATCGTCGCGGAGGCTCGCCGCCAGTGGGATCCCAGGGAAGCCACCGCCCGATCCGAGATCGAGGACTCCCTGTGGCGTCGCGTCGGCGATCAGCGCGCGGCCCGTGAGGCTGTCGACCACCTGACCGAGGGCGACCGCGGCGGGTTTGCGGATCCCGGTGAGGTTGATCGCCTCCGTCCAGGCGAGGAGCAGCCGGACGTGGCCGTCGATCGCGGCACGCGCGTCGGGGCTGACCGTGACCGGGATCGCGGACAGTCCATCTCGCAAGGCAGCGTCGTACGCCGTCGGTAGGGGCGGAGTGTCCATGACGCGCGTCGGGAGCGGCTCGCGCCTGCGTTCCAACGGCACGCCTCCCTTGGCTTGGCGTACCACGCGGCGCGGCACCGCTCCCGGCGTCGACTCGTCTCGCACTTCGGGCGATGATCGTCCGGTCTTCCCCGATCCATCCGGTTCGTGGCCGGGTTTCCCCGTGCCCCTCGTGGACCGCGTTACCCTCGCGTCGCCGTAGTGCGGGATGGGACCGTACGAGGCGGGGCGTCGGACCGTCAACCGGGTTATCCACGAACCTCCCGACGGCCGGGGGATTGGTGGATAACTGAAGACGCTAGCCGTTCGGGCCCGTCGCGACGACGACCCGAGGCCGCCTCGGGGAGGACGGCGTTCGACCGGAGGCAGCGGCGCGTGAGCCTGCCGCGCGGACCGCGCTCAAGGCTTCCAGCCGGTCGTTCTCATGTTGCAGGGCCAACGTCATCCCGGCGTCGATCACGTCGGGCTCGACGTGTGGCGACGGCCCTGGCAGGACGAGCACGAAGGCCGAGCCGACGCCGAGACGGCTCACCACGTCGAGGTCGCCGCCCATCCGGCGCGCGAGGTCGCGCGAGATCGACAGTCCGAGGCCCGTGCCGGTGACGCGCTCATGATCGGCCATGCGATAGAAGCGCTCGAACACGTGCGCTCGATCCTCGGCGCCGATGCCCGGCCCCTCGTCGCGCACGGCGACGATGGCCACGGGCCCGTCGAACCAGGCAGCCAGCTCGACGTCGACGCCGTCCGTGCCGAACTTCAGCGCATTCGAGGCAAGGTTCGTGACGATCTGCTCGACCCGGCGTCGGTCGCCGACTGCGGTCGCCATCCGGCCCGGCGCTGTCGTCACCAGGGGCAGCCCGCGATCGAGCGCGATCGGCATCAAGGCGGCTTCGACGGCGTGCAGCGCCTCCGCCACAGAGAATGGCTGCGCCTCGAGCGCCACCGTCCCGGAGTCGATGCGCGACAGCTCGAGGAGGTCGCTGATGAGCTCGGCCATCGAGCCGACGATGGAAC